>Ga0209722_1000084_pt1 | contig 109467 bp, 107 predicted proteins | sample BioC12SIPDNA_2_FD_185745 | JGI IMG/M metagenome (GOLD analysis project Ga0209722, IMG submission 185745) | Anaerobic biogas reactor microbial communites from Washington, USA - Biogas_R1_A C12 SIP DNA (SPAdes) (version 2) | ecosystem: Engineered > Bioreactor > Anaerobic > Unclassified | place... | reverse complement strand
CGGCGAGGTTCCCGTTCTACCTCAAGGAACTGGAGTTCAGGTATAACTACCGGGACGCCGATCTCTTTGATCGATTGATTGAAACGCTTGGTGAATATGCTCGGGTGGCAGTAACTGAATAATTACCATTGACAATAAGATCGGGGCGCCGCACGGGCAGGTCGTCCCAGGCAGGAGGATGAACGTCACTTCCTTCGTTCATTCCAAGGACATAGATACGATCCACGTAGTCGGGAACCGAATCGATCCCCCAGATGACGGTCTTCTCATCGGTATAATCATGAAAGACAAGAGCGATGTTGCGGCGCGAATACATCTGATTTACTCCGGGGGGAGGATATGATCTTGATAATCCAGATTTCGCGAGTAAATGAAACCCTGCCTGAGAGGTGTGATCGTAAATGGGCGCCTAATTGATTAAACTTATTGACAAGGGGGACGGAGCACTAATGCGGAGTGAAGAACACAAGAGAGTCTGCGCAGATCGATCACGCAGGGGATCAGCATAAGAGGAGTTCGCAGAAATAGTGTGATCACAGAGGCAACCACAATGAGCGAGCAGACGATGCAGGCGTTCGCCCGCGCCTGCGCAGAGCAGAACAGCGTTGCGGAGATCCTGGATGGGCTGGAGATGGAGGCCGAAGGCCAGTTCTTTTTCAACACGAACGAGGCGAGCCTTGCCGACTGCATCGACTGGGACCTAACTCCGCTGGAATGGGTGGGCGGCCTGATTCTCGGCCTGCTCTTCAAGCTCGCCGAGCCAGTGCCGAACTGGGAGCAGGCCGAGGCCACCGCACGTGCCCTGAAAGAGTGGGGTGTCGGGGTGGAGTCACGGGAGGACAAAAACGGCGATTTTCATTTCAGCCTGCAGCGGGGACGGCAGACATTACGGCAGATCGCCGATGCCGTCCCGCGCATCCGGCATCCTGAAGAGATGGATCGATGATGCCGGCATCAGCCGGCGTCCGTCTCACCCATCTCGTGCGAGAGTCGAGCGCGCATGCTGAAGAGATATACCTGAGCGTAACCGGCGTGCTGGCCGAAACGTGACCGTCCGAATGCCCTCGCGGCCTCGTACCGGGATGGGGAGAGGGGACTGTCGCCGAGCTCGGGGAGGTAGTGACGCCTGAGGATCCTGTGGATCCACACGTCGACCGGGAATGCATCGAGATGCCCCAGTGCGTAGAGGAGGACGCAGTCAGCAGCCTTGGGGCCGATGCCGGGGAGGGCTATCAGCCGTCTTCTCGCCTCGTCGTGTGAGAGGGACGGGATCTCCGCCATCCGGGGTCCATCATCCCTGAACCTGTCGATGGCTGCCCGGGCATACCTGGCGCGGTATCCGAGTCTACAGTCACGGAGATCGGCCTCGGAGGCGTCCTGGAGAGACTCGGGCGACGGGAAGGACCGGGTCTGCCCGGCATTCGCGATTGGTTCGCCGTACTGTCCCGACAGGGCCTCAACCCTTCTCCGGACGGCCGGGATGTTGGTGTTCGTGGCGCATAGGTAGGAGAGGAGGCACTCGAAGAACGGCTGCCGAACCACCCTGAGGCCGTAACAGCGTTCGATAGCTGTCCTCATGACGGGGTCCCGATCGATCGAGCCGAGCACGTGATCGAAGTCGAGGTCGAGCGCGAGATAGTGCCGGACGAACGACTCCCCCGCTCCCGCGTAGTGCAGAAGATTGCCCTCCTGGCGCAAACGGAGAAACCGTCCGTCCACGACACCCTCCCAGCGGTCCCCGGCCCGCTGCCAGCGGAACGCCTGCCCACACCCAAGGGTCGCGTCGAGGTCAAGGGGCTCGCACTCGGCGAGCCGGATGGTCTCAGTCATCCCGATCGGCTCGCCGCTCGAGGCGGATCACGAAGAGCGACTCGCCCTCGATGCGGCGTTCGAGCAGGGCTCGTCCGGAGAGGCCGGCAGCTTCCGCGAGCCGGGCGACCTCGCCGGGGCCGGTCAGCGACGAGACCAGGAGCATCGCCCTCCCACCGGACGCAAGAACCCTGGGGAGGTCGTTGAGGAACCGGGCGATGGTTCGCCGCCCGTCCGTACCGCCGTCGAGGGCGTACTCGAGCCAGTCGTCGAGCCGTTCGTCCGGCATCGTGGGCAGGTACGGCGGGTTGAAGAGAACGAGATCGAAGGGGCCGCGGACGCCGGCGAAGAGGTCGGTCCGAAGCACCTCGACGCCACGGGCCCGGGCTGCCTGTACCGCGTGCGGGTTGAGGTCCAGCGCCACGACGCGCGCAGCCCTGCCGCCGAGCGACGCGGCGATATGGCCTGATCCCGTGCCCACCTCGAGCACACGGTCATCCGACCGCACCTCGGCGAAGGCCGCTTCGAGCAACAGGAGGGTGTCCTCCTCGACCGGGTAGACCTCAGGATGGAGGGGAGCGGCGGTCATGTTCGCTCGGCCACCGCCTGGAGTCGGACCATCGCGACCTCGATCGCTCCGTCGCGGCCGGGAGGGAGCCGCGCGAGATAGCCGTCGACCAGTGCCTGGACGAACGCCTCCCGGCGGTTATCCGGCACGGATCCAGTGTAGCGGAGCCAGGTCGTCCGGATCCATCCCGCAAGCCCATCGCGTTCGGCAACGGTCATCGTTATCGGGATCAGGCGGACCTCAAACGGAACGAGGCCGGCCTTCATAAGATGCGCGCGAAAGGTCGCGTCATCCGGGAAGGTATAGCGGAAGGTCGTATCCGAGAAGTACGGTGCCCACGAGGGAGACCGGATCAGGTCGTCGAGGACTGTGACCATCGCGGCCGCATTCCCCTTACCTCCGCACTGGATCACTGCCCGTCCGCCATGGCGCAGAGCGCGTGCGATCCCTCCCGCAACTGCGGCATGGTCGCACGCCCAGTGAAGGGCGGCATTCGAAAAGACGCGGTCAAAGCGATCCCGGAACGGGATCGCCTCCATGTCGCCAAGGACGAACTCCAGATTGGGCTGGACCGTCGCATGGTTTCGGCGGGCGTGGGCGGTCATCGAGGGCGAGGCATCGAGACCGACGACGTACCCTTCCGGTACGAGACGTGCGAGACCAGCCGTCACCCGGCCGTCACCCGACCCGAGGTCGAGGATCGCCTCGTTCCCCGATAGGGCCAGCAGTGGGAGGAGCCCGGCGGCCCACGCCGTCTGAGCCGTGGCGTTTCGACCGTAGTCATCGGGGTCCCACAAGGTCACACGCATGTAGACAAGGATCGGCGACGGAGCGTGATAATCCTCTCTTCTGGAACAATGACATATTCTCCGCTACGCACGAATGCGGCGCGAGAGGCATCTCGATGCTCGTCTTCCCCTGCCGGGATGTCGGGAAGGGCAGCTGCAAATTTGAGCCCCGCGAGGCGACCGGGGCGGGAGTTCCTTAGAAAGAGCAGGACCCATTGTCAGGAGGAGCAGGGAATGAACTCGATTCCGCCGGACTTCCTTGACCATAATCAGCGGGCGATCCGTGTCGAGCCGGTACCGATCTGGGGCGCCGCTATCAGGTTCGTGATCGTGGCGAAGTCCTCGAGATAGAGCTCCTCGGGCCGGCTCGCGAGCACCTCTTCGGGGAGCTCGGCGAGGAGCCGGTCGATGGTATTGGCACCCAGCGCGCCGGCAGCCGCCCGGAGGCCGTTCCGGACGGTCTTCCGCCGCTGCATGAAGAGGCTCCGCACCACGTCTGCGTAGATATCGGGGTCGGCGATCGGAAAGAGGGGGTCGCGGGGCGTCACCCGGACGACCATCGATTCGACCGCCGGCGGCGGCGAGAACGCGGACGGAGGCAGGACGAAACAGGCCTCGACCCGTGCCCACGTCTGGACCATCACCGAGAGACGGCCGCAACGGGGCGTCCCGACGGGGGCGCGCATCCTCTCCGCGAACTCGCGCTGGAACATCAGCACTGCCGCCTCGTACGGCGACGAGATCAGGCGGAAGACGACCGGAGACGAGATCGAGTACGGCAGGTTCGCGACCATGATCTCGAAGTCGGGCCAGGGACACCGTGCGGCGTCGCCCAGGACGAGGGTTAGCGTGCCGTCGGCGATGGCGTCGGCGAAGCGGGCTTTGAGGTGCTCGACGAGGAGGCGATCAAACTCTATCGCGGTCACCAGCGCACCGGCCCCGAGCAGCGCCCCTGTCAGGACACCGCGTCCGGGCCCTACCTCTAGGACCCGGCGGCCCCGGACAGGGTACGCCCCGACGATCCGGGAGACGGCCGTCGGATCGACGAGAAAGTGCTGGTCGTGCCGGGCGCCCATGGTATCCTTTCGAGGTTGCCCTTTCCAGGATATCTCTTTAACCTGCCGGATTGACACGGACCGCCTCGATCACACGTCCGGACGCGGTTGGCCCCGCATCATCCTGCCGTACCGATCGAGGGGGGCGTGACGGGACCCGCCGGTCGGCACGCTAATGCAGCCCGGGATACAATTCTCCCGGGAATGCAAAATGCCGGCCGAAGGGAGATCCTCGAAGCAGCAGTCCGACGCATTACAACGTTTCTTCAGCCGGCCGTTCTTCCTCTCCCTCACCATCGGCATTCCCTTCTGCGCCTTCAAGCTCGTCTTCGGCCTGTCCGCGCTCCGTGCAGGGACTGACATCCTCGCCGCGTTCGGCTGGGTCGTGATCGCGTGGGCGTGCGCCGACCTCGCGATGAACATCGGCCGATCCGTCTACGACCTCGCGGGCAGGACAGCCCCGTTCGAGTACTGCACGATCGCGCAGGTCGGCCGGAGGCTCGGCCGGCCGACGGTCTTCCTCGCGCTCGACACCCTGCTCTCGTTCGTGATCATCTGCCTGATGCTCTGGTCGGGCTGGATCGCGCGCCTCCCGGAGATCGAGACCTACGTGTGGTACGCAGCGACCACCCTGAACCTGATCAGCCTATCGGTCGTATCGCTCTACAACGAGGTCCGGAAAGGGTGAGGCGGGGTAAAAACCGCGGGGCAGTGGCAGGTGCCCTGTTTGGCCGTGACACCGGGGATCCGTCTGAATGGGCCGTCCGTGACGGTGCCGTCGACGGTAGCAAAAAAACAAGAGCGGGGCCTCCGCGCCGGGATTATTTCGATGTGAAGAGGTGATACTTCACATCGGGATCCTGGAGCTCCTCCAGGACCCGCTCGATCACCATGCGCTCGGGATGGGGGATCCCCTTGACCCGCGCCGCGATATCGGCGAACGACTCAAACGGCTTCTTCTCGCGCGTCGCGAGCACCTCCCACATCAACTTCTTGCCGATGCCGGGGAGCAGGTGGAGCATATGGAGCTTCGGGCTGATCGAGATCGCGCGGTTGAAGAACTGAACGAAGTTCTGCTCGTTCTCAATGACGAGCTGCTCGATCACGTACGGCAGCTCGAGCTTCGAGACCTGCGTCAGGTCCTGGTAGAAGATCCGCCGCTTCACCCTCTCGATCTTGTCCCGCTCACCGTCTCCGATGTAGAGCCGGTCGTGGATCTGGATCTCGATCTTCTTGGGCACGAGTTCGAGGAGCTTGAACTGCTCGGTCCCTACCGCCTGGACCACCGGTTCACGGCGGAAACCGGCCCTGAGGTCCTCGAGGTTTCCCTTCATCAGAACGTCGAGGACGACGGCGTAGAGCTCCTTCTTGTCGGTCTTCACGGGGGATCACCCTCAGAAATGGGCCAGGACGATCTCGAGGATCTCGTCGAGTTCCTCGCCGGTCAGAGAGAAGCGCTCCTTGGCGTAGATGGCGCGCAGTTCGTCGCGCGACCGGGGCATCAGGTTCGCGATCCGGTAGGCGATCTCCGGGCGCATCTTCTCGAGGCCCGAGAGTGCCTCGACGAGGGCCACCGCCTTATCGGGCGTCGTCTTCGCGAGCAGGTTCGCATGCTCGATCGATCGCCTGAGCTCGAACAGCATCTCGCTCTCGTGGCCGAGCCTCTCGGACTCCACCCGGAGCAAAATCTCCCTCACCTCGGGGAGGGTGATCTTCTCCTCGGACTGCACCGCCTTGACCTTCATACCTGACCTACCGTAGGCTTGTATTCTCCCGCGAGGCAGTTAGATGTTGTGCTTCAGTTCAGAAGCGCTGTGCCCTGAGATGCTGGGGACGCGCGATAATGATCTTCTCGGCGTTCCCATCGCGGACCGAGAGCATCCAGGCACGGCCCCGCTGCTCGATCACCCTGCCGGTCCTCCCGTGGAACCGCCGGTGTGGCATCCCCTTCTGGACCGAAGGGTCGCAGACGATGTGGACCGACTGCCCCGGATCGAACCGCTGGATCAGCGTCGTCACGGGCTGGATCCCCCGTTTCCTGAGATCCTTCTTGAACTTATATCGTGTCTTCTTCCGTGGACCGTTGTGATGTGCCATCGTCTTCTTCCTCCGTCGGGTCTTGGACCAGGACGACATCGAGGCGGCTCACCCTCGCGGGCCGCTCGATCGCGTCGGACAGGCTCGGGCGGGTCCGCCCTCCGTCCCCGGAGACCAGCTCCTTGATATAGAGCCCCGCCTCGCCGAGAACTTCGATGAGGACGCCGCCCTCCTCACGCCCGAGATACTGGATATCCAGGACGGTCCGGTCACGCACCCTGTCGGCCCGCCTGTGCGCGACCCGTTCCGGAGTGCGCTGGTGGATAACGGCACCCCTGAGGGTCGCCAGAGCCGATTCGAGCACCTGATCGGAGATATCGCCGTCTACCTCGACCAGAATCCTGTATTTTTTATGCGATCGGTTCGACTTAAGGGTTTCCACCTCTGAGCGCACGGTCTGCCGGATAAGGTCGACCTCGACCCGGTCCCTCGCCGACTCGTTCACGGCGCGCTCGAGCGCATGAAGGTCGAGAGTCCGGCGGCGCGGTGCGACCACTTCCAGGATGAACGGCCTGCCTGTCCCCACCATCCTGGCATCGATATCCTCGCGTCCGGCGCCGTGGAGCACGCCGCCCTCTGCCTCCAGGGCCGATGCGATAGGGCCTGCGATCAGTTCCTCGACCGAGTCCCGGTACTGCTTGCCCGTGAAACCGCACCGTTCGCAACCGGCGCCGCGGCAGGAGCGGCAGTCCCAGTGCGTCTGCGGGATCCCCCGCTCGAACTTCCGGTACCGCCCGTAGACGAAGAGCGGCGAGACCTGGACCTCGACCGTCCCGCCGGCGATGTCGAGCAGCACGACGACGTCGGGGTGCCGAAAGTCGACCTCGTGCCCGGTCCGGGACGAGACGCGTTTTCCGACCTCGCGGTTCAGCTCGGACTTCAGCGGCTCGGCGTGGGTCAGCGAGAGGTCCGACCAGACCATCTCCTCGCACTCGGCGAGAAGCGGGGGGACCCGTGTCCCCACCAGGAACGTACCGTAATCGAGCCCCTCCAGCGCGGCAACGACCCGGTCTGCCCAGAGATCCAGGTCGCTGAGAAGGCCCCCGCAGATGATACAGTCGCCGGCACAGTCCTGGTATGGCTGATGACGCTCGATCGCCCGGGCGACCCGCAGGGCGCGCCCCCGCTCCTGGTTCGTGAGACCGTGGGACCTCTTCCCGAAGAAACGGCCGAGGCAGGCGTCGCAGACCTCGCCGTACGCGAGGATCGCGTCCACGTCATCCGCGACGGTCACTGCTGCCTCCGGTCGAGCTCGTTGAGGAGGACCGTGATCGCGTGGTCGGCGTGGAGCGAGCGCGGCCCGACCGAGATACACGGCAGGTCCGCCGTCAGAACCCGCTCGTCGTCGTCGAGGTTCAGGTGGTCCGAGACGAGGAAGGCACAGGGCAGCTGCCCGGCACCGCGGACATCGGCGCCGTTCTCGTCCAGGAGGGCGAACTCGTGCTCCGCGAGGAGCCTGGCTAGCCCCCCCTCCCGCACCGAGACGCCCGGCGTCGACTCGCGGAACTCGGGCCCGCACGGGAGCGCGAGCGCCTTCTTGATCAGGGACCCGGTCGATCGCTCGTCGGGGTTCAGGTACCGAAGGCGGTCCCCCGTGAACCTGAGCGTCTTCCCGGGCCCCGGTTCACCGCGCAGGACCAGGTAGCAGGCCACGTCGCGACGGAGGTCGTGCGACAGGAAGAACGCGGCGTTGACCGCACGGCAGAGAACGTCCATCCTCCCCGCGCCCCCGGGCATGTCGTTGAGCGTCCAGGACGCGTCCGTCCTGGCCCGGTGGCCCACCACGGCGAAGACGGTCATCTCACTGCTTTCCCGAGAACCGCTTCATAATCCGCTGCATGTCCATACGCCCGCCTCCGGCGCCGCGGAAACCCTTCAGCGCGCGCTGCATGGTCCTGTGGTACTTGAGGAGCTCCCGCACCTCCTCGACCGTCGCCCCCGATCCGGCCGCGATCCGGTGCGTGCGCGACGAGTTGATCGTGGAGGGATCGTCGAGCTCCTGCCGGGTCATCGAGTCCATGATGATCCTGAACCGGGTCATCTTTGTCCCGGTCACCTCGTAGACCCCGTCCGATATCTCCATCGAGCCGAGCGGGAGCATCGACATGATCTGCTTAAGGGGGCCCATCCGGTTGACCGCCTCGAGCTGCCTGTACATGTCCCGGAGGGTGAACTTGCCGCGGAGGACGGCGTTGACGTCGATCTCCTCCGTCTCGGCCAGCGCCTCCTCGGCCCGCTCGACCAGGGACTTCAGGTCTCCCATTCCGAGGAGTCGCGAGATGAAGCTGTCCGGCTCGAACCGCTCCAGGTCCTCGCTCGTCTCGCCGGCCCCGATGAAGACGATCCCGGCCTGGATCTCGGCGACGGCCGAGAGCGCGCCGCCCCCCTTCGCGGTCCCGTCCATCTTGGTGATGATCACGCCGTCGATCTCGATCGCCTCGTGGAACCGCCGGGCCTGCTCCTGCGCCTGCTGGCCGAGGGCCGCGTCGACCACGAGCCAGCGGTGGGTCGCCTTCGAGAGGGTGTTCAGGTCGATGATCTCCTGGATCAGGTCCTCCTCGAGGCCGTGCCGGCCCTGGGTGTCGACGATGATCACCTCGGCCGAGTGGGACTTCGCGAGACCGTCCCGGGTTATTTTCCGGGCGTCCTGCTCGTCTGGGTCCCCGTAGCAGGGTACGTTGATCCGCTGGCAGAGGGTGGCGAGCTGCTGGTACGCGCCGGGACGGAAGGTGTCGGCCCCGATCACGGCGACGCGGAGCCCCTTGCGCTGGAAGTAGCGGGCGAGTTTCGCCGTCGTCGTGGTCTTGCCCGAGCCCTGGAGCCCGGCCATCAGGATCGTCTGCTGGCCGAGGATCACCTCGGTCGGCGGCCCCATCAGGTTGACGAGCTCCTGATAGACGATCCTGAGGACGTGCTCGCGCACGCCCATCCCCTTCGCCGGCTCCTCGTCGAGCGCGCGGCTCTTGATCGACTGCGACAGGCGCATCACGAGCCTGACATTGACGTCGGCCTGGAGGAGAGCGCGCTGGAGGTCCTTGACCAGTTCCTCGACGGCGGCGCGATCCACGACGGTCTTGCCCGCGAGCTTCTTGAGCGCGTCCTTGAGCGAGGTGCCCAGACGGTCGAGCACCATCGTCAGGCCTCCGCCGAACCGATCAGGTCTGCGACGAGTCCCTCGGGGGTGACCACCGCGAGGTCGTCGTAGCCCTGCCCCGTCCCGAGGAAGACGAGCGGCTTGCCGATGGTGTGCGCGATCGAGATCGCCGCGCCGCCCTTGGAGTCCATGTCCGCCTTCGTCAGGACGATCCCGTCCGCCCCGACGGTCCGGTCGAACTCCTCCGCCCGGGTCACAGCGTCGTTGCCGGCGACCGCCTCGTCCACGTAGAAGACCAGGTCCGGCTTCATCACCCGCCGGATCTTGCCGAGCTGCTGCATGAGATTCTGCTTGTTGTGGAACCGTCCGGCCGTGTCGGCGAGCACGACGTCCATGCCGTGCGCCTGCGCGTACTCGACCGCGTCGTAGATAACGGCAGACGGGTCGCCCCCCTGCTTGTGCTGGATCACCCGGATGCCGAGCCGTTCGGCGTGGATGTCGATCTGCTCGATAGCACCTGCACGGAAGGTGTCTCCGGCAGCGATCACCACCGAGAATCCCTCGCGCTTCAGGAAGGACCCGACCTTCGCCACCGTGGTGGTCTTGCCGGTGCCGTTCACGCCCGTGAAGAGGATCCGGACCGGGCGCTCGTGGTCCCGGATGAACGCGGGCAGATCGAAGCCATCCCCGAGCACGTCGAGGAGTGCGCTCCGGAGGGTCTCGACCACGATCTCGTCGGGAGACTCGCGGAAGCGGCGGTGGCGGCCGACGAGGTCACGCCGGACATGGTCGATGATCTCCTCGGTCACCGGGAACGCGACGTCGTTCTCGAGGAGGACGAGTTCGAGCTCGTCGAGCACCTCGCGCACATCGTCCTCTTTCAGGATCAGTTCCCGCTCGGTGACCAGGACCTTGAGCTTCGTGAGGACACCGGCCTTCCGTGCCGCCGTTCCCTCGTCGGCGGGGGCTGGAAGAGGAGAGGCGGGGGGCTGGTCGTCGACCGGCCCCTCCGGCTCGGAGGGGGTCTTCGCCCTCCTGAAGAGACCGCCGCGGGGCCGCCCCTCGGGTTCGGGTGCTGGTTCGGCCGGGAGTACGGGCGACGGGGGCTCGGCATCCGGGGAGGGAGAGAGGGTGGGCTCCTCCGGGGCGGGCCCTCCCTGAGGGACGGCCACGGGGGTCTCGACAGGTGAGTCGACCGGCTCGTCGGACGCGGAGAGGGGTGGTACCTCCACCGCGGTCTCGCTGATCACGCCCCCGAGCCGCGCCTTGACACCGGCGAGTTTTCCCCTCAGCCCCTCGAACATGGGTTACCCGGTCGCCGGTGGCGCCTGCCCCTGCTGCTGGACCGACCGGTAGATCTGATCGAGTCTCTGCGCGACCTCGTTCGCCTGGCCCTGGATCTTGCCGAGGGTCTCGGTGAGCCGCTTCGCGGAGGCCTCCATCTCGAGCATCCGGTCCTCGAGGAAGCTCCGCGCCTCGGCGTTCTGCCGCTCGACGACGACGCCGGACCCGATGCTGAGGAGGACACGGTCCGGGTCGAGAACCCTGACCCGGAGCGTCACCCCACCACCGACAGGCAGCAGGACCGTCCCGTCCTCCGCCGTGTCGATCCCGGTCAGGGCCTCTACGGCCGCGGAGGCCTCCGCCCTTCCGTGCTCGATCATCTGGAGCTGCTGCGAGAGAACCTCGAGCTGCTGGCCGTACTCGTTCAGATAGTGCTGGAGCACCTGGATTTCCCGCTCCACCTCATTCACCACTGAGAGCCGTCACACCGTCAACGGTTATATACATTCTCTTCAGCCGGTGTTTCGAGCCGATGATCGTCATGATCCGCTCCTGTGCCTGCGCCTCGTTCGGCGCGCTGACCGTCTTCATGAACGGTCTCCATTCATCGCCGCACCGGAAGGTGCCGCTGACGCTGTACTGCTTCATCACAAGCCCTCGATAAATCCGAATACGTCTGCGATCCGCCCGAGCTCGAAACCGCTCGTATCGGCCCCGGCGAGATAGCCGTGGGCGTTCACGAGCAGACCGGTCCCGACGAGCCCGCTGCCCATGTTGACCGAGCCGGTCCCGATCGGGAGGTCGGTAAGGGACTCGAGCCGGCCGATCTCTTTCGGTGTCGCCCGCGCGTGGACGAGCACCCCCCGGTTGGTCGCGTGCCCGGCCATGCCGACGGTCTTGACGCCGCCGAGGGTGAGTTTCGTCACCTCGACCCCCAGGTGGCTTTCGATCTCCTCGATGGTTCCCGGGTCCATCTCGGGGTGGACTGCCGCGAACCGGTCGTTGACCAGGATCACGTTCCCCGCCGCGTTCATCTCGCCCTCGAGGCGGTAGACCTCGCGGTAGTCCTCGAGCACCCGCACCTCTTCGGGAGAGGCGAGCCCGCTTACGACGACGGCCCGGCTGTTGCCTGCAACGAGCGATCCGACGATCCCGCTCCCCTGGATCGTGGTCCGGACGAGCTCCACGTCGAGCGCGGACTCGAGCGCGTGGCAGAACTCGTCGGGGGCGTCGGGCGGGACGATCGCGATCTCCTCGAGCACCCGGCAGAAGATCCCGATGTGGGGGTCCCCGCCGAAGGCCGTCGTGCGGTCCATGCTCACTCCTTCGCGAGCTCGGCCTGGACCTGGCCGTCGTCGAACTTCATCGCCCGGACGCGGATCCGGCGCGGGGGCTTCTCCGACCCCTTCTCCCAGACCTTCTCGTTGATTGAGGCGTCGAGCTTGACGTCGTCACTCTTCATGTGCCTGGCGAGGAAGGCGCGGATGTCCTTGATCGCCGTGTTGGCGCGGCGCCACCGCGGGGCCCGCCGCGTTTCGCGGAGCGGGATCACGTAGATCTGCTCGTTCAGCTTCTCGACCATGATCACACCTTGAGCGAGCTTCGGCGCCAGCTGCGGCGCTTGGGGTGGCTGACAACGTTACGCTTCGTCCGGACCATCACCCAGGCCGGGACTCGACGGTTCTGCTGGGTCGCCTTTCCGAGGCGAATCTTGAATCCTTTGGTTGCTCTCGACATCTCAATTCCTCCTGTTATTCCTTTCGCCCTACGACGAGGCTCTGCTCGTGCCCGGCGGGAAAGAACGGCTCCGGGTCGAGCCCGCGCGACCTGAGTTCCGCCCTCAGCGCGGATTCGTAGTCGCCGTTCGGGATCCGCCCGGTCTCGCCCCGTTCGAAGTCGAGGTGGCGGGCGGCGAGCCGCTCGACCTCCGCCCGGGGAAGCCCGAGCAGGGGCCGGACGTACGAGCACCCGGACCGGTCCATCAGGGACCGTGCCTCGGACGCCGTGAGCCTCGGCACGCGGTCGTCGAACCGGGTGCCGTCGGCGACGACCGGGTACTCGCGGGCGAGCGCCTCGAGCGCCGCGCGGTGCACCATGGTGATCGCTCCGTTCGGATACCCGTCGGCGACGATCCGGTCGGCGGCGGCGGCGATCAGCCCGTCGGAATACGACGCGCGGCGCCAGGAGAGGCCGAGGGCCGCGCCGGCCGCCTCGACGGCCGCCAGGCGGTGCCCGTCGCCCGAAGCGAAGGTGACGACCTCGACCTCGTAGTGGGGGGCGAGCAGGAGCGCCGCGAGCGCGGAGTCCTTTCCCCCGCTGAACAGCACTCCTGCACGGGTCATTTGCGGACGATGTTGAAGTCCCGCTTGGCCGGGACCAGTTGCGCGAGGAGCCCCTTGAGCTGCTCGTCCGTGATCTTCTGCCGTATCCGCCCCTGGCGGGCGAGCAGGATCAGCTGCTGTTCGACCCCTGCGGCGAACTCGGGCCGGGTCAGGCGGATCGTGTTGAGCCGCTCGCGGGCCTCGGGCTCCAGGATCTCCATCAGGGCCATCTGGACAGCGGCCCGGGCCCTCTCCCGCTCCTCCTCGGCGAGCTGCTGGTCCATCGCCTGGCTCTGGAGCTCGGCCGCCCGCCGCCGCCGGAGTTCCGCCAGCTCGTCATCCGCCATCGGTGCCTCCTCCGCGGGTCACGCGTCCTGTGGTGGCGCGGACGAGTTCACCTGGTGGGCGATCCCGTCCAGGAAGGCCATCCCGGCTGGCGAGACTATGCGTCCGCCCTCCTTCCTCTTCGTGACGAAGCCCGCCGCCTCGAGCTGCTTGAGCTGCTCGCGGATCACGGACCCCGAGCCCTTCCGGAAGGCGTTCGGCTTCGAACCGCGGTTCTTGCGCCCGCCGTAGAAGGTGCGCATGCGCTGCACACCGACCGGGCCGTCGATGTAAACCCGGCGAAGCACGGCGGCGGCACGCGTGAACCACCAGTCCGGGTCCTCCGGGGGCATCTCCTTGTGCACGCCGGTCTTTGCGAACTCGGCCCACGCGGGCGGGGCGAGTTCCGGCCGGCTCTTCAGCTCCGACGCGACGCGCGGGATCAGCTGGTCTGCCGGAACGTCATATACCGTTGTCATCTGGTCTCCTCACTGTCAACACGTCTGCACGCAACAGTCTTTACGTATAGGAGAGGAGGGTTTTTATGCATTTCGAGCCGCCTGGCTCAGCGGCGCCGTTCCCGTAGAACGAGGGTGTGACCCCGGATCGCCACCAGCTCGGTCCCGGTTGCCTCCGCGATCCCCGCCGGGTCCACGTCCGCCGTGCTGAGCCACTTGATCTTGACCACCTTCCGGTCCCGGACCTGACGGCGGATCTCCTCGATCAGCGTGTCGGTGATCCCCCGCCTGCCGATCCAGCATGTCGGCTTCAGGTCCTGCATCCGGTTCATGTCGTGCGTGCCGTCGGGTTCCATAGCGCATCCTGTTGCCGCAGACGAGGCAGGTAACGGTGACGTGGCCCTCCCGAACCCGGACCCGGGCGTTCGACCCGGGCCTGAGGTAGGCGTGGCATCCGTGACAGAAGGCCCGGCGCTGCTCACGCGTCAGCCGGAGCCGCTGGCGCATCGCGATCGCACGCGCCACCGCCACGCACCGGTCGCTCATGCCCGGATCGGTCGAGAAATGGCGGTCCGCGGTCTCGAAAAGGTGCGCTATCCGCTCGGCCGCGATCCGCTTTGCCTGCCTCTGCTGCCCCTTTCCCTTCATCGCTGCCGTCTGCGTCGATCCCGTGCGCCCCGACGGGTCTTCAGCCTGTCGCCGGTGGCAGGATGCGCACGCGCCGCCCGTCGCAGGCGAGCCGACCCTCCGCGAAGAGCCGGATCGCCTCCGGGAGGATGCGGTGCTCCTCGTCCAGGATCCGGGCGGCGAGAGTCCCGGGGTCGTCGTCGTCGAGCACGGGGACGCAGGACTGGAGGATGATCGGCCCGTTGTCCATCTCTTCGTTGACGAAGTGGACCGTGCAGCCGGAGACGCGGACGCCGTGCTCGATCGCCTGCGCCGGGGCCCGGAGGCCCGGGAACGCGGGGAGCAGCGCGGGGTGGATGTTGATCACCCGGCCCGCGAACGTCCGGACAGTCTCGGGAGAGAGGAGACGCATGTACCCGGCGAGCACGAAGAGTTCCGCCCCCGAGTCGACCATCGCCATGGTGAGCGCCGCGTCGTGCGCCGCGCGGTCGGGGTACGACGCCGGGTCGACGACCGTGACCAGGACGCCGGCCCTCTCCGCGCGCTCGATCGCCTGCGCGGAGGGGTTGTCCGTGATCAGGCGGACCAGGTCGACCGGGCAGGTTCCCAAGGCCACGGCATCGCAGACGGCCTGGAAGTCCGACCCGCGCCCCGAGGCGAGGACCGCGCACCGCATCATGCCCATGTACTCGGAGCGGCCCGGCTTAACCGTTCTCTCGCGGTTCCGCGAGCGGCAGGATCAGCTTGACCCGGACGATCCGCTTTCCGCGCATCTGCATCACGACGAGCGAGACCCCGGACCCTTGGAGAACGATCGTCTCCCCGGGGTGGGGGATGTGCCCGAGCCGGTCGATGACGAGCCCGCCCACGGTCTCGTACCCCGCGCCAGTCGGAAGGCCCGCCCCGACCCTCTCGTTGAGATCGTCGACCCAGACCGAGGCGTCGACGAGGTAGACGCCCTCGCTCGCGGGCTGGACGGAAGGCTCGTCCTCGTCGAACTCGTCCATGATATCCCCGACCAGCGCCTCCAGGATGTCCTCGATCGTGACGATCCCCACGAACCCGCCGTACTCGTCCATGACGATCGCCATGGTGATCTTGCGGACCTGGAGCTCGCGGAGCAGGTCGTCGATCTTCTTGGTCTCGGGCACGAAGTACGGGTCGTAGGCGAGGTCGGTGACCGGGACGTCGGTCGTCCGGGTCACGACGGTTGCCAGGACGTCCTTGATGTTGAGCACGCCGACCAGGTTGTCGACACGTTCGTGGTAGACCGGAAGGCGGCTGAACCCGGTCTCGTGGAAGAGGGTCAGGGTCGACTCGGCCGAGGCGGTGTCCTCGACCATCGCGACGTCCATGCGCGGGGTCATCACCTCGCGCGCGGTCGTTTCGCCGAAGTCGAGGACGTTGTAGAGCAGCACCTGCTCGTCCTGCTCGATCGTACCCACCTTCTTGCCCACGTCGATCCACTCCCGGATCTCGTCCTCGGTCACGGCCGGCTCGCCGTTCGCATCGGGCGTCCCGTTCGTTCGGGAGAGGCGGTCGAACACCCGGCGCACGGGCGAGATGACCCGCGAGAGGGCGAGGACGGGGCCGGCAGCCAGGAGGGCGAACCCGTCGGGGTACCGGGCCGCGACCAGTATCGGGACGAGCAGCCCGAGCACGAGAACGAGAAGAACCGTCGCGGCGGTGGCGAGGAGACTGCCGGGACCGCCGAACACGGGGAGGAGGAGGGGCATCGCGAACGTGGAAGCCGCGAACGAGGCGAGCAGAGTCCCGGTCAGGACCGTGATCTGGAGCCGGACCGGGTCGTTCCTGAGCTCCGCGAGGGCGGGGGCCCCGGACCGTTCCTCGTTGAGGAGCGTCCGGACGCGGGGGCGCGAGATCGAGAGGAGCACGACGCCCGCCCCGGCGAAGAAGGCCGTCAGAAGAAGGCATATAGAGAAATATCCAGCTAAGAGAGGATCGAACTGTACCATCTGGTTCACGCCGGGAGAGCCGGCACCGGCCGCCCGTGCAAGAGTGGGCGGTTCAATACCTAATCGCGGCGGCGCGGTATAAACATACCGGGCTCCGGGTCATCCCATCACCGAACGGATGAACGCACACTCGGATTTGATGAGGGCCACCTTCTCGCCGACCGAGTACGCCCGGTCGAGCCGGAGGTCCTCGATCTCCAGCGTGAGCGGACCGGCGTAGTGGATCCCGCGGAGCATCTCGAGCACGGTCCTGCCGTCGGGGTGGCCGGAGAGCGCCATGTGCATCCGCCCGTCGCTCGCCCTCGAGAGGTGCACGTTCGCGAGCCGGTCGCCGCAGAGATCGATGAACCGGCCGACCTCCTCGACCGAGGTGCCCATCGCGTGCGAGACATCGAGCGTGAACCAGAGCCACTCCTCCCGATCGAGGAGTTGCCTGACCTCGTCGGGGGAGGTCATCAGGTGGTTGACCTTCCTCTCCATGTTCTCGATCGCGACGCGGACCCTGGCGCCCGCCGCGACCTCGCGGAGCGCTCCGACCAGACGCTCCAGCCGGCGACGGTCGTCGGGACTGGGGGGACGCTTTGCCGTCCGTCGACCCGGGTGGACCGTGACCACATCGGCGCCGACCCGGTCGGCGAAGGCAACCGACTCGACAGAGTAGGCGACGGAGGCGTCGGCCACGCGAGGATTAATGGAGCATGGATTCAGGTCCAGGACCGGGGCGTGGACCGAGACGGGGGAGAGCGCGGGGTGGCGTGCGAGGGCGGCGACGAGCTCGTTCTCCGGCATGCCGGGCAGCCAGAAGAGGGGCGTCTCGAGCCAGAACTCGACAGAATCGAGCGTCGCGGCCTCCGCGCTCTCGAGGATCGTTTCGACCGGATACTCGTGGAAGAACATGGTCGAGGCCGAGCAGCGATACATACCTATAGATGACCCGTGCGATATAGAAGATCCATGGTGCCTGCCCAGCGGGATCTCTTCTCGGGGGGATGGGGAGCGGCACCGGAACCGGGTGGCGACGCACCGTCGTCACCGGCCCGCCGGGTGCTCGGTGTCTGCGAGCTTGCGGCGATCATCGACGACCTGCTGCTCGACGAGCGGCTGATCGAGTGCTTCGTGAGGGGCGAGGTCACCAACCTCCGCCGGCCCGCCTCGGGCCACTGCTACTTCTCGCTCTCGGGGGAGCAGAACGGCAGGACCGCCCGGGTCCCGTGCGTGATCTGGAAGAACGACGCGGCCCGCCTGAGGACAGGGCTCGAGAACGGCCAGTCGATCGTCGCGTTCGGGTCCATCGGCCACTACGCCCCGGGCGGACGGTACAATCTCTACGTGCGAGAGGTCGAGCAGGCCGGCATCGGCGAGAAGTTCCTGGAGGTCGAGCGGTGGCGCCGGGAGCTCGAGGCAGAGGGCTGCTTCCGGGAGTCCCGGAAGAGAGGGCTGCCGCCGTTCCCCGCCCGCGTCGGAGTCGTGACCTCGCCGACGGGAGCGGTGCTGCACGACATCGCGAACGTGCTCGGCCGCAGGTACCCGGTAGAGCTCGTCCTCTCCCCGACCGCCGTCCAGGGAGAGGGCGCCGAGGTCGAGATCGCGGCTGCCATCGCCCGAATCGACGGTTCCGTCGACGTGATCATCGTGGCGCGCGGAGGGGGATCGTTCGAGGACCTCTACCCCTTCAACCATCCGGCCGTCGTTCGGGCGGTCCGGGCCTGCATTACCCCCGTCGTCTCGGCCATCGGGCACGAGGTCGACGTGACGCTCTGCGACCTGGCGAGCGACCTCCGCGCACCGACACCGTCCGCCGCCGCCGAGCTGGTCGCCCCGGACCGGTCCGTCCTCCTCGAGGAGCTCCGGCAGGCCCGGCGCTGGCTGGTCGATACCCTCTCGGGGCGGTGGGAGCGGGCCGACGACGAACTGCGCACCCTCCGCGACCGCCTCCGCCCTTCCCGGCTCGCGTTCAGGATCGACCGCCTGCGGGAGGAGCTGGCCGACCTCGAGGCCCGGCTCGCGCGCGGGACGGAGCGGGCGCTCGAGCGCCGGCACGCCGAGATCGGGGGTCTCACGTCCGTGCTCCGGGCCCGGTCACCGTTCGAGCCGCTCTCGCGGGGATACGCGATCGTCGAGCGGCGAGGGCTGCCGGTGCGTTCGGCAACGGAGCTCGCGCCGGGGGACCGGGTCACGGTCCGCTTCGGCCGCGGCAGGGGGAGGATGAGTGTCGAGGAGGTATGCGATGACGAAGACGTATGAGGAACTGGTGACCGAGCTCCGCGACGTGGTCAGGCAGCTCGAGGACGATAAGACGGGGCTCGACGAGTGCATCAGGCTGTACGAGCGTGGGGCCGTGCTCGTGCGGCAGTGCGAGGAGCTGCTCGCGACCGCGGAGCTGAAGATCAGAGAGCTCGGCCGGGACTAGGGTATCTCGAGCTCGGCCTCGAGAAGCATCCCCGCGCGGAGCCTCTCGACGATCTCGCGCGGGAGGGTCCGCGCCACGCTGCTCGACCGTATCCCTATCGTCCGTCCGTCGATGTATTCCGAGCGGCGCCAGACCAGGTCGGACGGGTGGTCGAGCGTGAGTCCGGGGTGGCCCTCGGAGCGGACCCTGACCTCGATACCGTCGCAGCGGAGCGTCGTGACCAGAATCGCCCCCTCCCGCTGCAGGGCCCTCCTGAACGCGTCTGAGAGATCCGCCGCCCCCCTGTCCGCGCCGACGCCGATGATGCAGTCGCCGGCCCGGGTCAGCTCCGGCTCTTTCGTCAGCTCGAAGGTCGTCCGGTGGCGCGACGAGACCAGCGGGTGGCCCCTGCACCGGATCAGCTCGCGAACGGTCATGATACCACCCGATGTCCGCCGGCACCCGTGCGGTCCGGACGGGTGCCGGGCGGGAGGGGTCGCGACGGGCGCCGCCACGCGGGAACGCCGGGAGGCACCGGTGCTACGCCCCCTACTGCTCCCTGTTCACCACGAGGCGCCACTCCGTCCCGTGCAGCCCCACGGTGTCCCAGGCGATCGAGCCCTCGACGCCCGCCGTCTCGTTGGCCCGGTACCGGGCGTAGCCGGACGGCGTCGAGAGGATCTCCCGGGCGACCTCTCCCAGGGCGGATGCGTCGCCGTGCCGGGTCTCGTCCGCGAGGGTCCTGCCGATCAGGCTCGAGTCGGAGTCCAGGATGATCGTGCCGTCGGTCTGGACGGCCCAGAGGGCGAGCGTGGCGTTGCCCATCGCCCCGAGCGCCTCCAGGGCGAGCAGCCGCTCCGGCTGGATCACGAGCGAGACCCCGCCGGCAAGCCCGGTCGCGTTCAGGACGGGGTGTGCCAGCGCGACCCCGCGGAAGCCCTCGACCAGGTTGATCCGGGGGCTCAGCCCGGGGGTGCCGTTCAGCGCGGCACGCACGTTCGGCTCTCCGTGGATGTTGGCCCCGACCGCGAACCGGTACTCCTCGGGCATCGCGGCCACGATCCGGCCGTCGGGGTCGAACGTGACCGCGTCGGGAGTGGCCAGGTGCGCGCGAGAGAGGTTGAGCAGCACCTCCTCGGCACCCGCGCCGTCGAGGCCCGTCTCCCCGAGGGCATCGGCCGCTGCCGAGGTGCCGGCGTCCAGCCGGTCGAGCGTGGACTGCACCCCGGACGCGAAGGCCGCGAGGGTGCTGTTCACGGGGTCGCCGTCTGCGGACGCCGTCGGGACGGGCGTCGCGGTGTCGGGGCCCGTCCCCGTGCACCCGGCCGCGGCCAGGGCGAGCGCGCAGAGCAGGGCCAGGCAGATCTTCCGCTTCAAACACCCATCAAAACAGGCCGGAACCATTACTTGGCCCCCGAAAAGTGGGTTATTCGTAGAGGACCGGCTCGTCGATCCGGTGGTACTCGACCACGCCGTCCGGGAAGTGGATCCCCATCTCCCGGGCCGCCGACTCGGGGGAGTCGGCCGCGTGGATCACGTTTCGCCCGATCTCCAGCCCGAAGTCCCCCCGGATCGTGCCGGGTGCGGCCTCGAGCGGGTCAGTCGCCCCGGTCAGGGTGCGGACCGTCCGGGCCGCGTCCTTCCCCTCCACGACCATCAGCAGGCACGGGCCCGACATGATGTACCGCTTGAGCCCGGGGTAGAAGGGCTTCTCGAGGTGCTCGGCGTAGTGCCGGTCCACGCGCTCCTCGGGGAGACGTTCGAGCCGGGCCGCGACGAGCTTGAGCCCCTTTCGCTCCAGGCGGCCGATGATCTCGCCGACAAGGCCCCGCTGGACGCCGTCGGGCTTGACCATCACGAAGGTGCGGTCCACGCCTACTCCTTCCCGAGCGCCCGCCGGCCAGCCTTCGTCCAGGCCACGCGACGGGGGACCCGCCCGAGCCGCTGGTTGTTCTGGCACTTCGTGGAGCAGAAGTAGAAGATCGTCCCGTCCCGCTTCACGAACATCTTGCCGGTTCCGGGCTCGATCGGCCCGCCGCAGAACGTGCAGGTGTATGAGTCGACCATGATCTATCTCCGCGAGAGCTTCTTCGCCTCGCGCTCGGTCTCGAGGAGCATCAGGATGTCGCCCTCGCGGATCGGTCCGACCGTGTTCCGCGTGATGATGCGACCCTTGTTGTTGCCCTCGAGGATCCGGCACTTGACCTGCATCGCCTCGCCGTGCATGCCGGTGCTGCCGATCACCTCGACCACCTCTGCCGGCGTTCCATCGTCAGCCATTCACGTCACCCGCGGAGCGCGGTGATCTGCCCGCCGAGCTCGTCCACGATCTCCTTCGCCTTGCCAGGCTTGACGATCGCGGCGGCGGTGGACCCGACCTCGAGCCCTGAGGCAGCGCCGATGTCGTTCTGCCGGTTCACGAAGATGTACGGGATCTGCTTCTCGTCGCAGAGCGGGGCGAGGTGCATCACGATCTCCTCGGGCTCGACGTCGCCGCCGATCAGCACGAGCTGGGCCGTGGACCGCTCGATGGCCTTGGTGGCTTCGTTCGCTCCCTTCTTGATCTTGCCGGTGTCTCTCGCCAGCTCCAGCGCCTCGAGTGCCTTGTTCTGGAGCTCCTCGGGGGCCTCGTAACGGACGTATCCTTTCGCCATGACTTACCTCATTCAGGATTGCGTAGTTCCTTCATCACTCATCAGCAAGTGAGGATGGGTCCATATATTTTCCCGCCGGATGGTCATAAAGGTATGTGAAACGGGGGATTCGCGGGGAGATGGCGGGAAATACCGGCCGAATCGTGAAGGGCATGCGCGATCATGCGGCGCCCGCGATCCGGTAGATCTGGACGCCCTCTCTGTCGAAGATCCGCTCGAGGCCGGTCCCCGGCAGGTTCACCGCGTACTTCTCCCGCTCGAGATCCCCGACGTACAGGAGCCCGCACCCGTACTTCCGCATGAGCGGGACGGTCTGTTCCGGCTCCTCGTAGATCCGCGCCACGTCCGGGATCCGCGTCCACCACCATCCGTCCTCGTTCGTCCGCCACTGGAGCTCGTGGGACGGCTTGCCGATGACCGTCTGGCGTCCGGTGAACGACGAGATCGGCGCTCCGTAGCTGTAGTCGCCGCCGACGGCCTCGACGATGCAGTCGTTCCCGGGCAGGGTCTCGAGGAACCGGATGGCCCCGGCGTCCCCCGGGTGGTCGTGGTCCAGGTAGGCGAGCCCGTCGAGGGTCCGGTCCCCTCCCGAGAACGTGATCCCCAGCAGGTCCCGCCCGACGTCTGGCTGGAAGACCACGGGGAACGCGAGAAGGGCGGCGATAACGACGACCGCGGCTATCTTCTGGATGACCGGCCTGACCGCGAAGAGGTCCGGGCGGGAGGAGAGCCACCGGCCCGCGAGACCCGTGCAGCCGAGACCCAGGTGGAGCCAGGCGATATAGTAGAGTTTGTGCATCGTGTTCGTGCGGAAGTACTCGTTGTCGAAGATCTCCCGGACGTAGACCAGTTCGACGGCAAGGACGATCATAAGCCCGGTCACCAGGACCATGTCCTCGAACCGCCCGGTCCGGCGCGCCCGCAGAACCATGTAGGCGACCAGGACCGCAGCGATCGCCGCAGAGTGGTACCCGAGACCGAGGAACGGGACGGCGACAAGGAGGAGGAGCGGCTGGCGGTACACGAGGGGCGCGATCGCAACCGCGATCACGGCGAAGAAGAACCCGTGGGTCAAAAGGAACTCCGCCGGCGCCGAGGGCGCGAAGACCGGGAGGAGCCCGTGGATCGACCCGGGCCTGACCTCGAACAGGTAGGGGAGGTAGAGGACGACGGCCAGGACCGGGACCAGGAGCCCGAAGTGCAGCCCCCGGTTCGCCGACGGGTCCCCCGCTGCCCGGGCACGCCACCAGAGCAGGAGCCCGAAGGCGACGACGAGCGGTCCGTAGACCAGGACGTCCCAGGAGTTGATCCCCGGCATCGTTCCGAGGGAGAGGGCGCCCAGGCCGATCGCGGCCCACCGCTGGCGGTTCGAGAGGTCCGGCCAGCGGGTCCAGGCGAAGGCGAGCAGCGCGAGCAGGAAGACCTGGTTCGCCATGCCCATCACGAGGGCATGGGGATCCCCCAGGATCGCCGAGAAGAAGGGGTACTCGGTCAGGTTGTACTCGATCGCGTGCCGCGAGTGGTCGAGGGCCGCGACCAGGGTGTCGCCCGAGACCAGCCGGGAGACGGCCTCGGGGTTGACGAGGACCAGGAGCGCCACCGGGAGCCAGCGGTGGCGTTCGAGGACGAGGTGCCCGATCAGGTAACAGTTCACGGCCGAGAGCCCGAAGACCGTCGGCAGGACCAGGTTGAAGACGACGCGGGCAGGCACCCCCGCGAGCAGGCCGAGCTGGGCCATCAGCCAGTGGCCCAGGTAGTAGTAGATGTCGAGCGTCCCGCCCGCGAACCAGGGGTCGGCGGGGGTGACGACAGGGCTGTTCATGATAGAGGCGATCCAGGCGAGGTCCATGAACTGCTCCGAGTAGTGGGAGACGTACGGGTTGAAGTACCGCAGTTCCAGCACGAACAGGAAGAAGATCAGGAAGACGAGGTCCCACCGGAGGACGTCTTCCCAGGCAGCCCGGAGGTATTGCCCCCGCGCGATCCCCGCGCCGAGGACCAGGAGGAGCGGGGCGACGGCGAGCCAGGTCGGCAGGCGGGCCAGCCCGAGGTAGAACGAGAGCGGCAGCAGGATCAACAGCGAGACCGTGAACGCGGCCGGGTAGGCGAGCCGGCCGAAGAGCGGGCGGAGCGCGGGCCAGACCGCGACCTGGAGCAGTTTCAGGACCGCCAGCCAGCTGAGCACGTAGAACGCCTGTTCGGGGAGGCCGATCACCTTCTACGTCCCCCCGCGCCGGTAGATCTGGACGCCCCCTTCGTCGAAGATCCGCTCGAGTCCGCTCTCCGGGAGGTGAACGGCGTACTTCTCCCGCTCGAGATCCCCGACGTAGAGGAGGTCAGCGCCGTACTTCTCCATCACCGCGAGGGTCCGGCCCGGGTCCTCGTAGGCCGCGCGGACGTCGGTCATCCGCTCCTGGATCGGGGCGTAGTCGTTCCGCCACATGAACTCGTGGAACGTCCAGCCGATCACGGCCTGCATCCCCGTGAACGACGAGACACGGGCCGCGTACGAGTAGTTGTCGCCCTGCGCCTCGATGACGACGCGCTGACCCTCCATCTCCCGCAGGTACCGGATCGCCTTCGCGTCCCCGGGGTGGTCCCGGTCCAGGAACGCCATGCCGTCGAGCGTGTAGGTCTCGTGGGTGAAGGCGCCGGCAGCGAGGAACGGGGCCGAGAGCAGCAGGGCGAGGACGGCCACGGAGAGAGTGCGCCGCGCCAGCGACGGCACCCGCTCCACCCGCTCCGTGACCGGCGGGCGGTCCAGGAACCGGCCGGCCATGACGAAGGTCCCGATCCCCATCATGAGCCAGGCCGCGATGTAGAACTTGAAGACCGTGTTCATGCGGAAGTACTGGTCGCCCATGTTGTCCCTGAGGTAGACTAGCTCGCAGAAGAGCGCGATCCCCAGCCCGAGCGCCAGAAGGAGGTCCTCGGTCCGCCGCCCGCCCCCGCGGGTCGCGATGCGGGTGACGAGGCAGGCGAGCGGGACGGCGGCGATCGTCGCCGCGGCGTAGCCGCCGAGCAGGAACGGCAGGGCGACGCCGACCAGGTACGGCCTGCGGCGGAGGTCGGGGATGCACGCGAGGTAGGCGACCGCCAGGAAGAACCCGTGGACGAGCAGGAACTGGGCCGGGTCCGACGGGGCTCCGACCCAGCCGATCCCCTTGATGCCCGACGACGCGAGCGAGAGGTAGAACGGCGCGTAAAGCGCGATCGCGAGGACCGGGCCGGCCACCAGGAAGTGGAGCGGCGTTATCCGTCCGCCACCGGGATCGTTTCGGTGGCGGAGCCAGAGGACTGACGCGACGAGGACGGTGACCGGACCGTAGATCAGGACGTCCCAGGAGTTGATCCCCGGCATCGCGCCGAGCGAGAGCGCGACGAACCCGATCAGGATTACGCGTGCGCGGTCCGCGAGACGGGGCCAGCAGGCGAGGGCGAGCACGAGGAGCGCGATCAGAAAGGCCTGGTTGAAGATCCCGATCACGTGGGCATGGAGGTCGCCCCAGGTGAACGAGAAGAGGGGGTACTCGTTGATCGTGTCCTGGATGACCCGTGTGCTGTTCCAGGCCACCGTCGAGAGGGGCGTCCCCTGCAGGGCGTACAGGACGGATGCCGGGTTGGGCAGGATCAGCGGGAGGACCGGCAACCAGCGGTAGCGGTCGAGGAGGAGGTGCCCGACCAGGTAGCAGTTGACCCCGGCAAGCGCGAGCACGGTCGGGAGACCCAGGGTGAAGACGAGGTTGGACGGCACCCCGCTCGACAGCCCCAGCACGCCCATGATCCAGGAGCCGTAGTAATAGTAGACGTTCAGCCGGCCGCCGGCGTACCACGGGTCGAGCGGCGGCACGACGGGCGAGCGCATGATCGAGGCGATGAAGCCGTGATCCATGAACTTCTCGGCGCCCCAGGCCGACGGGCTGATGAACCGGCATTCGAGCATGAAGACGAAAAGGAAGAGGAAGACCGCGTCCCAGCGCCAGAGACCCCCGAGCGACGAGCGGGTGTAGGCCCCCCGGTACGCGTGCCAGCCGAGCAGGACCAGGAACGGAGCGAGCGCCAGCTGGACGGGGAGCCCGGCAAGCCCGAGGTACCACGCGATGAGCGCGAGGAGCAGGACCGAGCCCGAGAAAGAGACCGGGTAGGCGTACCGGCCGAAGGCGGGTGCGAGGGAGGGCCAGAGCGCCAGCTGGACGAGTTTCAGCACCGCGAGCCAGGCCACCACGGCCAGGATATGCGCCTCAATCGCCAAGCGATCCCCCCTTCAGCACCCTGCTCTCGTAGACCTTCCTGATCACCCCGACCATCCAGTCCCCGAAGACGAAGATCGAGACCACCCCGCCGACGAGGGTGACCATGTTCTTGATCAGGTGGTCGATGAACGCGATCAGGGTTGCGGCCACGTGGGGGATCCCGCCGCGCTCGAGGATGGCCGCGACCGTGAACTCGTAGGTCCCCAGGCCGCCCGGCGTGATCGGGACGGCCTTGACCAGGTTGCCGATCACGATCGCGAGGGCGACGCTCGCGACGTCGAGCGGCGCCTGGAACATCAGGACCACGAAGATGCAGACCGTGATGTCCACGAGCCAGATCAGGATCGAGACGCCGCCGAGCACGACCATCGCGCGCAGCGAGAGCGAGACCGTCCGGATCTCGTCGAGCATCTGGAGGATCGCCAGAACCAGGCGGTTCCGGGACCGGATCCTGCCCACGACCAGGAGCAGGACGACGAAGAGGGCCCCGCCGACGAGAGGGACCACGATCAGGGCGTAGTACTCGGGCGGGAACTCCAGGAAGAAGGGGATCGAGACGAGCCCGAGCAGCGCGACAGTGACGATGTCGTAGACCCGCTCGACCACGATGGAGGAGAGCCCCTGGGAGTAGGTCGTCTCGAATTGGTGCTTGAGGATGAAGACCCGGACGAGGTCCCCGAGCCGGGCAGGGACCACCAGGTTCACCGTCTGCGAGACGAAGATGCATGCCGTGGCGAACCCCAGGGTCGGCTGGACGCCGAGCCCGTTCAGGATCAGGCGGTACCGCCACCCGCGGAGGATCCATGCCACGACGCAGACCGCGACCGCGACCACGAAGTGGGCGGGCACGGCGGTCTGGAGCGCCTCGACCAGGTCCGTCCAGATCGGGACGAGCATGTACGCGATGATCGCGACGGCGATCGTGAGCGGGAGCACGGTCGTTAAGATCTTACGCCACATGGAGCTGCCACCAGAGCCGGAAGACCGCGCTTCCCATCTCGACCACGTCCCTGGGCCTGACGGTGGTCCCCGGCCCCTCGGTCCACCGGACCGGCAGCTCGACGACCCGGTACCCGGCGCGCTGGCCCCGGACCAGCACCTCGGTGTCCCAGAACCAGTGCGTGGCGCGGACCTGCCCGAGAATCGACAGGAGGCGGGCGCGGTCGAACGCCTTGAAACCGCACTGGTGGTCGTGAAGCCGGGAACCGAGCACGCTCCGGACGAGGAGGTTGTAGCCGCGGCTCGCGAACTCCCGACCCCCGGACCTGACGATCACGGACCCGGGCATCAGGCGCGAGCCGGTCGCCATCGCGGCCCCGTCCCGAACCGCGTCGACCAGGGGCGCCAGGTGGCGCATGTCGGTGGCGAGGTCCACGTCGTAGTAGCAGACGACGCGCCCGCCGGAGGCGATGAACGCGCGGTTCAGGGCCCTCCCGCGCCCTAGCCGCTCGTCCGAGTGGAGGAGCCGGACCCGCGGGTCGCGTTCGGCGTACGCGGCGACGAACTCGGCCGAGCCGTCGGTCGATCCGTCCTCTGCCACGACGAGCTCGAACGTGTCCGCGCACGCCTCGAGCACCTCGATCGAGACAGGGACAGCCCGCTCGAGGGCGGCGCGGTCGTTGAAGACCGGCAGGACCGCGGTCAGCTCGGGCTCATCCATGCGAGGCGCCTCGCACCGCGGCGGTGACCTCCTCCCCCGCGACGATCGAGCCCTCCATCGACCGCTCCGGGTAGTTCGGCGCCGAGAACATGCCCGCCATGTACAGACCGTCGTGGGCGTATCCCGGGATCCGCCGGTGGTACCCGGTCTCGTAGACCGGGCCCGCGAACGGGTCGACCTCGAGGTGGTGCCACCGGACCTCTTCTTTCGCCACGCCGAACCGCTGGCAGAAGTCGGAGAGCATCCGGTCGCCGTGACCCTCGGGGAGGTCTCCGGCGAAGTACGAGGCGAGGTAGACCAGGTGCTCGCCGTAGCGCTCGACCGGCACCAGGTTGGTGTGAGCGACAACGGCCCCGTACGGGGCCCGGTCCTTCATGTTGAGCCAGTAGATGCCGCCGGTGACGTCGCGGTCGATGGCGAGGGTCATGCATGCCGCTCCCTGGTACGGGACCTCGCCCAGCGGGAGTCCGGTCATCGAGGCGAGGAGCTGGGGGGGAACGGTCGAGACGACCGCGTCGAACCGTTCGTCACGCACGGTCCACCCCGCCCCGTCGCGCCGGATCGCCCCGACCGGGGTCCCGGTCAGGACCGAGCAGCCCTCCGCCTCGGCGGCGCGGCGGAGCCGGTCGACCAGGGACGCGAAGCCGTGCCGGAGGTACCCGAGCCGCTCCCCGCCGGGCGACCGGTTCGAGCGGATCGCGATCCGCGAGAGGAGCCACGCGGCCGAGACGCGGTCCTGCATCGGCCCGAACTTCGACCGGAGCAGGGGCTCGAAGAACGAGGTGTAGACCGACGTCCCCAGGTTGTCCTGGATGAACGACTTCGCGGTCACGTCGTCGAGCCCGGAACGGTCGATCCGGCCGGCGCGGAGCATCAGCCACCCGAGCCGGGCCTTGTCGAGCAGGCTCATGTGGGGGTACGAGAGGATCTCGGTCGGGGTCGAGAGCGGGAACGAACGGCCTTCGACGTGGTACCCGGTGGTCCCGGTCAGCCACTCGAGCTCGCCGCGCAGCCCGAGCCGGTCGAGGAGCACGAGGAGGTGGCGGTCACCCTGGAAACAGTGGTGATAGAAGGCCTCGATGGTGTAGTCGCCGCGGTCGATCGAGGAGAGGCATCCCCCGAGCACGGGCCGGCGTTCCATGAGAACGACCTCGTGGTCGGTGGAGAGGGAAAGGGCCGCTACGAGCCCCGTGAGGCCTCCTCCGACGATGCAGCACTTCATAAATGGTTAGAAGGTATACTGCAAAAGAGATAAGAACGTTTGGAGGAGCGAATAAAACCTCATAAACGTGCGGGGCTCATAGTACGTCACATGGTTTCGTCGGAGGGTGTCCCGGGATGAGGATCTTCTTTATCGGTTTCGGGCAGGCCGGTGGGAAGGTCGTCGACATGTTCGTCGAACAGGACAAGACGCACCTTTTCCGTGCCATCGCGGTGAACACGGCAAGGACGGACCTCCTCGGCCTCAAGCAGATCCCGATGAAGGACCGGGTGCTGATAGGGCAGACCGTGGTCAAGGGCCATGGCGTCGGGACGGAGAACGCCCTCGGGGCGAAGATCACGCGCGACGAGGTGGATTCGATCGTGACGGCGATCGAGGCGATCGGGACGCACGACATCGATGCGTTCGTGATCGTGGCGGGGCTCGGAGGAGGGACGGGCTCGGGCGGGACGCCCGTGCTCGCCCAGTACCTCAAGAGCCTGTACGAGGAGCCCGTCTACGCCATCGGGATCATCCCCTCGCCCGACGAGGGACGTCTCTACTCGTACAACGCGGCGCGCTCGCTCACGACCCTCGTGAACGTCGCCGACAACACGTTCATCTTCGACAATGCGGCCTGGCGGAAGGAGGGGGAGTCGATCAAGACCGCCTACGACCGGATCAACGACGAGATCGCCCGAAGGTTCGGCGTCCTCTTCCGGGCCGGTGAGGTGGGACAGCAGGGGATCGGCGAGATGGTCGTCGACTCGTCCGAGATCATCAACACGCTCCGGGGCGGCGGGATCACCACGGTCGGGTTTGCCAAAACGGAGGCGGTCAGCCAGAGGCTGAAACAGAGGCAGGGGTCGCTGTCCGGCATCCTCCGGAACCTCAGAAAGAAGGAGGACGGGGCCGAACAGCAGCTCCTCGGGGACGACCGCTCGTCCAAGATCCTCTCGCTCGTCCGTTCGGCCGTGCTCGGCCGTCTGACGCTCCCCTGCAACTACCGGTCGGCCGGCCGGGCGCTGATCCTCCTCGTCGGCCCCCCGGGCGAGATGGACCGGAAGGGGGTCGAGAAGGCCCGCGCCTGGATCGAGGAGCAGATCGACGCGGACGAGATCCGGTCGGGCGACTACCCGATCCGCTCGAACTACGTCGCGGCGATCGTGGTCCTCGCCTCGGTGGCGGACGCCCCGCGCGTCCGCGACCTTCTCGAGATGGCGAAAGAGACGAGAGAGGAGCTCGCGAAGGAGAAGCTCGACGGAAAGACGATGTTCAAGGACGGCATCGAACCGCTGTTTGGAGAGGAGACGGAGTGATACCATGAACGCGATCATTCGAACCGCATTTGTTCTTTTACTCGCCTGCGGCCTCGCGGCCGGCGCGAACGCCTACACGGTGGAGAGGGCCGAGGTGACCCCGGACGGGGCCCTCCAGGCCGGGATTCCTGTCACGGTGAATGCAATCGTCGGCTTCCCGGTGACGGCGGGAACCACCTTCCCGAGCGACGACACCTTCGCCCTCTTCTCCGAGCTCGACGAGCCGAAGTGGCGTTGGTCCGTCGTGATCAGCGGCAACGAGAACCCCAAGCCCGACGCCTTCGGGAAGTTCTTCAAGATCACCGGATTCGAGCTCGAATACCCGAAAGAGTCGTCGGTCAAGCTCCACGTCACGCTCGAGGGCACGGTCCCACAGGTCAACCAGAGCAAGAACATCACCGTTCTCAGGTTCCAGTGGCTCGACCAGGAGAACAAGGTCCGCGAGAACGGCGAGCAGGCCATCACGCGCGAGGTGGTCGACCCCGACGCGGTCTCCCGGGACCTGGCCGCGGCGCAGACCTCCCTCGACGGGCTGCGCGCCGCGATCGACTCGCGGGCGGTGCAGGGCGCGAACACGACCGAGGCAGAGAGGATGTACGCCGAGGCCGACCAGCTGCTGAAGACCGCGAGTTCCGGGACAGTCTCCGAGCAGAGCAACGCGGTCGGCCGGGTGACCGTCCTGATCGACCAGGCGGAAGAGAGCCTCGACCGGACGAGCGCTCAGGCCGAGGTCGACCGCGCCACTGCCCAGATCCGGAACGTCGACGAGATGCTGACCTTCTTCAAGGCGAACCCGGACCTCTCCAACGACCCCCGCGTCGCGGCCATCACGGTCAAGCGGGAGAGCGCCCAGCAGTCCCTCATCAGCGCCCGCGACAGCCTGGACGACGACAACTTCAACCAGGCGCGGATCCGTGCGAACGAGTCCGCGGCCAAGGCGCTCGAGGCCTACAACGACTCGGTCCAGCTCCGGTCTCTCTATGCGGACGGGAACAGCCCGTCCGGGAACGTGTCCGCGAACCCCGAAGGTGGCGGGATCCTGCCGTACGTCGTCGTGATCGCAGTGATCGCCCTGATCGCGGTCGGTGTCGTCCTGTTCCAGCGGCGGACCCGGTGGGACGAGCTGGGCTGAGACGGTTCGACCGGGATCGCCTTTTTTCCGGGGTCCCCCAGTGACCGGTAACCCGGAGCCCTCCGTCGAGGCGGGGGTGCTCGGCGAGGGGGTGGAGAACCGCCTCGACCGCCTGATCGCGAGTGTCGAGAGGGAGATGGCGGGCGAGGAGAGGGCGCTCGCCCGGCTCGAACGCCCGGTGGACGAGGGGCTGGTCCCGCTCCTGATCGCCGTCGACGTGGTCGCCGCGAACCTGCTGCTCTGGCTCGTCCTGCCCGGTTACCCGCTCCACTGGATCACGGCGAGCTTCTTTCTCTACGTGGTCTACCCGTTCCTCCTGCTCCTGCCCTCGCGCGGGACGGGCGACGGGCGGGAGGGCGGGTTCTCGTTCGGCCGGTTCGCCGGCGGGGCCGGATGGCAGGATCTCGCCGGGCACAGGTGGACGATCGCCGGCGTGTTCTGGAACGCCTTCTTCGTCAACAGCCAGCCCCTCGCCCCCGCGTTCTTCGCGGTCTTCGGCCTGGACATCGTCTTCGCGCTCGTTTCCGGGAGCGGCCCGCTCCGGTGGCTCGTCGTATTCCAGTCTGCAGCGATCATGGTCTACTACCTCGCGATCGTGGTCTTCCGGCCCCATTCCGGCCGATTTCTCGATTCTCTCGTCGGGATCCAGGACGACGTCACCCGCCGGCTCCGGTTCCGCGTCGAGCCGGTCTGGAAGGTGATCCTGCCGATCGGGGTCGTCGCCGGGGTCGTCGCGGTCGTGCTGGTCGTCGCGATGGTCATGCCAGGATTCACGCTCGGGGTGATCTGGCGTTCGGAGCCGAACGTCGCGGGGGCAGGCCTGGTCGCGGTGCTCTTCGTCCTGGCAGGGCAGGTCATCCTCGTGCGGTACGCCCAGGGAACCGCGAGCCGCCGGCTGGCCAGGAAGATGGGGAGGCGGAGATGCGAGGTCCTGGCCCGGCACGTCCTCGGGCCGCTCAGGGCCTGCCGCGATGGGCTCGAAGATGACCGGGCGGGCTCGATCGACAGGTTCACGAATGACTTCGCCCGCCTTCGAGCGGTCTTCGTGCACTCGAGGGTCTATCGCACGCAGCGGCAGGAGATCGGGGGGCTGTTGCCGGTTTACGTCGTCGTGCCCGACCTGGACCTGGTCCTGAACCCGGAGACGCTCCGGATCCTCGGGGAGCGGGAGGAAGGCCGGCAGTTCCTGTGATCTCAGGGCTGCGGCCCGGATCCGGGGAGGGGGCCGCACGACTCGTCCAGGCCGTAGGCCCCCAGCAGCGCCTGCAGCCCCTGGTCCTCCATCCGCCAGAGCACCTGGCCGGCGGCGAGGCCGAGGGGGCCTCCGGCCTCGACGGCCCGACTCAGGGGACCGATCGCGGGTTCGCCGATGCGGCCCAGAGCGAGGGCGGCGAACCCCCGGACATCGGGCTCCTCCGTCTCTCCGAGGAGACGGATCAGGGCCTCGACCGCGTCCTCGCCGATGGCGGAGAGGGCGGCGGCGACGTACCGACGGACCTGAGGGTCGCGCTTCTCTCGAAGCACGGCGATTAGCGGGCGGACGGCCGGGCTCCCGATACGGGAGAGCGCGAGCGCGAGGTACCACCGTTCGTCGGAGTCCCCGGTCGAGGCGAGCGCATCGAGCAGCGGTCCCACCGCCGGTTCCCCGGCGTCCCCGAGCCTACGGACAGCCTCCCGCCGCTCTTCTGTCTTTCCGCTATGGAGCTGCCCGAGCCACGCCTGGATCTCGTCTGGTCCCACCATCTTCATGACGTGTGAGCCGTCCGCATAAAATCCTGCGGGCGGATCAGCCCTCCGGGTTCAGGGTGATGAGCGAGGCGGCGACCGCCCTGCGGACGGACTCGACCGGGTCGTTGAGGGCCTCGATCAGCCCATCGATCGCCCCGGGGTCGCCGAGCTGCCCGAGCGCCCGGGCCGCCCCCTCCCGGACCAGGGGGTCGCGGTCGGAGAGGGCCTGGAGCAGGGTCTGGAGGGAGGCGGGGCCGAACCTCGCGAGGGCCGAGACGGCCCGCCTCCTGACGAAACGGTCCCGGTCCGCCAGGCAGGCGCAGAGCACCGGCACGGCCCGCGGGTCCCCGCTGTCCCCCAGGGCGACGATCGCCTTCCAGCGGACGTCCGGATCCCCGGAGGACGTGAGGGCGGAGAGCCCGTCGACCGCCGGGGGGCCCAGCCTGGCGAGCCCCTCCGCAGCCCGCCAGCGGACACCCTCGCCGTCGGGGCCGGCCAGGGCGGCGAGGAGGGCGTCGAGGGCGGCGGGGTCCTCTAGTTCGCCGAGCGCGCCCGCCGCGAGGTGCCGGATGTACGGCTCGCCCCGCTCGAGCAGCCTGACAAGGCCCGCCACGTTCCTCTCCTCCTTGAAGCGGACGATGAGCCGCTCGGGCACGAAATGGCCGATGACGAAGTCGAGCCAGGCCATCCTGCACCCGAAGTTGACCTCAGACCAGAAAAGATCAGCTCGTGGCCTCGGCCACGCACTCCTCGACCGTCCCGAGCCGGGCCGCGCCTCCGCAGAGGCTCGGGAGGTAGACCGAGGCCTTGCCGCTGCTGGTCATGACGGCCCCGTACCGCTCGAAGGCCGGCGAGACGACCATGCAGGTGTCGGCGTAGACGCGCGCCCCGCTCCGCTCGATGACGGCCACCTCCCGGGGGTGCTCCCGGATGACGCGGCGGGCGGCGAAGACGTAGAGGGGCTTCGTGACCCTCTTTCCCTCGAGCAGGGAGGCGATCAGGCCCAGCTCCTCGCCCGAGCAGTGGGGGCAGCCGATCGCCACCGCGTCGACCGGGATCCCGGACCACGCGGCCGCGACCTCGTCCGAACCGACCGTGATCGCCTCGAGCCCCCCCAGGTCGTACGAGAAGACCCGGGCCTCGGGCGTGATACGGTCGACGTGGAAGAGCGCGACGGCCCCGGTGGCAGCCATGGCGGCCCCCAGGCTCTTGAGCCCGTCCCGGGTCGGCCGGATCCCGGAGAAGAACGGGATACGGGACCCGACCTGGCGCCCAGCGATCACCCCCAGCGCCCCGTACCACCCCGCGTCGGGGGAGGGCGGGGCGCCCTCCACCCGGACGACCACGGTCGGCTTCCGGTTCTCAACCAGGTGCAGGCCGTAGTACGGCGTCTTGCCCACCAGGGCCGCGGCGAGCGCGGTCGGCCCCCCCTCGCGGTTGGTCCGGGCCCCGATCGCCGAGTTGGCGTAGCAGACGGCTGAGGACTCCGACCAGGCCAGGTGATCGCCGTAGCCGGTGAGGGAGAGATAGTACGGCGTGCAGGTGCACTCGAGCCGGATACCGAGCCGGCGGTAGACCGCCACCACCTGCTCCTGCTTCTTGGCGAAGGCGGGGTCGATCCCCATCTCCTGCCAGCGCTCCAGGTCCATGCCGACCGGGTTCAGGACGGCCGGCACCACCGCCCGGGCATCGAGAGAGGAGAGCCACTCGAGCCCCCACTCCCCGATGGTCTTGTACGAGGCGCCGGAGACCTGGGCCGACGCGATCGGGACGAACCGCTCGGCGCCGTAGACGGTCCCCAGCCCGACCAGCAGCTCCATCATCTGCTGCCGGGTCTCGCCGAACTCCCCGGCCAGGATCCGCTCGTCGTCAGGGTCAAGCTGCATCGTCCCACCCCGCCCGCACGAACTCGTCTTCCCGGCCGAGCTCCATGGTCGCGTCGATCCCGACCTTGACGTTCATCCCGTCGCCGATCCTCGACGGGTCGAGCGACGAGCCGCGTGCCCCGGGGACGACGAGCAGGTCCGTGTCGCCGCGCACCCGGGTCGCGATCGCGTACTCGACCTCGGACATGTCGCAGGGATCGATGTCCTCGTCCACCACGACCACGTGCTTGAGCGAGGTGTGCGCGGCGAAGGCGGCCATGCAGGCGTTCTTGCCGTCGCCGTTGGTCGCCTTCCTCACCTGGACCACCGCGTGGAGGTAGCCGCAGCCGCCCGGGGTCAGGACGACGTTCCTGGCGGTCGTGACCCCGGCGACCGCCCGGTAGATGATCGGCTCGTATGGGGCGCCCATCAGCACCTTGTGCTCGGCCCCGCCGGGGAGGATGCCGTGGTAGACCGGGTCGGGCTTGACCGCCATGCCCGAGAGCCCGATGACTGGCTGGACCCGGACCGGGTCGTAGGTCCCCGTGATGTCGACGAACGGCCCCTCGTCCGCGGTCTCCACGCCGATCGACCCCTCGAGCACGACCTCGGCGTCGGGCACGAGCACGCCGTTCTGGCACTCCCGGACACCGAGCTCCCCGCCGAGGAGCTCGGCGGCGTAGGCGAGCTCCCGCCCCTCGGGGACACGCGTGCAGCAGGCGAGCATCACGGCAGGGTGGACCCCGATCGCGATCGCGACGGGGAGGGGCTCTCCGTCCGCGAGCGCCCGGCGGTGGAGGGTGTGGGTGTGCCGTCCCTCGACGAGCCGGACGACGAGCCGGTCGGGCCCGGCGACGAGCATCCGGTGGACCGAGGCGTTCTGGACGTCCCCGTGCCGGGAGAAGACGATCCCGGCCGTGATGTACGGCCCGGCGTCCCTCGGGTAGTGCCTCATGACCGGGACGGTGCCGAGATCCGGGGAGGCGGTGCGGAGGGGGCCGTCGACCGCCGGCTCGCCGTCGAACCGGGCTCCTGCGAGGGTCGGCAGGACCCGTTCCGGGGCGAGGCCGAGGGCCCGCGCGATCGACCCGCGGTCCGAGACGAGGTTCATCACGCCGCGCCACCCGCGCCCCAGGTCGTCGAACACGAGCGGGCGGTTCGTGGCGGCCGACCGGCGCGGCGCGTCGAAGTCGGGCGAGACAGGCTCTTCGACCACGGTGGCGAGACCGTCCCGGACGAGCCCGTCCAGGTATGCCCGGAGGGACGGGTCGGTCACGGGGCCCCCTCCCAGCGCGGCCCGACCCCGAGATCCATCCCGAGGTGGTCGAGCACCCGGCCCACGACCATGTCGACCAGGTCGGCGATCGTGGCGGGACGGCCGTAGAACCCTGGGCTCGCGACCATCACCGTCGCGCCGGCCTCGTCCGCGGCCAGCATGTTCCTGAGGTGGACCCGCGAGAGCGGCATCTCGCGCACGAGCAGGACGAGCGGTCGCCGCTCCTTGAGCGTGACGTCCGCTGCCCTCCCGATGAGCGACGACGAGAGGCCGTGCGCGACCGAGGCCAGGGTCTTGGTGCTGCAGGGGACGATCGCCATCCCGTCGGCGTGGTGCGAGCCCGATGCGATCGAGGCTGCCAGGTCGGCGTTGTCGTGGCCGGTCACCGAGAAACCCTCGTACCTGACCCCCTCGATGGCCGCGATCGCCCGCGCCTGTCGCGTGACCACCAGGTGGACGTCGGCCTCCTCGGCCAGCACCTCGAGCAGCCTGTGGGCGTACGGGGCGCCGCTCGCCCCCGTCACCCCCACAACGAACTCCTTTCTCCTGCTCATTCTCAGGGCTCCTGCGTACTGGTTGGGCGGGCGGGCTCATGAGGTTATGCCGGTCACTCCCCTCGTACCCTCTTGAGCGACACGTGTTCGGCGAGACGTGTCCGGTCGCCGGAGCATCGGTATGGAAGTCGCTGGGTACAATCGTTGCTCCGGCTCGCGCATACCCAGTCCTCGGGAATCCGTCTGCCAGACCACACGCCGGGATGAAGTACTCCCGGTTATCGTCGAATTCGAGAGATCAATCCCGCGAGAGAGGGATCGTACTGTACGGCTTATTCAAAAGAGGCTCTCACTTCGTCGAACCTTTGCAGATTCTGTAACGTAACCCCCTTCGAAAACCAGGCGTACGCGTATTCCGGGTCAAGCTCAAGTGACCGGTGATAACTCTCTAATGCTTCGCCGAACTGGCCGAATGCATCGTTATAGTAATTCCCCCGGATGCACCAGGCAGCCGCATTGACCGGTCGTCGATGCCGGGATCGTGAACCGGGAAAAACGGGGCCGCACGGTCTGGTATTCGATGCCCGAAAAGATATGCGAGCGTATTAACGAATCGATAGGCCATTGGAGAGTGGACAGAACAGCGCTCAACCTTCGGTACGACCGATTTTATAAGACTATGTCCACAGAGGAGGCTACCCCCGTCGTGGCACTCCGCGTGCGCCGACCCTCCGGCCATTCGCATGTCCCGGACCCCGGGGCTGCACGGGGTTCCGCCACTGGCGGATCCGTCCGCGAACTGAAACAGTCCGTTTCGGGAGGGTCGGGAAAGAAGACTTAATGCGGCCGGCGCGCTCACCCAACGGCCATGGAGGGCGAGGCGGCGGGGTCGGCGCGGGTCCGGTTCGGCCCGCCGGACCTCGCCACGCTCCGCGAGGACGGCTACGTCGCCGTCGACATGCACGTCCACACGGAGCACTCGGACGGATTGATCCGGGTGCGGGACGCCCTCCGGCTCGCGCGCCGGACGGGCGCGTCGTTCGCGGTGACGGACCACAACGCGGTCTCGGGGGCCGTCGCGGCGGTCCGCGGGGCGGGACCGGGGGAGGTGATCGTCCCCGGGATCGAGATCTCCGCCTCGGAAGGGCCGCACCTGCTGCTGTACTTCTATACCCTCGACGACCTCGTCGACTACCACGAAGCCGTGATCTCGCGGGCCGTCGGCGAGTGCCCCCACATGGCGACCTCGCTCCCGACGGCGGACGTGCTCGCCGGGCTCGAGGGGCGGGACGCCTTCGCCGTCGCGGCGCACCCATTCGGCTACCTCTTTCTCTGCCGCGGGGTCTGCAAGGCCATCGCGGCAGGCGATCTCGCGCCCGAGGTCCTGCTCCGGCTCGACGGCCTCGAGGGGATCTGCGGCGGCATGACCCGCTCGCAGAACAACCGGGCGATCGCGTTCGCAAGCGAGCACGGGCTCGCCCTGACGGGCGGCACGGACGCGCACCTGCTCGGCGAGATAGGGCGCGTCGTCACGGCGGTACGGGCCGGCACGGTCGAGGAGTTCCTGGACGCCGTCCGGCGCGGCGACGCCGTCGTCTGGGGGAGCGAGAAGTCGGTGATCGAGAAGACGGTCCAGGCAGCTGCCGTCCTCCCGCAGTACGCATCCTATCTCCGGCCCTCGCTCAGGGTCCACTACCGGCAGAACCTGCCGAGGGCGGTGCGGTACCTGCGCCGGCGCCGGTGATGCGGCCCGGGGGCGCTCAGATCCACCGCGGGCGGGCCGCTCCGAGCGCCGCGACGAGCCCTTCCGGGTCGTCGGTCCCGACCCGCCGCCGCCGGCCGTCGGCGAGGACGATCTCGACCGCCTCGAAGCCGGCGACACTGTACAGCCACCCGCCCGGCGTGTAATGGATGCCCCAGCCGTACCACCACGGGTTCCGGACGGGCCTCGCGGCCGCGATCCGGTCGAGGGACCATGCGTGGCGCACGAGCCCGGGGCCGAACGCGATCCGCAGGGCCTCGTCGTCGACCTCGACGGTGAGCGAGGAGAAGAGGACGGACAGGGAGATCAGACCGACCAGCACGGCGGCAGGGACTGCGAGGGGTGCCGGGTCCCCCCCGGCGGCAGCCACGAGGGCGACGACCAGGACGAGGGCGATCCCGCCGAGAAGGCCGAGGAGGAGGGTGCTGGCCCGCTGCGTGCGCCGGTAGCGGACCGTGCGGGGGAAGGGGTCAGAGGGCATAGTCCAGCACGATCCCGCCGGCGTAGAGCGTCATGGCCAGGTGGAAGAGCGGGAGCAGCCTGAGCCCGACAGCCTCCCGGGGGCGCCGGAGCAACCCCGCGGACGCGACCAGGACGCAGGCGAGCCCCGCGACCAGGCCGGCGCGGGCGACCGGGCCCAGGACGGCGGCGAAGGGGACGGCCACCGCGGCGTGGAGGAGGGCGAAGGCGACGACCCACCGCGCGGCCCCCTCCATGCCGTAGAGGACGGGGATCGTCTGCATGCCCCTCGCCCGGTCGTTCGTGATGTCTGCGATGTCGTTCGCCCCCAGGTGCGAGAGCGCGAACGGGTAGAAGAAGAGGAGATAGAGCGCGGCGACGGCGTCCGGGAACCCCGCCACGAGGTAGCCCGCCACCGGGAAGAGGGCGAAGTCGGTTCGCCCGACCACCTGGGCGACCGGCAGGCGCTGCCGGCGCTTCGCGACCTGGTAGAACGCCTCGGCGGCGTAGGAATAGACCATGATCGCCACCACGTACCCCCCGTGCGGCCAGGGCAGGGTGAGCGCGGTGATGCCCGCGACCAGCGCCAGGGCGACAGCGAGCGCGAGGGCGCGGCGAGGGGGGATGGAGCCGTCGGCGAGGGGGCGGGTCCCGAACGGGCGCCAGTACCGCGAGAAATGGGGGTCGACGTCCCGGCGGTCCAGGTCGCGGTCGACCCAGTCGTTCAGCACCAGCCCGGCGAGGAAACCGGAGAGGCCGATCAGGACCGCCTTGCCGAGGAGGAGCCACGAGAAATCGCCATAGCGTGCGACCGCGAGCAGGAAACCCGAGGAGAAGAGGAGCGGCCAGGCGAAGGCGAAGTGGAGCCGCAGGAGATCGGCGTACGGGCGGATGGACGCGCGCATGCATTACCTGCCTCGACGTCGTACCATACAAATCTGATGGAAGGCAGAGCGCAGGGACCCGGCCCTGCCCCCGGAGAGCCCGCGGCGGACCCCGCGCCGCAGATCCTCACCATCGGGCACTCGACGAGAGCCGTTGACGACCTCCTGGACCTCCTCGGGCAGCACGGGTGTAGGACCGTGGTCGACGTGCGGAGCCTCCCGTACTCCCGGCGGAACCCGCAGTTCAACCGCGAGGCGCTCGCCGCGGCCCTTCGAGCCCGGGGGATCGCCTACCTCCACTGCAGGTCCCTGGGCGGGTTCCGACGACCGTCCGACCCGGCCGGTTCCGCCAACCGGGGTCTCTCGAACGAGCGCTTCCGGGCCTACGCCGACCACATGCAGACGAGAGAGTTCGCGGAGGCGATCTTCCGGCTGATCGAGATCGCCGGGGCCGGACGATGCGCGGTCTTCTGCGCGGAGGCCGTCCCCTGGCGCTGCCACCGGTCCATGATCGCCGACGCGCTCGTGGCCCGCGGATGCCGGGTCCTCCACGTCATCGGCAGGGGGGCTCCCCTCGGGCACCGGCTCCGGGAGGGCGCGAGGGTCACGGAGGGAACGGTGTCGTATCCCGCGGACCCCGGGCAGCAGCGGCTCGACGTCTGACCCGCCCGGGAGGCGGAGGGCTCCCGTGCGCGACAGGCCAGGCGGGGAGGGCGGCGGGGGAGGGGACGCGGGCCCGGGGGGGATCCCCGCGCCGCCCGGGCCCTCCGACGCCGCCGGGTCGACCGCGGTGCGGGGGGCGGGGGGACCGCACTCCGCCCCGGCGGAGAAGGGGGGTCCGACCGTCTCAGGACGCCGCGTCGAGCCGGTCCAGGTAGTCCTCGAAGAGGTGGATCCGGGTCGAGACCGGGAACGGCGTGCCCATGATGCTGATGACGGCGTCACCCCGTGGGAGAGTCTGGATCTCGTTGTTCATGCTCGCCAGGTTCTGCTTGGCGTTCCCGGCGACGATCGACCGGTCCTGCTGGTCGGCGAGGCCCATCACGACGTAGGTGTTGAGCTGGGCGAGGATCCGGGGGTCGATGTTCTTGGGCTGCTGGGTGACCAGGCAGAGCCCGACCCCGAACTTGCGCCCCTCCATCACGCACTCTCGGAAGACCTGGGTCGACTGGTTCGCCTCGGCCAGGACGCGCTGGGCCTCCTCGATCGCGATCAGGACCTGCTGGTGGGAGGTCTCCTCGTCGGAGAGGGTCCGCAGCTTGTGCGCGTTCAGGATCGCCCGGGTCATCGTGGAGAGGGCGAAGAGCTCGCCCCGCTCGCTCACCCCGGGGATGTCGATCAGCACGACCTTGTTCTGGGCCAGGTCCTCGAGGATGGACGGGATCGAGGACCCGAACCGGTGGAAGAAGACCCGGTTCTCCTCCACGACCGTCTCGACCCGGCGCTGGGTCATGTGGAGCGGCCCGAGGGCGTAGGTCCTGAGCGTGTCTGTGATCTCCGGGTGCCGGCCGATCCCGCTCGTCGTCTTGAGGGGCGACGGGAGCGAGTCGACCCCCTCGTTGATGAAGAAGTCGATCACGTCCGAGCCGGCGTGGCTGTCGAGCGACTCGACGACCTCGATCAGGGGGAGCGAGAGCTCGTACAGGAAGCCCAGGTCCCCCATCCGGAAGTCGTCGTGCTCGAGCCGGAGCTCCTTGAGGCCGTAGCGCTTCCGCTCGTCGGGGGGGCGGGTCGAGTAGACCGAGAGCCCGTCCCGCGCCCCCGTGTACTCGATGAGCCCCTTGATCCGCTGGTTGCGGAGCCGGTACCCGGTCACGTACTCGCCGTGGGGGTCGACCATCAGGACCCCGAACCGCCTCAGGCGCATCGCAGAGGCGCAGAGCACCTTCATGAAGTTCGACTTGCCCATCCCGGTGGTCGCGAAGACCCCCATGTGCGAGGAGAGGGTCTCGGACGGGAGCGAGACGGTCACGCCCTCGAGGATCCCGAGCCCCGCCCGCATCTGGCCGACCTCGAGATCGCCCATCGACTGCTTCAGGAACTCGAGGTCCGCGTCGTCGGGGCGGGAGACCTCGGCGAAGTTGGTGGGGGCCGTCATCGGGGGACGGAACCGCCCGTCGTGGTCGATGAGCCCGAGCGGGTGGAGGTTGACGGCGAGGGTCGGCCCGGCGGCCGGCTCCCCCTGCGCGGTGTCGTGGGTGATGTCCGTGACCTTGGCGAAGAAGGTGAAGTCCTTGTCGTGGTCCACGAGCTTGAGGATATCCCCGACGAAGAGGATGGCCGAGGACGGGACCACGATACGGTAGGCCAGGACTGAGGTGCTGATCAGGCGAAATCCGGCGGCATCGTTCGACATGGGTGAACCCCTGTATCGTTGAGAGATGATACGCCGGGACAGGTAAATACCATCGGTTTGAATCCCGGGGGGGCGTTCAGTGACCGGGGAGTCGCCGCCGCCCGCCGGCGGGGTGGGCGAGGGCCGAGAGGACCGTCGACCTGACCCGCTCCTCGAGGCCGAGCACCTCTCTCGGGTCGCGCCGGGCGTCCAGGTCGTCGACCAGCACCTCCCCTGCGTACCGGATCCCGAGGTTGGCCATGAAGGCCCGGACCACGCTCCGGACGCAGGTGAAGTTGGCCCCGCCCGGCCGCCCGGCCGTGGCGAGCAGCACCCCGGCCCGGCCCCGGTCTGGCGCCGGGCGCGCGAGGAGGGATGTCTCCGCGTGGAGCGCCTGGGCCCGGTCGATGACCGCCTTGAGACCGGCGGGCACCGTGTTGGTGTAGACGGGAGAGCAGACGACCAGGAGCGCCGCGTCCCTGATGGCCGGCCCGAGGCGGGACATGTCGTCGTCGAACGTGCAGAGGCCGGTATTGTAACACTGGTAGCACCCGATGCAGGGGGCGACCGCCAGGTCGTGGACGAACACGACCTCGGCCGGCAGGCCGGCGAACGCGGCGGCACCGGCAGCCCATTCGGCGAGGAGGGCGCACGAGCCGTCGGGACGGGGGCTGCCCTGCAGGACCAGGACGCCGCCCTCCGCCGTTGGGCAGGGAGGGGCTGCCTCTCTCGCCGCCCGGGCGCACCGCTCCGGGTCGGCCCGGAGCGCCTCCGCCCAGGTGGCGACCGCCCGGCGGCCGGCCTGTTCGGCGTCGATCGGGAGGAGGGGCGTGTACTCGTAGGTGTTGGTCGAGAAGAGGACGATCCGCCGGTCCCCGGTCTCGAGCAGAACCAGGTACCGGAGCATCCCGGGGAAGACCGCGGAGAGATCCTCGCGGTGCAGCACGAGTGCGGCCGGGCCCCCGGAAAGATCGAGGTCGACCCGTTCCAGCTCCTCCCTTGTCATCGGCCACCCGCCTCGCCGTCGCCGCGGGAACTCGCCCCCCGGGCCCCTCCCGCGCCGGTGAGAGAGTAAGGGGGTCTTGGTACCATCAAACTATCTGCCGGCAGGACGGAAGAAACCGGGCGGCGGCGGGGGACGGCCCGGGATAAAGCCGGTCACCGCTCGAGCACCAGGATCCGCCGGGTCAGGCTTCTGTGCACCCGCTGCTCGAAGCGGTCGACGACGGCAAGGTGCCTGGCGGCGGTCCCGTCGATCGGGCGGTGGGTCACGATCACGGCCCGGCGGCCCGGGCGGAGCACGCGCGCGACTTCGGCGAGGGACTCGTCGTAGAGCCGCCCCAGGCTCTCCCCCCGGATCCGGACGGACTGGCCGTAGGGGAGGTCCGAGACGACCGCGTCGACCGAGCCCGACCTGAGCGGGAGGCGGGCGGCGTTCGCGGCGACGAGACGGGAGCCGGGAAGGTTGAGGCGGGCCCCCGCGAGCATGACGGGGTCGACGTCGAACCCGAGGGCGCGGGCCCCGACGAGCGTTGCCTCGATCAGGGTGCCCCCGGTCCCCGCGAACGGGTCGAGCAGCACCTCGCCCGGTTCGACGAGAGAGAGGTTGACGAGCGCCCGGGCGAGGCGAGGCATCATCACCCCGGGGTGGAAGAAGGGGCGCGACGACGGTGGGCGGTCCGAGAAGCCCCCCGGGTTCGGCTCGCTGACGAGCCGGCCCAGGTAGCACCGGTCCGCCGAGCAGACCAGGCCGTAGACGACGTCGGGTGCGGCGAGAGAGACTCGCCCGCGGACCATGCCGCCAAGCCGGCGCTCCAGGGCGGGTGCAGTCGTCGCGAGCAGGGCGCCCGCGACCTTCCGGACCCTGAACGCGAACGTCCCGTCCGGCTCGAGCCCCGCCCTCCTCACCATCGCGTCGACCGCGTCGTCTGAGGCCCCGCAGCTGTCGATCAGGTCGTAGACCAGGTGGGTGAGCGCCAGGCGCGTGAGCCGGGCGGGGTCGGCGCACTCCCCGACTGCGACCTGCGGCCCCGTGGCCTTTACCCGGACGGCGCACCCGAGCTCGGCCGCCGGGAGCGTCGGGTGCTCGCCCGAGAGGAGGCAGACGACGCGCATCGCGGGGTCAGGTCCGCCTGCGCATCCGAGCCTGGAGCCCGAAGAACTCCGAGAAGCCGATCGCCGAGCACTGGTCGAGCGAGGTCGAGTCGAACGAGACCAGGTCGTCCGAGTAGAGGGCGTTCGGCGACGACCGGCCGAGGACCCGCACGCACCCCTTGTAGAGCCGGAGGTCGACCGTGCCGGTCACGGCGGTCTGCGTCTCGTCGACGAAGGCGTTGAGCGCGCAGTAGAGGGGCTCGTAGACCAGCCCCATGTAGGCGAGCTCCGACCACTTCTCGTCCACCCCTGCCTTGAACGCGAGCTCCGACCGGGTCAGCACGAGCCTCTCCAGGTCGCGGTGCGCGGCGAGGAGGACGGTCGCGGCGGGGTGCTCGTAGCACTCGCGCGCCTTCAGGCCGAGAACCCGGTCCTCGACCATGTCGTTCCGGCCGACCCCGTGGGCCCCGGCGAGCCGGTTCAGCGCGATGATCAGGTCGAACCCCTTCGTGAGTCTGCCGTCGAGGGCGACGGGGACCCCCTCCTCGAACGAGATCGAGACCTCCGCCGGGATGTCGGGGGCCTGCTCGGGGGCCGTGGTCCAGTGCCAGATCTCCTCAGGCGGGTGGTAGGACGGGTCCTCGAGCCGCCCACCCTCGATCGAGCGGCTCCAGCAGTTCTCGTCCACGGACCAGGGCGTCTCTTTCCTGACCGGGACCGGGATCCCGTGCTCGTCGGCGTAGTCGATCTCCCACTCGCGGGTCAGGTTCTGCTCGCGGATCGGCGCGACCACCTCGAGGCCCGAGGCCCGGATCATGAAGTCGAACCGGAGCTGGTCGTTCCCCTTGCCCGTGCAGCCGTGCGCGACCGCGGCCGCGCCCTCCTCGCGCGCGATCCGGACGCACTCCCCGGCGATCACGGGCCGGGCGAGGGCGGTCCCCATCGGGTAGCCCTCGTAGCTCCCGTTCGCGCGGATCGCGCGGAAGACGTGCTCCTCGACGAACGGGTCGCGCGCGTCGACCGTCACGTGGCAGTCCGCGATCCGCTCGCCCTTCTCGGTCGCCATCCGGATGTCGCTTTCGCTCTGGCCGACGTCGACGGCGACCGTGACCACGCGGTCGTAGCCGTAGCGCTCTTTCAGGAGCGGCACGCAGATCGAGGTGTCGAGCCCGCCCGAGAAGGCGAGCACAATCGTTCCCTTGCCCATTGCGTTCACCAGAATTGAGAATGAATGGTTCGCCCGGCAGGGTATTAGAGCTTCACCCGGGGCCGGGAGACGCTCGGTCGCCGCGCTCCCGCCGCCGGCGCCCCGCGACGAAGGCGACGGCGATGGCGATCCCCAGGAGGAGGAAGAGGAGGGCGAGGAACGGGTCGCCGCAGAAGAACCCCGAGAGGAGCGCGGCGTGGACGAAACCCAGGAGGAGCGCGGCGTAGATCGCGAGGTGGACGTGCCTCCACGCGGCGAACCCCGACCGGAGCAGGGCGGCGGCAACGGCGATCGCGACGAGGAGCAGCGCGACCAGTCCCGCCGCCGGCGCAAACCATGGCCCGGCGAGGGCGCCGCCCGGCGAGACGGAGGGCGTGGAGGCGCGCACCCCGACGAGGAGCGCGTGGAACGCGATCGCCGCGATCCCCTGGGCGCCGAGGGCGTGGTGGACTGAGAGGAACGGTCTTCCGAAGAGCCGGATCGACTTTCCCGCGAAGAGCGTCGTGAGGGCCGCGAGCCCGAGCGAGAAAAGAGCCCAGAGCCCCGCGATCCGGATCCCGGCGGTGATCGTGTCCGGGGCCGGGGTGCGGTACGCGGCCGCGGCGACGGCGAGGAAGACCAGGACGAGCGCGAGCCCGCCCAGGGTGCCGGCGCGGGTCAGCCGCTGCATGGTGTCCTGTCGTCGGCGACGCACGAAGAGGGTTTCGCCGGGGAGCGACGGGGTGGCGGGCTCCGGGGAGAGGTGGTTCTGCCTGAAGGGTTATCTCGCCCCGGCCCCAACCGGGTGACCGCGGGACGGGCGAACCGGGAGCGCGCCCGCCCCGGCGGCTCGCAGGGTGACCGGATGGACCGGGAACGGGTTTACAGGGGGATCCGGGAGGGGTACTCCCGGGCCGCGGACCGGGGACGCGGACCCGGAGCGGCGGCGATCGGCCGGCGGATCGGGTACTCGGACGACGAGATGGACGCCGTGCCGGCGGAAGCGAACCTCGGGCTGGGCTGCGGCAACCCGGTGGCCCTGGCGGACCTCCGGGCCGGCGAGACGGTGCTCGACCTGGGCTCTGGAGCGGGGTTCGACGCCCTCCTCGCGGCGCGGGAGGTGGGAGAGGGCGGCAGGGTGATCGGGGTCGACATCACCCCCGCGATGGCCGCGCTGGCCCGCGCGAACGCCCGCGCGGCGAGGGATGCAGGGGTCGCGTTCCTGCTGGGCGCGATGGAGCGCCTCCCGGTGGCGGACGAAACGATCGACGTCGTGATCTCGAACTGCTCGATCAACCTCTCGCCCGCGAAGGAGGAGGTCTTTCGCGAGGCCTTCCGCGTCCTGCGGCCCGGCGGGCGGCTCCTGGTCTCGGACATCGTGATGGTCGCCAGGCTCCCCGGGCGCGTCCGGGACTCGATCGTCGCGCTCGACGGCCGGATCGCCGGCGCGCCCTCGCGCGACCGCTACCTCGCGCTGATCGCGCGCGCGGGCTTCGCGGGGATCGAGGTGATCGGCGAGGCGCCGTTCCCTGTCTTCTGCATGGCGAACGACCCGACGGCACAGGCGGTCCTGGGCGACCTCGCGCTGACGCCGGGGGAAATCCGGGCGACCGGGTCTGCGATCGCGTCGATCCGTGTCCGGGCCTTCCGGCCGACCACGGAGTAAAGAGAGCGAGAGGATCAGCCGGTCCCGAGGTAATGGCCGAGGGGCTCGAGGGTGAGCCGGCGCCTCCCGATGGCGTCGATCGCGAGGGCCGCTGCCTTCGCGGCCGCCAGGGTCGTGATGTACGGCACCCCGTAGTCGACGGCCATCCGCATGATCTGGTAGTGGTCCTGGCGGGAGGCCTTGTCCGCGGGGGTGTTCATGATCAGCTGGATCTCGCCCCTGCGCATCATGTCGATCACGTTCGGCGAGCCCTCCATGACCTTCCGGACGAGCTGTGCCTCTATCCCGGAGGTCTGGAGGTTCTCGACCGTCCCCTGGGTCCCGTAGATCTCGAGCCCGAGGCCGGAGAGGATCCGGGCGATCTCGACCAGCTCGCCGTGCTGCTCCCCGGTCACCGAGATGAAGACGTTGCCCGAGGTCGGGAGCGCGTTGTCGGCCGCGATCAGGGCCTTGTAGTAGGCCCGGCCGAAGTCGTAGTCGATCCCCATCACCTCTCCGGTGGACTTCATCTCGGGCCCGAGCACGGTGTCGACCCCGGGGAGCTTGTTGAACGGGAGCAGCACCTCCTTGACCGCCACGTGGTCGAAGGTCCGCTCGGCGTACCCGAGGTCGGCGAGACGGCGGCCGATCATCACCTTCGCCGCGACCTTCGCCAGCGGGATCCCGGTCGCCTTCGAGACGAACGGGACGGTCCGCGAGGCCCGCGGGTTCGCCTCCAGGACGTAGACCGTGTCGTCCTTGACCGCGAGCTGGAGGTTCATCAGCCCGACGACGCCCAGCCCGAGCGCGATCCGGCGCGTGTAGTCGCGGACCCTCGAGAGGACCGAGTCCGAGATCGACTGGGTCGGGATCACGCAGGCCGAATCGCCCGAGTGGACCCCCGCCTCCTCGATGTGCTCCATGATCCCGCCGATCAGGACCTCCTCGCCGTCCGAGACCGCGTCGACGTCGAGCTCGATCGCGTCCTGGAGGAACGAGTCGATCAGGACCGGGTGCTGCCGCGAGACACGGATCGCCTCCTTCATGTAGGTCTTGAGCTCGACGTCGTCGTGGACGATCTCCATCGCCCGCCCGCCGAGGACGTAGGACGGCCGGACCAGGACCGGGTAGCCGATCTCGTTGGCCACCCGCAGGGCCTCCTCCCCGGAATAGGCGGAGGAGTTCGGCGGGCTCGGGATCCCCAGGTCGTCGAGCAGGGCGGCGAACCGGTCCCGGTCTTCGGCCATGTCCATGGCGTCGGGGCTCGTCCCCAGGATCCGGGTCCCCAGGTCCGCCTCCCGGATCGCCTGCCCGATAGGGAGCGCCAGGTTGACCGCGTTCTGGCCCCCGAACTGGACCATGACCCCCTCGTAGTCGTCGCTCTGGATCACGTTCATCACGTCCTCGAGCTGCATCGGCTCGAAGAAGAGCCGGTCCGAGGTGTCGAAGTCTGTCGAGACCGTCTCGGGGTTGTTGTTGACGATGTGGACCTCGACCCCCTCCTCGCGGAGCGCCGTGACCGCGTGGACCGTGCAGTAGTCGAACTCGATCCCCTGCCCGATCCGGATGGGGCCCGATCCCAGGATCAGCACCTTGCGCCGCCCGGACCGCGAGAGCTCGGACCCGGGCTCCGCGGTCGAGTAGAAGTACGGTGTCCGGGCCGGGAACTCCGCCGCGCAGGTGTCGACCATCTTGTACGCGGGCGGGTCCAGGAGCCGCCCGATCTCGGCCGGTTCGAGCCCCGTCAGGCCCGCGAGCTCGGCCCGCGAGAAGCCGTACTGCCGGGCGAGCCGGAGGTCGGACGCGTCCGGCCCCTGCGCGTCCCGGAGCCGGTCCTCGAGCTCGACGATGTTTTTGATCTTTTCGAGGAAGAACGGGGCGATGTTCGTGAGGTCGGCCACCTCCCCGACCGTGAAGCCCTGCCGGAAGGCGTCGAAGAGGCAGCCGAACCGCTCGTCGGTCGGGTACGAGAGCAGCATCCGGATCTCGTTCCTGTCCGTGTGCGTCGCGATGTCGGTGTCGAGGGAGCGGATCGCCTTCTTGAACGCCTCCTCGACCGTCCGCCCGATGGCCATCACCTCCCCCGTCGACTTCATCGCGGTGGTCAGCGTCCGGTCCGCGTGCGTGAACTTGTCGAAGGGCCAGCGCGGGACCTTGACCACGATGTAGTCGATCGAGGGCTCGAACGAGGCCGGCGTGCACCCGGTCACCGTGTTGGTGATCTCGTCGAGCGAGAGCCCGATCGCGATCTTCGCGGCCACCCGCGCGATCGGGTACCCCGTCGCCTTGGAGGCGAGGGCCGACGAGCGCGAGACCCGGGGGTTCACCTCGATCACGCGGTAATCGCCGTCTTTGAAACCGAACTGGATGTTGCAGCCGCCCTGGACGTCGAGGGCGCGGATGATCTTTATCGAGGCCGTCCGGAGGGTCTGGAACTCGTCGTCGCGGAGCGTCAGGATGGGGGCGACCACGACCGATTCGCCGGTGTGGATCCCCATCGCGTCCACGTTCTCCATCCCGCAGATGATGATGCAGCAGTCCTTCGCGTCCCGCATCACCTCGAACTCGATCTCCTTCCAGCCGATCACCGACTCCTCGACGAGCACCTGGTGGATGCGCGAGTTCTGGAGGCCCAGCTCCACGATCCGGCGGAGCTCCTCTTCGGTGTGGGCGACGCCGCCGCCCGCGCCGCCGAGGGTGTAGGCCGGCCGTATGATCGCGGGCAGCCCGACGGCCTCGAGGGCCTCGCCCACCTGGTCGACCGAGTTCAGGATCATCGACCGCGGGATCGGCTCCCCGATCTCCTCCATGAGCGCCTTGAACTGCTCGCGGTCCTCGCCGCGGTAGATGGCCTCGAGCGGGGTGCCCAGGATCTCCACCCCCTCGAGCGCGCCCATCTCCGCGAGCTCGGCGGTCATGTTCAGCCCCGTCTGGCCGCCCATCCCCGAGAGGATGCCGTCGGGCCGCTCCTTCTCGATGATCTTCGCGATGATGTCGGCCTTGAGCGGCTCGACGTAGATCACGTCGGCCGTGTCGGGGTCGGTCTGGATCGTCGCCGGGTTCGAGTTGACCAGCACCACCTCGACCCCCTCCTCGCGGAGCGCGCGGCAGGCCTGCGACCCGGAGAAGTCGAACTCGGCCGCCTGGCCGATCTGGATCGGGCCCGAGCCGATCAGCAGGACCCGGCGGATCTCGCTGCGCCGGGGCATTCAGCGGCCCCCCAGCATGGAGTCGAAGAAGTGGACCTCGGAGTCGCGCGGCCCCCCGTGCGCCTCGGGGTGGAACTGGACGCAGTGGATCTCGAGGTCCGGGACGTCGAACCCCTCGGCGGTGCCGTCGTTCAGGTTCACGTAGCTGGCATCGGCACCCTCGGGCAGGGACCAGGCATCGACCACGAACCCGTGGTTCTGGGTCGTGATGAAGATCCGGCCGTCGCGGTACCGGACGGGCTGGTTCGAGCCCCGGTGGCCGAACTTCATCTTGTAGGTCGACCCGCCGAGCGCGAGGGCCGCGAGCTGGTTGCCCATGCAGATCCCGTAGATCGGGAGCCGGCCGATCAGGGCGGAGACGGTGCGGACGGGAGCCGTCGCCCGGACGGGGTCGCCCGGTCCGTTCGTGACGAAGAGCAGGTCGGGCTTCCAGGCCTCGATCACGTCCGGGGGCGTGTCGTGCGGGAAGACGCCGACCTCGGCGCCGCGCCGGAGGAGGCTGACCATCATGTTCTTCTTGATCCCCAGGTCGAGCACGGCCACCCGCCTCCCGCCCCTGCCCGGCACCGCGTAGAACGCGGGGGTCGAGACGGCCGGGATCAGGTCCTGCTCGGTGAGCGGCGGCACGGCCCTCGCCAGCTCGACTGCGTGCTCGGGCGTCGCGTCGTCGCCGCAGACGAGCCCGGAGCGGAGCGCCCCCTGCTCGCGCGTGCCGATCGTGAGCGCCCGGGTGTCGACGCCGCTGATCCCGAGGAGGCCGTGCTCGGCGAAGTACCGCCCGAGCGGCCCGTTCGCCTCGGGGACGGCGGTGATCTCGCGGGCCACGCACGCGAGGGCCCTCACCCCCGTCGACTGGAAGTTCTTCTCGTCCACCCCGTAGATCCCGATCTGCGGGAACGTGAACATCAGGATCTGCCCGGTATAGCTCGCGTCGGTCAGGGCCTCCATGTACCCCGTCATCTGGGTCGTGAAGACGAGCTCGCCCGCCGTCTCGCCCTCGACCCCGAAGCCGTCTCCGACCACCGAGGTGCCGTCTTCGAGCCCCAGCACCGCCTTCATGATTAACCAGATCCAATGCGCGGGGATCGGTATTAACCGTAGTGAAGCCGGGAAAAACGAGAAAAATTGGGAGAGGAGCTCAGATGAGCTTGAAGATCGGGTGGTCGTCGGCCTTGACGTCGACCCCGAGGTCGCGCGCGGCCTCCAGGATCACGATGTCGCCGTAGGCCTGGGCCGTGATCATCGCCTCGACGTTCTCGATCGGGCCGAACATGATGAGATCGGCGCCGAGCGTCGTGGCCATCAGGTTGCAGCCGATATCGGGGGCCGACCAGGCGGCCTGGACCATGCCGTCCATCCCGCCCAAGTAGTGGTGGAGGAGCTGGGCCTTGACGTTGTCCTTGCCCTCCAGCGTGGCGACCATCTGGGACGGGTTCTTCTTCGTGCCCTTCCACCGCTTCAGCCAGGTCCAGGAGACCGTCATGTTGTGGTACGCGCCGCCCGTGGGGTAGCCGTGGATCGCCTTGCAGGCGAGGATCTCGCGGTACGAGCCGCCCGAGCCGAGCCCGAGAGGGGTCGCGGCCGTGTCCAGGATCGGGCGCGTGATCCCGCACTCCTCGGCAATCTGGATCATGCCCTTCTCCTGGCCGGCGACGCCGCCCTCGTTCAGCACCTTCTGGCGGCCGAAGACCGACGGGTCGGCCGGGTTGAACGCCAGCACGATCGCGGCCGTGACGTCCGACGCGGCGATCACGTCGATGTTCTCCTGCCCGATCGAACCGTTGATCGAGTTGTAGATCGCGCGGTCCGCGACGCCGACTTCGGTGACGTACTTGGTCGCGTGGGCGAGGGCCGCCGGGGCAGACGAGTCCATCAGGAACGCCGTCTTGTTGTCGATCGTCGTGAACCAGTCGATGTAGCTCTCGAACGCCTCGCCGAACTCGCCGATGATCTGGATGAAGAACGGGATCCCCGTCAGATCACCCAGCTCGAGGCAGCGGTTCCAGAGCCCCTCGGCCGTGTCCTTGTCGATCTCGCCCGTGTGGTCGTTCTTCACAATCTCGTGCTTGTTGTAGAAGATCGAGGCGCCGAGCACGGTTGGATACTCGCCGGGCTGGCCTCCGATCATGGTGCCGTTGAAATCCCAGACACTCTGTTCCTTCTCAAACCTGAACATGGTTTCTCACACCTCCGTTAGTCTCATACCAGCACGGCAAACTTCGAGAGCAGGATGATGATCATGATGTAGACCATGATCCCTGCCACGAGGCCGTACAGAATCCCGATGTCACGCCCGACCTTGCGGCCGACCCGCTGGGCGATCTCGGCGTCCGCGAACTCGATATTCTTCTCGATCTGGTCGAGGCGCCGCTCGATCTCGAGGAACTGGGGGTTCGCCGAAGCGGCCGCCAGCTCGACGCCGGCGCCGCCGGCCTCCTTGACCTCGACGACCATCGCGTCGCCCTCGAACGCGCCCGGGTCACGGGCGGTGAGCTCGGCGATCTTCGCCTTGATCGCGCCCAGATCCTCGGTCTCCATGATGTTGACCGTCTCGATCTGGTCCTGGAAGCGCTTGATCGCCGAGTCGTCGAGGTTCTCGATGAACGGGATCGCACCCTCGGCCCCGACGACCCGCCCCTTCTCCACGCCGTTCGCGTGGAGAGCGGCCAGGGTCTGGCCCGAAAGGTGGCCCTTCACCTCGGTGCCGCAGAGGAGCAGGAACCGGATGTTCGGGTTCGAGATGATGTTTGCGATCACCTTCTCGAGCCCGAGGTTCTCGGTCTTGCACGAGCCGCAGATCGCGGCCCCTGCTGCGCAGATGCCCGTCTCGTCAAGGTGAGAGCCCATCGTCGCGACCGCCACCGGGCTGTTGGAGTCGCCCGAGTGGAAGTCGCCCTGGACGATCGGCCATCCGCTGGCTGGTGATTTCTTGTCCGCCATTTCTCCTCCACCTCACATGAACAGGACCGGCACCAGGACCAGCAGCATCGCGACCACCGCGCCGGCGGCGAAGCCGACGAGCCCCGAGGACAGGATCCCGGATTCGAGTTTGTTCGTCCTGGCGAGGATCTGCCCCTTGTACTGGATGCCGGCGACCATGTTCTGGATCGCGACCATCCGGACCGGGCCGGACTGCTTTGTGTCTTCCGTCATCTCCTCACCTCACATCAGCAGGAACCCGATCACGGCGAACGATACGATCAGCCCGATCATGATCCCCTCTATCTTCCCCGAGTAGACCCCGGCGGCGAACTTGTCGCGGTACCCGATGTCGGTGACCATCCCTTCGATCACCTTCATCCGGGCCGTGATCAGCGCGACCTCGCCCGAGAGCGGCCGGACCTCGCCGGTCGCCTCTTCCGCGGGTCCTCCGGCCTCCTTGACCTCGACGACCATCGCGTCGCCCTCGAACGCGCCCGGGTCACGGGCGGTGAGCTCGGCGATCTTCGCCTTGATCGCGCCCAGATCCTCGGTCTCCATGATGTTGACCGTCTCGATCTGGTCCTGGAAGCGCTTGATCGCCGAGTCGTCGAGGTTCTCGATGAACGGGATCGCACCCTCGGCCCCGACGACCCGCCCCTTCTCCACGCCGTTCGCGTGGAGAGCGGCCAGGGTCTGGCCCGAAAGGTGGCCCTTCACCTCGGTGCCGCAGAGGAGCAGGAACCGGATGTTCGGGTTCGAGATGATGTTTGCGATCACCTTCTCGAGCCCGAGGTTCTCGGTCTTGCACGAGCCGCAGATCGCGGCCCCTGCTGCGCAGATGCCCGTCTCGTCAAGGTGAGAGCCCATCGTCGCGACCGCCACCGGGCTGTTGGAGTCGCCCGAGTGGAAGTCGCCCTGGACGATCGGCCATCCGCTGGCTGGTGATTTCTTGTCCGCCATGGCTCTATCCCGCCCTGATCATTTGAAACGCGATGATCCCCGCGATGAACAGTCCGATCGCCAATCCGTACCAGAACGAGGTCACTCCGCCGGCGACCGCCAGGGCCTTCTCGCGGCCCGGGAACGACGCGGCGAGCTTGCCCTCGCCCGAGAGCATGTTGACCAGGTCGTCGGCCACCGTCTCGAGCAGGGCGACCTGCTCGAGGATCGGCGCGTACGACTCGCCCATGGTGGTGACGATCCCGACCATCGGGTCGACAACCAGCCCGAATTCGGGAAGCATGTGGACGTACATGGTCAGTGTCCCTCCGGTTCCACGATGGGCTTCGAGTCGAGCCACGCGGCCGCATCACGCTTCGAGAGCGCGATGTACTGGTCGTAGGTGTAGTACCAGCCGATCACCGATACGACGATCGAGACGAGCACCGCGAAGAGGTCGAGGTACACGTAGCTGAAGATCGCGACCATGATCATCGAGAGGAACCCGACCTCGGCCGTCAGCATCAGCGTCCGGTCCTGCTGCTCGGACGGGCCGAGGCAGGCGTTGAAACCGTGCTGGAGCGCGATCCCGCCGAGCATGAAGATGGCCGCGAGGAGCGAGCCGCCGATCAGCGAGGATTCGAACGAGTTCACGGTGGCGCCGAGAACCGTCACCGGGACGGCCGAGAGCGCGTCGAACGTGAACGAGCCGGTGGCCATCGCGGAGAAGCCGATCATGACCATCGCGCCGACCGCCCCGAGTTCGGCGATCGACTGGATCATCACCGGGATCTTCATGGCGAGGATGTTGTTCGCGATGTAGCCCAGGATCGCGCCGATCACGAACCCGAGGACGAGCGCGACGATCGGCGACGCGATCCCGAACCGGGTCGCGAGCAGCATCGCGATGACGCCCGAGCCGAAGGCGAGCAGGCCCGCCGACGGGACGCCCGTCCCGATGCCGTAGCTGCAGAGCCGCTTGATGGTGTCCGAGCCCCAGATCAGGGCTGCGATGGCACCGAGTCCCCCGAAGAACGAGAAGAGCTGGGTGCCGGTGACCGTGTTGAGGTACGTCAGGTAGACCAGCACGAGCGAGCCGACGAGTCCGTAGATCATCAGCGTGTTGTGCGGGAGACCGCCTTCCGTTACCGTAATCTGTGCAGTCATTTCGTCACCTCAGATGTTCAGGTTCACCACCACGATCATGATCGCGACGAGCCCGCAGAGCGCCGAGGCCACGAGCGACGCGATGATCGCGCGTGGGAACCGCTTGAACTTCGGGTCGTGCGGGCCCTCGATGGTGCCCGTGATGTTGTAGGCCGCGAGCACCGCGTTCACCAGGAACATGCCGATGGCGAAGATCCCGGCGAGCGAGACCGCGACGGGCATGATCTGTGCGGCCGTCGCGTCGAAGATCCCGGGCAGGTAGTGCTCGTAGACCTCGAGCAGCATCAGGTAGATGAGCGTGCCGCCGGCGCCGCCGAAGAGGCCGCCCACGACGCCGCCCACGAACGAGATGAACGGGAGGCCGTGCCCCTCCGTGCCCTGGCTCTTGAACTCGGGCTGGGTGTCGCCGGTGATCGGGTCCTTCGCGACCTTGCCGGACGCGGACGGGATGCCCATGCCGAAGACGTAGATGATGTTGACCATCATGCAGGTGATCGCCATCAGCAGGCCGCCGCCGACGGCGCCGGTCACGGTCGCGACCACGACGCCGAGCTCGGCCGCCCAGGCCCCGCCGAAGAGTCCGGCGAGCCCGGCGCCCGCGGCCAGCATCGCGACACCGGTCGCGATACCGGGTGCCTGCCCCATCGCGGCGGGTGCGCCGCCGACGGGAACGAAGTGGACCCCGAAGCCGATCAGGACACCGCCCAGGATGATCCCGAGGAGCGGCATCAGGGCGACGGGTGCGAGAACGGCGACGATCGCGACGAAGACGACGGCGAGGACGATCCCGATCACCGAGGAGATCGGGTCGATGTCGCCGGCTGCGGCGGGCTTCGCACCGAGGGCGCTCATAGGTTCGCCTCCTCGGGTGCCGCGTACGGGCCGTAGGTCTTGCGCGCGTAGGTCTCGATCCAGCGGTCGATCACGACGAAGACCAGGATGATGGCGAAGCCGACGATGATCGCTCCCCACCCGGCGGCGATGTGCTCGAAGAGCACCGTCCGCCAGAGCTCGAGGAAGACGATCAGGCCGAAGCAGATGCCCGAGGCCGGGCCGCCGAGCTTGGACGAGAACCAGCCGTTGTCAAGCGAGTTGCGCTGGCCGGCCTCGGCGTACCGGACGATGTTGCCCGATGCCGAGATCGGCACGCCCGCGCCGAACTGCTGGTTCTGGTACTGCCGCTCCTTGCCGTAGAACGGGTTGCCCGTCGCAGAGCCGGCCGCGCCGAGCGCGATTCCCCAGACGATGCCGAGGAGCGGGAGCGGGAACGGGTGGCCGAGGACCGCGTTCATCAGGTAACAGATCGTGATCGTTGTGAAGACCGCCACGAAGGCATGGGCCATCGTGACCGAGAGCATCGACTTGAGGATGTCGATGTAGACAGGCTGCCCGAACTTGGCGAGGCTCGCGGTGCGTCCGAGGTACCCGGACGTCGCGTAGACTCCCTGCACGAACGTCGCGATCGTCGCGCCGAGGATCAGCGCGAGGACCGGGTTGACGTCCTTGATCAGGAAGACCCACGCAATGCCGGCGCCGAGCGCACACCAGAGGCCGTAGGCCGGGGGTTCGCCGGACACCGCCTTGTTGAAGATGCGGTGAATGAACCCCATCTGCGGAGCGAGCTGGACCTGCGAGTTCGGGTCGCCCTGCGACCCGATATCGGACTCCGTGTCCTCCGCAGCACCGGCCACGGCGGCGAGCGCACCTGCCAATGCGGTGATTCCTATTCCTAATACGATGTTTTCTACCATTGAGCCTCCTCCCGTGCCAGTGAATAGGCGCATGAGAGTTTGGGAAATTGCATCGCCACGTATATGAGTACAAACCCTTTGTGGTTCATGTATGGATTGGCCGAGAATTAGTTAAAGGTTTCGAATTCTATCTCCGAAAGACCCGAGTATTTGCCGTAATATCGAATTTCGCCGGGAATTCCGGGTTTTATCATCATAATTTGAGTTAATGAAAAAAAAGTTGCGCTGGGCGACTTTTGTGCCGTCGTCGGGGGCCCCGCCCCGCGTCCCGGCGGGTGCAGGGTACGCCCCGCCTGGGGTCCACGCCGCCGCACCCGCCCCGAGGGGGGTCATTCGTACCGAGAGAGGAGGTCGGTGACCGCCCGGATCTCCTGGCCCTGCCGGCGGGCCTCGGCGAGGTACGCCGCGTACACCGAGTCCGTGACGACCCGGAACCGGGGCTTGAAGAGGTCGGCGTGGAGCAGGAGGTCGAAGCACCGCGCCTCGCTGACGGTGAGCCCGAGGGGGCGGTACTCGCCCGTATCGGGACGGAAAGTGGGGTTTTCTTCCCGCTCCACCACCATGACCTGGCGGGCGAGAGGCGTCCCGGGGATCGGTTCCGCGATGCTGACGAAGACGTCGTCCAGGCGCTGTTCGGCGACGAACTCCCGGGTCGCCTGGAAGTCCCCGTCCTCCTCCATCGGGTGGCCGACGATGAAGCTCCCTGCCACGGCGAGCCCGTGCTCCCGGCAGGCGGCGATCCCGTCCCTCTGGACGTCGGCCGTCATCCCCTTCCCCATGATCCGGAGCATCCGGTCGCTCCCCGACTCGATCCCGAAGAAGACCCAGCCGATCGTGTACTCCCGGATCGCCTCCAGGATCTCCGGGGTGATGCAGTCGGCGCGGATGTCCGGCGCCGAGAGGTTCTTCGGGCCCATCACGCCGGCGATCGCGGACAGGAGCTCGACGAAGGCGTCCGGGTCCATCTCGCCGTTTCGCGACCGGTAGAGCGACCCGGTGCCGCCGCTGATCGAGATCCGCCGCACGCCGCGCTCCTTCAGCCCGGTCACCTCCCGGACGACGTCCTCGAGGTCGCGGCTCCGGATCGCGTGCCCGAAGAAGCGGGGCACCTGGCAGAAGGTGCAGGCCCCGATGCACCCCCGGTGGGTCTCGATGTAGACGTTCGCGCCCCGCACGTCCTGGGTCTCGATCCCGGGGGGGACGAGGAGCGGGGGGCGTTCGAGGGTCGCGGGCGGGGAGGGGGAGGTCGAGACCATCGTGGTGCCGTCCTCGTAGGCGATCCCGGGCACCCCGGGCGAGGGGCCCCGCTCGAGCAGCGGCAGCACCGCGGCCTCTCCCTCGCCCACCACGACGGCGTCGGGCCGGAGCTCGCCCAGCACCATCGCCGGCGCCGACGAGATGGGGCCGCCGACGTAGCAGCGCCCGCCACCCTCCCGGTGGTCGCGGACGAACGAGCGGATCGCCGGGTCGAGCAGGTGACCGGTCGAGTAGAGGCTCAGGAAGACGGTCTCTCCCGGTTCGGCCGCGAGCTCCCGGTGGATCTCGACCGCGTGGCCCCCCGCACGGATGATGCCGCCGATCAGCATGGCGCCGTAGGTGTAGAGCCCGGGCGAGATGACCCTCACGGACATGCAGCTAGGGTGGACGGGAATCCAGATACGCTTTCGCCCGTGCCGGGCAAAAAAAAAGGGGGAATGTGCGGGGTTACCGCGCGGGGATGATCAGCGAGCGCTCGCCGGCCGGCATGAACTCGCGAATCGCACCCTTCGCGAACATCCGCCGGGGCTCCGCGAAGTCGAACGGGAGCAGCGGGTCCGCGAACGTGATCTTGATCAGCGGGTTCAGCACCCACGCGTCCTGCATGCTGTAGTGCGGTGCAGAGACGATGGCGGCGTACTCGCCCTGGTGCCCGACGTTCATCGCGTAGTTCGGGTAGTTCGGACCGCGGAGTTCGCCGAGCAGGCCCTCGTCGGGGCGGATCGACATCGAGTTGGTCGAGCCGCACTGGTCCTGCAGGTCGTAGCCGAAGAACCCGAGGCGCGACCAGCCCTCCTTGTGGAGGAGCATCGAGCAGTACCAGCCGTTCAGGCCGGCGTTCGAGTTGGCCGTCCCGTGGGCCGTGGACAGGCCGGAAGCGGCGGCGATGACGCCCGCGCGCTGGGAACCGCCGAAGTGGTCCTCCATCATGGTCGGGAACTGCTCGTACTGCTCCATCGAGTAGAGCGTGACCTCTGTCGCGATGTCGTTGCACGCCTCCTGGGTGCAGGGGGCCTTGCCCGCTCCGCCGTACTTGTCCTTGACGTAGTCGTAGCCGTAGTACGAGAAGTCGTCGAGGATGTTGTCGGTGTAGGCGGCCGTCGCGTACTGCGTGAAGCCGACACCGCCCGACATGTACGAGCCGAGCCAGATCTGGTCGAAGAGCATCGTGCCTGCGGCGACGACCTCGAGGGCGGACCGGACCGGGTCGTTCGGGTACTTGCGGTCGGCCTGGATCATGTCGCCGAAGTGGCCGAACTTGATGCCGCCGGGCTCGTTCGGGCCGCGGGCGCGGCGAGCCGGGAGGATGTCGGCCATCTGGATGACGCCGGCGTGCTTCGCGGCGTAGGCCAGGTCGGCGACGGCGGCCTCGCCGGCGCACATGCGGTACGCGGCGATGAACGACATGCCGAGCTGCATGGCGGACCACCGCGAGGTCGTGCCGCCGTCACAGGTGCGGCTGACGATCGTCGGGATGTGAACGGCCTGCCACATCGCCTTGCCGACGGCCTTCTTGAGCTGCTCGGCCGACTTCGCCGGGAAGAGCTTCTCGATCGGCAGGAGGAACTGCGTTTCGATGTCGTCCGCGACTTCGTCGTCGCCGGTGAAGACCTTGACGTAACAGTCGTTGGTCAGGCCGGGGTGGGTCTCGACCATGTGCTCCTGGACGACGGCCGCGCCGGGCATCGCGTGGTTCAGGATGTGGAGGTACTCGTTGATCGTCTCGGGCGTGACCTCCTTGCCCAGGCGCTTCTGGAGCGTCTGGTGGGCGAGGTCCATCCCGACGATGATCGTCCTGCGGATGTCGTCCCACATCTGCTGCATCGCCGAGTTGTTGACGAAGTGCAGGTCGTCGCCCTCGACGAAGGTGCCGGTGGTCGACAGCTCGTAGGTCATCAGCTGGCGCTGTCCGAGCGGGATGCCGCCGAGGTGGCAGCGCTTCGGGTCGTACTGGACGATGCCGCGCTCCATCTCGACCCGCTTGCCCTCCTTGAGGAACTCGCGCTTGCGCTCGGACTGCTCAAGGCCCTTGCGCAGGAACTGGGTGCTGACGCCCGCCGGGTCTTCTCCGGCGAACTTCTCCTTCATCGCCTTCAGGAAGAGCTTCTGGGATCTCTCGATTTTTGCCATGTCTGATCACTCCTTCGGCATGAAGCCGTACTTGGTCCTGAGCGAGTGGATGCGCTGAATGTACTCGATGGCTTCCGCGTCGTCGCGGTAGGGCGTCCCGACCAGCGAGTGGTAGATCGTGGTGTGCGCCTTGAGCCACTTGTCGTCCATCGGCTTGCCGACCTTGACCTCGCGGTCGAGCGGCTCCCCGATCTGGTTCTTGACGTACTTCACGACGCCGTCCTTCTGGTCGAGGATGCAGCGCTGGAGCATGTCGAACATCATCCCGTCCTCGGCGAGCCGGAGCGAGTGCCCGTGCACGGTGGCGCCGCGGATGCCCGTCAGGGCGGGGTCGAAGAGCTCGGTGTTGATGAGGTCCTTCGCGTAGGCCTCGAGGTCGCGCTCGCGGCACTCGATGATCTGGCGGCCCGACAGGGTGCCCGGGTCGACGCCGCGGAAGCGGTAGGCCTCGAGGTAGGACCGGAGGTACGGCTGGGAAGGCCCGTTGTACATTGAGTCCGCGAACTGGATGTAGCGGACGCGGTCGCCGGCCTTCGCGCCCTCCGTCGGGGCGACGATCTTGCGGATCGGGCAGTCCGGCTCTCCGGCCTCCGCGAGCGGCGGGTGGGCCGACGGGTAGGCGGATCCGGGGGCGCGGTGGCCCATGATCAGGACGACGTCCTCGTCCGTGGCGTCACGGACCTTCGCAAGCTTGGCCTTGGGGTCCATGTACTTCCGCCGGTTCTCGGCGGGGGTGGTGGACCCGGGTCCATACTGTGGTTTGTATGCCATGTGTTGTTTCACTCCAAAGTGTTCGCTTTCATCAGTCTCATCACCTGTCGAATGACCTCCGCCACCTTCTCACGGGTCGGTGTCTGCCCGCGGGTCACCCCGCTGACAATCGCCATCACCGTCCCCTTCGTCCGGATCTTGTCCCTGGGCGGCATCACGTACGCGGTCTTCACCCCCTCTTTCGCAAGGTCCTCGAAGTCGATCGGGGCCTGGGAGACGACGATCGCCGGGATATTGCAGTTCTGAAGGATGAACCTGACCTTGTGGACCACGTGGGACCGGACGTTCCCGTGGTGCAGGATCGCGACCCTGTGCCGTTCGATCTGCTCGATCTCCTTCTCGGTGAGCCCGAAATACGCTCCGAGCACACCCCCCGCGATGCTGGGGGCATCGGGCGGAACGCCGCTGCCGGCGTTGAGCACCAGCACGCTCACGTTGTACTCGATCCCCTGCTGTCGCAGGGCGGAGGTGATGTCGCAGACCGGTTTCGTCACGTGGCGCCGTCCCGGCGACATGCCGACGACGATGACGTCGGGCGAGCGGCACTCGGATATCGTGCCGCGCTGGGCGATACCGCCCCCCTTGCCCATCCCCATCGCCTCACGGCAGTCGACGACCTGCGTCACGCGTCCCATCGGCATGGTTATCCAGATCCCTGCAGAATCACGGGGCCTCTCCGGCTCTTCGGGTCGACGAGCCCGAGCAGGATCTCGTCGGCGTTCGGACCGTATTTCGCGTAGTCGGAGACCGTCGCCTGCGTCTTCATGAACCGGCCCTCCTGCACCGAGTACGGGAACCTCGTGAAGACCGTGTCGCACGCCTCCCTGATGGCCGGCAGCGCCTCGTCGGTCACGAGCTCCATGTCGATGATCCCGACATGGGTCTGGAGTTCGACCTCGTCGCCGAGGACCGTGATGGTCCGGTGCATGGGGTGGGGGTTGGGCTTCCCCCGGGCGGGCCCGTACGGGACCTCCGCGGGGATGCTCTGCCCCTTCAGGACGATCTTCCTGATCCCCTCGATGGCGGCGAGGAGGTTGAGGAGCTGCTCGACCGTCTCGGGGTTGAGGAGACGCGCTGGCGCGACTCTGACCTGTGGATATGTGGCGTCGGTCATTCTAGGGTGGTGTGTGACTCTCAGACGGACTGCGCGATGACCTGCAGCGGCGTCTTGAACTCCGGCATCTGGCCGAAGGTGTCCTGGTAGATCTTCGCCGTGCCCTCAGCCGAGAACATCTGGGTGCCCGCGTCGAGCGCGACGGCCGCGACCAGGCACGGGATGCCGAACCCGGCGGCGTGCCGCGTCACGACGTGGTTGCCGTTGAAGACCCCGGGGCTCCCGCCGCCGTAGATCGAGTGGCTGAAGAACGAGAACCCGACGGCGACGCCCATCACGCGGCCGTAGTCGCATCCGGGCAGGCCCGTCTCGTGCTCGAGCAGGTCGTTGAAGTACAGCAGGGTCGACGAGACCGCCTGGGCGAACCGGCCCGCACCGCAGTTGACCATGGTGGCCGCGAGGGTGCCGGCGGCGGCGTAGGCGTTCCAGAGCATCGGGTCCTTCGTGTCGTAGAAGGCGAAGCCCGACTTGCCCTTCTTGCCGGCCTTGATGACCTTGTCCTCGATCGCCTTCTCGACGAGCGACTGGACGACCGTCCCGATCGTGCCGGTCTGGCCGTTCGCCTTGACAAGGTCGTAGACCAGGTTGTTGGCGTTCAGGCCCTGGTAGGCGTAGCCGAGCAGCTGGGCGCGCTCGAACGGCCCGATCGCCATGCCCATCTCGAACTCGGCGGCCTGCTCGTAGGTCGAGGCGAGCGCGGTTCCCTGCATCGCGTTCCGGTGCGTCATCATGACGTACTGGTTGACCGCGACGTTCCTGAGCGCGTAGCCCAGGCCCTCGTTGTTCTGGGGGATGGACAGGATGCCGACGACGTTCGCGCCCTGCATGTCCATGGTCTGGGGGTAGGTGCCCATGACGCCGGCCTTGATGAACGACCCGTTGAACATGTCGATGTCGTACTGGTCGATGACCGCCAGCGTGGTCGCGGACGCGACCGCGGTGATCGCGGCGTCGTAGGTGGCCGCCGCCTTCAGGCGGGCGGACGGGACCTCGACCATCAGCATCTTGCCGCCGCCGTAGGACGTGATCTTGGTGTCGTCGCCGTCCTCGACCTGGACCATCTCCTTGATCTTGTCGGCGATGGCGCCGGAGTCCTTGACGATCGAGAGGTCCATCGCGCGGTTCAGGACCTGGTTCATCTTGCCGCCGACCTTTCCGCTCGCGAGCGCCGCCTCGAGTCCTCCGAGGTTGACCGCGACGGTGCGCTTGGTCAGATCGATGATCTTCCCGACGCCGGCGTTCGTCACGGGGCTGATCTTCTCGAGCGCAACCCCACTCTTCAGCAGTTTGCCCCCATCGTCGTAGAGGTCAACTGTCTCCTTGTATTTTGCCATAACGTTCCTCTTGGTAATGCTTCTGATGTGTGCGATCTCGTGACTGAGCTGTGGTGGTGCCTAATCGAATCACTGAAAGTCGCTGCCGGTCACTAATGCACGTCCCCTCATGGGACAATCCATCTATACTCAATCGAGTTATATAAGATTACCGTTTTTATTTCGAGAAAGGTTAGAATTTAAATAAAAAGATAATTCCGCTGCGGGGGAGAATGTTCAAATATACGGTTGTATCGGGGTTTTAGAGATTGTATCGGTCTTACGCATTATTCGAGATGTAACACGAAATCGAAAAAAGGGATGATAAACCTATTCAGAGCCGCGTGCGCGGGATCAGGTGTGCCCCGCCTGGGTCGAACTCGGCGCAGATCACCGACCCCGCCTCGATCCCGAGCTCGAGGTAGCGGAGGCGGCGGATGAGGGCGACGAGCGGGAAGCCGCAGTCGAGCAGCACCCGGACCATGGGGCCGTCGCTGTCGATCGCGGTGACCCGCCCGGTGAGGTGGTTCGCCGTCCCCGTGCGGCAGGTCTCGCCCCTGGAGAGCACGATCTCCTCGGGCCGGATCGCGACCGTCACGGGGCCGGCCACCGGCGCGTGGACGGCGACGGCCAGGCTCGCGGGCCCGGCCCGCACGAACGCGATCCCGCGGTCCATCCGCTCCACCTCCCCCTCGACCAGGTTCTCGGCGCCGACGAACTGCGCGACGTCGATCGACATCGGCCGGTAGAAGACCTCGAGCGGGGTCCCCGTCTGGACCAGGCGCCCTCCGGCCAGGACGGCCAGGCGGTCGCAGAGCCGCTGCCCCTGCCCGAGGTCGTGGGTCGTCAAAACCACCGTGATCCCCCGGTCGCGCCGCAGGCCCGCGATCACCTCCTCGATCACGCCGGTCGAGAGCGGGTCCAGGTTCGCGGTCGGCTCGTCCAGGAAGAGCACCTCGGGGTCGGTCACCAGGCAGCGGGCGATCGAGATCCGCTGGAGCTCGCCCCCCGAGAGGGTCGAGGCCCGCCGCTCTTCGAACCCGGCCAGACCGACCGTCTCGAGTGCGTCCGCGACCCGGGCCCGCCGCTCCGGGCGGGGGACGCCCCGGAGGGCGAGGCCGTAGGCCACGTTCTCCAGGACGTTCATCCGGAACGCGACCGGGCGCTGGAAGACCATCGCCATCCGCCGCCGCATCCCCGTGACATCCGTCGAGCCCGGCAGCACCTCCTCACCGTCGATCCAGAGACGGCCCCGCGTCGGGGGCTCCAGGAGGTCCATGATCCGGATCAGCGAGCTCTTGCCCCCGCCCGAGGGGCCGATCAGCCCGAACGCCTCCCCCCGCGTGACCTCCAGGCCGATCCCGTCCAGCACCGTCTTCTCCCCGGCGTCCCACCCGAGGTTCTCGCACCGGATCACGCGCGCCCCCCTCCCTGCAGCAGGTTGACGCCGATGTTGACGATCAGCGCGATCGCGAGCAGGATGATCCCGAGCGCGATCGAGAGGGCGGTGTTCCCCATGGCCGTCTCCAGGCTGATCGCGGTGGTGAGCACGCGGGTGTATCCCCGGATATTGCCGCCGATCATGATCGCGACCCCCACCTCGGAGATCGCCCTCCCGAACCCGAGCGCGACGGCGGCCAGGATCGCGTAGCGCGCCTCGCGGAGGAGGGCGATCAGCTGCTGACCCCGCGTCGCTCCCAGGGAGACCAGGGTGTCGCGGACCAGAGGGTCGATCGCGGAGAGGGCCGCGACGGTGAGCCCTATCATGATCGGGAGGATCAGGAGGGACTGGCCGATGATCATGCCCGTCGAGGTGAAGAGGAGCTTGAGCCCGCCGAACGGCCCCGAGGACGAGATCAAAAGGAAGAGCAGGAGGCCCACGATAACCGTCGGGAGCGAGTAGAGGGTCTGGATCAGGTTCATGAGCGCCCGCTTTCCCCGGAACTCGCGGGAGGCGATAATCCCCCCGGCGGGAAGGGCGATCAGCGTCCCGATCAGGGTCGACGAGAGGGAGATGTACAGGGTGCGACCCGTGATCTCCATCACCTCGGGGTCGAGGGAGACGATCAGGTCGACGGCCTGGAGGAAACCCTCGGTAATCGCACTCATCCGGGGGACCTCATGCCGCGTTGCGGTCGGCGGAGGGCCGATCCTCGCCCGCTGATGCCCTGCTTACCAGTTGATTTATCAGATGGTTCATCCATATTCTTGAATATTAGAGAAAGATTCATTAACCTAATTAAACACACCGGTTCTGGTTATTTATGATCACCAAGAGACTGCTGACGGGAGCGGGCGTGCTCGCCCTGCTCCTCGTCTTAATGCTCGCCTCGTCCGGCTGCACGGGGACCACACCCCCCGGCAACGTGACGACGGCACCCGCCGACACCGGGGCCGGGACGCCCGTCCCGACCACCTACACCGGTCCGAGGACCGACCTGCTGATCGCGACCACGACCTCGCTCGAGGACACGGGCCTGCTCGACTACCTGACCCCGTTCTACGAGGCCACCCACCCGGTGAACCTGAAGATCACCTCGCAGGGCACTGGGCGGGCGATCGAGCTCGCCAAGAGCGGCGACGCCGACCTGCTCCTCGTCCACTCGCCCTCGCAGGAGACGGCGTTCATGGAGGCCGGCAACGGCGTCAACCGCCGCTCGTTCGCTTACAACTACTTCATCATCGTCGGGCCCGAGAGCGACCCGGCGGGTATCGCGGGACTCACCCCCGAGGATGCCTTCCTGAAACTGATGGATGAGGGCAAGAAGGGCACCCAGGGTGTCGCGTTCGTCTCGCGCGGCGACAACTCGGGGACCCACTCGGCCGAGAAGACGATCTGGAAGAACGCGAAGATGGACTACGCCACCCAGGTCCAGAAGTCCGGCGACTGGTACATCGAGGCCGGCAAGGGCATGGGCGAGACCCTCCAGCTCGCGAACGAGAAGGACGCCTACACCCTCTCCGACGAGGGGACATACCTCGCGTACAAGGGCAACCTGGAGCTCGTCCCGATCATCTCGGAGGGCAAGAGCCTGCTCAACATCTACTCTGGCATGTCCGTCATCCCGAAGGGCAACGCCACCGCCACGCTCGACGCGGCGAACGACTACATCAACTTCCTGATCTCGCCCGACACCCAGGCGAAGATCGCGGAGTTCGGCAAGGAACAGTACGGCAAGAACCTCTTCAACCCGATGACCGCCGAGAAGGCGGGCGAGTTCAAGGTCGACTCCTCGACGCCGGCAACCGCGACGAAGCCGGTCCTGGTCTACGCCGCCGGCTCGCTCGCCTCTCCGTTCGCGAAGGTCAAGAAGGTCTTCGACGCCAACAACACCGGCGCCGAGCTCGGCGTCTATACCGCCGCCTCGGTGACGGCGATCGAGAAGGTCACCAAGAAGAACCAGCCGGGTGACGTGGTGGCGTCCGCGGACGCCTACCTGATCCCGAAGCTGATGTTCCCCGAGAACGCGACCTGGATGCTCTCGTTCGCCAGCAACGCGATGGTGATCGCGTTCAGCAACAGCACCTCCGACTACGCCGGCGAGATCACGGCCGAGAACTGGTTCGAGGTGCTCGACCGCGAGAACGTCAGCTACGCGATCAACGACCCGACCACGGATCCGGGCGGCTACCGCTCGTTCATGACGATCCTCCTGGCCGAGGGACACTACGGCGAGGACGAGATCTTCGAGAACCTGGTCGGCGACCACTCCTCGATCACGGCCACGAAGTCGGGCGCGGTCACCACGATCGACGTCTCGACCCCCTCGCCCGACGGCACGACCCTCGTGATCCCGAAGGCCGGGGAGCCGGGCTACATCGACCAGCTCAAGGCCGGGACGGTCGACTACATCTTCACCTACCGGTCGAACGCGGTCCAGAACGGGCTGGCGTACCTCACGCTCCCGCCGGAGATTGACCTCTCCGACACCGCCATGGAAGACACCTACGCGAAGGTCGTCGTGAAGCGCCCCGACGGCTCGACCGAGGAGGGCATGCCGATCACCTACGGGGTCACCGTCCCGACCGTCGGCCGGAACCCCGACCTCGGCGAGGCGTTCGTCAAGATCCTGACCGGGCCCGAGGGTGCGGCGATCCTCTCCGCCGAGGGCTTCATCCCGATCACCCCGGCGACCCCGACCGGCCCGGTGCCGGTCGGGATCACGGCCTGATCGACCCCCCTCCCTCTCCCCCTTTTTTCCCGGGATCACCCGATCTCGCCATCCAGGACGGCGAGCCATGAGACCTTTATGGGTCCTGGAAAGGCCTTTTGAGATGAGACACCGCCAGAAACTATTTATTATATATCTGGTAATGAGAAGGCGTCAAAGCAATTGAGTCCCGGGGAGCCGATCCCCCGGGACCGGGGATGACGAAGATGGCAGACACCAGCGAACCACTAAAAACGAACCGCGGACTCGCCTCGGCCGACAAAGCGACGAGGCAGCGGGTCGCGCAGGCCGGCGGGCAGGCCCCCCATAGAAAACGGGGGCTCCAGGCGGCCGACCCCGAGACCCGGGAGCGTGTCGCCAGGGCCGGCGGAGAGGCCCCTCACCGCGTCCGCGGACTCCAGGCGGCCGACCCCGAGACCCGGGAGCGCGTCGCCAGGGCCGGCGGAGAGGCCCCCCACCGCGTCCGCGGACTCCTGGCCGCCGACGAGGAGACCCGGGAGCGCGTCGCCAGGGCCGGCGGAGCGGCCCCGCACGCCAAGCGCGGGCTCCAGGCGGCCGACGAGATGACGAGGGAGCGCGTCGCGAGGACCGGCGGAGAGGCGACCCGGGTCAGCCGGGCCCGGGCGGTGCCCGGGGCCGGGGAGGGCAGGCAACCCGGGCCGAAGCCGCGCTAGGACGAGAACGCGCACCCCTGGGGTGCCGAGAGCGGGTTCACCCCGCGAGACGCCGAGCAGCCGCTCCGGAAGGGCGGCGGGTCCCGGGAGACCGGGCGCAGCCGCACGCGGTGACGGGACCGGCTCCCGAACCGCTCTTTTTTTTGGGGCGTGCAGGCCACACCACGCCCGGTCGCTCCCGCTGGGAGCCCGCGGGGAGGTACCCTGACCGGCCGGCCGGGGCTTACAGGAGCATGAAGAGCGCCGTGACGTCGGCGAAGTCGATCCGCCCGTTCGCGTTGAAGTCGAAGGCCTCGAGCGGCTCGTTCTCAGCGACCCAGGCCATCTGGTTGAAGAAGAGCACGACGTCCTCGAAGTCGAGCCGGCCGTTGCCGTTCATGTCCTCGCAGAGCCCGTCGTCGTCGTGGTCCCGCGGGTCGTCCCCGGCGCCGGGAAGGCGGAGGACGCGGTCGGCCAGCGAGAACTCCAGGTAGTCCAGGTTGAAGTACCCCGAGAGCAGGAGCCGGAGCTCGTGGACTCCCGCCTCGAGCGGCACCGTCGTGTTCGTGAGGCCGAAGACGTCGTAGGAGAGCGTCTCGGCGATCGGCACGGTCGCCGCCGGCGTCCCGTCCACGATCAGGGTGAGCGACGGGTGCCCCCACCGCGAAGCCGCCCGCACCTCCACGAAGTACGTCCCGCCCGTGGCGACGTCCACCGTGTAGCCGAGCCACTCCCCCTCCCGGATCCACCCCACGTTGTACCCGCTCCCGTCCGGCAGGGGCTCGATATCGACATCGTCGAAACGATAGACGTTCCCGTCGTTGCCGGGCGTCGTGTCGTGGTAGGCCACCCCCTCTCCGCCGACGTCGTAGTCCTCGGCCTCGATCCGGCCGGGGACCGGCGACGGCGCGCCCGGCGCCGCGACCAGGGATGCGTGGGCGGCCGTGGCGTTCAGGCGGCCCGCCCCGTAGGCCGGATCGGCGCCGGCCGCCCCCAGGTCGTCGGCGCCCGCGAGGAGCGCGGCTCGCACCAGGTCCGCGCCCGCGTCCTGCCGCCCGGACCAGACCAGTGCCGCGATCCCGGCCGTGTGGGGGGCCGCCGCGCTCGTGCCCCGGAACACGGTCCCGAACGACCCGGCCCCGGTCACCCGGACGGCGTCGACGCCCGCGCAGTCCGGCTTCTGCCGGGTACCGGCCTCCGGGGCGATCACCGTCACGGGTCCGCGGGACGAGTAGGGCTCGACCCGCTCCGCCGCGGGATCGCCCGCGTCGATCGCCGCGGTCGCGATCACCCCCTCCACGGCCGGGTGGCCGTAGACCGAGTCGCCCGGGACCGTGTTCAGGGGGATGAGCGTGGCGGAGCCGCGCGGGTAGACGAAGACCTCGAGCGTGCACGCGCGGGCGCCGTCCCGCTTCAGGACGTCTACCTCGGCCCGGACCGTCGCGCCCGCGGAGTTGTACCAGGTCAGGACCTCGATCGGGTCGTCGTTGCCGTCCTGCTCCCGGGTGGCGGCCGCGAGCGGCGTCGAGAGGTCCGAGGTGTCGTAGAGCGCGAGGTCGTAGTTCGACCCGGCCTCTCCGAACGGCTCGTTCCACTGGAGGACCACCGTCACCGCGTCCCCGACCGGAATATCGACGTAGAGCCGGTTCTGCGAGGTGTTCGCCGGGCCCGAGAAATCGTGCCAGCCGGTCCCGTCGTCCTGGAAGTCGCCCTGGTAGTGGCGCTGCGCGTCGTTCCCGGCCGCAGAGACGTAGACGACCTCTCCCCTCTCCACCAGCCCGGCGACGTGCCCTGCCACGGTCCCGTCCTGGAAGAACGGCTCGTCGGTCCAGCCGATGTCGTCGACGATGACCGTGCACCCGGCCTCCACGAGCTCGTCGATCGCCCCGGTGAACTCGATCACGTTCCAGCCGCAGTCGTGGAAGACGAGGCTCGCGTTCGGCGCGAGGTCGTGGACGACCTCGAGCATCGCGGTCCCCTCGTCGCCGCCGACCCCGTTCCTGAGCACCGTGAGCCCCGGGGGCAGGTCGCCCAGGGCCCGTGCCGTCTGCCAGTGGTCGACGCCGTCCGAGATCACGCCGACCCGGACGCCCGCGCCCGAGAGCCCGGTCGCCTCGCGGAGGCTGGCGGCGTCCAGGATGATGTCGCCGGCGCTCGTGACCGAGCCCTCCCGGAGATCGGGTTTCTGGACCGGGCGGACCTCGCGCACCTCCGGGAGCCGGGCGAGGTCGAGGAGCCGGGCGGGCGCGACCCAGCCCGCGACGATCCCGGCCCCCGTGTCCTCTCCCTGCACCCGGTGGACGACACGCCGCACCGCGGCCGGCGACGCGTCCTCTTCGAGGATCACGTACACCTGGACGAGGTCCATGGACGGGGTCCCGACCGCACGGTTGGTCCGGCCCGCCTTCACGAAGTGGCCGCCCCGGGAGAGCGCGGACTCCACGTCGGCCCTCGACTGGTTCGGGAGCAGGAACCGGTGGTCCGCCAGCGCGAGCAGGTCGGTCGAGACCTTCTCCTCCGCGGCGGTCAGCTCCGCGGACGGCGGGGGGGACGGGGCCGGGTCTGCCGGCCCGCCGGCGGAGGCGGCGGCGAAAGACACGAGCAGGAGCAGGAGCAGGAGCAGGAGCAGGACGGGGATGGCGGCCAGGAACCGCCGGTCACCGGTCCGGTCCGCCGGCCTCGAACGCCAGGAACGCCGCGCCATCGGGGACTACTACGGCATGCTACCTAATCAGTGTTCAGGTCTGTGCACGGCCGGCGATTCCGCCGCGCTTCAGGAGATAGTACGCCCCGGCGAGCGAGATCACGACGAGGCCGAGCCCCACCATGTGCAGGTCGCTCGAGGTCTCGATCTCGAGGACGATGATCTTCCGCGCGATTGCCGTGATCGCGATCACGACGACCAGTTCGTAGGGGATCGCGCTCTCCCGGAGGTAGACCCGGATCGAGGCGAAGAACTCGAGCGTGATCAGCACCAGCAGGAACTCCCCGAAGAGGGTCAGGATCTCGTCGCCCGTCAGCAGCAGGTACGGCGGGGAGGCGAGGTCCGCGGCCAGCGTGGCGATCAGGCTGAGAACGGACGCCACGATCAGGACGATCAGCAGGAGGAGCAGGACCAGGTAGACCGCCCGTTCGAACCGCTCGATGAACTCCGGCTCCAGCATCGTACCGGGAACAATCGCCCGGCGAGCGGAAAAAAGGTTCGGGGTCGAGGACCGGTGCCGCGGGGCCGGGCGGAACCATCTGCAGTTTTTATAATGCATCATCCTCATAATGTACAGGAGCATCATGGGGCGCACACCACCTCGATCGAGGCCGGATCACCGGGCCGGGCGGGCCGCCTGGAGCGGGTTGACCGCCTGCCTGCTCCTGCTGGCGGTCCTGGCCGCCTGCACGTCCATCGCAGCGGCGACGGACCCGGTCACCGGCGTTCCGACACCGGACGTCCCGACCGACCAGCCCACCGAACCCCCGACACAGCCGCCCACCGAACCCCCGACACAGCCCCCGACGGAGCCCCCGACACAGCCGCCGACCGAACCCCCGACGGAGCCTCCGACACAGCCGCCCACGCAGCCTCCGACACAGCCCCCGACGCAGCCTCCGACGCAACCGCCGACGGAGCCTCCGACACAGCCCCCGACGCAGCCGCCCACACAGCCGCCGACTCAGCCGCCCACGCAGCCCCCGACACAGCCGCCCACGCAGCCCCCGACACAGCCGCCCACCCAGCCACCCGCGGCCCCGCCCGTCCTGACCCTGCTCACGCCCTCGGTCCAGGGTATGACGGTCATCGTCGACGGGAGCGCGGCGCCCGGCGGCGGGGGGCTCTCGGTCTCCCGCGTCTCCTGGAACTGGGGGGACGGGAGCCTCGAGGACCACCCGTTCCCGAACACCCACACCTACACCCAGCCCGGGTCGTACGTGATCACGGTGACCGCGTTCCAGAGCGACGGCCAGCTCGCGCAGCAGTTCCCGATCGTCACCGTATCCATGCCGACCACCGTCCGGACCAAGGAGCCGACGCCCGAGCCGACCACGCCCGCGACCACCACCGCGGCGACCACCGCGGCGCCCACCCCGACAGGGACGGCGACCCCGGTCCCCACCGCGACGGCGGGCCCGCCGGTCTTCGCGCTCTCGCCGCCCCGGATCGAGAACGAGACGGTCGTGATCGAGGGTACGATCGGGCCCGGCGGCCCGGGGGCCGTCGTCGACCTGGTCATCTGGGACTGGGGCGACGGCGTCCGGGACACGCAGAACACCCTCCCCGTGCGCCACGTCTACCGTGCCGCCGGCGACTACACGATCTCCGTGGAGGCCATCCAGAGCGAGGTCGACGACCCCGAGGCGCGGCTGACCAGCACGACCACGTTCCCGGTCAGCATCACGCACGTCCCGGAGACCTACCCGACCGGCACGGCGACGCCGGACGGCAACGGCTTCCATTGGCCCGCCGTCCGCCTCTTCGGGATCAACATCTTCCCGCTGCTGCTGATCCTGGCGGTCGGGCTGCTGATCGGCGGCCTCCTCTACGCCCGGAGCCGCGAGGCGACGGCGCCCGGGATCCCGACCACCGACGCCATCGAGCGGGCGGCCGCCTCCTACCAGGAGGCGCGGGAGCGCGGCGACCTGGAGGCCGCGAAGGGCCACGCGCTCGACGCGGCCAGGCTCCTGGTGATCCAGGCCGAGGCGGTGCCGAGGTACGGCGACGCCTACCTCGAGAAGGCCGAGATCTGGAAAGAGTACGCCCGGACCATCGAGGACCAGGCGGTCCCGGAGGAGGCCCCGACGCCGCCCGAGGTCGTCCTCCCTCCCCCGGTCCCCGTCTCGGAGCTGATCGGCGACGGCAGTGACGGAAACGACGGCGAGGGGGACGCCCGCGGCGAGCTCCTGGCCGGCACCGACATCGAGCCCGCGGTCTTCGACGCCGTCCTGCGGACCGCGCTCGAGATCGCCCGCGAGGGGCGCGAGGGCAAGCCCGTCGGGACCGCGTTCCTGCTCGGCGACGTCGACGGGGTGCTCGCCTACTCGACCCAGTTCATCCTCAACCCCTTCAAGGGGCACACGGCGGAGGAGCGGCTGATCACCGACGGGGAGCTGGCCGAGAACATCAAGGAGTTCGCCCTGCTCGACGGTGCCTTCGTGATCAGCGGCGACGGCGTGGTCGAGGCCGCCGGGCGTTACATCACGGTCGACACCAGCGCGGTCCAGATCCCGGCCGGGCTCGGGTCGCGCCACGCCTCGGTCGCCGGGATCACGCTCGTGACCGGCACGATCGGCATCGTGGTCTCGCAGTCGGGCGGCCTGATCAAGATCTTCAAGAACGGCCGGATCGTCCGGACGGTCTCGCCCTGGTAATCCCCCGCCTCTCTTTTTCCCGGGTGCACGGCGGCGGTCCGGGTGCGGATCATTAGGAATAGCCCGAACATATAAGAGTGCTCCGCTCCAACCGTTACAGCGAGAACCATGGATAGACGGGATGACGCATCAGTGGCCGGGACGCAGGCCGGCATCTTCAGGACGGCGACCGGTCTCTGCATCGTGGACAGCCCGACCCGGAGGAAGATCCTCGACATGCTCCGCGAAGGCGAGATGGCGTTCGAGGAGATCGTGGAACGGGTCGGGCGCGCGAAGTCCACGACCTCGGTCCACCTGCGCGATCTCGTGGATGACGGGGTCCTCGTCTCGCGCCTGGACTCCGGGGACCGGCGGCGGAAGTACTTCTCGATCGACGCCGAGTACCTCGGCCGGATCTCGGACACGGAGCGGGTCGCGGAAAACCTCGCCGGTTTCTTCTCCGGGTTCGACCCGTTCGACCTGGACCCGGTCGCCTTCTACCGCGCCGTGCTCCGGTCGATCCGGGTCACCCTCCTCGCGGACGGGATCTCGATCGACCCGGTCCTGACCGCCGCCGGCAAGGCGATCGGAGAGGGGCTCGCCCGCGCGTTCGAGGGGATGCCCCTCCCGGAGATGCTCGAGGGGCTCGCCGGTTTCTGGGAGCGGAACGGGCTCGGGTGCCTCGAGGTCCCCTCGACCGCCCCGCTCGAGCTGGTCGTGTACGACTGCTTCGAGTGCGTCGACCTCCCGTTCCTCGGGCGCCCGGCCTGCTCGTTCGAGGAGGGGCTGCTGACGGCGACCTTCGCCGGCCACTTCCCCGGGTCCGCCCCCGTGGTCAGGGAGACGGCCTGCTACGCGATGGGGAGCGGGTGCTGCCGGTTCGTGATCGAGCCCGCGCCCCGGGTGGCCCCCGGCGCGGCCGTCCGGGCCTGAACCGGGCCCGTCCTCACTCCTCTCTTCCCAAGCCGGCCTGCTCCACGCGGGCCTCCAGGGCCTCCACCTCGTCGAGGACCGCCCTCGTCGTCGGCACGCGCGGCACGGCCGCGCAACCGGCGTCGGGCGCGATCGCGGGGGCGAAGGTCCCGATCCTCCGCGCGATCGCGATGATCTCCTCCTTGTCGAACCCGATCAGCGGCCGGTGGACCGGGATCGCCGCGGCCCGGTCGAGCACGGCCAGGTTCTCCAGGGTCTGGCTCGCCACCTGGCCGAGCGACTCCCCGGTCACGATCCCGAGGGCCCCGACCTCGCCGGCGAGAGCGGCCGCGAGCCGGTACATCCGGCGCTTGCAGATCACGCAGGTCAGCCGCTCCTCGTCGCGGCGCATCAGCCCCCGGGCCCGCGCCAGGTAGTCGTCGGTGACGACGACCAGCTCGAGGTCGGGGTCGAACTCGCGGAGCACCCCCGCGGTGGCCCGGGCCTTCGCGAGCGCGTCTTCGTCGGGGGAGGGGGCGAGGGCGACGTAGAGCGGCACCACCCGGCAACCCCGGCGCATCATGAGGTACGCGGCCACGGGCGAGTCGATCCCAGCGGAAAGAAGGGCGACGAGCGTCCCCTGGACCCTCTCCGGGAGCCCCCCCTGCCCCGGCACGACCTCGTGGTAGAGGTAGCACCGGTCGCCGCGGATCTCGACGAAGACCTCGAACCCGGGGTGATCCAGGTCGACCCGCAGCCCCGGGTGGGCCGCGAGCAGCGCGGCCCCGAGCTCGGCCGCCTTCTCGGGCGAGCGGAAGGCGTGCCTTCCCGAGCGCTTCACGCGGACGGCGAAGGTGGCGGCCCCCCCGATCCCGTGTTCCTCCGCGTACGCGAGCGCGGCGGACTCCAGGGCGTCGAGCGGGGCGAAGACCGCCTCCGAGAACGAGGCGATCCCGAAGACCTTCCGGAGCCGGTCCGGGTCGACCGGGCCCGTGGCCCAGAGCCGGCCCCGCTCGATCTGCACCGAGACCCCGGGCATCCTTCGCCGGATCGCGTGCGCGAGGACCCGCTCCCAGTTCCGGCGGACCGGGTCCGACTTGAGAAAGACCTCCGCGTACCGGATCAGCCAGACGGTCCCGGTCATGCCCCGGCGACCGCCAGGCCGTACTTCTCCGCGATCTCCTGGTAGGCGTCGGCGAGGTACTCGACGCGCCGCCAGGAGAGGCCGTAGGTGGAGAGCTTCCAGGCCCGCGTCGCCCCCGCGAAGACCCCGACGATCCCCCGCTTCGAGAGCTCGTCCTGGAGAAAGAAACCCCGGCGCTTGTGGGTCTTCGCGACCGTGTCGAACGAGCCGGTCGTGTCGACCTTGCTGACCGCGTGCTTGCGGGGGTACTCGGAGATGCAGGCCGACCCCTCGATCTCGAGGAGGCGGTCGACGAAGTAGTTGGACTTCGCGACCTCCCCGTCCCAGTGCGCCGTCCGCTCCCGGACGGCCGGGAACGAGGCCATCATCGCGACCACGGTCCCGCCCATCAGCGTGCAGCCGAGCAGCTCGACCTCTTTCGCCCCGAAGGTCCGGCCCGTGAGGTCGCCCGCGATCCGGGTGGTCCGGAAGACGCGCTCCGCGTACTCGTCGGTCGTCGCGAGCACGCCCGACGGCGCGGGCGCGGCCATCGACTTGTGGCCCGAGCCGACCACGAAGTCCGCGCCCAGCGCCTTCCCGTCCACCGGCATCACGCCGACCGTGTACGCCCCGTTGTAGAGGAACGGCGCGTCGTACTGGTGCGCGGCCCGCGCGACCCCGCGGACGTCGTGCTCGTTCGCGTCCCTGTAGTCGAAGTGGTCGCACATCACGAGCGCGGGCGGCTTTCCCAGCTCCCGGACCAGCGTGTCCAGCCGCTCGGCCGCGGCCTCGGCGGTCACGACCCGGCGGTCGTCCGCGGGGATCTCGTGGACGGACCCGCCGGCCTGCTCGACCGCGAGGTACTCGGTGTAGTGGCCGAGGGACGAGAGGAGGACCCAGTCCTCTCTTCCGACCAGCGCCGAGGTCACGGCCTGGAACCCGCGGCGGGCGCCGGGGACGACGCGGGCCCGGTCCATGCCCACGAACGCCGCCAGGTCCTCGTGGAACGCGGCGAGCGGGGGCTTCGTGATCCGGTCGAGCCGGAACGGCGCCCGGCAGGCGTCGCAGACCGAGTAGCCGTCGCCCCAGAGGGCGAGCGCCTTCCTCGCCTCGGGCGTCAGCCGGCCGCCGGCCTGGATCGGCTGGATGTTGATCGCCGTCTCCTCCCGCGTCCTGAGCGCGATCCCGCCCGCGAGCTGCGTCACCCGGGGGCGGCCCGTCCCGGCCCGGATCTCGCCGACGAGCCCCTCGAGCTCGCCGAGCTTCGCGCCGAGCGCGGCCTCCTCGTCGGGCGAGAGCCCGGTCGGCAGCGCGCCGCGGTAGACCTCGCGCATATCCTCGAGGCAGAAGAGCCCCTCGATGATCTTCTGGATCCGGATGTCCATGGAGAAACTCCCGTCCGATCTGGGCGGCGAGGCGACTTATCCCTTTGTGAAAAGAGGGTTACTTCTCGCTCCGCACGGTCTTCTGGCCCCGAAGCACCGCGATCCGGCCTGTCCGGTAGAGCTCCTTGATCCCCGAGGGCCGGAGCAGCCCCTCGAGCGCGTCGATCTTCTCGGGGTCGCCGGCCACCTGGAGGGTGACGGTCTTCGGCCCGACGTCGATGACCTGTGCGCGGAAGATGGTCGCGATCTGCATCACGCCTGCACGGGGCTCGCCCGGCTCGGCCGCGACCTTGATCAGGGCGAGCTCCCGCTCGACCCGCTCGAACTCCGTGAGGTCCGAGACCTTGATCACGTCGATCAGCTTGTTGAGCTGCTTGATCACCTGCTCGACCTCGCGGTCGTCGCCGCAGACCACGAGCGTGATCCGGCTCGTCCCCTCCATCTCCGAGGGGCCGACGGCCAGCGACTCGATGTTGAAGCCCCGGCGGGAGAAGAGCCCCGTGACCCGGGAGAGGACCCCGGCCCGGTTCTCGACCAGGACCGAGAGCGTGTGCCGCTTCATCGCCGCTCACCGATCATCTCGTTGATCGCGGCCCCCGCCGGCACCATCGGGAAGACGTTCTCCTCTCGCTCGATCCGGACGTCGACCACGAACGGCCCGTCCTGGTCGCGCGCGGCCTCGAGGGCCGGCCTGACCTCCGCGGGGTCGTCGACCAGGACGCCGTCGATCCCGTAGGCTTTCGCGATCCCGACGAAGTCGACCGCCGGGAGCTCGGTGTAGGAGTACCTCCGTTCGAAGAAGAGCTCCTGCCACTGCCTCACCATCCCCAGGAAGCCGTTGTTGAGCACCACCACGCGGACCGGGATCCGGTTGTGGGCGATCGTCCCGAACTCCTGGATGTTCATCTGGAGGCTCCCGTCCCCGGCGATGAGGAAGACCTGCTCCCCGGGCCGCGCGTAGCAGGCGCCCATGGCGGCCGGAAGGCCGTAGCCCATCGTCCCGAGCCCGCCCGAGGTGATCCAGGAGCGGGGCTTCTTGAAGCAGAAGTGCTGCGCCGCCCACATCTGGTTCTGGCCGACCTCGGAGACGACCACGCCCTCGCCCCGGAGCATCTCCGAGAGCGCCCGGACCACGCCCTGCGGGTGGAGGAGGCCGTTCTCGGGGACCACGAGCGGGTGCGTCGCGCGCCAGCCGTTCACCCGCTCGAGCCACCGCTCCGTCTTCGGGCCCCCGGGCAGGCGCTGGAGGATCTGCCCGAGGACGTGCTTCACGTCGCCCACGATCGGGACGTCGACGGGCTTGTTCTTCCCGATCTCCGCCGGGTCGATGTCGATGTGCACCACCTGCGCGTGGGGCGCGAAGGTCTCGATCCGCCCGGTCACGCGGTCGTCGAACCGCGCGCCCACCGCGATCAGCAGGTCGCACTCGGTCACGGCGTAGTTCGCGTACGCGGTCCCGTGCATGCCGAGCATCCCCAGGTTGAGCGGGTGGTCGCCGCGGATCCCGCCGAGCCCCATCAGGGTGGTCGTCACGGGCGCGCCGAGCCGCTCGGCGAGCGCCGTCAGCTCCGCGTCGGCCCCCGAGAGGATCACGCCGCCGCCCGCGTAGATCAGCGGCCGCCCGGCTTGGACCATGAGGTCCACGGCCTTCTCGATCTGCCGGGGGTGGCCCCGGATGGTCGGCTGGTACCCCCGGAGGGAGACCGCCTCGGGGAAGACGACGTCGTCCGGGAGCTCGCCCGTGGAGACGTCCTTGGGCAGGTCGATCAGCACCGGGCCGGGCCGGCCCGTCGCGGCGATGTAGAAGGCCTCGGCGATCACCTGCGGGAGGTCCGCCGCCCGCTTGACAAGGTAGTTGTGCTTGGTGACCGGCATCGTGATCCCGTGGATGTCGGACTCCTGGAAGGCGTCGTTCCCGAGCAGCCCCGTGGGCACCTGGCCGGTCAGGGCGACGAGCGGGATCGAGTCCATGTACGCGGTCGCGATCCCGGTGACCAGGTTGCAGGCCCCGGGCCCGGAGGTGGCCAGGCAGACGCCGACCTTCCCCGAGGCACGGGCGTAGCCATCGGCCGCGTGCGCGGCCGCCTGCTCGTGCCGGACCAGGATGTGCTCGAGCGGGGAGTCGTAGAGCACGTCGTAGATGGGCAGGACCACCCCGCCGGGATAGCCGAAGATCGTCTTCGTTCCCTGGCGGAGGAGCCCCTCAATCAGCACTGATGCGCCGGTCGTCGTCATGTCAGTCCCTCAGCAGCCGGTTCATGCCAGCAACCACCGCCTCCACCGAGGCGGTGATGATGTCCGTGCGGGCGCCACGGCTGGTGATTACGTTTCCGTCCCGCGCCAACTTAACGGTTACATCCACGAGCGCGTCGGTCCCCCCCGAGATCGCGTCCACGTGGTACTCGAGGAGCTCGATGTTCCCGACGGCCGAGACCGAGCGGCGGAGGGCCTCGACCGCGGCGTCGACCGGGCCGGTGCCGGTGGCGGCGCTCGTGATCTCCTCGCCGTTGACCCGGATCGTGACGGACGCGGTCGGGATCGCGTTCGAGCCCGAGACCACCGTGTACTGCCGGAGCGAGAGGGCCGGCGTGCACTCGATCGCGAGCACGGCCTCGGCGATCGCGAGCAGGTCCGCGTCGGTGACCCGCTTCCCCTCGTCCCCGAGGGCCTTGATCCGGCGGACGATCTCGGCCAGCTGGGTGTCGCCCGGCCGGTAGCCCCGCTCGGCCAGCGCGGCCTCGACCGCGGCCGAGCCCGTGTGCTTCCCGAGCAGGATCCGGCGGGTCCGCCCGACCAGCTCGGGCGGGAGCGCCTCGTAGGTCGAGGCCTCGCGCAGCACCCCGTGGGCGTGGATCCCCGATTCGTGGGTGAAGGCCATCTCCCCGGCGACCGGGGCCTGGGTCGCGAGCGGGACCTTCGTGAGCCGCGAGACGAGGGTCGAGAGCGGGTAGAGCTTCCGGGTCGCGATCCCGGTCCGGTAGCCGTAGAGCCGCTCGAGCGCCATCACGAGCGCCTCGAAGGCCGTGTTCCCGGCCCGTTCCCCGAGCCCGTTCACGGTGGCGTGGGCGCAGGTCGCGCCTGCCCGGAGCGCGGCCACCGTGGTGGCGAGCCCGAACCCCAGGTCGTCGTGGCAGTGGATCGAGAGGGGCGCGATCGCGGCGAGGGGCGGGACGCACGCCTGCGCCGCCTCCGGGGTCAGCAGCCCGACCGTGTCGCAGAAGCAGAGCCGGTCCGCGCCGCGGTCGACCCCCTCGGCGAAGAGGTCGGCCAGGAACGACTGATCGGCCCGGCTCGCGTCCTCGCCCGAGAGCTCGACCAGGAGCCCCCGGTTCTTGGCGTGCTCGATCGCGTCGAAGGCCATCCGGCAGACGGTCGCCCGGTCCTTGCGCAGCTTCTTCGTGATGTGCAGGTCCGAGACCGGGACGACCAAGTGGACCGAGTCCGCGCCCGCGTCGGCCGCCCAGTCGATGTCGGCCGGGAGGGCGCGGACGTAGCAGCAGACCTCGGGGCCGATCCCGGCCTCCGCCACGAGCCGGATCCCCTCCCGCTCCCCGGCGGAGGCGGCCGCGGAGCCGGCCTCGACCACGTCGACGCCGACCTCGGCGAGCATCCGGGCGATCGCGAGCTTCTGGTCGGGTCCAAGGGACACACCGGGCGTCTGTTCACCGTCGCGGAGCGTCGTATCGAAGAATCTCAGCCTATCGGCGAATAAAACAGTCACTCATGGAGGTAGAGTCCATGGAATGATGGTCGGCGGCCCGCGATATAAAGGTGAGGATCGTGAAGATCCCCCGAACGGCCCGGTCCTAGCGGGCTTTCTTATCGGGAACCGGCGAGGTCCCCAGCCTCGACGCGAGTACGCCGTAGTTCGTCGACGCGTCCGCGCCGAAGCTCGGCGTCGCGCGGAGCGCGTCGAAGAGGGTCATGGCCTGCATGGCCTCGCTCCTGAACGTCGCCGTATCACCGTTCAGGCCGGCCGCGTACGCGAGCGACGTGTGCCGCCATCCCCGGGCATAGGCCGCGAACTCGCCCATGTACGTTGCCTTGGCGTCCAGGATCGGGACGATCGCCGCGGTGTACGCCGTCCCGTCGCCGAACTCCGTCCCGGCGTAGACCACCGTCTGGAGCGTCGACGTCGCCCGGCCGAAGAGCGATCTCGACGAGTCGAACGTTCCGGCCGCCGCCTCGAACGTGGCCGCGGCAGACGCGTAGTCCCCCGCGTTCATCTGCGACTGGCCCGCGCCGAAGGCGTCCGCGCCGTCGTACATGTCGATCGCGGCATCGGCGAGGTCGATGTAGACCGTCGAGACCGACCTGGCAAGAGCGAGGTTCGCGGCGTTGCCCGGGTCGTTCACGGCGTTCGCCGTCTCGAGACACGTCGTGTAGGCCCCCCGCGCCTGCCGCAGGAACAGCCGGATCACCGCCGGATCGCTCGCCCCCCACGCCTGTCCCCACGCCCGGGCCGCCGCGACGTACCGGGTACGCACCTCCGCGTAGGTCGTGCCACCCGGAGCCAGCGTCGGCGAGGGAGTCGGCCCCTGCAGCGGCTCGATCGCGACGGTCCAGGCATCGTAGAGGACCGGGCCCTCGACATTGATCAGGTACAGGCCCCGGGCGGGAATGGAGACCTCCTTCGCTGCCTCCGGCGCGTCCCGCTTCACGAAGACCGAGGCGAGCGTTCTGCCCCCGGCATCGAACAGTTCGGCCGATGCCGCACCGCCCTCGCTCTTCAGAGAGAACAGGACCGTGCCGGCATCGAGCGGGAAGAGCCCGGTCGACTTGACCCCCACGTCGGTCCACCCGGTCCCGGGCTCCTCGTCCACGGGCGGGTCGGTCAGGGTGACGGTCCACTCCCTGTCCCCGTTGATCGAGAGACTGTAGTCGCCCGCGTCCCCGATCACGCAGGCCATCGACGACTCGCCGTTCCCGGCTTCCAGGAGGAGGCCTGTCCCGACGGTCTCCCCCGCGCCGTCGAGGAGCTGGACGTACACGCCGCCCGGGGAAGAGATCGAGAGATAGGCGAGCCCCGGAAAGAGAGAGAAGGGCGGGGTCTCCGCCTCGCCCGTGTCCGACCAGGAAAGGTCAAGGGCGCTCGTGGCGCCGGCGAGCAGGACGGCCAGCAGGAGTGCGAGGAAGATGCGATGCATGATGCCGTTGTCCGTGACGGGGGTATTAAAACGATTGACATTCACCGGCAGCCCTCCCCGACGGGCGAGCCTTATCTTCGTATGCCGCCAAACTGAGTGGACAGGAGAGGTGGTAAACGATATGACAACGATCGACGGAACGGTCATCACCCCGTTGCGGGTGATCCCCGACGAGCGCGGCTGGCTGATGGAGATCCTGCGCTGCGACGCCCCGCACTTCCAGGCCTTCGGGCAGGTCTACATGACCACCGCGTACCCCCAGGTGGTCAAGGCCTGGCACTACCACAAGAAGCAGACCGACAACTTCACCTGCGTCCACGGGATGATGAAGGTCGCCCTGTACGACGCCCGCGAGGAGTCGCCGACGAGGGGGAACCTGGTCGAGGCCTTCATCGGCGACAGGAACCCGGCGCTGGTCACGGTCCCGCCCGGGGTCTACCACGGGTTCAAGGCGATCGGGTCCGAGATCGCGATCTTCGTCTCGGTCCCGACCCTCCCGTACGACTACCGCGACCCCGACGAGTTCCGCCTCCCGCCGGACACCCCCGAGATCCCGTACGACTGGGGGCTGCTGCCCGGTCTGAAGCACGGGTGAGGGCATGCGGCTCCTCGTGACCGGCGGGTGCGGGTTCATCGGCACGAACTTCGTGCGCGACCAGCTGGCGCGGCACCCCGACCGGACGGTCGTCAACCTGGACGCGCTCACCTACGCCGGGAACCCGGCGAACCTGGCGGACCTCGCGCCCGACCCCCGCTACCTCTTCGTCCACGGCGATATCCGGGACGCCGCCCTCGTCGAGACCCTGGTGGAGGGGGCGGACGCGGTCGTCCACTTCGCGGCCGAGAGCCACGTGGACCGCTCGATCGCGGACCCCGGCGCGTTCGTCTCGACAAACGTGCAGGGGACCTTCACCCTCCTCGAGGCGGCCCGGCGGGCCGGCGTCGAACGGTTCGTCCACGTCTCGACCGACGAGGTCTACGGCTCGATCCGGGAGGGGGCGTTCCGGGAGGCCGACCCCCTCCGGCCCTCCTCGCCGTACTCGGCCTCGAAGGCCGGCTCGGACCTGCTCGCGCTCGCGTATCACGCGACCCACGGCCTCCCGGTGGCCGTCACCCGCTGCTCGAACAACTACGGGCCGTACCAGTTCCCCGAGAAGCTGATCCCGCTCTTCGTCACGAACCTGCTCGAGGGAGAGAAGGTCCCGGTCTACGGGAGCGGGAAGAACGTCCGCGAGTGGATCTACGTCCTGGACCACTGCCGCGCCGTCGACCTCGTGCTCGAGAAGGGCGCCCCCGGCGAGGTCTACAACATCGGCTCCGGGGTCGAGAAGACGAACCTGGAGATCACGGACGCCCTCCTCCGGCTCCTCGGGAGGGACGGGTCGTGGGTCGAGCACGTCGAGGACCGGAAGGGGCACGACTTCCGGTACGCCATCGACTGCTCGAAGCTCCGCTCGCTCGGGTGGGCGCCCTCGTTCACCTTCGAGGAGGCCCTCGCCGCGACCGTCGACTGGTACAGGACCCACGAGGCATGGTGGCGCCCGTTGAAGGCCCCGTCCTGATCCTGGGTGCCGCGGGCCGGCTCGGGCGGGCGCTCGCCCGCGTCTACCCGCGCGCGGTCCTCACCGGCCACGACCTCGAGATCACCGACGGGGCGGCCGTCAGGGAGTTCGTCGCGGTTCTCCGCCCCTCGCTCGTCTACAACTGCGCCGCCCTCACCGACGTCGACGCCTGCGAGGAAGATCCCGCGCGGGCCATGGCCGTGAACGGCGAGGGGGCGGGGCACGTCGCGCGGGCCTGCGCGCGGGTCGGCGCCGTCCTCGTCCACCTCTCGACCGACTACGTCTTCGGGGGCGCGAAGGACGGCTACCTCGAGTCGGACGGGCCCGACCCGGTCAACGCCTACGGCCGCTCCAAGGCGCTCGGCGAGGCCCGCGTCCGCGAGGCGGGCGGCGACTGGCGGATCGTCCGGACGAGCCGGCTCTTCGGGCCGGGCGAGAACGACTTCGCCTCTCAGATGCGGACCCGGTCGCTCGTCAAGCCGGTGGTGCCGGTGATCGACGATGAGTGGAGCCGGTTCACCTACCTGCCCGAGCTGGCCGGCCGGCTCCCGGGGGTCGCCGCCGCGCCGCCCGGGGTCTACCACCTGGCGAACGAGGGCGCGGTCTCGTGGTACGGCTTCGCGCGCGAGCTGATCCCGAACGCGGCGCCGGTGACGGTGGGCCAGTGCCGGCGGCGGGCGCCGCGCCCCCGGTGCGCGTCCCTGCGCAACACGAAACTCCCGCCGATGCGCCACTGGCGGGAGGCGCTCTCGGACTATGTTCGCCTGGTGGCGGGAGAGGCATAGGCTACACGTCGCCGTCCACGGCCCCTGTGTGGCCGGACGGGGGTCCCTCCCGGGCCGTGCCGGGAAACCCGGTGCGCGCCAGATGGTTCGAGACGGCCGCACGGCGCGCGGGAAGGCAGGGGATCGTCCTGTTCGGAGCCGTTCCCCGCCGACCTCAACGGTGGCTCCGTCCCTGGCGGGGAGCGGGCGGAGCCAGCCGAGGGGAACCGGGCGCGTGACCGCCGTTCCGTTCACGAGGAGATCGATCCTGGCGAGCCCGTGATCGGACGGGCCCGACTCCGATGCCGCGTACTCGAACAGGTACTCGGAGCCCGGACCCGCCCTGCGACAGGCAACAGAGACGTCCGCCGGGAGGTTGAGATCGTCCCGGGTTCTCGCATTGCCCCACCCGTCCTCGGGCGGATAGCTCCCGGCCCCGCAGCCCGGGCAGGTCTCCTGCAGCCATCCCTTCTGCCGGTGGAACGCGTCGAACCCCTTCAGGTCGATGAACGCCGGCCGGTTTATCCCGAGCCCGTCCCGGAACGCCGACTCGAGAAGGGGGATCGAGTCGAGCCGGTAGCCGGCGAAGAGTGTCTCGACGGTATCGACCGCGACCGGGTCTCTCGAGCAAAAAACCGCGTTCGCCAGGATGAAGTCCGTCTTCGCGTCCGGGTCGTCGACCTTGTTCGCCGGGCCGCTCCGGTTCGGCGTGAGCGCGTCCATGACCACGAGGTCGAACCCGCGCGCACGGTTCATCGCGCTGAGGTAGTCGGGGAAGAGGCGGACATCGCCCGTGCCGAACCCATACCCCGCGTGTTCCTGCTCCTCGGGGAGCCCGAGCATGGACCCCCAGTGGAGTTTCGGCCCCCCCCGTCATGCCGCAGAAGCCGTGGCTCTTGAGGATCGGTATCCCGAGGAACACGTCGCAGTCCTCGCCGTCGCCGTCCGCCTGCTCTCTCGTCCGCAGATCGGACGGTGCACGGCCGGATCGCGCCGTGCGGAACGAAGGCGGAGACATCGCCAGGGGCCGGGGGGAGGGTGCCGGCCTCGCGTGGAATTGGCGCGCGACCGGCGGGCATCGGCCCGGGACGGGGGGGGAGGCGTGGCCATGAGCCGTCATCATCGCGATGAGCGCGAGTCGGATCGGTGAGACTGGGGCCGCGAGCCCGGAGGGCGGCCGTCGCGTTCCGCTCTTCCCGGCCGGGCGAGTGAGCATCGTAGCACCGGGCGAGGTTTCGTCCGTGGAGAGGCGGGGGGCCGCTGCGGCGCCTCGCCGCAGGGGACAGGGGCCGGACGCGGACGGGGGCCGGGCCGGGTCCCGTGCATACCCCTTCCGCCCGGCGCCGAGCTCCCCTCCCGCCCGGGCCCGGAGCAACGCGCATCCCCGGGGTTCCTATCAGACTTTATACGTGCCGAACACGATACGGTGATCAGATGAAGGGTGTCATCCTTGCCGGCGGGACGGGCTCGCGGCTGCTCCCGCTGACCAAGGTCACGAACAAGCATCTTCTCCCGGTCTACGACAAGCCGATGATCTTCTACCCGCTCGAGAAGCTGATCGAGGCGGGGATCGGCGAGATCATGGTCGTCTCGGGCAGGGGTCACGCGGGCCACTTCCTGGAGCTGCTCGGGTCGGGCTCGACCTGGGGCGTCCGGCTCACCTACGAGATCCAGGACGGCGCCGGCGGGATCGCCCAGGCGCTCGGGCTCGCCCGCCGCTGGGCCGGCGACGACCCGGTGGCCGTGATCCTCGGCGACAACATCTTCGAGGACTCGTTCAGGGACGACATCGAGGAGTTCCGGTCGGGCGGGAAGATCTTTCTCAAGGCGGTCCCGGACGCGAACCGGTTCGGCGTGGCGGAGGTCGCGGGCGACCGGGTGGTCGGGGTCGAGGAGAAGCCGGCGCACCCGAAGTCGAACCTGGCGGTGACCGGCTGCTACCTCTACGACGCCCGGGTCTTCGAGATCATCAGGACCCTGGTGCCCTCGGACCGGGGCGAGCTCGAGATCACCGACGTCAACAACGCCTACATCGGGATGGGCGAGATGCAGTTCTCGGTCCTGAAGGGTTTCTGGTCCGATGCCGGGACGTTCGACTCGCTCCTCCGGGCCGGGACCATGGTCCAGCGGCACCGGAAGGCCGCGCCGGGGGGGGCCTAGGGTGGCCCGGATCGGGATCGTGGGCACGGGCTACATCGCGAAGGGGGTGCTGATGGCCCTCTCGCGGACCGACGACCTCGAGGTCGTCCGGGTCCTGACCCACTCCGACCCCTCGCGCCGGAACGACTACCCGAGGCCGGCGCTGCTCACGAACTCCGTCGAGGACCTGGTCGCGGAGAGCGACCTGGTCGTGGTCGCCTCGGGCGACCCGGTGGGGGCGACGGCGCCGGTCGAGGCGGCGCTCGCGGCCTCGCTCCCGGTGGTGACGATGGACGCCGAACTCCAGGTCACGGTCGGCTCGCACTTCGCCCGGCGGGGCTGGTTCTCGGAGGCCGAGGGCGACCAGCCGGGCTGCCTCGCGGCCCTCCGCGAGGAGGCGCTCGCGATGGGCTTCTCCCCGCTCGTCTACGGCAACCTGAAGGGCTTTCTGAACCACCACCCGACGCTCAAGGAGATGCGGTACTGGTCCAGGGTCCAGGGGATCAGCCTCGACAAGACGGTCGCGTTCACCGACGGGACCAAGGTCCAGATCGAGCAGGCGCTCGTGGCGAACGGCCTGGGGGCGGGGATCGCGCAGGACGGCCTGCTCGGGATCACGGCGGAGGACGTACCGTCGGGCGGCGTGGCGCTCGCACGGACGGCCGAGGACCTGGGCGAGCCGCTCTCGGACTACCTCCTCGGGGTGCCCGGCGCGCCGGCCGGCGTCTTCGTGACGGCCCGGCACGAGGAGGAGGAACGGCCCTACCTCCAGTACTACAAGATGGGCGACGGGCCGTACTACACCCTGCTCCGGAACTACCACCTCTGCCACCTCGAGGTGGCGAAGACCGTCCGGCGGGCGCTCGGGGGAGGGCCGGTCCTGCTCAACAACGGGACCTCGCCGGCCGTCCAGGTGGTGGGCGTGGCCAAGAAGCTCCTCAAGCAGGGCAAGGTGCTCCGGCACCCGATCGGGTCGTTCGAGGTCCGCGGGGTCGCCGTGCGGTCGCGGGACCACCCCGACCTGGTCCCGATCGGGCTGCTCGACGGCGCCCGGCTGACCCGGCACGTCGAGGAGGGGCAGACGATCACGCAGAACGACGTGGACCTCCCCGAGAGCCGGGCGCTCGAGCTCTGGGGCGGGCTCCGCTGAACCCGTTTTTTCCCGCGGTGCACCGCGGGAGGCGCCGCCGATGCGGGAGTCCGCGCCCCGGGACCCTCGGAAAGATCAGGGGTGGTTGAATAGCCGGTTCAGGTCCGCGAAGTCGATCCGGCCGTCGTCGTTGCAGTCGAAGCCCTCGAGCGGCTCGTTCCCGGCGGTCCAGGTCCTCTGGTCGAAGTAGAGGACGACGTCGGCGAAGTCCCCGCGTCCGTTCCCGTTGACGTCGTCGTGAATCCCGTCGCCGTCCGTGTCCGTCGGCGGGAGCGTTGCCCCGGGAGATACCTGGACTGCCGATCCGCTGCCGGGCTTCACGACCCGGATCGCCGAGCTCTCATGGTACCCGGCGACGTCGCCGTTGCTCACCGTGATCGTGTACCCGGCCGCGACGTCCCCGCCGTCCGCGGACTCGAGCACGTCCCCGGCGCCGTCGGAGCTGTCGCCCCCCAGGCACCGCTGCCAGGAGAGAGCGCCCGCGGCGTCCAGCTCCAGGACCCAGACGTCCCATCCGCCCAGGTTCCCGGAGACGTCGCCGTCGCTCGACTCGGCCTCGCCGGCGATGATAGCGCCCCCGTCGGCGGTCTGCTCGACCGCGTAGCCGTCCTCCCGCTCCCCGCCGCCCGGGCAGCGCTGCCAGGCGAGCGCCGGCGCGTCGGCCGCCGAGGCGGCCGAAGCGAGGCAGAGAGCGGGGAGCGGGCAGGACAGGGTGAGAATGGGGAGGGGTATGGCCTTTTTCATGCCGGATACACCCGACCTGGCTCGCTGCAGAGTGAGAATACAACCCTGCCGAGATGAATTTCCGGCCGCCTAACGCCGGTGGCGGAGGAGCATGCTGACGGACTTGAGCACCAGCGCGGCCCCCACGAGCAGCAGGCCGGCCACGGTGACCAGGCCGCCGACCACCGCGACCAGGACCGGCACCTGGTGCGAGGCCGAGAAGGTGCTGATGGCGTAGGCGTCGACCGCCGCGCCGGCCAGGAGCAGGGCCAGGCCCGGGATCCCGAAGAAGATGAGGGGGCTCCGGGCCCCGATCAGGGCCGCGACGTTTGCCAGGACCCCCATGCCGTGGGTGACCGGGTTCTTCTTGTGCTTGTGCGGGACCTCGTACCGGACCGAGATCGGGACCTCCGCGATCGCGAGCCCGCGGGCCGAGAGGTAGGTGATCATGTCGGACTCGACGTTGTAGCCCTCGGAGACGAAGCGCTCGGTGGCCAGCAGGGCCCTGCGCGAGAGCGCCCGGAACCCCGACTGCGAGTCGGTCGACTTGAAGTCGGCCGTCGCGTTCGTGAAGAGGTTCAGCACCTTCTGGCCGAACCGCCGGTAGAGCGGGATCTCGGCGACCGTGCCGAGGAAGCGCGACCCGATCACCAGGTCGGCCCCCGCCTCCAGGACGGGGGCCGCGACCCCGGGGATCTCGTCCGGGTTGTGCTGGCCGTCGCCGTCGAACAGGACCAGCGCGGCGTAGCCGTGCTCCCGGGCGTAGCCCATCGCGTCGAGCACCCCGGCGGCCTTGCCCTGCTGCCGCTCGTGGACGAGCACCGTGGCCCCCGAGAGCCGGGCGATCTCGCCCGTGTCGTCGCCCGAGCCGTCGTCGATCACCAGGACCTCGTCCGCGTGCTCCCGGGCCTTCAGGACGAGCGACCCGATCGTGAGCCCCTCGTTGAAGCAGGGAACGGCGGCGAGGACCCGCCCCGGCGGGGCGGGTGACGGCTCGGTCGCGGGCGGGAGAGCAACGGCAGGCATGGCGGTCAGGGTGAGGCCGGAGGGCCCCGGCGAGGCCGCTCGGGCCCGGCCCGGAGGCCGGGGACGGGCGTTCGGCCTGTACAGCTCTCGCACCGCCGGTTTATGATGGTTATGCTGATCACCCGGACCGGCGGGGGAGGACGGCGGGGCGCGTCCCGAGCGCCGCGACGAGGAGGCGGATGCCGGCCTCGAGGTCGGCCAGGTCGATCACCTCGACCGGCGAGTGGATGTACCGGGCGGGGATCGAGAGGACGGTGGAGGGGACGCCCCCGCGCGAGAGGTGGATCGACGAGGCGTCGGTGGTGCCGCCCGACCCGACCTCGAACTGGACCGGGATGGCCTGGGCCTCCGCGGCCTCCCGGAGCCAGTCGAGCATCGCGGGGTGGGCGATGATCCCCCGCCCGTTCGCGTCCGCGATCGAGACGACGGGGCCCTTCCCCATCTCGACGGGCGCGTCCCGGAGCTGGACGCCCGGGTGGTCGCCGGGGACCGTGACGTCGGTCGCGACGGCGCAGTCCGGGTCCAGGGCGTAGGACGAGGTCTTCGCGCCCTTCAGCCCGACCTCCTCCTGGACCGTGAAGACGCCGAGGACCGTCGACGGCGACTCCGCCTGCCGGAGCACCTCGACCAGGAGCGCGACCCCGGCGCGGTTATCGAACGCCTTGCCCGAGACCCGGCCGTTCGCGAGCGAGCAGAAGGCGCGGTCGACCGTGACCGGCGTCCCCGGCCCGAGCCCGAGCTCCCGGGCCTCGTCCGCGCTCGCGGCCCCGACGTCGATGAACATCTCGTCGATCTTGAGCGGCTTCTTCCGCTCCTCGTCCTCCATCACGTGCGGGGGCTTCATCCCGAGCACGCCGAGCACCGGGCCCTTCGTGCCGTGGAGCCGGACCCGCTGCCCGGGCAGTATCGGGGCGAACCAGCCCCCGATGGGGGCGAAACGGAGGAAGCCCTTCTCCTCGACGTGCCGGACCATGAAGCCGATCTCGTCCATGTGCGAGGCGATCATGACCCGGAAGTCGTCGCCGCGCTTCACGGCCACCAGGTTCCCGAGCCGGTCCTCGTACAGGTCGTCGACGTGGCCGGCGAGCTCCTCGCGGATCACCTCCCGGACCCCGCCCTCGTAGCCCGAGAGCCCGTCGGCGTTCGAGAGCCGCTCGAGGAGCCGGACGAGCCGCTCCCGGCCGGCGGCGCCCTCCTCAGCCACGGACGACCCCCGCGATCCGCTCGAGGGCGGCGGAGAGCGCCTCCCGCGAGGCCGCGTAGACGATCCGGGCGTGGCCCGTCCCGGCGGGGCCGAAGGACGCGCCGGGCACGACGATCACGCCCGCGGCGATGACCCTCCGGACCAGGTCGTCGTCCATCGGCGGGAAGACGTAGAACGCCCCCTCCGGCCGCGGGAAGACGATCCCCAGGTCCTCGAGCCCGCCGCAGACGAGCTCGCGCCGGGCCGCGTACTCCTCCTGCATCGCCCCGACGCAGTCCTGGGGGCCCCGGAGGGCCGCGGCGGCCGCGTACTGCGCGATCGAGGAGGCGCAGGCCTGGCCGTACTGGTGGATCTTGTTGGCCTGCTCGACGAGTTCGGCGGACCCGGCGAACCATCCGAGCCGCCAGCCGGTCATGGCGTAGGTCTTGCTCGTCGCGTTGATCGTGACCACGTCGTCGCCGAAGCGGCCCGCGGAGACGGCCCGAACCCCGTCGTAGACGAAGTGCTCGTAGACCTCGTCGGAGATGACGGTCACGCCCGCGTCGTTCGCGTACTCGACCAGGGCGCGGACGGAGGACTCGGGCTCGACCGCGCCGGTGGGGTTCGAGGGCGAGTTGATGACCAGGACCTTCGCGCCGTCGAGCCGCTCCTTGGCGGCCTCGACCTCGATCCGGAAGCCATCGCCGGTGGGGAGCCCCTCGGGCCGGCCCCCCGCGAGGGAGGCGAGCGCCGCGTAGGAGACGAAGGCCGGGTCGGCGTGGAGGACCCGGTCGCCCTCGTCGACGAGCACCTGCATCGCGAGCAGGAGCGCCTCCGAGGCGCCGGCGGTCACCATCACCTGGTCGGGGGCGTATTCGAGCCCGTTCTCGCGCCGCGACTTCTCGACGATGGCGTCGAGCAGCTCCGGGATCCCCACGTTCGGGGTGTACCCGGTCTTCCCCTCCGCGAGGGCGCGGCAGGCGGCCTCCTTGACGTGGTCGGGCGTGTCGAAGTCGGGCTGGCCCAGGGTCAGGTTGATCGAACCGGGCCCGGCGCCCTCGAACCATTTCCGGACCCCCGAGGGCGCGAGCCCCGTGACCCGGCGAGCGTAGCGTGTCATGTTACTCCAGCGTGGTGTGGCGTGTCTTCATCTGCTTCTCGTCGACCTCGCGGAGTTCCATGAGCCGCGAGATGACCGCGTCGGCGAAGACCATCGCGGCGGTCTCGAAGAGGGTCCCGAGCGGGGCGAACGACTTGTGCTCCCCGGTCATCTGCCGCCGGTCGAACTCGGACGAGGCGTCGGCGCCCGCGTCCCGGCTCGACTCGATCTCGACCACGACGTCCGCGATGGTCGCGACCCCGGACTTCGGGCTGGCCGTGACGACGCAGAGCCGCCCCCCGATCTCCTTGGCCGTCTCGGCGATGTCGACGATGGTCCGGGTCCGGCCCGAGCCCGAGAAGATCACCATGACGTCGTCGGGCCCGAACGAGGGCGTGATCGTCTCGCCCACGACGTAGGACTGGAGCCCCAGGTGCATCAGGCGCATGGCGAACGCCTTCGCGACGAGCCCGGAGCGGCCCGCGCCCATCACGAAGACCCTTCGGGCCCCCGCCACCGCCTCGATCAGCCGGTCGGCGTCCTCGTCCTCGAGCCGCTCCGCGATGAGCGCGATGCGGTCCGCCATCAGGCCCATCATGGCCTGGACTCTCCCTCCTCCCATTCGCTTCAGGCGTGGTCGCCCATGGGAGATGATGGTTCCGGGCCGGGGCTCCCGTAGAGCCGGAGCCGGCAGAAGAGGGCGGGGGCGCCGGCCATGCACCAGGCCCCGATCCCGGCCGCGACGAGCCCGAGGGCGGCCCCGGCCCCGGGGGAGCCGGGCGGGAGGAGCGCCGGGACGCCGAACCAGGCGAGCCCGATGACGGCGAGGCCGAGCAGGGTCGCGGCGAGCCCGGCCCGGGCCGACCGGAACGACCGGCAGCCCCGGTCGAGGTCGTGCCCGGCGACCAGGCCGAGCCCGAAGCCGGCGGCGACCAGGGTGTTCTCGATCGAGACGGGGGCGAGGTCCGAGACCGGGCCGGTCCAGGAGGGGTCGGGGGCCCAGGGGCCGGCCGCCAGAGCGACGGCGGCGGCGGCCCCGACGGCGCCGAGCGAGAGGGCGGCGGCGGCGAGGAGCCGGCCCCGGGGGGTGAGGCGGCGGGCGGCCCGGAAGAGGGCCGGGCCCCCGCCGAGGAAGCCCGCCAGGACCGCGAGCCCGAGGAGCCAGCCCCCCAGAACGTCGACCGGGTAGTGGACGCCGAGGGCGACCCGCGAGAGCCCGACGGCGAGGACGGCGCCGGCGGCGGCGAGCGTGAACGCGGGGCGCCGGGCGCGGAGGGCGAGGACCGTCCAGAGGGTGAGGGCGAGCTGGGCGTGGGCCGACGGGAGACCGAACGAGTCCTGGAGCTCGTATGGGACGACGGCGCCCGAGACCCAGTACGGCCGGGGGGCCTGGAGCAGGAGCTTCGCGATGTCGTTTGCCACCGCGGTGACCGTGAAGACGAGGCTGAGCCGGAGCGCGAACTCCCTCTCGCGCCACCAGGCGAGGACGACGACCACCCCGAGGAAGAAGGCGGGCGACCCGGGCGCCGAGGCGGCGATCAGGACGGGGGTGGGGACCGGGAAGGACTGGAGCCAGATCACGGGCCCGATCTCCCAGGTCATACGAGCAGATGGGAGCGCGTCGCAAAAAAGGGGAGCTGCCGGGGGCCCGGGGTGCAGGGCGCCCCGTCCAGACGCGCCGGGACGTTCGCGAACGTTTATCTGTGCCAGAACGAGATTCAGTACGACAGAGCGCCATCACGCTGCCGCGCGGTTTCCGACCTCCCCGCGCGACTCCCGGACCCCCCGCGCGCGGTGGGGGCGGCGGGGCGGATGGTCTCCTGGAGCCAGACCATGAAAGGTCCACGACTGATACCCATAATCCTGCTGCTCGCGTGCCTCTGCGCGGGCGCGACCGTCGCGACGGCCGCCGGCCTCTCGGGGTCGACGGGGCTCGCGGCGCTCCCGAACCTGGGGTTCGGGGCCGGCGGGCTCTTCGAGAAGCCCGCGAACGACCAGGCTGCGGCGAGCGCGCCCGGGGCGCCGGTGACCGCCGCGAACGGCGGCCCGACCTACCTCGAGGCCCGCGCCTTCTACGAGGCCGGCGGCCAGGCCTGGAGCCGGGCCTGGGGCGCGAGCGAGGTCCCGCTGATCCGGCAGTACCTCGTGGAGGCGAGGGGCGCGTACGCGAACTGCCTCGCCACCGCGAACGCGGTGAACGACCCGGCGAACGGGGCGAACCTGGCGCTCGTCAGGACGATCTCGGCCGCGTACGTCGACCTGGCCGACGCGGCGCTCGCGATGTACGACGGCGCGGACGTCTACGCCGCGGGCCGGGCGCGGATGTCGGCCGGCGACTACCCGGGAGCGGCGACCTCGTTCGGGGAGGCGGCCGCGAAGTTCGATACCTCGCGGGCGCTCTTCGCCCGGGCGACGGCGACGCTCCAGTCGGTGGTCTACGCCGGGACGGAGTTCGGCGACGGGACGGCCTACACGGCCGCGATCGTCCCGATCCTGGACGCGAAGGGGGCCTACATGGGCGAGTTCGCGGTGAACGCGCGGGCCTGGCAGCACACGGCGCTCGCGTATCTCGCGAGCGTGAACGGCGACCGGGCGATGTTCGAGAGCGAGGCGACGACGGCGATGGGGCTGTTCGACTCCCTCCGGTCCTCGGCGGCATTCGGCGCGGACGCCACGAACAGCTACGGTATCCTGGCGTCGCTCCTGGGGATCACGGAAGCGCCGACCCTCCCGCCGACGGCCGCCCCGACGACGGTCACGACGACGGCCCCGACCGTCCAGCCGACCACGATCAGGACGGCGGTTCCCACCACCCGGCCGACCACGATCAGGACGGCGGTCCCCACCACCCGGCCGACCACGATTAAGACGGCGGTTCCCACCACGAAGAAACCGACCACGATCAGGACGGCGGTTCCCACCACGAAGAAACCGACCACGATCAGGACGGCGGTTCCCACCACGAAGAAACCGACCACGATCAGGACGGCGGTTCCCACCACGAAGAAACCGACCACCAAGCCCACCACCAAGCCGACAACGGTCGCGACCACGCTGGCGCCCCCGATCCCGACCACGCTGGACAAAACCCTCCCCTCCTCCACCGCTACGGCCCCCACCGTCGACATGGGGTTCTGACGGGGGCCCTCTTTTTTCGCGCCCGCCGGCGTTCCACGCTCCGCGCAGCCCGACCGCCGCATCGGTCCGCAGCCGGCGCCGCGGGCCCGGCGGGCCGCCATCCCTGGCACGGGCGAGGCCGACGGGAGCGGAGGAGGTGCTGATCGACGATCGCAGAGGCCAAGGGGGGAGGGCGCCCGGATGAGCGCGCGGGCCCGGGGAGAAAGACCGGGGACCCGGTCCCCGGGCGGGCCGGACAAAACCCTGGCTCCACCCTGGCCCCGTTCCACGCGGGGCCGGACGGGGGCCGGGCGACGGTCCCCGGGAACGCGATGGGCAGGGGCGCCGGGACGCCGTGAACCCGAGGCACCCCGCGAGGGGCCACTCCGGGCAGGCGCACCCCTCCCGCCGTCGACCGGGGCCGGCGTCCACCGGGAGGGCCCGGTGTCCGGGGGCAATTTCGGAATCTTTTTTTTGATCTATCGGCCAAGTAGACTCCTGGTACGCCATCCGGCAGGCACACCTGTTCCCGCCGCCGCGGTTCGAGACTCCCGGGCCGCCCGCACCCGTCCAGGGACACGGATGGCGGTCCCGGAGGTTGTTCCCGTGAAGCACCCCGTGCCGACCATGCTGATCCTGCTGGCCCTTCTCATCGTGTCCGGCCCTGCAGGCGCGTCGACCGTCGACCACTCCGCCGTTCTCAACGCCGCCGGCTTCCCGTCCCCCGCGGGGCCCGTGACCCAGGCGGTTCAGACCATGACCGTCGACCCCGGGGAGCGGTTCGAGCTCTCGGGGACGATCACGAGGCTCCCGTACGGGCTGCCCTACCAGGGGACCCTGAACCTCCAGGAGCAGCCCCCCGGCGGCACCTTCCAGTGGGTGGACACCACCTCCACGGCAACCGACGGGAGCTACACGTTCGGGGTCTCCCGGTCCGTCCCGGGGGTCTACCGCTACCGCGTCGAGATCCCCGGCTTCAGCATGTCGGGCGACGAGTGGTCGGTCACGGTCCGGGGGACGCCCACGACACCAGCGCCCACACCGACAACCATCATGCCAGCCGGGCAGTATAGCCAGGCCAGGGCCTACTACCAGGCTGCGGGGGTTGCGTGGAGCCAGGCCTGGGGGGCCTCCGACATCGTGCTGATCCGGCAGTACCTGGGCGGGGCGAAGGCCGCGTACACGAACTGCCTCTCCACCGCGAACGCGGTGAACGACCCGGCGAACGCGGCGAACCTGGCCCTGCTCAGGACGATCTCCTCCGCGTACATCGACCTGGCCGACGCGGCGCTCGCGATGTACGACGGCGCGGACGTCTACGCCGCGGGCAGGTACCAGATGACATCAGCGAACTACGCGTCGGCGGCGACCTCGTTCGGGAGCGCGGCAGAGAAGTTCGACTCCTCGAAGACCCTCTTCGCCCGGGCCACCGGCAGGCTCCAGTCCGTGGTCTACGCCGGGACGGAGTTCGGCGACGGTACCGCGTACACCGCCGCGATCGTCCCGATCCTGGACGCGAAGGGGGCCTACATGGGCGAGTTCGGGATCTACGCCCGGGCCTGGCAGCACACGGCGCTCGCCTACCAGGCGAGCGCGAACGGCGACGGGGCGACCACAAGGAGCGAGGCCCAGCAGGCGATGGCCCTCTTCGGCAACCTCCGCTCCTCGGCGGCGTTCGGCGCGGACGCCGCGAGTAACTACGCGATCCTGGCCGCGCTGGTCGGCGGCAATCCTGATGAACCGACTATCCCGCCGACGGACGTCCCGACCACCATTAAGACCACGGTGCCCACAATCAAACCGACCACCATTAAGACCACGGTGCCCACAATCAAACCGACCACCATTAAGACCACGGTGCCCACAACCACACCGACCACCAGAAAGACCACGGTGCCCACAACCACACCGACCACCAGAAGGACCACGGTGCCCCCGACAAAGACACCGACACCGATAGTGACGCATTTCAATACCTGGACCATCCCCTTCACGGCGGCCGAGATGGGCGCCACCTCGGGCAACCAGGTCAAATGGCACTGGAACTTCGGGGACGGCGGCACGTCGACCGCGAAGAACCCGACCCACACCTACACCCGCGAGGGGTGGTGGACGGTGACCCTGAAGGTCACCTACAAGGACGGCTCGACCCGGACCTTCTCGGAACCCGACTACGTCCATACCTACTACGTGTAACTCGCCCGTGACCATCCCGGCCGGGGCACCCCTCCGGCCCCTCTTTCTCTCCCGGAGCGCCGGGAAGACACCCTCGCTGCCGAGGAATTCCATCCGCGATAGGCAGATATCCTCCGATCCCTGGTACCCCTGAAACCCCGCGGTGCTTACGGGGGCGAGTGCCGGGGCCGGCGCCGGGAAGCAACGTTTATCGTCGCCCGGGGGCCAGGTACGATCCTGGAGCGCCGGCGTCCGGCGGGCCGGCGGACATGGACCGTCCCGCGCCCGATTCGAGAACCGGCGCGCTCCAGGGGACGATACTGGGATGACCCCGCTGCCACGCACACTCCTCGCACTCCTCGCACTCCTCGCGGTCGCGCTCCTCGCCGGCGCGGCCGCCGCCGACACGACGCCCGTTCCAACCACCTCCCCGGGGGACGGCGGCGCACAGGCCCGGGGGATCGTCACCGGGACGTTCGCCGCCGGGCAGCCGTTCCGGATCAGCGGCTCGGTCGCCTTCGCCGCGACCGGGCTCCCGACCGCCGGCGCGGTGGTCCTGCTCCAGGAGCAGGGCCCGGACGGCGGCTGGACGGACCTGGAGCGGACGACGACCGACGCGGACGGCGACTACGCGTTCGTCCTGACGCGAGGCGGGGCGGGGACCTACCGGTTCCGCGCCCTGATCGACGGCGTCCAGGTCGAGGAGGGATGGCTGGTGACGGTCGGGGACGGCGGTTCCCCGGCGCCGACGCTCACGACGCCAGCGCCGACGCTCACGACGCCGGGGCCGGCGGAGAGCGCGGCCCCCCCGGCCGGAACCGGGACCACCTATGCCGACGCCCGGGCGCGGTACTCCGACAGGGGGCTCGCCTGGAGCCGGGCCTGGGGCGCGAGCGACCCGGCGGAGATCCGGCGGCACCTCAACGAGTCGAAGGCCGCGTACTCGGCCGCCCTTGAGACGGCCATCGCGGTGGACGACCCGTCGAACGAGGCGAACCTGGCCCTTGTCCGGACGATCTCGACGGCCTACGCCGACATGGCCGACGCGGCGCTCGCGATGTACGACGGCGGCGACGCGTTCCGGGAGGGGCGGAGCGGGATGGACGGCGGGGCCTGGGGGGAAGCGGAGAACTCGTTCGCCGCCGCGGCCGCGTTCTTCTCGAACTCCGCGGTCCTCTTCGACGAGGCGACGGTCCAGCTCCAGCGGGCCTCCTACGCCGGCACGGAGTTCGGGGACGGGACGGCCTACACGGAGGCGATCGTCCCGATCCTGGACGAGAAGGCGGCGTACGTGGCCGAGTTCGCCGAGTACGCCCGGGGCTGGCAGCACGGGGCGGCCGCCTACGCGGCGAGGACGGCCGGCGACGAGGCGAGGTTCCGGGACGAGGCGAACCTGGCGATCGACCTCTTCGACGGGCTCCGGTCCTCTGCCGCGTTCGGCGCGGACGCCGCGGCGAACCGCGACGTCCTGGCCGGGCTGCTCGCCGCGTGAACCCGGGCCGAAACGGACGGCGGGGGGGGGGACGCCCCCCCCATGAAGATTATTAATACCGTGGCGTTCTTCAGGATCCCATGACACCAGGCCACACGCCCCTGCTCGTTCTCGCGCTGCTCCTCGCAGCCCTCGCGGGCTCCGCCGCCGGCGCGGCCCTCGCCCCGTACCAGCCCGCGAAGACCTGGGACGGCTCCGTCCCGGGGAGCGGGCAGCCCGGCTACCTGCAGGGGATCGCGGTCGACGGCGGGGGGACCGTCTACGTCTCCTCGGGCCTGGAGGACGGGATCGCGACCTTCACCTCCGACGGGACGTACCTTTCCACCGTCCGGGCGCCCGGCGGCGAGCGGATGACCGACCCCTCGGAGCTCGCGGCGGACGGCGCGGGGAACCTCTACCTCGCCGACTGGCGGGCGGCGCCGGACGGCCGGCTGCTCGAGAACCTGGTCGTGAAGCTGGCCCCGAACGGCGGGCCGATGACGACGGTCCTCTCGGTGCCCGGCGAGAAGAAGATCACCGACCTCGCGGTCGACCCGGCCGGCCGGCTCCACGTCTACCTCGACGCCTCCGCCGCCGGCGGGGCGACGGTGCAGGACGAGATCCGGGTCTTCTCGCCGGCGGGCGCGCCCGAGAGGACGCTCGTCCTCCCGGACAGCGCCGGGCCCTCTCTCGCCGTCCTGCCCGACGGCCGCTACCTCGTCTCACACTTCTACGAGGTCCGCGTCCTGGACGCCGCCGGGACCCTGCTCGAGACCTGGGGGGCCGGGTGGTCGACCGGGAACCGGGTCTTCGACGGGATCGACGACATGGCCGTGGGGCCGCAGGGCCTCGTCTTCGTCGTGGAGTACCCGCGGGCCCGGGTGCGGGCGGTCTCGCCCGCCGGCGAGGTGCTCGCCTCCTGGCCGATCGAGTCCGACCCCGGGGATGACGGGGGGGAGCGCAAGTCCGTGGCGACGGACGGGGACGGGAACGTCTACGTCGCCAGCGCCGTCCTGGGGAAGGTCCAGACGTTCTCGCCCCCGGGCGGCGCCGGGACGGCCCCTACGGCGACGGCGGTCCCGGGTACCGCCACCTACGCGGCGGCCCGGGCCTCGTACGCGGCCGGCGGGGCGGCCTGGAGCCGGGCCTGGGGGGCCTCGGAGATCGGCGAGATCCGGGAGCACCTGGCCCGGGCGAGGGCGGAGTACGCGGCCGCGCTCTCGAGCGCGAACGCGGCCGTGGACCCGGCGAACGGGGCGAACCTGGCGCTCGTCCGGACGATCTCGGGGGCGTACGTCGACCTCGCCGACGCGGCGCTCGCGATGTACGACGGCGCGGACGTCTACGCCGCGGGCCGGGCCCGGATGGCGGCCGCGGACTACGGTGCGGCGGCGACCTCGTTCGGGGAGGCGGCCGGGAGGTTCGACTCCTCGCGGGCGCTCTTCTCCCGGGCGACGGCGACCCTCCGGTCGGCGGTCTACACCGGGACGGAGTTCGGCGACGGGACGGCCTACACGGCCGCGATCGTCCCGGTCCTGGACGCGAAGGGCGCGTACATGGGCGAGTTCGGGTCGTATGCCCGCGGGTGGGAGCACGCGGCGCTCGCGTTCCGGGCGTACTCGGCCGGGGACCGGGGAGGGTTCCTGATCGAGGCGGACCGGGCGATCGCGCTCTTCGACGGCCTCGGGTCCTCGGCGGCGTTCGGCGCGGACGCGGCGGCGAACCGCGAGATCCTGGCCGGGATGGCGGCCGGCGCGTAGGACCGCCGCGGGGGCCGGGCCGGACCCCCCGGGGGAACGGCGGCCCCGCGCCGTGGGACCGGGGGGCTAGCCCCGGCGGCGGCAGAGCAGGGCGGCGCCGGCCAGGGCGGCGAGCGCGGCGAGCGCCCCGGGGCCCGGGGTTTCGGTCGTCGCCGGGGTGACGTTCCCGGTGGCGCCGGGGGTCGGGGTCCCGGCGAGGACCCGGAAGTCCGCGACGGCGGCGGTCCATGCATCGACGGACTCGACCCGGACCCGGTAGTCCCCGGGCGGGAGGCCGGCGGCGGAGGTCGTCCAGGAGAAGGTGTTCCGGCCGCCGTCGCCGGCCAGGACGGCGGCGTGGCCCGAGAGTCGGTCGGCGTCGGCCCCGGACGCCCGGACCGAGACGGCCAGGTCGTTCCCGGGCGCCAGGTTGGTGGTGCCGGCGACGGCCAGGTCGGCGCCCGGCGCCAGGTCGGCGACCCGGAGGGCGATCGAGGGGTCCTCGACCCGGAGGGCGAGCCGGGCGTAGGTGTCGTCGACGGCGTCGGCGTCGAGGCGGTCGGTGAGAGCGTCGGCGGCCGCCGGGCCCTGGAGCCGGCCGGGGCCGGAGACCACGAACGAGGTCCCCTCCCGGTCCGAGACCAGGGTCCGGTCGCCGGAGACCGACGCGAAGACGTCGAAGCGGCCGTCCGCCCCCGGGTGCTGGACCACGACCTCGTAGCCGCCCGGGGCCATGGCCCGGGTGGCGTCGCGGCCGAGCTCCAGGTCGAACGCGCCGTCGGCGCCGACGGGGACGACCGAGCGGGCGTAGTGGTTGGTCCCGAAGATCCAGACGGCGACCCCGGCGGCTGGCCGGCCCCCGGCCGTGCCGGTGACGGCGAGGACGTCGCCCCGCGCGACGGCGGGGGCGGAGAGGTTCGCGGTGACGAGCGGGCGGTCGAGCCGGGCCCGGGCGATGGAGTACGGGGCGTTCCCCAGGGCGTCGGCCGGGTTCGGGGCCGCGACGGCCCAGACGGTGTAGGTCCCGGGGTCCAGGCCCAGGTTCGCGGTCGACCAGCGGTAGTCCCAGGCGCCGTCCTCCCCGGCGGCGACGGTGGTGAAGGTCGAGGCGTTCCCGGCGGCGACGGGGGCGCCGTCGGAGAGCCGGGCGCCGCCGGCGGGGAGGTTCGGGCCGGTGACCATGAGGTGGACCGTGGCGGAGGCGGTGCTCGTGCCGTTGAACCGGACCTCCTCGCCCAGGTGGACGGGACGGCCGTTCTCCACGGCGATGCTGATCCGGCCCTCCCCGACGGTGACGGACGATGAGGCGGACCGCCCGCTCCCGGGCCTGTCCAGGGCCTGGACCCGGACGACGTACTCCCGGGCGGCGGTCCCCGGGCCGGTCGAGAACCCGACCGTCCGCCGGCCGCTGGCGTCGGCGACGACCCGGGCGTACCACGGGTTGGGGCCGCCCGGAACCTGCGGGACGTCGTTCGCGACGGTCCGGCCGCCGGAGTAGGCGAAGGCGCCGACCGCGGCGTCGCCGGGGGTGACGCCGGCCTGGCCGGGCTTGATCCGGGGCGGCTCCCCGTCGCCGTCGAGCGAGGCGGTGCCGGAGACCCAGAGGGCGTAGGTCCCGCCGGGGTCGCCGGTGACCAGGACGGCGAACTCGCGGGAGCGGGTCACGGGCCCGGCGGGGACGGTCTCCAGCCCGAGTTCGGGGTCCCCGAACCGGACCTCGACAACGGGGGTGACGGTCCGGCCCTCGTAGTCGTTCCCGGCGGGGTCGCGGTAGTTGGCCTTCATGCCGTTGAGGTCGCACTCGGCCCAGACCCGGTACGAACCGGCGGGGTAGGCGGGATCGGCGGTGTCCCAGACGGCGCCGCCGGTGCCGTTGCCCCGGACCAGGAACGAGGAGGAGGTGACGGGGAGGTCGACGAGGGTGTTGGCGTCGCCGGTGTCGTCGAGGAGCGAGCGGTAGACGTAGCCGGCGGGGGCCTGGACGCGGACGGTGACGGGGGCGCCGGCGCCGCGCTGGACCAGGACGGCGTCCAGGTTCGAGTCGATCCGGAACGAGACGAGCCGGCCGCGCGGGACGGTCCGGCTGGTGACGTCCTGGCCGGTGGAGACGTCCCAGACCCGGAGGGCGAGCGACGGTTCCCGGACGGTGAGGGCGGGGGCCCGGTTCCGGGCCAGGTTGTACCAGGCGCCGGTCCGGGTCCGGGAGCCGACGGTGAAGCCGGCCGGGTCGGAGACGACCAGGGTCTCGTCGGGGGCGGAGGAGAGGAGGTCGGCCCCGGGCCGGAACCAGGCCAGGGTGTCCCCGGCGGAGATCCCGGCGCCGGTGACGTCGAGGTTCTCTTCGCCCAGGAAGACGACGGCGCCGGGGACCCGGACGGCGGAGGGCGAGGGGCCGGCGGCGAGGGCGGCGGCGGTGGCGCGCTCCGCGCCGGGGTCCGGGGCGGTGTCGTCGACGGGGCGGCCGGGATCGGCCGGCGGGGTGCGGGGGACGGTCGGGGGGCTCGCGCCGCCGTCGGCGGGGAGGTCGCCGGCGGTGGTCGCGGAGGGCAGGTCGCCGTCGGCGGCGGGGGCGTCGACGGCGGTGGCGGGGAGGTCGCCCGGCGGCGCCGGCGGGCCGGCGCCGGTGGCGCTCCCGTCTCCCCGGACCGGCGCCACGTCCGGCGGGGTGCCGGCCGGCGCGTCGCCGGGGGACGTGGTCACGGGGGGCTTCGCGTCGGGGGGCACCGGGCCGGTGTCGATCCCGGCGGGGGCGAGGGCGGACGCGGCGGCGACGAGCGCGAGCGCGACGAGGAGCGCGACGGCCGGCCGCGGGAGGGTGCGGGGGGGCTGGTTCATGGCGGGGTCACCTCGCAAAACGGGGGCCGCGGGCGGCAGGGGCCGGCGGGGGCCCGGACGTTCGTGCGTGCAACGGACCTTCGCCGGGTCCCGATATAGCGTTTGCGGCGGCGGGGGGGGAAAAAAAGGGGGACGTCAGAGGTGGTTGAAGAGCCAGGTGACGTCGGCGAAGTCGATCCGGCCGTTGTTGTTGTAGTCGAAGGCGCCGAGCGGCTCGTTCGCCGCGATCTAGGTCATCTGGTTGAAGAAGAGGACGACGTCGGCGAAGTCCAGGCGCCCGTTGCCGTTGACGTCGGCGTAGAGCCCGAGGTCGTCAGGGTCGGTGGGGACGCCCACGCCGCCGGGGACCGCGACCACGCCCTCGGCCAGGGTCCGGGAGGTGAGGTTGGCCCAGGTGGAGGGGTTGCCGACGTCGTCGTAAGCGCGGGTGCTGAAGACGTAGGCCGTGCCGGGCTCCAGGCCGGCGAGCCCGAACTGCCGGGTGCCCGCGGGGACGTCCGCGAGTTCCCGGTTATCCAGGTAGACCCGGACCTTCACGAAGTCCTCGCCGACGGGGTCGGTCCAGTTCCAGGCGAGCGAGGTCGTGGTCCGCGCGGTGACGCGGAGGTCGGTCACCGGGGGCGGCGGGGGGCGGTCGAAGACGGCGAAGCCGGCCGGCAGGGTCGCGGTGATGTTGCCCGGTTTCGAGACGACCACGTTGAAGGCGCCGGGCTCGAGGGTGGCCGGCAGCGCGAACGAGCAGGTGATCTCGGTCGGGGACTTCAGCACGACACCCGTCGCGGGGATGTCGGCGGAGCCGTCGCGGACGAGCGTGACGGCGTCGCCGGGCTCGAAGAGGGTGCCGGAGACGACCACCGCGACGGTGGTGCCCCGGATCCCGGTGTTCGGCTGGATGGCGGTGACGGCGAACGGCGGGAGGACCGTGAAGCCGTTGGGGAGGGTCGCGGACCGGCCGGCGTTGGTGACGTCCACGTTCCAGAGGCCGGGCGGGGCCGTCGCCGGGAGGTTGAAGGTGCAGGTGATCTCGGTGCCGGGGGAGACGAGGACGGTGGTGGCCGTGATCGAGGAGGCGCCGGCGCGGGAGAGCTTCACGCTGGTCGTGCCGGTCACGAACTCGGTGCCGGTGACGGTGACGGGGACGGATGCCCCCTGCGTCCCGGTGCCGGGGTCGATGGCGGTGACGGTGATCGGCGGGAGGGTGACGGTGAAGCCGTTCGAGAGGGTCCCCTTCCGGCCGTCGGGGTTGGCGACGACGACGGACCAGGGGCCGTAGGCGGCGTCCGCCGGGAGGTCGAGGGTGCAGGCGATCTGGGCGGCCGAGACCACGACGACGTCGACCGCGCCGATGGAGGGCTGGCCGGACTTCGTGAGGGTGACGGTGGCGCCGTCCGCAAACGAGGTGCCGCCGACGACCACCGGGACGGTGGTGTTGCGGAGCCCGCTGTTCGGCGTGATCGAGGTGACGGTGACGGCCGGGTCCTTCACGGTGAAGGCGGCGAGCTTCGAGGCGCTCCGGCCGCCGGGGTTGGTGACGACGACGTCCCAGGTGCCGAGGGCGGCGTCCGCCGGGATGGCGAGGCTGCCGGTGATCTTGGTCGGGGAGGCGACGGTGACGGAGCCGACCCAGATCTCGGGCTCGCCGGCCCGGAAGAGGTGGACGGTGGCCCCGGGCTCGAACCCGGTGCCGGCGACGGTGACGCTGAGCGAGGTCCCCCGGACCCCGCTGTTCGGCGAGATCGAGGTGACGGCGAGGCCCGGGTTGACGGTGAAGCCGTTCAGGAGCGTCCCCTTCTGGCCGCCGGGGTTGGTGACGACCACGTTCCAGGTGCCGGTGGCGGCGGTCGCGGGAATGGCGAGGGTGCCGGCCAGGCCCGTGGGGGAGGCGACGGCGACGCCGGTGGCGTAGATCGTGGCGGAGCCCTTCTGGAGGTGGAGGGTGGCGCCGTCGGCGAACCCGGACCCGGTGACGGCGACGGCGACGGTCTCGCCCCGGGTGGCGTTTGTCGGGACGATCGAGGTCACGGTGAGGGTCGCGGGGAGGATCGCGAAGCCGTCGGGGAAGCTGGCGCGCCGGCCGGAGTTGGTGACGTTGACGTGCCAGGGGCCGAGGGTGGCGGTCTCGGGGAGGACGAAGGAACCGGTGATCTCGCCGGTGGAGACGGCGGCGGCGCCGGTGGCGGTGATGGTCGCGGAGCCGGGCCGGGTGAGGGTGACCGAGGTCGAGCCGGCGACGAACTCGGCGCCGGCGATGGTGAAGGGAACGGTGGTGCCGGCGACGCCACTTGTCGGGTCGATGGAGACGAGCGCGATGGGCGGGAGGGTGATGGTGAAGATGTTCGCCTTCCTGGCCCAGGAGCCGTCGGGGTTGGTGACGACCACGTAGTAACTGCCGGTCACCGCGTCGATCGGGAGGACGAGCGAGCCGGCGAGCTCCTCTCCGGAGACGGCGACGATCTCCCGGGCCGGGATTTCGGGCTGGCCGGACCGATAGAGGTGGAAGGTGGCGCCGGGGAGGAACCCGGTGCCGGCGACGACCACCGCGACGGTGGTGCCGCGGACGCCGGTCTTCGGCGTGACCGAGAGGACCGTGATGGCCGGGTCGACCGTGAACCCGTTCACCTTCGAAGCGCTCGAGCCCGAGGGGTTGGTCACGACCACGTTCCAGGAACCGGTCGCCGCCTCCAGCGGGATCGCGAACGTCCCGTTGAGCTGCCCGGGCGAGACCCAGGCGATTTCGGTGGCGACGATCGGCTCCGACCCGGTCCTCGTGAGCTGCACGGTGGCGTCCGGCTCGAACCCGGCGCCGGCGAGGGTGAAGGCGACGGTGGAGTTCTGCGCGCCCCGTTTCGGAACGATCGAGGTGACCCTCGGGTTGACCAGGAAGCCGTTTTCGAGGGTCGCGCTCTCGCCGCCGGGGTTCGTGACGGTGACGTTCCAGGTGCCGGTGGCGGCGTCGGCCGGGAGCGGGAATTTGCAGGCGATCTTCGTCGGCGAGGAGACGACGACGTTCGTGGCGGGGATATCCGGCGACCCGGTGCGGCTGAGCAGGACCGTGGCGCCGGCCTCGAAGGCGGTGCCGGCCAGGTTCGTGACCGAGACGGTGGTGCCCGGGTAGCCGCTCGACGGCGTGAGCGAGGTGACCGTGAGGCGCGCGGGGTAGATCCAGCGGATGCCCTCCGCGTCGTCGGCGCCGAGCGTGACCAGGTTCTGGTTGCCGATCGACGGGCCGTTGCGGAAGAACATGGCCTCGCCCATGTCGGACGGCATGCCGGGATAGTAGCCATAGAGGTTACTGAGCGAGAGCCAGTTGCCGAGCAGGTGCAGCGCGGCGGTCTCGAGGTTCATCTGGTCCCCGGTGGCGGTACCCGTGGACCAGGAGATGTCTTCGTTGAGGGCGATGTCGGCCTCCAGGATGGTGCCGTCGTTGTCGGTCCAGACGTACGACGCCCCGTAGTACCGGTAGGTGGACGGGGTGCCGAAGAAGGACTCGGGGTGGAAGCTGACCAGGTTCGTCCCGTCCCTCCCGAAGGTGGTGGCGTTCGACGTGCCCAGGTACTCGAACCGGAACCCGGAGGTCGGGACGGCGGCGTTCCAGGTGGCGGACGCCCGCTGGACCGCCTCCGCCGCGCCGGCGATGGCCCCGGGGTTGACGAGGTACGGGGCCGTCCCGTTCCACCTGGCCTTTCCGTAGCCGAAGGTGACGGTGAACGGGACGGACGAGGAGGCGTCCCGCCCGTCCTCGGGGACGACGAAGACGAAGCCGGAGCTGGCCGACGCCCGGATGTCCTCGGCGGTGATGCCGGCGGGGACGCGGACGACGATCTTCGTGTCGGTCCAGGAGACGATGTCGTTCTCGTTCCGGTCGTAGTAGTAGGCGCCGGAGGCCCAGATCGGGGTCCAGTTGGAGCCGTCGTACCGGGAGAGGAAGCCGACGTCGGCCCGGGAGTCGCGCGCGGTCTTCGCCCCGAACCCGGTGCCGGCGATCGTGATCTCGGTCCCGGTGCCGGCCGACGCGGTATCCGGCGAGACCGAGAGGATCACGGGCGGGTCACCGGGGACGGCGCGGGTGAGCGGCGGGGCCGCGACGGCGGGAAGCGCCGCGTCCTCGCCCCGCGCGAGGGCGGCGAGGTAGGCGTCGAAGTCGGCGACGGGGATCCCGGCGTCCCGCTCCTTCGAGCCGCCGGGGACCTTCCCGCCGTGGACGGAGAGGGCCCGGAGGACCCGCGCGTCCGTTGGGAGGCCCTGGTCTGCGCCCTTCCGGAGGAAGAGGTAGGCTTCAGTGCCCCCGACGAGGACGGGCTCGCCCGCGGCCATCTCGGTGATCCCGCCGGCGGTGCCGCCGAAGACGGCGACGGTGACCGTCGACGGGCCGCTCCCCTTGAGCCAGGCCGCGACGTCCACGGTGGCCGTGGTGACGATGTGGGTGCGGTCGTCGTTCCACCGGCTCGCGACGCCGGAGAGGGTGCCGCGGACGACGCCGTCGGCGGCGGCGACGTCGCCGGCGGGGGCCACGAGGGCCTGGGCGCCCGCGACGAGCAGGAATACGGCGAGCAGCGCGACGGCTGCACGCGGGAGGGCGCTGCGGCGCCCGTTGTCAACAGGAACATCTCTCACGCGATCACTCCTTGCCGCGCCGCGCCGGGGCGGGCACGGTCTCTCCGGGCCCGGCGGGGCAGGAGCTCTCGCTCGTTCGCGGGACGGTTCGGGCCCGCGGCGCTCTCTATCCGGGTCTGGCGATGGTAGGACTATCGGGCCGGCGGGAATAAAACTTACGGTTTTTGTCCGAAGGTGCCGCCGGGCCGGGCGGATGCCCGGGCATCTTCGCACGTCCGCCGCGGGGGGGGGCAGGGGCGGCGGGGTTCTTCCCGACGGCCGGTCGACAGGACGCCGCTCCGCGACGGGGGGCTCCAGACCGTGCCTGGACGCGGAACCGTCCCGGCCCGGATCGCCGGCGGGCGGCGCGGAGGGTGCCGGAGGAACGGTCACCGGTGGCGGGCTGCCGGCGAGGCGCGGGGGGCTCGAGAGCGGGGCACTCCCGACAGCCGGGTCGGTAACGTGGGCAGTCAGAGCCGGTCGCAGACGTTCTTTCGGGGCCCGATGCCGCGGACGACGACCGGCCGCCGCTCGTTATCGAGTTCGACCACGACGCGGTACCCGCCGGGTAGTCCGGAGGATCGTATCCCTCCAGCGGTTTCACTGCGGGGTGCGGGCTCTCCTCTGCCCGCAACGCGTTCACCTCGTCCCGGATCCGGGCCGCCATGACCCGGTCGCGCGGGGCCAGGACCACGCCGGGGCCGCCAGGACGACACGCCACACGGTACAGCTCCAGGTCGGTGCAGACGGCGTCGAGGTCGACCAGGCGGCCGGCCCCGGCGTCCGCGTCCGACTGCCGGAGCTGGTCCGCGAGGCGGGCGACGACGTCGTCGTACGTCTCCCGCGGATGGATCGTCAGGGCGGTCAGCCGGGCCCTGGTCTCACGGGCCGGTTTCACGGTTCCACACGCCCTCATGATACCAGGGTATCACCCGCGATACCATGCCCCCTGGCATCCTCCCCCGGTCGGCGGCCGGCCCGGATCGCCGGCGGGCGGCGCGGAGGGTGTTGGAGGGACGGCGGCGAGGACGCGCCGCCGGCCCAGCGCCGGCCGGAACCCCCGCCGCGCCCGCCGCGCACGGGTGCCGCACGGGCCGGCGCGGGCCGTACCCGTCGGCCGATCCGGGCGTGATTGCGCCATGCCGTGGCGCGGCACGGGCGCCGCCGGGGGCGTGTCCCGTGGCGAGATCCTGCCCGGTGGGGCGCGGCCGTACGGCCGGCCGGGACGCCGGCGGCGGGGGCGGGGCGATCGGGGGCGATCGGGGGCGTTCCGGGACGGGCCGGCCGCAGAAAAGACGGCGAACGCCGGAGGAGACAGACGGCAGCCCGGTGTGTCCGGTAAAGTATCAATTATCCCTTGAAACAGCGCCGAGCGCTCCCGCATCACGTATCCGGAAGGAATCTCCTAAAAAAACTAAAAGCATAAAATATATTTACAAAGACGTCAACCTAGCAGTCAGAATCACAATTGCGGCACGAACGCCGCGGGGTGATCAGAAATGACAAAATCGAAAGAAGATGCAGTCTCTCCGGTGATCGGCGTCATCCTCATGGTGGCCGTCACCGTGATCCTCGCCGCTGTCATCGCGGCGTTCGTGTTCGGCATGGGCAGCAATGTCCAGCAGACTAAGGTCGTCGGGGTCACCGCGGCTGGCGGTCTCGATCCGGATGACGACACCAATTCTGTCATTGTTCTCACCTACCAGGGCGGGACGGACTCCGTGTAGGATCTCATAATTACTTGACACCCGATGAGACGGGGTGTATGCAGAAGCTGGCGGCTGACGATCCCGAAGCGATTGTCTCTTCCTATCACCGTGGCGAGGATGTCTCGTCTGTCGCCGCCCGA
>Ga0209722_1000083_pt1 | contig 109673 bp, 81 predicted proteins | sample BioC12SIPDNA_2_FD_185745 | JGI IMG/M metagenome (GOLD analysis project Ga0209722, IMG submission 185745) | Anaerobic biogas reactor microbial communites from Washington, USA - Biogas_R1_A C12 SIP DNA (SPAdes) (version 2) | ecosystem: Engineered > Bioreactor > Anaerobic > Unclassified | place... | reverse complement strand
TAATGGAGTGACAATAAATATAGCTAACTATTTTGTCAAGAATTATTTACAGTATTATTATGACATGTTTCCTGGACTATTTTTGCCAAATCCGAATGAAAGATTGGGGCTTATGTGCAAAGGTCTTGGATGGTAGAGATGCCAATAATACCAGATGCTCAAGTGGAATTTACTTAATTAATCTGATTGTAAATGGTAGAAACTTCAGCACAAGGAAGGTGACATTTATCAGATAGCCGAGGAAATATCCCAAGACCTTGGGTTTATGCGCTGTTAAGGCGTTTAGAGCTTTCCTGTGACCCTTCAGGCACACTGGCTTGGTTTCCTTCCTAAAAGCACAAACTACTTGACGCCGAACTCAAGCTTTTGCAAACTGTTTTCAGTCCATTTTTCAAGGAGGAAATGATGAAAAAGACGACTGGCTTTTTAACGATTCTATTGATGATTTTGGCTCTTGCGCCCGCTTTTGCCAAACACTCGGACGCTTTTATCTTAGGCACATATTCCTACATTTCAAACACAGGCAAACCCCACGAAAGAGCGGTGATGTATCGCAAAATGAAGGAACTGAACTACAATTCAAACATGGCTGAAACCTTTGTGGACAACGCGGATTTTGATGCCATGTTGCACGAAATGGACGCCTGGGGCTTGGACGTTTGGATTTCGGATAAAACCTGGAATCCTGATTCTGCCACAAACGACGCCAGCTATGCCTATTCCACCTGCAATTTTTTCCGTTTTGAGGCGGAATATGCCGATGAAAAAGAACTGAACTATGGTGATGGCTGGGACAGCAGCTTTTGGTATGCTGCGCGCAACAGCAAGACCATGGCTCGCCAAGGCAGGGCGCGGAGGTCTCTGGAATCCTCAAATGGCTGGGTTTGGCAGGCAAAAAGAGGCAGGGACGGCGAAGGCTGGCTTTTCACGGATCTGAGCTATCGCTGGCCAAACCAATTTGGCGCCTATGTTCGCGTCGGCAAGGAATTTCTGCTTTTGCCGCCCAAAAATCCCGAAGAGGCCTTCCTGTATGTGAAGTTTCGCTTCAAGATTGGCGCCACGCAAAAAAACCTGGCTCCGGACGAAGCTCTCTTAAATTTCAGCCTCAGCGGTTATGAATACACTCAGGATGGGCATAGTTCTGATCTCAGGCTTTTGACCCATATTTTTGAAGGACACAGGCAAACTGTGACCAACTTTCGCCTGAACGACCATCTGCTTTCTGGATCCGGAGACTTTATCGAACTAGAACTGCAACTGCCCTATTCCACGCTTTTGGATGCAAATCTTTTAAAAAAAGATTACGGCTCCGACCCCGGAGGAATGTTGCGCCTCGTGAACCTGAATCCGCGTGTTTGGTGGTATGGAAACTGCGATGTGGAGCTGGATTGGGTGAGCATTGAAGACCAGAACCACCACGACCTGCAAGGTGAGAGCGGCTTGGCGCTGCGAGCCAATCTGTCCGCCCGCATGAAGTCTCTGCAGAAACGCGCTCCTGGAAATTTGAGCGGATTTTATCTCATGGATGAACCCAGGATGGGGCAATTCGCGGCACACAAGCTGGTTCAAACCGAAGCGCACAACCAGGGAATCCCCGTTTTTGGCGCTGTTTACGACTATCTTTTCCCGCAAAACATCATCGATGAAAAAAGCGGGACCTATTATGACCACCTGGAAGCCTTTTACAGAAGCGCAGAACCAAAGATCATCACGCCGAACATCTATCCCCTTGCTCCCAATATGAAATGGAGCCCCGAGGATTCAAACCCCGGACCCTTCATTCAGGATCATTTGGAGCAAAAACTGGTTCGCATCTATCGCGAAAGCATGGAGTATCGGGATGAAGAGGAAGGCAGAGGCTTTATGCCCATCGTGCAGATCCTGGGCTCCTGGGTTCAAAAAGATGAAGGCGACCAATGGCAAACCTGGATTCAGGCTCCCACAGCCACCCAAAAAGTTTTGCTCTATCTGCCGCTCTGCTTTGCTCCGGACGGGATTTTCCACTATCGCTTCCGCGAGTTTCAAGACCCCGAAGGCTATGGAAACCGCGCCGCAACCTTCTCCCGCGTGGGCGCTGAAAGCTATCCAGACCCGGTGGAAGACCCAATCTCATGGCCTGCAGTGTTTGAGAGCAATCCGCGGGTTTTTGAATATGGCAAAGCCTTGAAAAACCTGAATTGGCTGGGAACCGAAGTCATAGGTACATCAAAATCGCAGGGAAAAAAATGGCACAAACAGACGATGTTGGAAAGCGCGCAGGTGCACAAACTCAAAATTGGCGATTATGAAGGCTGGGTGCAATGCGCCTGGTATCAGGACGAAGCTGAAAATCCGTGGTTTATGCTGGTGAACAGGCGCGCCAACTATTTCCGTCCCGTGGCGGCATCAGAGCCGCGTTTTGTTCCGCCCAGCGAACTTGCGAACAGCTTTCCCGAAGCCGAGCCGCAGATCCTTATTCTGAGATTCGACAAAAAGAAACTGGCGGCTTGGGGAAAAAACCCGGTGCTATTTGATCCCTATGAGAAAACGCTCTATCCCATCGTGAACGCGCAGGCGCAGATTCTGCTTCCCGCCGGTGAAGGCAGACTGCTGCAGCTTGTGAAGCACTCGGATTTGTGAGCCGAAGTCCCGGCGCGCTCAGAAAATGAGGCAGCGTTTGGCGTGGCTTTGTTTTGCTGAACTGGCTCTGATCAGATAGAGCCCGGCGGGCAGACGCCTGCCCTGGAGATCGCAGCCGTCCCAAAATGTTTGGGAACCCTGTTTCAAGCCGTCTGGAAGCTCGAAAAGCAGGCGGCCTTTGAGGTCGTGCACTGCAATCCTGTATTCATCGGGTTCACCGGAATCCAGGCTGATTTTCACGCCCTCACGCAGGGGCTGGGGCCAGATCTGTAAAGAACGCACGGGCAAAATTTCATCCTGAGCCGAGCTTCCTTCTGCAATCACGTTCCACACAATTTCGTGGCTGATGTCGGAATTGCTGATGAGGCAGGAAACCGTATGAGGTCCGGGGCTGGAAAAAGAGCTTTCAAAAATGAAATCCAAGCCCGGTTCTTCCATTCCGTCCACCTTCCAAACGAAGTCTGTAAGCAGGCTGGAGCCCATTTCGATCACAAACATGAGATCTTCATTCACATCAACCTGCACAGCGGTGGAATCGGAAGGCGTCACATCGTAGATGGCGAGGTCCAGCATGCGCAGATTGTGGATGTTCACCGGCGTGAGGGGACGGTCATTTGCATCCACGGGCACCTGCCCGATCGCCAAAACGTTGTCCAAACCTTCGATCACTTTGCCAAAAATGGCATAATTCCCATTCAAATGCGGAGTTGGCGCCAGGGTGATATAATATTGCGAGCCGGCGGAGTTTGGCGCCGAAGTGCGCGCCATGGCGAGGATTCCGGCTTGGTCGTGAAAGAGATTGGGGTGAAATTCATCCTGTATGGTGTAGCCCGGTCCGCCATAGCCCGTGCCTTGAGGACATCCATCCTGAATCACAAATCCCGCCACCACGCGGTGGAAGATCAGATTATTGTAAAACCCGCTGTTCGCAAGCGATATGAAGTTGTTTGCGGTGATGGGCACCCATTGGTCGTAAATTTCTGCCACAAAATTGCCCATCGAGGTTTCCCAGCAGGCAAAATGCAGCGCTGACAAGCTGCCCAGGCAGAACAGCAGCAATACCAAAATCATCATAAAATGTTTCATGCAACACCTCGTTCTCAAAGGTTTTTCGGATTGGGAAGCCAAACGCGATTGGCTTGTCCGACCCTTTGCGAAGCTAAGCCGGGCGGGGTTATTGTCAATCATTTTCTTTGTTTCTGGAGGGAATCCGGCAAAAAACCCTTGACCACAAACTGCGGTTCAGATATCTGTTTTTTATTATGAGTGGAATAAACGGGATCTTTTGCCTGGAAGAAAACAGATGCGTGGACATCCGGCTCCTGCGGGAAATGAACAAAATGATTTCCCATCGTGGACCGGATGGCGAAGGCTATTTCCTTGCCGGGAAGGATTTGGATGAAGCGAAGCTTTTTTCGGAGCTTGATGCGTACAAAAGCACCAAGGCTCTGCATCCCCCGCTGGATATGGCTTTCCCTGCCAGCATTGGTTTTGGCTTCAGGCATTTGCAGCTTCACCCCGAGCGAGAGCCGGGGTTCCAACCCTTTTACGATCCCAGTGCCAAGCAGTGCATCGTGATGGATGGAAGCATCTTCAATAGCGTGGAACTGAGCCGGGAACTTGATAAATTGGGCTTCCCCTGCAAAGGAAATTCACAGGCGGAACTGGTGCTCAGAGCATTCCAAGCCTGGGGCGAAGAGTGTTTGCATCGCATCAACGGCTTTTGGGCGCTGGCCATCTGGGATCAGGCTAAAAAGCACCTGTTCTGCGCCAGAGACCGCTTTGGCGTGAGGCCGCTGTATTTCTGCATCCACGCCGGCATCCTCTATTTTTCCAGCGAGATCAAGCCGCTGCTGTTGAGCCCGGTGAATAAAACCCTGAACCGGCCGCAGCTTTGGAGATGGATGAAAATCCCCTCTCTCTCGGTTTATGGCAGCCAAACCTTTTGGAAATGCATTCACGCTCTGGAGCCGGGGCAGTCGCTCTGGGTGAGAAACGGTCATCTTTCCCAGCAGGGCTGGTATCGGCTGAATCCCGCCAAATTTGGCTCCAGCAAGCTTTCTTTCCCACAAGCGGTGGAAAACTGGCGCGAGCTTTTAAGCCAGGCGATCAAACGTCAAAGCGCGGCCAGCGTAAACACGGGAATCGGGCTCAGCGGCGGATTGGATTCCAGCGCCATCGCCTGCCTTGCCCGAAAGTTTGGCACCCAGCCGCTGCAAGCTTTTTCCGCTTATTTTGAACAAATGCCCCAGCTTGATGAACGCCGTTGGATCACAGATGTGGCAAAAGCCTGCGGCTGCGCTTCCAATCTGGTTTCACCCGGCGCTTTTGAAGCGCTGGATTGGTTCGGCGAAGCCACCTGGCGCAGCGAAATACCCTTGGGTTCTGGTTTTGCAGCTCAATTTGCCGTGATGCGCCTTGCCGCAGAAAGGGGTGTCAAAATCCTTTTGGGCGGACAGGGCAGCGATGAACTTGTTGCGGGCTATAAACACGCACTCTATCGCTGGATTGCAGATCTTTTCCTGAGCCGCAACCCCACTTTGGGAACCGAACTGTCCGCTTTTCTGCAGCGCGAAGGCTTTCCCAAAAATATGGCTGGACTTGCCAAAAGTCTGCTTGCCACTACTTTGAACGAGAAACGGCTCTATGAGCTGGAATTCAAATTCCTGCGTTTTGACCCGTTCAACCCCGAATTTCACCGCCAAGCAAAGCTTTCCATGGGTTCACCCATCCTCAGCAGGTTCTCCACTTCGGCGGGGCAAAAACTCGACAGCTTTCTGCTCAACGGAGTCAACACCACTTCCCTGCCCGGTTTGCTGCACAGCGAAGACCGCATGGCAATGGGCTTTTCCATCGAAAACAGGCTTCCTTTTTTGGATCACGAATTGGTGGAATTCGCCTTTTCACTGCCTTCCAGCTTCAAAATTCAAAATGCCCGGGGAAAGCTCATCCACCGCGAAGCCATGCGCGGAATCGTTCCCCAAGCTGTTTTCCAACGCAGAGACAAGGCCGTGTTTGGCACCCCCTTTGCAAATCTTTGGCTGCGTGGCGAACTGAAAAACGCGGCCAACGAACTTTTTTATTCACAAGAATTCCGCCGTCGTGGAATCTGGAATCTGCCCAAGATCCACGATCAGTGGCAAAACTACTTGAACGGCTGCGATTCCCAAGCAGAAACCATCTTTGGCATTTTTGCCTTGGAGCATTGGTTCCGCCGTTTTGAGCCCTGGCTGGATTTTGATACGCAAGATTAATAAAACATAATTGAGGTGATCATGAAAAAGACATTGGTCCTGCTCTTGAGCCTGGTGGCGCTGATGGGGCTTTCGTCCTGCAAATTTCTTTACCGCAGCCCAAAGGTGGAAAAGGTCCACGAACTGAAGGTGGCGTCCATCGACCCGGACAAAGTGAAGGTGGAGCTTTCCCTGCGTGTGTTGAACCCCAATCGCTACAAGCTTACGCTTACCGACCTGGAAGTGGATCTTTTAAGCAAAAACAGGGAAAAGATCGGAACCGCCAAACTGAGCCGGACGGTGGAAATCCCAGCCAAAAAGTCCAACGCCCTGGATTTTAACCTGACTCTGGATACCCGCCCCACCGTCAAAATGGTAAACCATTCCCAGCAGAAGGTTTTCGTTTACATCGCCGGAAAAGGCGCGGGCAAGGTTGGTTTGAGCAAGCAAAGTTTCCGCTTTGAAGAACCTTTCGAAATTGACATCAAGGAAGAGCTGCAAAATTCCATCGCCAGTTTCCAGGTGAACGGAGAAGATATCTTTAAGATCAAGCGCAGCTACCTGGGTAAACTGGGGCTCACCGAATCGCAGATCATGGTGGATTTTTTGATCATGAACCCTTACGGCTTCAAGTTTTCCCTGGAAGAATTTCCCTCCACCATCACTATCGGAAATGCGGAATCCGGCAGTGGAAACCTGGATAAATCCCTGCATTTCGACGAAACCATCTATTCCCGAGAGGGAACGATGATCTTTAAGGTGAACAATCTCAAAGCCATCTACAACCTTGCCAAGGGTGCCATAAACGGTGAAGTGAACTACCGTGTGGACGGTGATGTGAAAATCAAAGCCTACGGGGTGGATTTTCAAAAACCGTATTCCTACAGGGATCTGATCACCATCAGTGTCACGGACGAACTCTTGAAATTGATCAAATAGAGGTTTTTGGCAAAGCGTTAAAAAGAAAGATCGTGCTTCAGATTTGGATGGACTGTGAGCCGATGGCTTGCGCTGGCAAAGCTCAGTCGCTGTCCACCTCCAGACCGCTGTCTTGCAGAGCCTTCAGAACATCCTCACGAATCTGGGTGAGCTTTTTCTTTTGCTCTGCCCAATCCGAATAGAGGTATTTGATTGACACTACGATGGACTTGCTGTCTGCAAGGGTGATGTTAAAATAGAGTGTGCTATATTGCACCAATTCTTTATTCACATCCTCGTCGCGAATTTTGGAAACCCGCAACACCTTGTCCAGCTTGAAGCTTTGTCCATCAGGCAATGTATATGTCATATTTTTACCTCTAATGTCATTTTGGAAATAGTCCCATTTTTTGGCAAGCTTTTTTTGCATTTTTTGGTTCTTTCAATTCCTTACAGGAAATGGGGCAAGAGATTTTCAGGTCTTATAATATGTGTAACATGCTGCATATCAATACTTTCAACATTCTGAGACATATAGCGAACACATCTCCAAAGGCATGCCACTCATGGGTGTGATCTTCAATATAACCACACGGAAGCAAATCATGAAAATCCGTGTATCAAAGATCGCTCTTGACCTATTTTGAACGCGGTTTTTTTTGTGAACAGGAGTTTGAAATGAATATCAAAAACGTTTTATTATTAGGCTTCGTCTGCCTTCTGCTTTGTTCTTGCGCACCGGGAGTGAGCGGACGCAGTGCCGAAGACCGCGCCGGGTTTTTTTCCGGACTTTGGCATGGCATCATCGCACCCATCACGCTGATCTGGCAGATTTTCAACCGTGAAGTCCGCATCTATGAATGCTTTAACAACGGGATTCTCTATGATCTTGGATTCTTCATTGGTGTGGCAGGCAATGCGGGCACCTCATTCTATGGTGGCTGCCGAAAGCGCAAAAACACGTGATTCAATCCCAAATTCTATCGCATTTTGTGCTGCTTCTTGCCGCTGCCATCTGGGGTTTTGCCTTTGTGGCTCAGCGCAAGGGAATGGAAAGCCTCGATCCCTTCACCTTCAACGCCCTGCGTTTCTTATTGGGAGCCGTTTTTGTACAAATCCTCGGCTTTTTCGGTAAAAAACCCACAAGCCTCTCCCCCACATCACAAAAAGACCGCAAAGGCCCACTGCTGTTGGGTTTGCTGCTGTTCATCGCCTCCAGTTTTCAGCAACTTGGCTTGCTTTGGACCACGGCGGGAAGCGCCGGCTTCATCACCGGACTCTACGTGGTATTTGTCCCCCTGATTGGTTTGGGCAGGGGGCAGAAATTCACTCTTAAAACCGCGCTGCTCATTTTGTTAAGCTTGGCGGGGCTGCTTCTGATCAATGGAAAACCGGACCTTCAGGCTTCCCTGGGCAACCTTTTGGTGCTGGTGGGAGCGGTGTTTTGGGCTTTCCACGTGCAGACCATAGACAGGCTCACGCAAGACCATTCCAGTTTGAACCTTGCCAAAAGCCAATATTATCTTGCCGCCGCCTTGAGCTTGGTGGGCGGAATCATTTGGAATATCTTCAGCCCTGAAGGTTACTGTGTCACAGGCTTTTTACCTGCGTTAAAATCCGCTGCTCCAGCTCTGCTTTATGCAGGCATCATGTCTGTGGGAGTTGCCTTCACCCTGCAGCTTCACGCTCAAAAAAAGGTGCCGCCCCAAGCCGCCAGCGTGATCCTCTGTTCCGAAGCGGTGTTTGCCATGTTTGGCGGTTGGCTGCTTCTGAAAGAAAAACTGGGAAAAGGCTCTCTGCTGGGTGCTGCCCTGCTTCTGGCAGCCATGTTGCTCAGCGTTTTTGCCTCGAAGCTCGATTTTCTGATTGACAAAAAAAGGGCATCAGAAATTTAGTACAAGAACAAAGCTTTTTTGGAACTTGTAAAAGGATTTTAACATGATTTATACGATTGCCTTGGTGATCCACATATTGATCAGCGTCGCGCTGGTCCTGGTCATTTTGGCCCAAACTTCAAAGGGCGGGCTGGATGCCAATCTTGGCGGAGCCGCAGTGAACGTGTTTGGCGGTAGCGGAGCCTCCAAATTTTTGCGCAAATGGACTCAGATCCTGGGCGCGATCTTCGTTGTTTCCTGCCTGTTTTTGGCTTTTCAGGTCAGCAAATCTCCTGTGAAAGCCAGCAGCGCAGCCGAAAAGATGAAATTTGACGAAGGCAAGCAAACCGAAGCTGCAAAGCCCGCTCCAGCACAAACTCCGGCTGGTGACAATGCTCCCACGCCTACCCCCAAAGACGAATAACAAGGTTTTATAAAATGCAGAAGTGGTGGAATTTGGCAGACACGCAAGACTAAGGATCTTGTGCCTGTAACGGGTGTGCGGGTTCGAGTCCCGCCTTCTGCACCATAAATAGCTCCCCTCACCCGGAGCTTTTTTTGTTGACTGTTTCCCCACCTCCCAAAATTGTGCTGATAAAGTAACAAATACACATGGAGGTTTGCCATGTATGGCAAAATGAAAACCGACTTGCAAAACCTGCTGGAAGAGCTGAAACAGCAGGGCCTGTTCAAAAAAGAACGCATCATCACCACGCCCCAGGGTGCCAATATCGGCGTCAGCACGGGGCAAACCGTGATGAACTTTTGCGCAAACAACTATCTGGGCTTGGGAAATCACCCCGAAGTGGTGAAAGCCGCCCAAGACATCATGAACGACTGGGGCTACGGCCTTGCCTCCGTCCGCTTCATTTGCGGAACCCAGCAGATCCACAAGGATTTGGAAAAGAAGATCTCCGAATTTTTGGGAACTGAAGACACCATCCTCTACGTGGCATGCTTCGACGCCAACGGCGGTGTGTTCGAACCCCTTTTGGGAGAAGATTCCGCCGTCATTTCCGACGAACTGAACCACGCCTCCATCATCGACGGTGTGCGCCTGTGCAAGGCTCAACGCTATCGTTACAAACACTCCAATATGGAGGAACTGGAACAGCATCTGATCGCCTCTCAGGTTGCGAAATACCGCCTCATCTGCACCGACGGCGTTTTCTCCATGGATGGCGACATGGCAAAACTCCCCGAAATCTGCGACCTGGCAGACAAATATGACGCCCTCGTTCTGGTGGACGATTCCCACGCCACGGGCTACATTGGACCAAACGGACGCGGCACCCCCGATGAATTCGGAGTCCAAGACCGAGTTGACCTGGTCACCAGCACGCTGGGCAAAGCCATGGGCGGAGCCAACGGCGGCTTCACCTCCGGACGCAGGGAAATCATCGAACTTCTGCGCCAACGCAGCCGTCCCTACCTCTTCTCAAACAGCGTTGCCCCCTCCGTGGTTGGAGCCAGCATCAAGATCATCGAGCTGCTTTCCGGCTCTTCTGAGCTGCGTGACAGGGTTTGGGAAAACGCCCGCTATTTCCGCCAAGAAATGATCAAAGCCGGCTTCGAGATCGTGCCCGGAAACACTGCCATCGTCCCTGTGATGCTGCATGATGAGCCTTTGGCCATGAAAGTGGCGGACATGCTTTTGGAAGAAGGGATCTATGTGATCGGCTTCGTGTATCCCGTTGTGCCAAAAGGCAAAGCCCGCATCCGCGTCCAGCTTTCCGCCGCCCACAGCCGCGCTGATCTGGACAAAGCCATCGCCGCCTTCATCAAGGTTGGCAAAGAGCTGAACCTGATCAAATAAGGAAAGCATTTGGCTTGCCTCTTCCTGGTTCCGGTTCCGATTGGAAACCTGGGCGACATCAGCCTCAGAGCCCTTGAAACTCTGAAAAAGGCTGAGCTCATCGCTTGTGAAGACACGCGCAAGACCCGCTTTTTGCTTGAGCATCATGGCATAAAACCCGCCAGACTGCTCAGCCTGCACAAATATAACGAAAAGAAACGCCTGGGCGAGATCCTCGCACTGCTGAAAGACGGAAAGGACGTGGCAGTTGTTTCCGACGCCGGCAGTCCGGGGATCTCCGACCCAGCCATCATCCTGGTTCAAGCCGCCATCGAAGAGGGCATCCAGATCGTCCCCCTGCCCGGCGCCACAGCCCTGATCCCGGCGCTCACCGCCTCCGGTTTGGATACTTCCAGTTTCCTGTTTCTGGGCTTTCTGCCCCAGAAGCAAAAAGACCTGCGGGCAAGGCTGGAGCAGATCAAAAACTCTGCCCACACCGTGGTGCTCTACGAAGCGCCCCACCGGCTCAAACAGACTTTGGAAGAGCTGTTCAGCGTGTGTGGGAACCGCAATATCTGCCTGGCACGCGAGATCAGCAAACTGCATGAGGAATTTATCCGCGGCAGCCTTGAAGATCTTCTGGCGGACTACGATGTGACCGAAAAGGGCGAATTTGTGATCCTGATCGAGGCTGCTCCCGCCCCGCCGGATGCGTCGGACGAAGAGATCATCGCCTTCCTGGAAAGCCTGGAAACGCAAAGCGCCAAAGATCTTGCTCTGCAAGCGGTTGAGCGTTTTGGCATCGGTGCGAACCGCGCTTATCAGCTTGTGCTGAAAACACGGGAAAAACCAAGGTGAACACCACCCTGATCTGCGACTTTGACGGCACCCTGGCAGATTCCATCTCCGGAATCCTCGGTCTGGTCAACAGTCTTGCTCCCCGCTATGGCTTTCGCAGCCTGGATCATGAGCTTTTCGACCGCATTCGCAATCTCCCTTTCCGCCAAGCCGCCCGCGAAATGAATTTTCCCACCTGGAAGCTGGGTCAGGCCATCAGAGTGGTTTTGCACGAATATCGCCACATCATCCATTCCCTGGAACCCTACCCGGGCATGGTGGATGTGTTGAAAAAGCTCAGTTCCCAAGGCATCCGTCTGGGCTTGATCAGCTCGAACAACACGGACAACCTCCACAGCTTTCTGGAAAAACATGATATCGACTTTTTTCACTGGGTGGAAGGAACGCATGGCATCCTGCGCAAGCATCGCAGCATCAAGGCTCAGATGAAAAAACACGGTCTCAAAAAGGAAAACACTTTTTACATCGGGGACGAAGTTCGGGACATCAAAGCCGCCCGGCGAAGCGGAATCAAGGTTATCAGCGTCTCCTGGGGCTTGCATTCACGCCAATACCTTCAAAATAACAAGCCGGACTGGCTGATCGACACCCCCGCCGAGCTTTTGGAGCTGATGACTATAAAGTATCACCCAAACTTGCAAATGGGTATCACCTGTCACAGTGGTCGTAACTGTTTATGGGATTGTGAGATGAATAGGACTGGCTTTAGACTGTGTCACAGTGCTCTTTGGACGTTTTTGGACGTTTCAGTATCAGGGTTTTTGCAAATTTGCCCTAGTTTCAGGGTGTTTTCAGACCATCGGTTTTTTTGAAATTATTATCTCATTTAATAGAGCCGTAACTGAAGTGCCAAAGTCCCTATCATCGTGAGCCACTGACTCTGATCAGCGTCTATAAACTCGATCTTAAAGTCCTTATTGAGAGGTTGGAGGGCAACTCCCCGGCGGGCTTCATCGAAGTGTATCCTTTTCAAGGTGATACCGGTCTCGTAGCGCACCGCACAGATCTTCCCATTCGTGCCATCCCAGGTGACTTGCTTCTTGATTAACACTATGTCATCGTGCAAGATCTGAGGCTCCATGCTGGCACCATTGATCCGGAAGGCCACATAGCTGTCCGTACCCAAGGGAATGTAACGAGTGGGGACTTCGACTGATTCCGCTGGCTCATACCCCTCTGGAACTTCAATGGGTGATCCGGCGGCTATTTCCGCCACGATCGGGAAGATCGAAGTGCGCACGTAAGTGGTATCAAAATCATTCACTAAGACCGGCTTGCCATCCACGATCCGCACTTTCTTGGTGGTCTTGATGTCATCACCAAGCTCCCAGGGAGCCAGGATGAACATGCTGCCTTCCCCTCTCAGCAGCCAATTCACATTCACTCCGGCATCGATCAATCTGGCCATGAACTGAGGGTCGGGATACCTCTCATTATTCTTGTAGCGGTCCAAAGAATTGGCAGAGATACCAAACTTTTCCGTGAACTGGTACTGCTTCAGTTTCATTGCTTTAATCAGCATTCCCAGTCTGCTGCCGATGTCATTTGGGTCCATATTTCCTCCTATATGGTTACTTTTCTCTTGACCTTTTGCCGTATGGGTAAGATTATGCATCCGTGGACAAGATAAATTGTCTATCATTTTTGTCAAGATAGAATTGTATAGTGTGATTCGGCGGCGGATTCTTCCATTGGGATCGGAGGGTTTGCAAATGCTCTCGGAAGGAGCAGAAAGGACTTCCCAAGTTATTGCGATGCAGTATAGTAGCACCCAACAATAACATTAGGGAGGCGCTTATGAAAGCGACCGGTTACGAACCTGGGAAGACAGTGGTCGGGGACGACCACTGTGACAACCCGACCACTGTGACAGCTGTCACAGTGGTATCCAATCGGAGAATAAACCTGCCGATGCTGATCAGTAGATACTTTGAGCACTGTGACAGCAAAAATGGCCTGAAAGCTGTCACAGTGGTGCAGAAATTACCGACCACTGTGACACATCATCATGGTGGGTCTGTCACAGTGCTCTTACCGGTAACTGAATTGTATTGGAGAAGGCTTAGGATGAGCAAGCGGAAGATCAGGGCGGTCTGGCTGACCGTAGAGCGGGTGGCGGAGTTGATGAACTGCTCCACTCGCACAGTATGGAGATACGTTAAGAGAACCAGTATGATGGTACACAAAGAGCAGATAAAGCAAGGCAGCAGTAAGATCATGAAGTCTTTCCTGCTGACCGACCCGGAGATCTATGCCAGGGAGATGGCAGACTGTGAGAGCAGGGGCCGGATACCTGACGAGTTCATTGAAACCGGTATTGAGGTCGATGGCAGGCTACTGAACAGTGCCCTTGTCTACAAATATAGGAACGCAACTGCGGAGGATGGTGATTACTATGCAACCTTATGATGTCACTCCAGAGGAATACGCCGCATTTTACGAAGAGCGCTTCCCTGATCGGGGAAAATATCCTCGAATAAGTGAACTTATTGGGAGTCAGAAGCAAGCCCTGGTGACTCCCCCCATATATAAGGAAGAGGAGCAGGCGGTCAAAACACCTGCCCCACCACTTGATGTTGATTATGACAGCCCAGGGTACATCGACTTCAGTCCCCGCGAACACATCCCACTTCAACACGAAAAGGAAGCCAGGTTACTTGGCCACTTCTGCAACCTCGTGATTCGGAGGCTGGCCTTATGCCATTCCAAAGTAGAGGAGTGGAAGCTGATAGTTGAGGAATACAACAACGGAACCATGGCCCCAGAGCTACTCAAGCTCAGGGGTGAGCGCAAGGAACGGGCTCTGCGGCTCTGGATCGACCAGTATGTCAAATCCAATCAGGACATGTTCGCACTGCTGCATAAGGGCAAGAATATCAGCCATAAACGCAAGGTGACCGAGACCGAGTCCAATGTCCTGCTCAGCATTCTGCTGCATCCCAACCAGATCACCATCGGTTCTGCCATCAACATGCTCAAGGCTCAAGCCAGGCTGGGTTACTTTGAGTCACCCACCAGCAAACCCACCTTGAGAAGATGGTGCACTGAGTGGATGGAAAACCACCTGGCGACTTGGGAACAGACCCGCAAGGGCAGCAAATACGTAGCGGAACGCATAGTCAAGACCATCCACCGGGATGCCCGGCTCCTGCATGTGGGTCAGGTCTGGGTGGCCGACGGTCATACGCTGGCCTTCGATATCCTCAATCCCCATACCGGTAAAGCTCAACGCATGACCATGATCATGGTCTTCGACTGGGCAAGCCGCTATCCGGTGGGTGCCTCACTCGCCTTTACCGAGGATAGCCAGCATATCCAGACCGCCTTCCGCAATGCCTTCCTCAATACCTCGCACTGGTATCTGGATAAGGATGCCGAGGGGAATACGGTACAAACCCGGCCACCCTTCGCCTTCGTGCCCGAAGCGGTCTATCTCGACAATGGCAAGGCCTTCAGAGCCAAGCTATTCCACGAGTACTGGGAAAGGCATGACCTGGAACTCGAATTGGGCGGTGTGTTCCCCAAGTTGGGCATCGAAGCCCACTTCGCGGAGAGCTACAATGCCAAGGCCAAGGTGATCGAACGCTTCTTCAGAACCTTCCAGGAGCAGTTTGAACGTTTCATCAGCAGCTTCCGGGGAGCCAGCGTAGCCAACAAGCCATCCACCCTAATGCGTAACGAGAAGTGGGCAAAAGCCTTATACAAGCGTGAGGCTCCCACCATCCGGGACACGATGCAGATGATCGGCTTCTACATCAGGCACATCTACGGCGAGACCGAGCATGGTGCATTGGAAGGCAAGACACCTTGGCAGGTATTCAGTTCCGCACTGGTGCCGGAAGAGCGGATGCTCAGGCCGGATAAACTCAACTTCATGATGCTGGCCACCGAACGCAAGTCAGTTAGAAACGATGGCATAGTATTCAACAAGCTGCTCTACTGGCACGTCGCCCTGATGGACAACATCGGCAAGCCGGTGATCATCAGATACGACTATGCCGAGGCCAGGTGGATACTGGTCTATGATATGAAAGACAACTTCATCTGCCAGGCAGAGCTGAGACGCAGCCAGCATCCTTTCATCCACATCGATAAGAACAACCCGGTCTCGCATCAGTCCCTCAAGAAGGAGTACACGCAGATCAAGAAGCTGCAGCGCTTAACCGAACAGCATGCCCGAGACTTCGTACTGCGTAATCAGGAGGCGGTGGATAATCTCCTCGAACCTTATGTTCGGGAAAGCCTGAGCGCACCCAATCCCACCTTTCAACAAGGGAGCATGATCACCGCACCCGAACCTGAGGCTCAAGACCGCATCGAAGAGATGGAGCGGGAGATGGTCAAGGAACTGCCTGAATTGGAATTCATAAAGCCTGAGGAACAGAGCTTCGGCTCTAAGCAATCAGATACCAAGATAACTGGTACAGAGAATGAACAAGAAGCATTAACCGCCGATCCTGATCCCGAAGAGCAGGACGATGATGATGACGAGAGCTTCTACGGCATGCTGAAAAAAGTCGGCATAATCTGACAAGGAGGATCAATGAAACCCAACAAGCTCGTGCAAATCAAGAACGTAATCAGGGCCGATGCCTGCATCCAGTTCCTGATGAACCGGCCCAAGACCGAGATGGTAGGCCTGGGCCTGATCTACGGCAAGCCCGGCCTGGGCAAGACCACCTATGCCAGCCGCATCGCCTTCATGCGAGGTTACATCTATATGCGGCTGGAATCGACCACCACTCCCAAGTCCTTCGCGGTCGATCTGATGACAGCTCTCTACCGCCGCTTCGGACTGGGTGAGTTCATCCCCAGCGGCACCACCAACAACATCTTCAAGCACTGCCTGAAGCTCCTGGACGACAATCCGGAGACGGTGATCGTGATCGATGAGATCGACTATGCCTTCAAGCATGACCGTCTCTTAGGTGCCATCCGGGACATCGTGGATGTCACCCTTACCATCGTGATCCTGGTCGGGATGCAGGATGCCCGGAACAAGTTGGCCGCCATCAACCGCCACTACTTCGACCGCTGCAACTACTTCTACGAGTTCAGGAAAGTGGGCAGGGACGATATCCGCAAGATCGCCAAGGAAGTGATGGAGATACCGGTGGATGAGTCCATAGTAAACAAGATCGACTTCAACTGCGAAGGCAATCTCCGTAAGGCTGTGAAGATCATGTACATCATCGAGCGGGCTAAGGCCAGCAATCCTCAACTCTCCATTGCCAATCTCGATCTGGGGAGAGACCTATGACCGCCAGAGAACTTGTGCTGAACTTCGTAAACCAGTACAACAAGCCCTTCGATTCGCCCTTGGTAGCCAATATGACGGGACTGGAGATCGGGGAGCTTGAGCCTATCATAAGCGAACTCCTTGAGGACGAGACCATTAGGTTAGCCAGCCACCGGGAGTCCATCTATGTCCGCAGCAACCGCTTCAACACAACTTTGGACAAGCAATTGCGGGCGCACTGGAGCTTCGATCCCAAGGCAGCCCTGGCACTTCTCGATCTGATCGAAAAACGCAGCTTCACCTCGATCAGGAGCATCGCAGAAGCCTTCGGGAGAAGCCGCCAGTGGGTCTTCGTTTATCTGGAGGCGATGGCCTCGGTTAAGGTGATCGGCATCAATAAGAGCGGATACTGCGTATTAGACCACCAGAAAATCCCCATGGTGGGATCGATTGTGATCAAAGGCATCCTGGGCGAAATGCGAAGCAAGGCCGGGATGCCACCTAAGCAAAGAGCGCCTTACCGAACTAAGAAGCGCATGGCTCAACACCCACAGCAAGCACTGTAAGACCAGCCAACCGGGGGCATTCTATGGATCAGGAACAGCGGGAACGAAAACTACGCCAGGAGATACACGGCCTCAGGGTCAAAAAGTTCCACTGGCCGCTTGATGCCTTCAGGTTCATCATCAAGGGCCTCGGTTATGGTGAATCGCTGAGGGCTTTGCCGGAGGACCGCTTAACTGAGTTGAAGGCTCTCCTGCTCAAGTATCGCAAGCATGGCAGACCCCAAGTCTTTACTTTCGACCGCCAGGGCATGTATATGTTCTATCTCATGAAAACTGCGGCTTGGACCGAGTCTCAACTGCGGGCATTCATGCTGAAACACTTTTCCAAAAGCCACTGGAACCTACTCGACAGGAAGGAGCGCAGAGCTGTGATCGCCATGCTGCAGAACTATATCAAACAGAATGAAAAGAAAGCCAAATATACAGACAACAAGGAGGCATCCAATGGACACACCCAAGACCCCCAAGGCTAAAAAGCCCGTACCCACCCGTATTGACGCTAACGGCCAGAGCATTCCGGTCTCGATCATCAGACCTGAGATCCTCAAGCAGGACGCCATCGTAAGCAAGACCATCAACCGGGCCATCAAGCTGCATCAGCGTATGGTAGCTGACAAGAACAAGTTCTTTGAGGACGTGGAACTTTATCTCCAGCAGGTAGCCGAGAAGAACGGCCTGGAGTGGAAGGGCAATGCCGTCCTCAACAGCTTTGACGGCAAGTACCGGGTGGAGATCAGGTTCAAGGAACGCATCCAGTTCGGCATCGAACTTCAACTCGCCAAGCAGAAGATCGATGAGTGCCTGAAAGCCTGGTCCGCCGACTCCAACGTCAACCTCCGGGCCATCATCAGCGAAGCCTTCCAGGTCGACAAGAAAGGCGAGATCGCCAAGTACCGCATCCTGCGCCTGCGCCGTTACAACATCAAGGATAAGACCTGGAAGGAAGCGATGGAACTGATCGACCAGGCCATCCAGGTGGTAGCCACCAAGCAGTACATCAACTTCTATGAACGTGACGAGTCGGGCCAGTTCCGCCAGATCGTCCTCAACTTCCCTGCCCTGTGAGAAACAGTGGCAGCGTAACTCATCTCTATTTGATAAAAGCACAGGAGAATGAATAATGGCACCTATGAATACCAACACCGCAGAGGAACTGATGAATATCTTCAAAGATGAACGCAATTACCGCACCGATGAGATAGCCGAGATCCTCAGGGTCGACCGCTCCAGCGTCTACCGCTGGATACGTGACATCGGCGATCCTCTGCCGGCTTTCAGAACCAAAGAAAACGGACAGCTGCGCTGCTCCGGCAAAGACCTCAACCTCTATCTGCAGAAGCACAAGGTACGCCCCGAGTATGAGTAACAGCCATGAGTTCCGCATCAAGCGGGACAACTGCAGGGAAGCCTATCTGAACGGCAAGACCGATCCCACTGAGTTGGCGCTGATCTTCGGAGTTTCCGGCATCACCGTCCGTAAGTGGATCAAGTCCGGCAAATGGGACGAGCAGTTCAAGGAAGAGCGCAAGCTCGACCATGAGATCAACTTGGCCCGCAAGAAGGCACTCATCCAGGCACTGCGTGAATATGCCAAGAACCCGGCGGACACCGCTCTGCAGAGCCTCGTCAGCCTGATCAGGCAGAACCAGAAGGACGCTGAGCCTTCCAAAGAATTGAACGACTATATCGTCCGCTTCCTGGATCAGGTGACCGACTTCATGATCGAGAAGGGCTATGAGACTATGCTTAAACAGTTTCAGAGTATCGTGCTCGATCTTGCCGAGTACTTACGAGTCAGAAATGGATAGACACATGGTTACCTCCAAACACACCAGCCTACCTACCCTCCAACGAGTGGAGCTATTCCCTCCGGCTCCACGACATCCTGCCTGCCTGACAGCGGAGCCGATCCCCACGGTTCCGCTGATCCTTCCGGAAACTCGGGGTCCCCGACCAACGGCTTGCCGGGGGTTGGGGTGATACCCGGTTATGCCTAAGAAGTTCATTCAGCGGCATAACAAGGCTCTGACGGAGATCGCATCCAAGACGATCTCCGTCTTGCCTTTTATAGACGATAATCCTGAAGCCAAGACTGAGAGGATCAGGCGTACCACCGGATCAGGATGGGATGCCTTCTCGTTCTTCTGCCATACCTATTTCCCGCATATCTTCCCACTACCCTTTTGCCCAGCGCATGAGACCATGTTCGATGAGACTGACAAGGGCTCAGGCATCATTGCCATCACCGGATTTCGTGGGCTGGGCAAAACGGTACTCATGGGAGTGGTCTATCCCATCTGGATGATCATCCAGGGTGAACGCTACGTGATCCATACAGCCGCAGACATAGATCTGGCTCAGGAACGCACTGCCTTTACCTTGCATGAGCTGCGGAACAACAAGCGGCTCACGATGGACTATCCGGAGCTGCAGCCCGTGGATGCCTTTGATCTCGACTTCTATCTCAAGAACAAGGCGAGGATCAGAGCCAGAAGTATCAAGCAGTCTCACAGGGGAACCATCAATCCCAAGACTGCCAAACGGCCCGGACTGATCGTCTGTGACGATATCGACAAAGAAGAAAACATGGGCAACCAGTCCATCGGCAAGAGACGCATGGAGAAGATCACCCAGGAGCTTGCCGGAGCTCTCTCACCGGAGGGAAATGGCAGGATCGTCTGGCTCGGTAACCTGGTGCATCCCAACTATGCGATCTGCCAGTTTCAGGAGCTTATCTTGGGCGAAATACGGGCTGATAACCCTGATCTGGACACAAGGTCGGTTCTGAAAACGCACCAGAAAGCGATATTGCGCTTCTCTCTCGAAGATATGCATGGCAAGTCCATCTGGGAGGAGCAGTACCCCACTGCCACCCTGCCTAATCTGAGAGCCAAGTTTGGTCATACCGGATACCAGAGGGAGATGTTGGGGCAGCCAGTCATTGAAGGGAACATATTCAAGAACCACTGGTTCACCAGATACAAAACTCTGCCTGAGCCATCTCACATGAAGCGGGTCTGGCTCTATGCCGATCCCGCCTGGGGTGAGAAGGGCTGTTACAAGGCCATCATCTCCATAGGCTATGACGGCAACAGGTTCTATGTGATTCACGTCTGGATACGGCAGACCGAGAACACCAAGTTCTTCAGATACTACTATGATACCTATCAGGAACTTGATAGAACATATAGAGTCAAAGCCCGGGCAGCCTGTGAAACTACCTATGGTCAAGCTCGTATCCTGGCTGACTTCGACAGGTGGGCACAGGACAATCATCTGCCACCCATCAGTCACAGAATCAAGCGTATCGATAACAAGGACAACAAGAACCTCCGCATCGAAAGAACCGAGACCATCATCGAGACAGCAAAGATACTCTTTCCTGAAGGCCAAGATACTCCCACTCTCATCAGTCAGTTCCTCACCTATCCTGATGGCTACATCGATGGCTGTGATGCCCTGGCAGGCTGCTTGGAACGGTTCTCGGAATACGATATCGGCAGGAACAGAGTCAAGGTCAGGAGGTTCGCCTTCTGATGAACTACTACGATAAACTCATGCTTGAATACTACCGTGTCCTGAACAATGCCTGGAAGACCGAGATCAGGGATGCTGCCAGACTTGCCATCCAGATGCTGAGTGACATGCCACGAGCAGAGAAGATCAACCGGGACTCCATAGATAAGCTTATGGGCATCATCAACACCCAGTTGGGAGATGACTTCGCGGCCCTGGTCAATGAGCCCACCAAGGCGATAATAGACCGCTGTGTGCGCCTCGGACTGAGAGACACCCAAGTGCAAGCCCCAACCAAGACCAGCATTGGGCTCTGGGGTATAGAAGACCAGCATCTCTCATCCACCATCCAGAAGCAGCAGTTGTTCTGGATCGGGAATCACTTCGATGCAGACATCAGGCAGAACTTTGCCGATGTCCTCTCCAAAGCCATAGAACAAGGCTATACCAAAGAAATGCTTGCTGATACCCTCAAAGACCAGTTCAATGACCTGGCAAACCGCTCATCCCACTACTGGCAGGGACTGGCAGAGCATACCGCCCTGCGCATCAGGGAGTTCGGAAGGCTGCAAGGTTATAAGAAAGCCAAAGCCAGGTACTACAAGCTCGTGGTTATCCTGGATGACCGCACCAGTGATATCTGCCGGGCATTGGCAGCCCAGGATAAGGTCTATCCACTCAACGATGCCCTGGAAGTGATGGATAAGCTCATGGCTCTGGATACCAAGTCCAGTAGCCTGGATGATGCCAGAGATTACATCAAAGCCCTCGCACCCTGGATCAAGGATGACCAGATCGAATACGACTCAGAAATGAACCCGGTTGGTGTCTCCGGAGCGCATACACCTTTCCCACCGTTTCATTGGAAGTGCAGGACGACATCTGAGGTTTGGAATGTTTAGTTTCTGCTGTGAGTTTGTAAATCTGATACTATTTCATGAGTATCATCTTATGAGTTTGAGATATGCCATTCATCTCAACCCGCACAAAATAAATCCCCGAGCTTACAGCAGTACCTTTCTCGTCTAGTCCATTCCAGACTATTCGATGATGCCCTTCACGTAACAAACCGTTGTGCAGGGTTATTAACTTCTGTCCTTTGATATTGAACACAGATAACTTAGTCGATCCTTCCCGAGGAGTTATAAAACTGATGGTGGTTTCTGGATTGAAGGGGTTGGGGTAATTAGTTAGTGTTGAAAATGTTATAGATGGGATGACCGGATCATCTGTGTCAGTCGTTGTAAGATACATAGGGATCGCCACCTGAACTATTTCGCCTTCGTTGACAACTACGTTTTCTATGATCTGGTCTTCATAATCCCAGCGGCTTGCCCGGATCGTATATAATCCAGGTCCTGTTGGATACTCAAAGCACCCCAAACTGTCACTGAATTCGGGAAGTTTTTGGTTAATCTCTATCTTGGCACAGTCAATCATATCACCATTATCAGGGTTGAAAACGATTCCCCTTAGGCCGCCAATATATACAGAATTATATTCATAGGCACCGATGTCTACTGTTTGCTGACCGCCAGTACCTGAAGCGATGCGCTTGTGATATCTTATATCGAAATCAGGCAGATCGGGAAGATAAGCTCCAGTATCTATGCAGGGAGAATCATGCGCTAAACTAAAATCACTACCTAAGGAATCGGCATACTGAGGGTTAGCCATAATATTGCCTCCTCCGTCATAAAGCGGGGGCACAGGAATCTCCACGCAGTTATTCATAAAGATGGGCGGGTAACCATCGACATAATCTGCTGAAGAGGTGTTAGTATGGCCATCCAGGACGTTATTATAGAAGTTTGGGCTTGTCTCATACCCCAGTAGAATAGTGTCGTAATTGATAAAACTATTATTAAATAGCAGAGGCGACACTTCGTTGAATTTTGCTACTGCCCCACCGTCAGAACCCACTGGGGGGAAATGCCGAAACAAATTGTTATAGATTCTGGGTTTATTGAACACAGTATGGGCCCCTCCCCAGATTTCTATGCCATAGGCATAGTAGCCGGTTGTTTCCAAAATGTTGTTGTAAATATCCGAACCTCGACTTGTATTGTAGAATCTTACATGGCCATATCCAAAGTTGTCTGACAAGACATTGTAGCCAGGGCCAGACGATTGTAAGCTTGCATATCCGGAACCCATATTCGGTTTATAGATAAGGTTCCTTCGGCAATAGACAGTATCCACGTCAGTATATGACATACAAAAGAACTTGGTTTGTGAATTATAAGATTCATTTCCATACATGTTGTATGACCCTACATATCGAGACAGTTCCTTATTTGCATCAGTATCATTGAAGTTGATATACTTATTAAATATAATCTCACGATGGCTGCCACCCCCAGTAATATCTGTTGCAGTTCCGGAAAACTCACATCTGGCTATTGTTAGCGTGGGTGCATCTTCAAGATCAGAGCCGGCACTGATAAAACTAGAAGTGAAGTGAAAACCACTGAGATTGTAAGAAGTGAACCTGCACCCATATATAATCGTGTCTTCCAGAAGGTTGCCGCAGCTAATCGCAGCAGTATTAGTTTCAAAAGTGCAATATTTTACATCAATTCTACCATTCCTCACGCATAATGCCCCCCAACTATTTGGATAAGTGTAATCAATAATCCCCATGAAAGTGCGGTTAATATGGCAGTATTCGAATTCAGATTTTTGAGCGTTTTCTGTAAAATGGATTCCTCCCCACCGAAACAGCTGGTCACTTTGCCAGGTATCGAAGACAATGGGATAGGCCTGAGTACCATGTGCCACAATCTTGCCATGGACAACAATCATTTTAGCAATTGGCTCTATGGGATTATTTATGGTTCCATGCCAGAAGAAACCATTCCAATCTATCTCGATCGAAGCGCCGTTTATCTGAACCTGCACACCCGGCTCTATGGTGAGAGTTACACCGGAAGCAATGTATAAGAACGATACCAACCGATAAGGGCTATTCTGTAAATCCCAAGTGGTATCCTGCGAAATGATACCTCCCACATCCATAGCAGAAAGGCTGAAAGCCACAATCATTAGGGACGCGCTCAGGACGTATTTCATGTTCTTATCCTTGTTTTAGGTTGGAGTCACTTATGCAGAGACTCCAACACAATGAGTTTATTTTAACAGCATCATCTTGCGAACATGGCTTTTCCCACCTTGTTCTACTCTGACAAAGTAAACTCCAGACGAAACTGGTCGTCCCGATGTATCTGTTCCAGTCCAAACAATTCTGTGATTACCGGCAAGATGTTCTCCATTTACCAGTTCTTTTACCTTCTGTCCACGCAGATTATATACTATCAGTTTCACATAGCCATCTTTGGGTACTGCATAGTTTATTGTGGTAGATGGATTGAAAGGATTGGGGTAGTTGCCCTGGATAAGTAGATGGCTTGGGGGGCTTACCTCCTGAAAAACTAAAATCTGTGGGTTACCAAGTTTGGTTAGGAAATCCATGTAACTTTTAATATTTGTAGTGGTTGCGCTGCAATTTGGTAACGACTTAGCACCTTCTGAAGCATATTTATACAAGCAGTATGACTGATCTATTAGGGCATAGAGAGAATCTGCTACAGAGATGGGGTTGTTAATAACCAACTGCAAACGCTGAATAGCAGATAGATAATCCTCTTCTTTTATGTAACATTGAGTTTTTACCGCTTCCTTTTCCAAATAGGGAACCATGTTTTCAAGAGGTATCTTCAGATCAAGGTATTCCCTCAAAGATGCATAATCACTCTCAGTAGCTCTTTCTATAAGATACAGAAAGTCTATTGCCAAGGATGTTATAGTCGAATCAGGAAAGGCTTCTATAATTTGTTTCATTATATCTTGCGCTAGGCCAAATTCGCCTTGGAAAAAGTATTCTGTCCCAATGTTCATTAATGAATGGGGGGAAGTTGGTGGTTCAGGTGGTTCTGGGACAAATCTAAACGCAGAAACATCCGGATAGAACCTATCGGGAGCTGCAACCCAGTTCGGGATAAATGTATTGTTATACACTTCTGCAATTTCTTCTGGGGTTAGATTTGCTACTAAGTAGTTGTCCCAGTTTTCAAAATCAAACACTGACGAGGGATCGTTTGCCACTGAACATTGCTGGTCAATGATCCGGTTATCGGGATAGTTTACTAACATTTTTAAGGAACTTAAAGATGCCCCATCACCGATTAATTCGCACCCACCATTATCCTGGAACAAATTGTTCGAGAATCCATGATAGTCTGGCTCAGTATCTGGAGTTCTATACGATTTTGTCCCCAAGAACCCATGCCCTCTCAAGTTGGTGAAGTTGTTATTCATAACGTTAAGTTCGGCATCATTGGCATAAATACCCATGCCGGAGTATCTGCCATTTGGTTCATCCTGCTCTGTAAAGAAATTGTGATAAATAAGTGATTTTGAGCTGGTATGATCTATCCAGATGGCTGCGTGGTCGTTATAATAAAAATTGTTTGGTTCTATGTTTGGCAGCTCCAAAAGGATATCAGTCGGAACGCCATTGCCGTCGAAAACTCCACCAACCAGAATACTTGAATCCTGAGCGTATATACCGAAGATATTATTATTAAAATCGCATCCCTGAACAATGGCTTCCTTACAATTAATCAAGCTGATGCCATATTCATTTTGATCTTCGATAGTGTCTCCACCGAATGTACACTCGTCTTTGATGTCAGCCTTAAGATATTGAATGCCATTGCTTAGTTGATTATCTTGGATAAAAATCCCACAATGGTTGGATGCAAAGGAACACTGTTTAATAGTAGCAGTTTGCTCTATGGTCGCATAATTGCTTCTGTCAAAAAAGACTCCATAAGTACAATTAGAATATGAGTTATTGTTGTATTTTGGTTCATTCGCGTTCTTCACATAGATTTTATCAATACCACTTATATCAGAGCACTCAAGTATAAATGACGGGGAGTTTGTGCTGTATCCCGTATATATGTAGATTCCTTCCCATCTTTGGGCGTTTGGATGAGTAGATGTTATGCGAACATTGAGCAATTTACGTGGGTTTCCTTCTAATCCTTCTATCCTGCCATTATCATTAGTTATTATCCTATCGCCATGTAGTTCGGGATCATTGGAATCCGGGTCTGGTTTGTATCCAGAAATACAAACGCCTGATGCGAGCTTAATTGCGCTACTGTCTGTGTTTGTACCCTGGACGATCAATTGTGCTCCATTTCGATTCGGGTAATTACCACCATTCAAGTTCACATGAGAGTTCTCTTCAAAAAGCATAACAGCCCCATCTGAAACTTTGCATTCCCCAGTGCCAAGGATGTTTACTGTGCCATAGACTATGTAATCATCTACATCAGTTATAAAGCCTTTGAAATTCACATTAGTCTCATCTATTGTAAGCTGGGCATAAGCAGGATTAGTCATACCATCATAACCTATATCAAAATCATGTCCGATGATAGCAGAACTATTGTTTAACCCATATTGAGGGAATCGAATGATGAGATGCCCATGATTCGCTTGATAGTTGATCTTCATGGTGCTTGATTCCGTATGTATATAACCGGTATTCAATTCAACAACATCATTTATGTATACTCTTCCTCGGTTTTGCAGCCATCCAATCCGGGTGGAAACATCATTATCCGTGGAGTAATCATTCAGAGACAAAAATTCAGTAGTCGCGTTTTCCTTCACTATAATTGCATTTAGATCATATGATGTTGACGATAGGTTTGAGCCTTTGAATATCGCATCACTTGCTTCGGAAAAATCCATATTGTTGGTAACGACAAATCGACCTGTCCCATGATTGTTCTCATCAACTTGGAAAACTGCTGTATTCACGGTGCTATTGCAAGTAGCGCGATAAGTTGTAAGTAAGCAATCGTCGCCAAGCGTTATTGTTGCGCCATCCATGATCTCCAAATTATCACTTATATATACAGATACACCTTCTGCAATTTTTAATCTTGCTCCGGGGTGTATGCGAATTTTGTTATAGAAAAGGGGATGGTTTGCAGTAAGAATAGTGTCTCCCTCAGCCCAATAGACATCGAGAACCGGTTCGTCGCTTAAGAATACTTCACCTAATCCAATATCTATGTTCTGGTATTGAGTAGCCGTATATGCTCCTGTACCGTTTGCTCTGAGTAGTGTAACAGTGTATCGGGGATGCTTTAACAGGTTCTGAAATACTCCTCTGTTTACTTCAAAGGGAGGGGAATCGCCATAAATTACTGTTGTCGGCATAGCAGCCCTTCCGTAAGCATTGACATAAATGAAAGAAGTGTTCTCTCCACCAGTATCCACAGCATTAACAATAAATGTAGGTTGGACTTGGTATTTTACGACATTATCTTTACCTTTTTGAAATTTACTGAACCCCAGTGGTGGATTCACTGACTCCTGCTCGTGTTCAGGCTCTCCATTCGGCCCCACGCTTGATATAACCGGCATGTACTCAGGATAAGAAGTCACATAGCCATGCTCATCTGGATACATGATATTTAATAAACCAGATGCTGTTAGATAAGGTGTTACACCTGCCCATGATCTTGATGTTGGGCCCCATTGTTGAAATGAATCGTGTGTTACGTCTGAATACATATAGTTTGTTGAGTTGTATGAAATGCTTACGAAGTCACCTGTAATGATCTCTTCTTGGGGGTAGTAAGGTGGTTGCTCGGACATATTTGAAATGGAAACAATAACTGATCTATTCAAATCGGCTCTTTCTAACAAAGCGGAGTGATTATTGACATATCTGTATCCAGTTCCAAGGAATAATGACGTTGGATCATAAAAAGTTAACGGATCATAATGGAGTGAACCTTCAAATCCGCTGAAGTCGTATTTTTTCTCAAAGTAGTCAATACAATCATCGCGGAAAAAATACATCCCTTTGTATCTGTCTGTGAGTGTTGTACCTTTATACCCTCTAGTAAATATGGTACTAGTATTTTCATTATACTCAAGAGTATTGTTCAGGTTGGGACGAGAATTCTGAGAGAGATAATTATATCCTGGAGAGATAGGAACGCTATTAGATCCCGCGTCAGTAGATCCAGTAAAATAAACATGTCCGGAATTGTCAACTAAAGGTGCAGTCCAACAGCTGATAAGTTCTGTTTGGGGAGTATTTATTTGATTTGCGACCAACATAGGATCAATCTCATAAATCTTGTTATTCTTACTAACTGCATAGAGACGAACATCTTCCTCAACTTCTGTATCAAAAGCTATAGGCGCAATAAAATGATCCTCATCATTAAAGTTAGTAATAATAGGAATCGAATGTACTAAACACCCATCCCTTGCATCTACAACAAAAAGCGTATGTAAACCGAGAACATAAAGCAAATCACCGATTAAAGTAGGTGTTGCCATATATTCAAGTTTGAAATTGAAAGAGTTATCTATTGTGTCGCGCTCTAGGTTCCTCAGGTTCAAGATCCAGTTACATTCCGCGTTATCAGTGACAAAATCAGCTGAGACAGATAACAATGTTCCGCTTTTATTAAGCAGTATTACTCGATTGTGGTTTGTTGAATTATATTTGTAAAGTACGGGGCTAGCCCAAAAGCCCGTTGCACCATCTACACGTTGTTGAGCCTCACTAGTTGTAAAATAGGTGTTTATATTGCCAATATCATCAGTATTATAGCTCGACACGCAATCTTCTTCTAGGTTCAAGTGTTCTTGATTCATTTTAATGATCTGCCTGTTCTCAATCGACCAGTCGAAAATTCCGTTCAATACTGTAAAACTGATTAGCAGACCTTCTTTACCCAGAGGAGTTATAGGTTCACCAGTGTGAACATAGTTATACAAACCGAAAGTTGCAGCATAAAAATGCTGGTCGGCCGCATCGTCAACAGCTATTACGTTGCGAATCCTATCCGGGCATAAGTAATGCTCTGAAGCAGGTGGGGTATCGCCTCCCGTAGCATATAGAGCTGTTGTCATGATGGCAATTGTTATAATAATCCAAGTTGTTTTCATAATTTCTCCAAAGTTTGTTCATACATATGAGTGACTGTGAGTTATCTCCAATTCTTTGTTACTCACGTACTTTGAAGACATGACAGATAGCCTGTCTTAGTCTATCAAAACAAAATCTTTGATTGATCCCCATGTTATAGTGTTCTTTTCCAACGATTTCCCCAGCATTTATGCGCTCGAAAGAAGTTCCGGAGACCAAGCAGTGTCATAGTGTCATAAAGGATATTGCTGCCTAACTCAGTGCAGTAAAGCCCTGTGCCCAAAATGGTGAGCCTGCCGGCCAAAATGCTCATTGCCATAACAACCTCCTATAGAGAAGTATGTTCGTATAAGTCTATTTTTTCTACTGAACAAATTCAACTTCTTTTAGTTGACTTGAGTTCCCTTCTTCCGTTATTAAACGGGCAATAACGGAATGGCTCATATGAATCTTATAATCATGTTTAGATCTAGTTTCATCCTCTGGCGCATAAGACAATTTGTCAATTAAAAAATTCAGCGTGGGTTTCAAGGTTATTCTGTCAACCCAAAATTCATTGGCATCCTTACCCATTGCAAACCCTCACTTAAAACTTCAAATTGCTCTCACTTGGACAATTGAAGGTATCACATTGCTAACAAATACGATATGGTCAGACTTATCTGCTTTGTTGGACTTGGACATTCCTTTATTATCTAACTCTTTTTATCACCAAAACTTCAAATCACCCACCGTTTATTGAGGGACTTGGACATTCACTTAGATTATCAGAAAACTTGCGTCATATACACAATAAAATGACCTGAAAGAAGTTAGCAATTTTTGAACAATCGACTTATATAGCTCATCATCTTTTGGACTTGGACATTTGAAGTTTTGGTGATTGGATTTGAAGTTTTCAGTGAGGGTTTATATCAAGCGAGTTCATAATGAGTGCTTGATAACTTTATAAAAACTGCTTGACAAAAAAACCTGAGCTCTTATTGTTGCGATAGTGGGAGTCATTGGCTTGACAAGTCCTATTCTCCCGAAAAGTGTAGTTTATTGTTTTAAAAGGGGTTAGATTGAGTATTTGTACTGCTCGAACCAGGCCGGCCAGCATTTATCTGGCTACATCCTCGGGAAAAAAGCATCCCGTGGGCAAAGACACTAGATCTCACTGTAACATGATAGGCAGCAAGTAATGCCAGCCCCACAGATAACTGTTTTAAAGGAATTATGCAAAATATATCTTAATCACTTAGGGAGGATCTTATGAGAAAGATCACTTTGTTTGTTTTATCCCTGGTCCTGGCACTGGGGGTGTTTTCTGTAGCTACAGCCGCGACTATCACTTTAGGCACGCAAGTAGTTGCCAGCGAAACTACTGGTATTGGCCCAACCAACTACTTCTGGGAAGCCCGCAGGATACAATGGGTTTACACAGCAAGCGAGATCATCGCTGCCGGAGGCTCAGCCGGAACTATCAACTCAATAGCCTATGACATATCGCAGATCGCGGGCGGCAATCTTGTCAATTACAAGATCAAAATGGCCCACACCACAGCAACCGATGCCTCTACTCACAACACCGCAACCCTTACTACTGTAAAAAACTCCCACACTTTTTTGCCTGGAGCAACTGGGTGGCGGACGATCACCTTTGATACAGGATTTGTGTGGAATGGAACTGACAACATCCTCTTTGATGTTAGTTGGGGTGTAAACGCCGGTTATAGTTCAACAGGTCAAGTTTGGCTATACAACAATGTTGCCAATCAAATGCGAGGGGTTTACTCAAGTACTGCAAGCGTTGAAAATACGGCAACAACTACAACCCGATTAGGTAAACCCAGAGCTCAACTCGATATTACTGCTGGGGGCATCGCCAACCCCACCGCCTTCACCGCCACCGCGGCCAGCACCACCCAGATTGATCTGGGCTGGACCCGCAACGCCACTCCGGACAACGTTTTGCTGGCCTGGAACACCAGCAACACCTTCGGGACTCCGACCGGTTCCTACAGCGCCGGCGGCAGCATCAGCGGCGGCGGCACTGTGCTTTTGGCCAATAGCAACGCCACCAGCTACAACCACACTGGCCGGGATCCCAACACCACCTACTATTACAAGATCTGGTCCCAAAACGGAGCGGGGCCGACCTATTCCTCCGGCGTGACCGCCAATGCAACCACGCAAATGGCTCCGATAACCACGTTTCCCTGGACGGAAAACTTGACCGGAGTGACAACCGGCACCATTCCCACAGGCTGGACTCAGACGGGAGCAAGCGCTCACTGGAGTGCGCAAGCCACCAACAATGCCGGCGGTACATCTCCAGAATTCAGGTTCTACTGGTCACCTGGTGAAACCAGCACCTTCAGGCTGATCACACCGCAGCTGGACGGCAGCGTGGGCGCTCTCCAACTTTCATTCAAGCACCTGATCGATTATTATGCCACCCCGGCTACTTACGCGGTGCAATATACCACCAACGGTGGCAGTTCCTGGACCCCCCTGTGGTCTGCGGTCGATCCCCCCGCAAATGTGGGGCCAACGACCCAGGTAGTAGACCTGAGCACGATAAATACTGTTTTCCAGTTGGCCTGGGTTTATGACGGTAATAGTTATAATACCGACAACTGGTATGTGGATGATATTTCCGTAAGCCTTGCCATACCAGCGATCAGCATCTCCGAGACTTCCTGGGATTTCGGTTTGGCCTATAATGTGAGCAGCAATTGCACCCCGCATTACTTCATTGCCCAGAATACGGGCGCGGGAACAGTGACCATTGCCAGCGCGCCTCAGTTCACAGGAACGGACGCCAGCCAGTTCACGCTGATCGACGCCAACACCTATCCCATCGAGTTGGATGCCACTGAATACGCCTACTGGGGAGTGAAATTCACACCCAGTTCCTATGGCGAAAAGACAGCCTACCTCTCAATCGTTGACGACATCAGCGCCAAGGGCCTCAGCTTCTTCGCCGCCGAAGAGATCCCCGCGGCTACTGAAGGTGTTAAAGCAGCTTCAAATGCCACAGCCAAGTCCGTGGGCGCCCTGCCCACCTCAACTGTAAAAACCCGGGCCACCAACAACGTCAGCCTGCGGGGCTTTGGCGTGATGGGTGTGTTCGAAGATTACTTCGAAACCTACAGCCACCTCTCCGGGACCCTTACTCCCTGGACCCAGTATGACGGTGACGTAACACAAACCTGGGGCCTGCAATACAACCCAGGATCAGGAGAAGTTACAATAGTTCCTATCTACACTGGATCTTTCATCTGCCTGGACTTCAGCAGTTATTCACCAGAGCCTGACGATTCCTGGCGCCCTTACGGCGGTGACCAATATGCCGGTTGTGCAGCCGCGAACGGGGCTGTGAACAATGACTGGCTGATCTCGCCACAGCTCAGCTTCCAGGACAGTCCCCGGATCAGCTTCTTCGCCAAGTCTTTGGCGGCCGACTATTACCCTGAAAGCTTCAACGTGCTCTATTCCACCACTGGCAACAGCTACACGAACTTTGCCGGCAACTATCTGAACAGCACCCAGCCCCAGACCGTCGGCCTGGACTGGACCCTGTTCGAATATGAATTGCCTGCAGCCTGCGCCAACACCAACGTTTACATCGCGATCCAGTGCGTATCCAACGATATGTTCATGCTTATGATCGACGATTTCGTGGCCGGGCATCTGGCCGGACCCGCTCTGACAATATCTGATGATGAGTGGGACTACGGCCTGGCTTTCATCGGCGCCAGCAACTGCACGCCGCGAGTCTTTACCGCCACCAACGCCGGGAGCGGTACCGTTACCATTAACAACCCTCCCACCCTGGAAGGCACGGACGCCGGCCAGTTCACTCTCACAGACGCCAACACCTACCCGATCGCGCTGGATACAAGTGAATCTGCCTCCTGGACAGTGAAATTCACCCCCACTTCCTGGGGCGAGAAAGATGATGCCTACCTGCGCATTGTGGACGACCTCGCCAAAAGCGGGCTTACCATCTACGTGCAGGATCCCGTAAGCGGTGAAGGCCAGGCAGTGAAAGGCCCCGGCATGGTCCCCAATGCCGACAAAGGCAACAGGGACGACGCTCCCAAACAGAAGGCCACCAACGCCATCTCCCTGCGCGGCTTTGGTGTGGAAGGCCTGATGGAAGACTACTTTGAGTATTACAGCCACCGCGACCAGAGCTTCGGCTACTGGACCCTGCATGACAAGGACCTGGAGATCACCAACGGCATCTACATCGGCGCAACTGAGTACTTCGCGCCCTACACCGGCTCCTTCATCGTCTTTGACGACCAGGCGGTGCCGGAACTGAGCAACGAAGACTGGATGGCCTATTCAGGTGACAAGTGGGTGGGTTCCTTCGACGTGGCCGCCACCGGCGTGCTAAACGACGACTGGATGGTGACCCCCGCCCTGGATTTCGACAACGACCCCCGCATCAGCTTCTTTGCCAAGTCACCCAACAGCTCTTACGCACCTGAACGCTTCAAGGTCTATTACTCGACCACGGGTGACGCCTATTCCAACTTCACGGGCAACTACGTGGCCGGCAGCGCCACCACCTGGATCGAACCTTCCACGGAATGGACCAAATATGAATATTCCATCCCGGCGCTGGCCAACCATACCGGCTGGATAGCCATCCAGTGCGTTTCCGATGACTCCTGGGTGCTGCAAATCGACGACTTCGTGGCCGGGCACCGTGCCCTCTACGACGTCGACCCGCCCATAATTACTGAACTTCTGAACGTCGCCGCCACCTCCACCGTCACCTTGACCGTCACCAACATCAGCGCCTCCGCCTGGAGCTATACCGGCTTCTCCGATACGGCCAACTGGCTTACCTACACCGACGCCTCCGGCACCATCGCTGCTGGTGACCACATCCAGATAGTGCTGAACTTCAATGCCACCGGCCTCACCGCCAACAGCACCTACACCACCGATTTCGTGATCACCACCGATTTCGGGACCATCACCGTGCCGGTGACCCTCACCGTGCTGGCCGCCAACAACGCCATCCCGGTGAATCCGCGCATGGCGGCGCAGTGGGAGGACGCTGTGGGCGTGGGCATCGCCTGGGATTACTACAATGTTGGCAACCCTCAAGGCAACAAATTCGGCATCCCGGATGGTTTGATCGTGGAATTGTCGCAAACGACCACCGTGTTCATCGCTTGTGACACCGACCAGCAAACAGCTTGCACCAACTACCTGAGCGGCATCGGCGCCATCCTGGCCAACTGCAAGTTCGTCAACTTCCCCACGAACACTTACTGGGCCCGCGACTGGGGTCCCTGGCACATCTTCCACGGGGATTCCCGTGGACGCGAAATGAGCCTGGTGGATTTCGATTACAACCGTCCCCGTCCTCTGGATGACGCGGCGGCCGGCTATATCAACACCTATATCGAAGCCAACTACCCCACCAACTACGACAACACGCTGTTCAAGGCCCCCATCATTCACACCGGCGGCAACATCATGACCGACGGCAACGGCGCCGCCATGTCCACCAACCTGGTGCGCGATGACAATGACGGAGACCCTGTTTACGACTACACTCCGGTTACCGCGTTCAATTACACCGATGCCCAGATCGCCGCCATCATGAAGGAATTCCTGGGTATCGACAACTACATGATCTTCCAGGACCCGGACAACGACCTCAATACCACGGTGGACCACATGGACTGCTGGAGCAAGCTGCTGGACGTGGACATCGTGATGATCCAGCGGGTGCCGGATACCGCCGATGAATACCAACTCACCGAAAACGCGGCCACCGACTGGGCCACCCGGGCCTCCAGCTACGGCGAGCACTTCCCCTACCGCATCCACCGCGTGGACGAGATCCCCGGAACAAACGGAACCAATTACACCAACTGCTTCATCCACAACCGCAAGATCTACATCCCCGCCTACGGTGGAACCCTGGCTGACATGGACGCCGCGGCCATCGCCGCCTACCAGGCCGCCATGCCGCAGTACGCCGTGCAAGGCTACATCGCCAAAACCTCCGATCCCTGGCTGGCCTCCGACGCGGTGCACTGCCGCATCAACACCATCTGGGACTCCCAGATGGTGCACATCTGGCACCATCCGCTCTGGGGTTCAGTGCCGCCGGCCGTGGACGTGGTCCTTCCCATCGAGATCACCAGTTACAACGCCCTCAATGCCGACAGCACCTATGTGACTTACCAACTCTATGATGCCGCCACCGATACCTGGGGTGCCTGGGTGGACGTTCCGCTCAGCATGACCACCACCTCCAATCCCACCGGTTACTGGGTCAATATGGGCAGCAACGATTACACGATGACCATCCCCGGTGTAAACCTGGCTGTGGGCGACTCCATTCACTACGCGATCATTGCCAACGATGTGAACAACAACGAACACTGGCTGCGCCTCAACCGCAGGCAGGACCCCTTCTTGCTGGACGTGCGCGCCACCCATACCCTCATTGTGTTGTCACAGGACCAGAATGGCAATCCGATCACAGGCTACACGATCTACCGGAACGGACTCGACACTGGCCAGGATACTGGATACACCTTCACCAACCAAGCGCCTGGACTGCTGGCCGGCACCTATTCGCTTTCCTCACCTCCTGAAGGATTTGTGTGGGAAGCGATCACCATCCCCGTGAGTTCCAGCGACTTCACCGCGGGAAACAACTACACGGTTACCATCATATTCAAGCTGAAGTCGGAAGATCCCCTGCCCATCGAGCTCTCGTCCTTCACGGCAACCATCTCCGCGCAGAACTTCATCAGCCTCACCTGGGTTACCCAATCCGAAACCGGGGTGCTTGGCTTCTACATCCTGCGCAACGTCCAGGATGACCTGGCCAACGCTGTCACAATTAGCCAGCTGATCACCGCCACCAACACCTCGCAGCAGCAAACCTACGTCTTCACAGACGATGAGCTCTACGAGGACGGCACCTACTACTACTGGCTGCAAAACTCCGACCTCGACGGTACGGTGGCCTTCCACGGCCCCATCTCCATCGCTTACACCACCACCGGTGGCAACATCCCCGGCATTCCGCTGGTGACGGAGCTTAAGCCTGTCTACCCCAATCCCTTCAATCCCAGGGCTACCATCCCCTTCAGCCTGAAGGAAAGCACAACGGTGAGCTTTGAGATCTACAACACCCGCGGACAGCTGGTGCGCCGCATACCCATCGGCGACAAAGCCGCCGGCTACCACCAAACCGAGTGGGACGGCCGTGACGGCCAAGGCCGCGCCTGCGGCACGGGAGTGTATCACATTCGCATGACCGCCGGAACGGAAAGCTTCTTCCGCAAAGCGGTGCTGATGAAATAAGCCCTTCCTGATCAATCCTGAAGCCCCGGATCTCCCTGAACCGGGGCTTCCCTTTTGGTATGAAAAAAGACCACAAACCACACATATTTACCCGGATTGAGTATAGGGTTAACGTAGATTTTCGCAAAAAAAGCGGATCGACGCAAAGAGGTTGATCAGCGTGAACTTGCCGTCATTCCGGGACGACACAGTCGGGCCCGGAATCCAGACGGTTTGGGTAATGCCCTGGTAAGGGGACGATCCAGATGCAGTCTGTATCGACCCCGCTTCGACCTGGAACCGGGATTGGCTATTCCCGCCAGGGCTGGATTCCTGGGCCCCTGTCGCTGGCGCGACTTCCCCGGAATGACAGGCTGGGGCGGATAAGCCTCGCAGAGGCGATGGAACGACAGCGAGGGAGCGGTCGAGCGCAGCGAGGCAAGCCCCTCGTTACGCACGCGCAAGCAAGATATAAGCCCCTCGCGGGCGACAGAATAGGCGGTATTAGCTCTGTCGCCCACAAGGGGCTTCCAATCTGTACCGGCTCCTGGCACGAGGGGCTTACGCGCCCTCGCTATCGTACTTTCGCCCCTCCGGGGCTTTAAGGTACCTTTCCAGGTCCGAAACAACGTCACTCCGTTGCGGAATGACGTAGCGTTGGTTCGGGTTGAGGCGCGCGGAAGAAATGATTGACAGCTTCACCCGGGCGTGGAAAGAAGAAACCAGTCCTGATGGCAGGGACACACAAACAGGACACACAAACAGGGAGGTTCAGATGGACAGACCGAAAGTGGTGCTCTACGTGGGCGCCTCCGTGGACGGCAGGATCACGCTGGGACCAAACACCACCATGTTCGACGCCTACAAACAGCCGGAGCTTTTCGGGATGCTGTTTTCGGGAGAGGAATGGGCCGGCTTCACCCAGGCCGTGCGCGAGCTTTACCAGCCGGACATGTTTCTGGAGGGCAGCAACATGCTGGTGGCGGAAAATGAGGAATTGACGCCGCTGCCCAGGTTCGGGGGAGACGCCGCCGAACTGTATCGGGACTTTTTGCCGGATGACATTCTCCACCGTCCCGGGCGGAAAACCTGGACCGCGGTGATCGATGGCCGGGGCAGGTTCCGAAACGGCTACACGGCTGATTGCGACGACCCGGAAACCTATATGCTGCATCTGACCACAGAGACCGCGCCGCCGGAGTATCTGGCCTTTCTGCGCGAGCGGCGCCTGCCTTACCTGATCGAGGGACGGGAGCGGGTGGATCTGCCGGCCATGCTGGCCAAAGTGAAGACAAAGCTGGGCGTGAACACGATCGCCACCAGTTCCGGTGGAAGGCTGAGCGGCGCCCTGATCCGCGCTTCGCTGCTGGACGAGATAAACATCCTGCTGTGTCCGCTCGTGATCGGCGGCTTGGCTATTCCCACCCTGTTCGCTTCGCCGGAACCCGTTTGGCCCACGCTTCTGCCCAACCAACTCCGGCTGAGGGAAGTGAAGCACCTCGCGAACGACAGGCTGTGGCTGAGATACAAGGTTAGCTGAGCGCATTGCAAACCCTCACTTAAAACTTCAAATTGCTCTCACTTGGACAATTGAAGGTATCACATTGCTAACAAATACGATATGGTCAGACTTATCTGCTTTGTTGGACTTGGACATTCCTTTATTATCTAACTCTTTTTATCACCAAAACTTCAAATCACCCACCGTTTATTGAGGGACTTGGACATTCACTTAGATTATCAGAAAACTTGCGTCATATACACAATAAAATGACCTGAAAGAAGTTAGCAATTTTTGAACAATCGACTTATATAGCTCATCATCTTTTGGACTTGGACATTTGAAGTTTTGGTGATTGGATTTGAAGTTTTCAGTGAGGGTTTATACTCATCCACCATTTCCGTATAACTTTTTTGGATGCCGGGGCCAGTGAAATTGAGATTTTTCAGCTCGATCCACTGTGAAAACGGATTGGGGATCAGATTCCAACCCGGGTATATGGGCAAAGATTCCGTATGATTGGGCAGAACGGCTGGCAAGCTGAGCTGATAGGACTGCTGATGCCGGACCAGGTATCCGAGTCCGTAATACAGGTTCTGCGCGGGTTGCCAGGCCCCGGATCCGGTGAAACTCCAGGCAGCTGCAGTATCTCCGAGCAATTCCGCGACGCTTTGATCGAACCCGCCAGAGGGAAAACTCAACAGTGAATAGCCCGGCGGCCCCTGGTAAACCAGATTGGGGGGAATAAGGCTGAAACGCCGGCTGGAAGAGAAACTCAGGTCCGTTCCGTCAGAAAGGTTCAAAACGACGGCCAGCTGCGCGCCGCTGACGGGCATTGCCGGGACGAAGCTGAATTCCGTAAGCCGCGGAGGCAGGCCGGATGCGATCTGCAAAGTGTCCGGGACTCCGCGCAGATAAAGGTCCACGCTATCGACGCGGGGCTGGTTGATCACTTCCCACTGCAGATCCAGATTTTCGCCAAGATATTGATAAACATCGGCCGTCTGGGAGAATTGCACCCGCGGAGCTTGGCGGCCCCAATAAAGATCTAGGTAGCGCCAACCGTTGTTATTTGCGCCCAGCCAGACGTAGGGTCCCAAACGCAGGTCGTGCCAATGGTCGTTTTGCACGTCATAAAGCAGCAACTCGGCGCCTTCAAAAATCAGATTTGGATCCGGAGTCAGCGTCAAATATGAGGAAACGTAATCGCAACGGTAACGCAGATGCCAGCATTTGAAAGCACTCGCGGGATCGAAGACCGGCCGGATATCCTGGTAATAGATATAGGTTTCGCTGGCCAGGGTGGTGCCGATCTGTAGGGAGCCCGAGCTGGCTTGATTGCGTAGGTCATATTTGTCCGTGCCGTCGCTGGCCAGCGGACTTATGCCGATCCACAGCGTCTTGGTTGTGCCGTTCTGGGAGTTGCTGAGCACAAAGGGATATCTCCGGAAGGGGCTGGCGCGCTTAGTTTCCCAATGGAAAAGCTGTGTCCCGTCGGCAAATTCCGCGCTAAGCTGGTAGTCGTAAACAGTTCCGTTGGCAACCGTCGAATCCGTGAAAGCGTAGCTGCCAGCCTGATTGGGGAGCAGGCCGGGATTTTGATGCCAGGACGCAAGGCGGAAGTAGTTTGCGCCGTTTTCGCCGCGATAAATATTAAAACCTTGGAATTGGCTCAGATCGCTGTCGAAACTGAGGTTGATGACATTGTCCCCCTCTGCGGCTGAAAAATTCCCGGCGATCGTGGCTGTGTTCCAGATCTTGATCTCGTTGCTGGAGGGGCTGAAGTTTCCGTGCTTGTCCCGGGCCAGGATGCGGGCGTAAATGATCCTGTTTTCCACTGGCAGGTCCAGGGTGAAAGAATGTGCTTTTTGCCAGGCCAGGAGGGGATCGGTGACGCGGTCCAGGACCTGGGAAACTTCCTGTCCGTCCACCTCCCAGCGCAGATGCAGCTCATAGCTGTCAAAATCGTAGCTGTAGCTGCGGTCCCAAGCCAGATAGGCATAATTGGACTGCATATCAGTCAGGGTGAGGTTTTCCGGATTGGAGGGCCCGGTTCCGTCATCCAGGGCCAGCACGCTGTCCACGACCGCGTAGAGCGCGTCCAGCCAGGGCGTATAAAACTGGATGAAACGCGTGTAGCGCTGGGCCAGGTCCCAGGTCTGGGTTTCGGCGACGTAACCGAAAAACCAGCGCCAGGTGTCTTCGTTGCGCGAGTAGCATTTGGGAAGTTCATCCATTTCCACATGCAGGAAGGGCGAAAAGACATCATACAGGTTTTGCTGCTCCGTGTAGAGCATCTGCTGATTGAACTCCGCTCCCGGCAATTCCGTGTTTTCGGGGAGTTGTATTTCCTGCCCATTGTGCAGATAGGTCACCGGATTGGCGTAGTTGTAATTGACGCAGTAAAAATCGTCGATATCGACCTCGGAATGCGTTCCGATGCTGTTTTGCGGATGTACCACGTAAGGCGTGCGGTCGAGCAGGTCATTCCGGGCGCGGGAATTGTCGCGGACCGGCAGGGCCGGGAATTCCCTTCCGTAGCCGCTGGAAAGCATCACGTTGGGTTGGCCGGAATATTTGTTCCAGTCATAAGTGTGGATCTGCAGCGAAAGTTCGGTCCTTCCGGTGAGGCCGCGGATCTGGTCGCAGCAGTGTTGGTAGGCTACATTGAAGGGATGGTCCGGATTGCGCGAAGGATCGCTGAGCGACTGGTTGTTGCTGTTGTAGGGCGGAATGTAGGCCACTTCGCGGCCCGCTCCGGCGATCAGTAAAAACCGCGCGTCCAATTTCAGAAAAGACTCCAGGGCGAAAACCGGGCCGGGATAATCGTCGCAGGGGTGCACCTGGGTGACCACAATCGGGCGCGACGCGCTGGGATTGAAAATGTAGAGGCCCCAACCGTAGTCGAAACTGCCGGTCTCGTCGTCTGATGTGTCTATGGTGCCGTTGGGATCGACGTCATCATTGAGGAATTCCCTGAGCATATAAAACACTCGGCCGCTGTCCAGATCCTGGAATTGCACCACTTCGTAAGGGAAGCCATAACTTCGGATCTTGGCTTGCGCGGCATCCAGATCCAGGGCCAGAAAATCCGCGATCACGCCGTCCCAACTGAGCAGATCCTCGCTGCTGGGAACTCTGAAATCGCCGAAGTCGTCGTTTTGTTCCTCCCACGGCGCGTAAACGTTCAGCCAGGAAACCTGTCCCTCGGACACGTGCGATACCCAATTGTCGTAGGCGCAGCCTGGCTCCGTGCCATACAGGAAGCCGCGGATCGAGCCCACTTCCGTGGTCACGGCGTTCAGGCCAGAGGCCAAAAGGATAAAAATGGCCAGGCAAAGCGTCAGGCGCATCGCTGCATCCTGGCTCGGGTTTCCGGGGCTTGAATAGGTCGCATTTGGCAAGGATGGTTTCCCGCCGCGGTTTGTCAAGCACAATGTCGGGCAGAATTATCTTGACAGGCGCCTTCGGTTCTGGCTTGAAGAGAAAAAAGATGGGGGAGGAACGATGACCCACAAATGGATAAAGGCGCTCGAAGCCACTCAAACGGCGCTGCTGGCCACCTGTGAAAATCTCGAGCCGCGGCTGCGGCCGATGACGCTGATCTGCAAGGGCGGGAAGCTTTATTTCGCGACCGGGGCCACCGACACGAAAAGCACCCAGATCGCCGCCAATCCCAACGCGGAGTTTTGTTTGCTCTACCGCCAGGGCAAGTATTCCGGCTATCTGCGCGGCAGGGGGATCCTGCGTCAGGTCGAAGAAGTGGCGCGGAAAAAGGAGATCGCGGACTTCGCGACATTCATCTACGATTATTGGAAGGAAGCCTCTGATCCCGCCTACCGGCTCTTCGAACTGGAACTCAGGCAGCTGCGTTATCTCAAGCCCGGCGACATGTATGAGGAGGTGGCTGACCTGTAGGCGGTTCGAGTGACCTTCTGAAGGCTTCGGAGCTTCCCGCCGGCGTGGAGGGAGCGCTGTTTCCGTTTGCCAGTCCTGGTTTTTGGCTTAGTATTTCAATTTAGCAGACAAGCAATATTGAAACGGCAGATAGAACAAGGAGCGGAAATGGATTCCTTCAGTTTCTACAATCCCACCCGGATCCTATTCGGAGCGGGAGCGATAAGGCATTTGGGGCAGGAAATGAACAATGCCGGGGTGAAGAAATGCCTTCTGGTCGCGGGCGGAGGCTCGATCAAGACCAATGGCATCTACGAACTGCAAACCCTCACTTAAAACTTCAAATTGCACTCACTTGGACATTTGATGCTATCACATTGTTAACAAATACGATATGGTTAGACTTATCTGCTTTGTTGGACTTGGACATTCCTTTATTATGTGACTCATTTTATCACCAAAACTTCAAATCTCCCACCGTTTATTGAGGGACTTGGACATTCCCTTTGATTATCGGGAAACTTGCGCCATATACACAATAGAATGATCTGAAAGAAGTTAGCATATTTCAAACATTCGATTCGTCTGGCTCATCTTCTACTGGACTTGGACATTTGAAGTTTTGGTGATTGGATTTGAAGTTTTCAGTGAGGGTTTATATCTAAGTTTCTCTTTTAGGTTCATTCGTAAACCTCCTACGATCATAAACAGCCTACAGAAATACATCAACTTGTCAACACTAATCTGAAGAGTTATGACAAATTGTTTTAAGATCGACTTCATCCAAGGCAAGACCGATGCTCCCGACTACAACCAGGTCAAGCATAGCCTGGAGGATAGCTCCACCAACAGAGCCATCATCAGCCTGTCTGTCTCTGCCGATAAGCTGCAGTCGGTCTCCAACTACAGCCGTGAACCCAAGCGGCTCGTGTTTGAGTGCTTTCCTACTGTCTGGATACAGGAGAACATCCTGAGTGGGAATAACGAGCATGAACGCTATATCTCGCACTTCGAGGTGAAGGTCTACCGGGACGAGGCTCTATTCTTTACGGGCATCATAGATACCTCTCAGCTATCATTTGATGTAGCCTCCGGCATCCTCAAGATCAGTTGTTACGACAAGATCAAGCTGCTTTCCCTGTTCTCCGATCTCACCCACTACTATTCCCTTTCCGCGGGTTACCTTCCGCAATGGATATTGGCCTATTTCATTCAGGACATCGGGCAGAAGATACCCGTCAACATCCCTTACTCCAATCAGTTCAGCTTGCCTACCCTGAACATCGGCAGCGGCAACGCCCTAACCATCGCCCATATCGGCTTCGATGATCTGCTTGCCTTTCCCAATCCCACCCATGGCTGGACTTACAGCTATGACGGCTCCGGCTGGCCGGGTCCCCAGTGGGGATATCTGATCGATACCATAGCCAACCGCATGAGCTTCGTCTTTGCCTACAAGAAGGTGATCAAGGCCACCTATCCCAGTCCTGCCGCTACCAGGTATCAAGGCCGTTACCGGGGCCGCATCTATAAGTTCTTCAACAATATCTGCCCGGTAGTGGTCGAGTATGACGAAAAGACCGACTGGGTGGAAAACCTGGCCTTCCTCGAAAACGCCACCAATGAGTTCATCGGCTTCTTTACCGGGAACGGCGTCTCCGAGTCCACCCTCTACAATGGTCTGGCTTCTGTGGGCTCTATCGATAGCCGCAGCTACGGCAGCAGCCAGTATGTCAACCACTGGATCGAAGCCCACTTTCATGGCAACCTCTTCCCGGCCAAGCTGCATCCCGGCAAGGCCTACGTAAACTACACCGATGAGCGGACCGATAACATCAAAGTGTTGCAGGCCATGCTCATGCTTTACAATGCCACCATCTTCAGCAATCCCCAAGGACAGATCGTGTTCAAAAACAAGGATGCCTACAGTAGTACAGTGATAGACATCGATGCCGGGGATGTGGTCGATTTCACTACCAAGCGGGGCAATCCGGAGAAGCCCCAGATAAGCTCACTGGATATCCTGACAGGGGATACAGCTCAACTCCAGAACCTGATCAAAGACTATTTGATCGACTTTCATGACTCCAAGTGGAGCTGCGAGGCAACCATCGATAGTCTCTCCAAATACAACCTCTCCCTCCAGTCCAGGATACGCATCCAGAATCAGATCTATGCCATAACCGAACTGGAGCGCAATTACATTGAAGATGAATACAAGGTGAAAGCATGGTTGTTATAAAGGGATTCAAGCTTATCCGCTGGGCTAATGACGGCATCTATTACTTCTTCTGTCCCAACGGGCAAATCGAATACAGCCCCAATCAGAAGTACCGCATCGAGAAGAAGAACGCTTATGATCCCACTATCATACACAGAAGGGAAGCCTACCGGGAGGACGCCTTCGATCTGGAGGCGGTGCTTGAGCCATCCGAATACTACAGCCTGATGAGCTTCCTCCTCGGCCCGGGCGTGCTCTATCTGGAATACACAGCCTACAACAATATCAACAGCCAGTTCCCGGTCACCATCTCTCAACTGCCCAAGTGTCCGGATGACCTGCATGAGTATCCCACGAAGGTCAAGTTTAGCCTGGAATCGAGATACATCGGCTCACCCGGCTACATCGACTTCGGTGGCATCATCATCACCGACTTTGACGAGACAGTCACCCCGTGCTAAGTTAGGGAAGGAGATCAGAAGGAGATCACATGTATAAATACGGCATCAGCTACTACTATATGGATGGCAGCATCCGCAAGCCCAGGTCAGGCGTGGACGTCCGTTTGCTCAGACCGGGGCAATCCTGGGCTGAGGGGCTCAAACTGATCGAAGTCACCGGGGGTTCCGGGTACTACGAGATCAGCATCGAATCTGAGGCCGGCTGCGGCTACTATGAGCTCTGGGATGACCTCGGCAGTCCCTTTGGCCAGTTCAGCGGCAAGACCTGCATCATCGGCAGGCTCGACACCAGAGGCCTGCAGAACAACTCCGTCAATGCCAGTCACATCACCGATGGCTCTGTTACAAGCTCCAAAATCGCCAACGGAGCACTCTCCAAGACTCACTTCGCCCCGGATATACTCACTCTGTCAAAACTTGAACACGAAATACAGGATCAGAACAAGGGAGTGGGCGATAACAGCCAGGGCAGTCCCGCCAACCTGTCTGATGACAAGACGATCATTCATGTCTTGGAAAAGGAGTATCAGGAGCTTCCGCATATCATCCTGAGTAACCAGTGCGACGCCTTCCTCTATATAATTGATGCCGTGCTTGAAGGAAACATGGTAACCGTTACCCTTGGGATCAGCCAGGTCTATACCGCCTCCGAGCCTGCCTATACCCTGATCGCCCTCGCCAAATGATGCCCAAGAGAGAAACCCGGCAGAACCGGGTTAAGAAATAGCAAGCTACTGACTATCTCTTATTTTCGAGCCGGCAGATCAGCTCTGCCATCAGATTGATCATCTCCTTGTAGTCTCCGCATTCCCAGGCATCATCCGCCCTGGTTCTGATCTCATCCTCGCTCATCTTCTCCGACTGCAGCCAGGGACCTCTAAACTGGTTCCACCAGCTCTTGTAGTGGAACTCGTTATCGTATGGATCATCCTGGAATGCTTGATTGGCTTCGATAATCTCTTCAATTGGCTGCTCTGCTCCATCCTCACGCCTCAGAATAAGTTGGCTGCCTGATTGAACCATCTCCTCCGGCGTTGCCTGTCCTTTGCGGTTCTTGTTTTGCTTGGTCATCTTGTTCTCCTTCCCGGTTACCCGGCTGTTGATGTATGAGTGCTACCAAACACCCCTCGCAAAGGTGGTCAAGTCCTTTCCGCTCAATACTATAAGAAAGATCGAGGATGTTCAGACTTGACATAGAAACACTCATCTTCGATTATGATCTCAGCCTACAGACCCTACATAGAATGCCCTCCGAGACGTGGGAACGCCGCCCGGTGATTCCCACGTTTTTTTCGTTGTTTTCAATCCACAGACTATTGAATTTGCAAAAAGGTTGAAACTGGATTTGCAAAAACCGTGATACCAGATTTGCAAAAAGGTTGAAACCGATTTGCAAAAAGGGTGATACTGGGGTCTCACTAAAAACAGCGATTTGCAACAAAAGTGATACTATTTGCAATTTCACTTGATACTCTATAATGACGCCAAAACCCTCTTCCCATCAATAAGATCCGTCCCCACAGATTTGCGCTTGACACAAAAGCATATCCATCAGACATTGCACGTAATTTGTTGAAAATAATATTACACATCATAAGGAGAATGAGATGAAGAAAAGCTTTCTCGTGATACTCGCACTTTTGGGGCTGTTTGCAGCCCTGACGGCGGTGCCCAGAGAATTGGTCGTGGTGGAAGTTGCCACCGGAACCTGGTGTGGTTACTGTCCGGGCGCGGCCATGGGCTGCCATGACCTGCTTCAAAACGGACATGCCGTTGCCATCATTAAAAACCATAATGGTGACAACTTTGCAAACACCTATTCAAACGCCCGCAACAGCTATTACGCTCCCAGCGGCTATCCCACCGCCTATTTCGACGGGCTGAACGCCTCCGTGGGTGGCAGCGCCACCCAATCCATGTATTCAAACTATCTGCCCAAGGTGAATGCACGCCTTGCGGTTCCGTCGCACTACAGCATCAGCGCCATCGGAAACCAAGCTGGCGATGAATACATGATTGCGGTCACCGTCAGCAAACCCGAAGCAGATACAAACACCAACGTTCTGCTCCACGCGGTGCTCACGGAATCCAACATTCCCTTCAACTGGGGCAACCAAACCACTGTGGACAACGTGAACCGCCTCATGGCGCCCAGCCAAAGCGGAACCCCCATCAACCTTGGCACCGGCGAAACCACCACGGTGACCCTCACCATGACGCCACAAGCCTCTTGGAATATCGCCAATACTGAGGTGGTTTTCTTCCTGCAAAACCAGACCTCAAAGGAAATCCTGCAGGGAGTTAAATACTCTCTGGCAGCTTTGGTGGGAGCCTACCCACTTTCCCACGAACAGCTTGATTTCCCGAATATGTATGTGGGCGGAAGCTCTGTGATTCCCGTCACCATCGTGAACTTCCAAGGCAGCCCCGCCACCGGCACCATCAGCATCGACAACCCCGCCTTCACCGCCAGCACCAGCACTTTCAACATCCCCGCAGCCTCTTCAGCCACTGTGAACGTTAGCTTCACCCCCGCCGCTGCGCAGACCTACACTGGCACCATGACCATCAACGGAAACCTTTACAACCATCCAAACATTGAAGTTCCGCTTTCCGGAACCGGCTTTGTGAACGCTCCCCCGATTGCCGAAGACGTTTTTGTGGCAGGACCTCCCGTGATCAAACAAGAGCTTACAGCCAGCTACCAATTCAGCGACCCCGATGGCAACACCGAAGGCGAATCCATCTATCAGTGGTTCCGCATTGTGAACAATGCGCCCCAAGCCATCAACGGCGCCAATGAACTGGCTTACAGCCCTGTTGAGGAAGATCTCGATTTTCCGCTTGCCTTCCAGGTGACCCCTGTGGACCATCACGGCATGCCCGGAAACCCTGTGATGAGCGCATACACCCTTCCCATCGAAGTGTTGCCCGCGCCCCGCAACCTGCAGGCAAACCTCACCCCGCCCAGCACTGTGGTGCTCACTTGGGAACGCCCGGCGCACTATGAAGCAAAAGGCATGGTTGGCTATCGCCTGTTCCGCAACGGGCTCAATATCTCCACCATCACAAACCCGAACACCCTCACTTTCACCGATACCTACGTGCCCACCGGCACCCATCAATATTGGATTTGCACCCTTTTCAACAACCCCATGATGCTGTCTGACCCCTCAAACGTGGTCACCATCAATGTGGGCGTGGCAAACGACGATGAGATCGTCTCCGCCGAATTTGGCGTGAGCGTGCATCCCAACCCCTTCCGCGGCAACGCCGAAATTGGCATCCAAAGCAAAGCCGGCGCCCCGGTGGATTTCTCCATCTACAACGCCCGCGGCCAGTTGGTGCGCAGCTTTGAAACCACAGCCGATGCCACCGGACAAGCTCATCTCAATTGGGACGGCTCCGACATCAACGGCAGCAAAGTGCAAAGCGGAGTCTATTATTTCCGCATGTCCAGCTCTGGCAGGATGAAAAACGGACGCATCGTCCTCATGAAATAAATACCCTCACTCAAATAAACAAAACCCCGGTGCACAGCAATGCTCCGGGGTTTTTTCTGATCATGGATTTGGAAAAAAGTGGATTTTGGGAGGAGCATCAATTCCATCAATTCATCAATTCCTCTTATACCGGCGCTTTTCGTCGGATGGGATCGGGAAAATTGAACCGTTTTTTATAGATTAGGGATACACAGGATGATGTGGATGAAAAGGGGATTTTTGATAGGTGACAAACTGACATTGTGGCGAGATGGTCAGTCTGTCATCCTGGAGCGCCAGCGATAGGATCCAGTCCCTTGTCATTTCGAATGAATGTGAGAAATCTAGGCCATTGTGTTAAGATACGAAAACCGAGTTGGATTTTACACCAACATTTGAGACTCAACATCCTCAAGTCTTTTTCAGAGCAAAATAATGATCTGCGTACTGACGAACCTTTGCGCTGAGACACAAAGGCAAGTTCAGGAGCCCAAAAGTCCGTCCGTCTGGAAGCCGGAGCTTATCAAAACTCAGACTGCCTTCGTGGATGCGGATCGCCATGTCGTGTTCTGAAATCAGCATAAATTGTATGAGTGAGCGCAGAGAACCGGTGCTTCCTGATTTTACTTCGATGGGAAGCAGTTTCCCGCGATGCGGGATCACGAAATCCACCTCAGCCGAGGATTGGTATTTTTCTCTAACCCAAAAGCTGAGCTGTGGAGGTGACGAAGCCCAAATGCTTTGCAATTCCTGCCCCACAATATGTTGGATAATCAATCCTTTATGGATGGATTCCAAGGAATCTGAAAGGAAATATTCCTCCTGGATGCCAAGCTGGTAATTGAGTAATCCCGTGTCAAGTAGCTGCAGCCTGGGCTTGCGCCGATATTGAGGAACCATGGGTAACATTGCAGAAGTTACGGGAAAGCTGAGCTTTAGGAGCTGCGCTTTCTGCAGTTTATCGAAAGCCTGACGGATAGTGAGCGCTTTATAATCCGATGCACCAAAGCCTTCCAAAGTGATGCGTTTTCCTGCTTCAGCCGGTGCTGTTTTGAGGATATGAACCAAAGCTCTTGCCATTGAAACATCGTCCGCATATTTATCCACATCTTCAAGATAGGCGCTCACAAGGGATTCATAGACGCGGTTGACAATCATCATATCCTTGTGTTCAAGATACTTGGCAACTGCTTCTGGCATTCCACCCAGCAGGGAATAGATTTTGAACTGACGTTTGAGCTCTTCGATGAAAGGCGCCGATGCAGGTACCTGGTGGTAAGCCTGTAAAAGATCATCCCTGCCCAGAGCTCCCAGATATTCTTCAAAGCTAAGCGGCTGCAGCCAAAGATTCTCAATTCTGCCCACCGGAAAACTCTGGTGTTTATCTCCCACCACCACTTCCAAGAGTGATCCAGCAGCTATCACACATAGCTCTGGAATTTCTTCATAAAAATAACGCAACATCTTGATTGCCATCGAACTGAACTGAATTTCATCGATAAAAAGCAGGGTCTCTTCGGGTTTTATTGGCTGTGAAAAACGTAAACAGATCAATTGAAACAGCTCACGAACCTTGAGTTCACGAGCAAAAAGCTGTCTATCAGCCTCCAAGTCAAGATTCACATATAAGAAAATTGGAAAAGACCTGGCAAATTCCTTCACGACGGTGGTCTTTCCCACTTGCCTGGCACCTCTGAGCACCAATGGTTTGTGCTTTTTTTCACCCTTCCAGCGCTGCAAATCAAGCTCAATCGTTCTTTTAATCATCTTGGACTCCTATCTGATTCTCTGATGCGGATATAAAATAAGGGGCGGATAATATGTCAAGGCAATTTTTGGCGTTTTCAGGATCAATCTAAGGGCAATATTCTGAGTTTATGGAGTCAAACTAATGGTAAATTATTGAATTTCCCTGGCAAACTAAGGGCAATAAGGGTGCTTAAGGAGGATGAAACTCGGAGGGTCAGCGTTTTTTACTATCGAGAAAAATGAGATAACCGGCAGTTCAACCTAAGGGAGCACAATTGTACGTGTATATACTGTCAGCAAAGTGTGATTTACAGTTTTGGTGTTCATTTTGCAGTTTTGGGAGACTATCCATAATTCCCTCCAAACTGGTTCAGCCGGCGCCCCGGTGGATTTCTCCATCTACAACGCCCGCGGCCAGTTGGTGCGCAGCTTTGAAACCACAGCCGATGCCGCCGGACAAGCTCATCTCAACTGGGACGGTTCCAACGACAACGGCAGCAAAGTGCAAAGCGGAGTCTATTATTTCCGCATGTCCAGCTCTGGCATGATGAAAAACGGACGCATCGTCCTCATGAAATAAATACCCTCACTCGAATAAACAAGACCCCGGTGCACAGCAATGCTCCGGGGTTTTTTCTGATCATGGATTTGGAAAAAAGTGGATTTTGGGAGGGGCATCAATTCATCAATTCATCAATTCCTCTTATCCCGGCGCTTTTCGTCGGATGGGAATCGGGAAAATTGAACCGTTTTTTATAGATTAGGGATACACAGGATGATGTGGATGAAAAGGGGTTTTTTGATAGGTGACAGACTGACAATGTGGCGAGATGGTCAGTCTGTCATCCTGGAGCGCCAGCGATAGGATCCAGTCCCTTGTCATTTCGAATGAATGTGAGAAATCTAGGCCATTGTGTTAAGATACGAAAACCGAGTTGGAATTTACACCAACATTTGAGACTCAACACCCATGTTTTCTGTCTTATACTAGATTAGTGTCAAAAAGCCGGGAATGGGGGTTGTAGATTAGCGATTATTTTCGCTAAGGAGCGAAATTATTCTGGCGTAACTCCACATTTTACCTAAAATACCGTCTCTCTGAGACTCAGGTAGGTATTTTGTAATTGCATTTGACCTAAACTATCGTCTCTCCGAGACTCGTATCTTATACTTACCGTTGGAGTTGACCTAAAATACCGTCTCTGGTGAGACTCAGGTAGGTATTTTGTAATTGTATTTGACCTAAAATACCGTCTCTCTGAGACTCAGGTAGGTATTCTGTAACCGTATTTGACCTAAACTATCGTCTCTCCGAGACTCGTATCTTATGCTTACCTTTGCATTTGACCTAAACTATCGTCTCTCCGAGACTCGTATCTTATGCTTACCGTTGGAGTTGACCTAAAATACCGTCTCTCTGAGACTCAGGAAGGTGTTCTGTAATTGCATTTGACCTAAAATACCGTCTCTGGTGAGACTCAGGCAGATATTCTCTAACCGTATTTAACCTAAAATACTATCTCTGGTGAGACTTAGCGTACAAAGTGGTTGTAGTTTAAATAGACTCAGGAAACTTTAGTAACAAATTGTAACCCCTTCACATACCCAAATTAGCAGCTGATAAATCATTTGTCATACAAGGGGAAAACAATATCATATCGGAAACATGAAGCAGCATGAAAGGAAGCAAACATGGCAGATTCTTATACAAATATCTACATTCATTATGTGATGGCAACGTATGCCAGAGTACCAGTCTTATTTGAGGAAAAGCAGGATGAGTTATATAGTTATATTGCTGGTATAATCAGAGGGTTGGGTTGTTTTGTGCACTGCATAGGCGGCGTTGAAGACCATGTCCACATCCTAATTGGTTTAAACCCCGCAAAGTCTATAGCAGAAGTGGCACAAAAGATAAAAGCCAACAGCAGCAGATTTATAAATCAACAAAACTGGCTTCCTGGAAAATTCAGCTGGCAAGGTGGTTATGCCGCATTTTCAGTGTCAGCCAGCATGAGAGAAAAGGTGAGGACATATATCAAAAACCAAAAGGAACATCATAAAAAACTCAACTTCATGGATGAATACTTCAGCCTTTTGGAAAAACATGGAATCGAATACAATAGACAACATCTCTTCCATCGTCCTGAATAACATAGTCTTAAGTATTAAGACATGAGTCTCGGAGAGACGATAGTTTAGGTCAACTCAAACGATAAGTATAAAATACGAGTCTCGGAGAGACGATAGTTTAGGTCAACTCCAACGATAAGTATAAAATACGAGTCTCGGAGAGACGATAGTTTAGGTCAACTCCAGCGATAAGTATAAGATACGAGTCTCGGAGAGACGATAGTTTAGGTCAACTCCAACGCTAAGTATGAGATACGAGTCTCGGAGAGACGATAGTTTAGGTCAACTCCAACGGTAAGCATAAGATACGAATCTCGGAGAGACGATAGTTTAGGTCAACTCCAGCGATAAGCCAAAATATGATTCTCAGAGAGACGATAGTTTAGGTCAACTCCTACTATAAGTATAAGATACGAGTCTCGGAGAGACGATAGTTTAGGTCAACTCCAACGCTCAGTATAAGATACGAGTCTCGGAGAGACGATAGTTTAGGTCAACTCCAGCGATAAGTATAAAATACGAGCCTCGGAGAGACGATAGTTTAGGTCAACTCCAACCTTAAGTATAAGATACGAGTCTCGCAGAGACGATAGTTTAGGTCAACTCCAACGCTCAGTATAAGATACGAGTCTCGGAGAGACGATAGTTTAGGTCAACTCCAACGCTCAGTATAAGATACGAGTCTCGGAGAGACGATAGTTTAGGTCAACTCCATTCCCATCGTTTCACTGGAAACGTTATCCAATTGAAAAGCCCGGGTTGCCCCAGGCTTCTCATGGTGCCATTTGACCCTATTTCATCATTAACATCTTAGATGTATGGGACTTCCCATTGCTAAAGATACGTGTAAAATACACTCCCGAGGATACGACGCTGCCATTATCATCTTTGCCATCCCAGACTACACTATGGGTTCCGGCAAGCATGGTTTGGTTCACAAGTGTTTTAACAAGCTGACCTTTGATGTTATAGATATCCACCCTCACCGAGCTGTTTTCAGGAAGACTGTAAGATATCGTGGTGCTGGGATTGAAGGGATTGGGATAATTGGAAAGTTGCCATGTATCTATGGCAGTAACGACATCATCTTCCACACCAGTATAACCAGGAGATTCATAACACCCAATATCTATTCCGGAGCCGTACACTCGATTATTCCCAAAGGCGTCATATTGAGGGATAGTGTAACCAATGGGCAGAATCGACGCGTCCATTGTCCCCGCATCTATGGCAGGAGAGTATCCATTGATATCATCCGCACATAAGTAGTAGGAGGTTGGTGATGCAGGATCTTCACCCACAAATAACGGATCAGCACCTGTAATGTTATTTATTCCCCAGTTCAATGGCATTCCATTGTATGTCCGATAGATGTTGTTGGTTCGAGAAAACAGACAGTTTTCTATAATTGTGTTCTCAACTGCCTTGATCTCATACCATGCGCTATTATTACTGAACAGGCAGTTTACAATTTGGTTGGAGTCAGCTCCTGAATAGTAAAAATCGGGATATGTCCCGACATTATTGGCAAAGGTGCAGTTGATAGCTCTTACCTCAGCCAAATCAGCAAATCTAATATCTCTTGCCCCACCATAGGTATGATTATCGGCAAACAGACAATTATCTATTTCCACAATGGCTGTAGGTTCATCCGTCCTGCCTGAGACTCTAATATTTGCCCAGCCATCCTCAGAATAGTGAGTATTGTTTATAAACTTGCTGTTGCTGATGGTCAGAGTATTGGTGACCCAAGCTTCAAAGCATCCAGCTCCACGGTTATACCAATACGGTGAAAGGCTTTCGGTCTGGTTATTTATCAGGAGAATGTTGTCCAATGTGACTATGGAACCCCTCACGTCCATCCCATTTTGGGCATAATATGCCAAGTTATCTCGCAGGATCACGTTTCTAATCGTGTAAGTGCTGGTTTTGTAACCAATGGCAAAAATCCATCTATCTACACTGCAGTTCTCAATGCATACATTTTCCATCAGGAAATCATGAACACCCCAGGAAAAGATTGCGGAGGCATGGGAGGTGGTGATGGAAAGGTCTTTCAGCGTCATCCCATAGCTTTCTATGCCCATGCTTATAACCCCCGTGCCTTCCAACATATTCTCTCCATACAATCTGGTCTGGGCTTCCGACACGCCTTTCAGGATGGTGTAATCCTTGATGGATATGGGGATGTATTCTGCTCCAAACAGATTGTGGTGCTCTCCTGCCAGCAGATGCACAGTTTTGGGGTTATCCGGATTGGAGGCGATTCTTTGCATTGCCCGAGAGGGAGTCTTTATGGCTGTGGCAGGGCTTAAGCCATCATTGGCGTCATCTCCGTGGGGGCTCACATACAGGTCTGCATCAAGAGGCTGCAGGTAAGCTTCTTGAATGTCAAATACAGTGTAGGGACTGGGGGGATAGGTGGATTCATAATATGAAGCATAGTATTTCTCCCATTGTGGGACGGTGAATTTTTTCAGATATACTTCTACAGTCCCAGAATTAATAAAATACCAGTCTATATCCATTCCCCATTGGGCAAAGTTGCTATAAATACTGCATCGATTTATTTGGTCAAAGATAATGTGAGGAGTGCTATTTAGATTACTACCCAACGATAGTCCACCTCCCCTGTATCTGGCGATATTATCATAGATATTCACTCCTGAAAGATATACACTGTTTGATGCAAGTATTGTTACCCCACCACCAATTGAAGTGGTGTTTTCAAAAATGTTTAGATTCTTGAGGGACACCGTATTATTCATATAAATAAATATCCCACCCCCAAATATCTGATAAGGGCTTGTTCCATCATAGAAAGCATATCCCCTGCCACCAGTGATTGAGAATCCCCTGATTGTACAATTTTGTGTGTTCTCGTAGCATAATATCGTGGAGTTGTTGCCGCCACTGCCATCGATGATTGTGCTGCTGATATAGCTGGTATCGGCAGTCGTGTATTCTAAGGAAGCCAGGATTATGTTGCTTTTGTTGGACATATTGATATTCTCAATATAACGTCCCGGATGCACCAAAACCACATCCCAGCTTACTGCGTCGTTGATCGCTGTTTGGATGGATGTGTAGGCTTGGCTGCCATCAAGTGCTACCTGCCGGGTAACGCTGTAACTGATCAATGGCAGCAGGATCATTAGCAATGTGAGGTATCTTTTCATTTTTACACTTCCTGAAGTTAGTTTCTATATCTATAAGTGCCAAAAATGGCAAAACTGAGATGCCAGAATCGAAGATTTTTTACTTCAGAAGTGAAATAATTTTCTCATAAGTCCAGAGTGATCTGCCCATCTCCTTGGGTATCTGCACGTTAGCAGGAATTGTGTGAGCTCCGATGATTTCATTTTTTTTACAATTCTCAACAGAGACATGGTTTTTCTCATTCAGGAGGATGAAGAAGGTGGCGATAATCGGTTGTTTATCTTGGGATAAATGGAAGATGTGGATTCTGAATCTGCCGTTATCCACCATGGTGATCCCCCAATCATCAATCCTTTCGATGCCATTCATCGCCTGCGCCAGCTTCGGACTGATCTTGCTTTGGGGCTGGGTATCCCCGGTGCTGTGCCCTGCTTTTAAAAGAGAGCGGATAAACTTTTGGATGGCAATGTATTGATTATAGTTCAAAATCTTACGGCTTGCCTCCCATCCAATTGCGAGCAGGATCTTGGAGCGCAGATTGCGGATAACTTTGTCTTTTCGCTTTTGTGCCACTTTGTCGCTTACGTTCATTGAGGCAGCATAGTCCCTTATTCCATTAAATGCAAGCATGGCAGTGTAATCATGATACTCCTTGCTGGTAAGGATTTCCTTCTTTGCCTGAGGATTCAAGCCCTCTATGTCAACAGTGTTTTCAGATCTCATCATATTCTGCAAGGAGCTGGCTTCCATACATAGCATATTGTACAGATCTCTTTCTTTTGCCATATATTCGTAGTGTTTGCAAAGCAGATTGTGCGTCACCTGCCTTATCCAGGCATATACGTTATCGATATCGTTTTTTGAGGATAGCAGCAGTCTGATGATTTCTTGGGATATATCTTCGGATAGGCTGGGATCTTGAGTTTTTGAAAGGCAGAATAGGAAGGACAGCTTGTGATAATTATTGAACACATCCTCCACCGCCTTGGGGAATACGGAATTGATAAAGTCGGCTGGAATCCCCATCGGGTCTGTGGGGGCTGGGCTTTTGATCAGCTTTGCCAAAATGCTGCTGGCGATATCATCAGAAAGGTTTAGATGCATGAACCTCTGTGAAGTCAGTTCGCTGATATATCTGATCACTTCATCAAATTGCTTTTCGCTCATTAAGACAAAGTCGGTTTCTTTCATCTTATTATCCTTATTCCATTTTCAATGCAAGATAACTTGATTCAGAAGCTTTGGAAATTGTCAACCTCAAAAATCTGCGTCATCCGCGGCTTTTTTCGCGTTCTCTGCGGGAACCCTTCCAAACTGGCCTGGCCTTCGCCCTTGAGCCCAAATCAAGAGCCACCGCAATCCTGCTCATGTGCCTCCCAAATTTTTCGCGGGTGGTCTTTGGGATGTGTTTAGCTTGTCTTTAGGATGGAGCCAAGGGAGAAGCTGGGTTCGGGGCCAAGGGAGGCTGAGCTGAAAAATGTGGTTGCAAGTGAATTTTGGTGGGATTTTCGATATGGCTTGTGAAGGGCTGGGTTCAGATTTCGTCCAAGAGGGTTTTAACTGCCAAGAGCACCGGCAGTTCGCCTTTTTGCACCTGTTCGCGCAGATTTGGCAGTTGGGATTGCACGCGGGGGTCGGCATTGAAGCGGTTGAGCACGCCCTCGGTGAGCAGGGATTCAAACCACTGTAAGACCTGATCCTGGCGGCGTTCAGCGAAGATCCCAGTGTTTTTGCCGTGTTCTACAAAGTGCTGCACGGCATCCCAAATCACGTTCAAGCCTTCGCTTTCGAGGGCGGAGCAGGTTACGGCGCGGCTGGTCCAGCCCGGTGTGGCAGGACGCAGATAGTGGAGGGCGTTGTTCAGTTCCCCCGCCGCCTGTTGGGCGGGCAGGATGTTGTCGCCATCGGCTTTGTTCACCGCGATGAGGTCGGCAAGTTCCATGATGCCTTTTTTAATGCCCTGCAGTTCGTCTCCCGCTCCGGCAATCTGCATCAGCAGAAAGAAATCCACCATGGAACGCACCGTGGTCTCGGATTGTCCCACGCCCACGGTTTCGATCAGGATCACGTCGTAGCCTGCGGCTTCGCAGGCAATCATGCTTTCACGGGTTTTTCTGGCGACCCCGCCCAAGGCTCCGCCGCTGGGGGAAGGCCGGATGAAGCTGTGGGGATGCCTGCTCAGCTTTTCCATGCGGGTTTTGTCGCCCAAAATGCTGCCGCGGGACAGACTGCTGCTGGGGTCGATGGCAAGCACGGCAACCTTGTGTCCGCGCTCGATCAGCCAAACCCCAAAGCTTTCGATGAAGGTGCTTTTTCCGGCGCCGGGGGTGCCCGTGATGCCGATGCGCACGGAATTTCCTGAAGCGGGCAGGAGCAGGCGCACCAGTTCCTGCCCGTCTTCAAAGTGGCGCGGGGAATTGCTTTCGATGAGGGTGATGGCTCGCGCCAAAAGGGAGCGGTCGCCCTGGACGACGCCTTCCGCAATTTCGGAGGCGGAAAGCTGGACGCGGCGGGGCTTGCGAACGCTGGTTACGGCGTTTTCACCGGGAGCCTGATTCGCCGGCAGCACCCGCGTGGCAAATTCCCTGCCGGCTCCACTGGGCACCCATTCGGGTTTGCGATGTTTTTCGTCCATCAGTCCCCAAGCATTTTTTCCAAGAGAATCGTGGCAGCTTCCGGCAGCTTGGTGCCGGGACCAAAGATGGCGGTGGCGCCGCTTTGCAGTAGAAATTCATAGTCCTGAGGCGGGATCACGCCGCCCACCACGATGAGGATGTCTTCGCGGCCTTGCGAGGCAAGCTCTTCCACGAGCTGCGGCAAAAGGGTCTTGTGCCCTGCCGCCAGGGAACTCATGCCGATGACGTGGACGTCGTTTTCGATGGCTTGGCGCGCGGTTTCCTGGGGGGTTTGAAACAGCGGCCCCATGTCCACGTCAAAGCCCATGTCGGCAAATGCGGTGGCAACGACCTTGGCGCCGCGGTCGTGACCGTCCTGCCCCATTTTTGCCACCAGAATGCGGGGACGTCGGCCTTCGCGTTCGGCAAATTCGTCGGTTAAGGCTCGTATTTTTTCTATTTCATCCATTTTGGCATACTCGCTGCTGTAAACGTTGTTGATCAGTTTGATGGAAGCCTGGTGGCGTCCAAAGGCTTTTTCCATGGCGTCGGAAATCTCTCCCAGGGAAGCTCTGTCGCGGGCGGCGTTTATGGCAAGCTCCAGCAGGTTTCCTTCGCCGCTTTCCGCCGCATGGCTGAGCGCTTGCAGGCTTTTTTGGGTGTTGGCTTCATTGCGTTCGGCGCGAAGCTTGTTCAGACGTGCAATCTGGGCATCACGCACAGCGCTGTTGTCCACTTCCAAAATCTCCATGGGGTCTTCTTTTTCCAGGCGATATTTGTTTACGCCCACGATGGTGTCCTCTCCGGAATCGATGTGCGCCTGCCTTCTGGCGGCGGCTTCCTCGATCCTGAGCTTGGGCAGTCCGTTTTCGATGGCTTTCGCCATACCGCCCAGTTCTTCAACCTCGGTGATGTGATCCCAGGCGCGTTTCATGATGGCATCGGTGAGGCTTTCCAGATAGTAGGACCCAGCCCAGGGGTCGATGACGCGGGTCACGCCGGCTTCATGCTGCAAAAAGAGCTGGGTGTTGCGGGCAATGCGGGCGCTGAAGTCTGTGGGCAGGGCGATGGCTTCGTCCAAAGAGTTTGTGTGCAGGCTCTGGGTGTGTCCCATCGTGGCTGCCAGGGCTTCGATGCAGGTACGGGTTATGTTGTTGTATGGGTCCTGCTCGGTGAGGCTCCAGCCCGAAGTTTGAGAGTGGGTGCGCAGCGCCATGCTCTTGGGGTTTTTGGGGTTGAAGCCCTTGATGATCTTTGCCCAAAGCACACGTGCGGCGCGCATTTTCGCCAATTCCATGAAATAGTTCATGCCCTGCGCCCAGAAAAAGGAAAGGCGGGGAGCGATGAGATCGATGTCCAAACCGGCGTTCACGGCGGTGCGCACATATTCCAGGCCGTCGGCAAGCGTGTATGCCATTTCCAGGTCGGCAGTGGCTCCGGCTTCGTGCATGTGGTAGCCGGAAATGCTGATGCTGTTGAACTTTGGCATGTTTTTGGAGGTGTAGCGGAAAATGTCGGCAATGATGCGCATGGAGGCTTCCGGCGGATAGATGTAGGTGTTGCGCACCATATATTCTTTCAGGATGTCGTTTTGGATGGTGCCATTTAGGAGTTCCGGCTTTACGCCCTGCTCTTCGGCGGCAAGGATGTAGAACGCCATGATCGGGATCACCGCGCCGTTCATGGTCATGGAAACGCTCATCTTGTCCAGCGGAATCTGGTCGAAGAGGATTTTCATATCCAGGATGCTGTCCACAGCCACGCCGGCTTTGCCAACGTCGCCGATCACCCTGGGATGATCGGAATCGTAGCCCCTGTGGGTGGCAAGGTCAAAGGCGATGGACAAGCCTTTTTGCCCCATCGCCAGGTTGCGGCGGTAGAAGGCGTTGGACTCTTCGGCGGTGGAAAATCCAGCGTATTGGCGGATGGTCCAGGGACGCTGCACATACATGGTGGGATATGGTCCGCGCAGGAAGGGCGCGATGCCGCTGAGGTAGTCCAGATGCTGCAGGTCGTGCAGGTCTTTGTCTGTATAAAGGGGTTTGACGTCGATTTGTTCGTTTGTGCGCCAGATTTGAGCGGACGCGACCTGCCCTTTGCGCTCGGCGGCAAAATCGGGGTTCAACTTGGTGAAATCTGGTTTCATGGTGCCACCTCCATTTTTGCGGCAAGCTCTTTGAGAGTATCCAACACATTGGCGCGCAGGTGGATGAAAAGATCGATGCCGTCTTTTTTGTAGGATTCCACCATGTCCTGCGGGTAGCCAGCCAGGATCAGGGTCTTTCCTTTCAGCTTTGCACAGAGGGCGGGAACAAGCTCGGGATATTTGTCGTCCGTGCTGCAAATGCAGATGGCTTGATAGTCCTTTGCCGCTGTGATGGCGGTGTCGATATCCGTGTAGCCTGTGCCGGTGACGGTTTCAAAGCCGCCCACCTGCAGGAATCCGGCGGAAAAGTCTGCACGGGCCTTATATTCGGCGAGGCTGCCCATGGTGAGCAGGAAAACTTCGGGCTTTGCTTTTTGGATGCGGGCACGGAAGTTTTCCAGAGTGCCAACGGCTCTCAGCCGGGGCAGGGCGCCCTGGGAAAGCCTGACCGCAGCTTTGGAATCGTCGATTTTGTCTTCCACGGCGGGACGGGCTTCGTCGTTGGGATCGGCATACATATTTACGCCCACAAAGACGTCACGGCGCTTGTGGACGGCGTCCAATCTGGCATGGGCAACGCCGGCGATCATCTCGTGTATCTTGCCGCTTTCCAAGCACTTGAGCATTCCGCCCTCGGCTTCGATCTCCTGCATCAGCTTCCAGGCTTGCGCGGCAAGCTGGGCGGTGAGGTTTTCGATGTAATAGCAGCCGCCAGCGGGGTCGGCAACCTTGCTGAAATGGGCTTCCTCGCCCAGGATGAGCTGTTGGTTGCGAGCCAGTCTTTTGGCAAATTCTTCCGCCTGAGGGTTCACCACGGCGTCGAAGCGGTCGATTTCGAGGCTGTCAACTCCGCCGATCACAGCGGAAAAGCCTTCCGTGGAGGTGCGCAGCAGGTTCACATAGAGGTCGTAGCGGCTTTTGTTGAAGCTGCCGGTTTTGCCGTGAATCCAGATCTTGCGGGCATCACCTTCAGCGCCAAAGGCTTTGAGAGCCTCGTTCCACAGCATTCTGAAGGCGCGGATCTTGGCAATTTCCATAAAGAAGTTTGAGCCGAGAGCCAGCCGAGCTTGGAAAAGCGGGGCGATCCGGTTGACGTCCATGCCTTTGTCGGTGAGGCGCCGCAGATATTCCAAAGCGGAAGCCAGAACGAAGCCCAGTTCCTGTGCGGAAGAGGCGCCGGCGGATTCATAAACCGTGCCGTCCAGCGAGATGGCTCGCAATTTGGGCGCTTCTTCGATTCGGCTTTGCACCGTTTTTTCCAGAGTATCCCAAGCGGCTTCCCAGCTTAGGTTCAAAAAGCCTTTGCGGGCATATTCGGCGATGGGATCATAGCCAAGGCTGCCGGGCAGATCCCTGATCTCATCTTTATGCTGCCGGGCAAGCCAGGCAAAAAGGTCGGGGTCGTCCATGTCAAGCTGCGCCATCAGCGGTGCGGCTTTCAGGTCCACGCCATTGAGCGCGGTTTGGAAATCTTCGGCGGTTTTGAAAACCACGCCCCGGGGATTGTCGTCGTGCGCCAAAGCCAGGTTCACCATGGTGAGACCGCGCTGGAGCTCAGCCAGGATCTGCTTGTTCAGAGCGGCGGGATCCGCTTCGCTTTGGGCTTGGGCAAGTTCCCAGCTTCCGTCGTGTTCAGCGGAGTTGCCGCGCTGGAAAGGCGCATCTCCGGGCAGGGCGTTCACAAAAGGCAGGCTTTCCAAGTCTTCCTTGCGGTAGATGGGTTTGAGCGTGATGCCTTCCGGGGTGCGGGTGTACATCACTTTGTCATAATCCGCTCCCTTGAGGGCTTCAACTGCCTTTTCTTTCCATTCCTCCCAGCTTGGGACGGGAAATTCGTCGTGCAGATCAAGCTGCTTTTTAATGTTCACGGGCCTGTACTCCTTATTCTTTGATGAGCGCCTGTACCGGCTTCATGCCATAGGGCGAGCCTTGTACGATGGAATCCAAAATGGCGCCGCCGCCGGTGAAGAAATAGTAGCGAGGGTCGTTTTTCGCGTTGGCAAAGACCCCGGGCAAGAGTTCGCGGAAATCCTGAATGGTGTCGCCGCCGCCGATCAATTTCAGGGCTTGGGTGCTGGCATCCAAAAGCAGGTTGAAGGCCTTGGTTCCTTCCCGGAAGAGGGTGGTGTAGCCCATCACGGCATTCACAAAAATGGTGGCGGCAGAGGAAAAGACCTGCTTCACATTTTCGTCTTCAAAAGAGCGCGGGTCGATGTCCAAAACATAGTTAAGCTGCGTTCCCGGAGCCAGATCCGCAACGCGGTGGGCACGGAAATTTTCGGCGTTTTCAAAGCTGTCGGATTCGATGATCCAGGGCAGTTCGACAATTCTATCCTGATAGGGTTCAAGGTCTTTCAGGAACTGGGCGGCGAGGTCCAGGTCGCCCTGCTCCAAACCCTTGATGCTGAGATTGTATTTCACGGCGAGGTAGGCGTTGTAAAGCACCCCGCCCAAAACCAGCTTGTCGCTGATTTTGATGAGCGAGGAGAGCGGCCCCATCTTGGTGTCGAATTTTGAGCCCGCCACCACGGAAACCAGGGGACGCTTGGGGTCGAAGACCTTGCTGAGGTTGTCGATCTCTTTTTGCATCAGGAGTCCTGCGTAGGAAGGCAGAAACTTTGTGATGTTGAAAGTGGAGGCATGAGGCTGCCAGGAACCGAAGGCATCGTTGATGAAAAGATCGGCGTTGGCTGCCAGCCCCTGAGCCAAAAGGTCGGAAGCTTCGTTTTTGCTTTCCTCACCTTTGAACCAGCGTGTGTTTGGCAGATACACAAAATCCACCCTGCCAGCTTTCAACTGCTGAACCGCAGAGGCGATGGGGCTCAAATCCGTGATCCCTTCCGCGCCGGAAGCTGTGCAATCCGGAATCAGGCCCTTGAGCTGCAGCTTTTCTTCCAGATAGTCCACGATGGGGCGCACGGATTCGTCGTCGGAGATGGAGATTTCTCCGGTTTTTTTGTCGTAAGGCCTGCCCACATGGGTCATCAAAATGGGCAGTCCACCCTTCTTAAAGACGTGCAAAATGGTGGGGATGGTGGATTCGATGCGCATGGGATCCTTGATCTTTCCTTTTTTCACCACGTTGTGATCCACGCGCATGAGCACCACTTTGCCTTTCAAGTCGGCATCAAGAAAACTGGGGACTTTTGACATGACTTGGACTCCTTGTTTATATCATTTTATTTGTTTGTATTGCAAGCCGTTATGCCTTATTCAGAGCCAAAACGGAAATTTATATCATATTAAGAAAAGGCGGCAGCACGTCAAGGTTTTTTTCGTTTGAGCTTGCGCCACTCCCACGGGGGGATGGGATTTTTGTCCGCCCAAAGCCCCTTTTTGGCGCTTCTGGCCATAAATTCCAGACCTGCCAGGACGGGATCATCGCTATATTGCTTGTAGTGCCAAGCCAGCCCTGCTTTCAACAGTTCCCGCGACAGGCTTTGATTGCCATCATAGATCACATCGCCCAAAATTCGTCCATAGCGGTCCTTTTCATCCCACTCCACCGTGACGGTTTTGCCAAAAACCTTGGCGGAAGCAAAATTGGTGGCGGCTGAGCCAAAGGGCTGAGCTTTTTCAGGACAGTCTATGCCTTGCAGACGAATCTTGTGTTGGGTGCTGCCCACCAAAACCGTGACTGTGTCTCCGTCCTGAACCTTTACAACCTTGCCTTTCAGTTGATCTGCGGAGGGGCTGAAAATAATGATGTACAGCACAATGAACAAAAACAGTACTGCGCCGCCAATGCTTTCTCGTTTCATGAATCCACATTTTTTATGAATTCTGCTTTTGTCAAGGAATCCCTGAGCTCAGGAGGCAGGAAAAGCTTGACAGCGGCAGGGCAATTTTGTGTTTGTAAAAGCACTCCCGCAAGGGGTGAAAAGGAGACAAAATGCTCTTGGATACAGAACTGATCGTGATCACGGATATCGGCAGCACCACCACCAAGGCGCTGCTTCTGGAAAATGATGGCAAGATTCCCAAGCTGATTGCGCTTGCGAACTCCGCCACAACGGTGGAAGCTCCGCAAAATGATGTGAGGCATGGACTTGTGAACGCAGCACGTGAATTGGAAAAAATCAGCGGCAAACGCCTGCTTTCGTCCCCGGAAGGGGTCGAACTCGACTGGGCGGAAAAGGTTGCCTATTTCAGCACCAGCAGCGCCGGAGGAGGTTTGCAGATTCTGGTGATCGGGCTCACGCTATACGATTCTGCCAGCAGCGCAAAACGCGGTGCCTACGGTGCCGGGGGTGTGATCTTGGATACCTTTGCCATCGACGACAAGCGCCAGGCCATGGAACAGATGCTGGCGATGCGAAACCTGCATCCAGATATGATCCTGCTTTGCGGCGGAACCGATGGCGGCGCCATTTCCGGCGTGCTGCGCATGGCAGAGATCGTACGCATCGCAAACCCCAGTCCAAAGTTTGACCTCCAAGGCAAGATCCCCGCCATCTATGCCGGCAACAAAGATGCCGCGCACATCATCCAAAAGCTGATCTCCAAAGAGTTTGACCTGCATATCCTGCCCAACATGCGCCCCAGTCCAGAGCAGGAAAACCTGCGCCCCACCCAGGAAACCATTCAAACCCTGTTTATGGAAAACGTGATGGAACATGCGCCGGGCTATGCCAAAGTGAAGCCCAGCGTGAGCGCAGCCATCATTCCCACACCTGTGGGAGTGCAAAATGCGCTGACGCTTTTGGCTCAGAATGAGAAACGGAACATCTTTGCCTTCGATATCGGCGGCGCCACCACCGACGTTTTCAGCATCATAGACGGACATTTCCAAAGAACCGTGAGCGCCAATATGGGCATGAGCTACAGCGCTTGGAATATCCTGAAGGAATGTGGAACCCAAAACCTGCTGCGCTGGCTGCCAAACGAAATTGACGAGATAAAACTGCGCAACTATGTGGCAAACAAATGCCTCCACCCCACTTCGGTGCCAGAGCAGGAAATGGAATATCGCATCGAACATGCCCTGACCCGGGAAGCTCTTGCAGTGGCCATCCGCCAACATCGGGAAATGCACTACAACACTGCAAAAATTGGCTATCTGGACAAACTCAAACAGGGCGAGATTGAAAAGTTTCAGATGCAGTTTGAGTTTCAGCGGGAAGATAAAAAACACAGTTTTTCAGAAAGCGAAATTGATGTGATCATCGGTGCCGGCGGTGTTTTTGCCCATGCTCAATACCCCAATCAATCCCTGCTGATGCTTGTGGATGCGCTGCGTCCCAAGGGCGTCACAGAAATTTGGATCGACCGCGGTTTCATCTCTCCGCATCTGGGAGTTTTTGGCAATGCGGAACCTGAAAAAGCCCGCAGTTTATTGGAATCCATCTGCTTTGAAAAGATCGGCTTGCACATCTCCCCCATCTTTGCACCCCGGCAAAAGAAAGAATTGTTCAGCCTGGCTGTGGAAACCGGTGATACCACCGACTTCCACCACTTCAAAGCGGGTCAGATTCTGTTCCTGCCTGCCGGGGAAAAAACCCTGCGTTTCAAAATCGGTTCAAGCTGCATGATCCCCTCCAAGCTCGATCTGAAGGAATTCAATACCTCGCTGCCGGTCTTGATCGACACCAGAGCCGATGGCTACGCTCACCACGGCGAGCTTGAACAAGCCATGAAGCTTTATCCCACTCAGGAGACAGCTTCGGAAGCTCATGCCAAACAGCATCTGATTCCCCAAATGCCTGCGGGAACCTGGACCAAAAGAGTGGTGCTTTCCTATCTGGGTGACACAGATCCCAAAATTGGTGACCGGGTCCAGCCCCAGGACGTTGTCGCTGTAAATCGTTACAATCCGCCACAGTTGTACATCATCAACGGTTTTGCGCGGATCCCAGAAATCACTCCCGCCCAGATACAGGCAGCCTTGAAAGTGAAGGTTGGCTACCCGGTCGAGGCGGATCAGGTTTACGCCGTGCTGCCTTCTGAGCTAAAATTGCCGCGCCATGCCTCCGGCAGCCTGCGTTCCCCGGTTCGCGGAAAGATTGAATATATCGACCCGGATGTGGGCATCATGGTGGCGTCTGAGATTCAGGATTATTCTTCAAAGCCGGTGAAAGTGGACTATGCCCAAGCCCTGGGAATGCCTCCTAAAACTGCAAAACGCTATCTCGCAAAAAGGCTTGGCGACTTCGTTTATCGTGATGAAGTTTTGGCAAAACGCGTGGAGCGCGGCTCTCATGGTGAACCGCCAGCCTTTGTGAAAGCACCATGCACAGGCACCGTCACCGAAATCGACACAGAGAAAGGAATTCTCACCCTCACCTACCTCCATTCGCCGCTGCTTTTTCCTGCGCATGTGCATGGAACCGTTACAGATGTGGATCCGGGACGCAGTGTGGAAATCCAATATCAGGCCATCCGTCTGGAAGGCAGAATCGCCTTTGGCAAAGAGTGCCATGGCAGCTTTGTGGTTCTGGAAAACGAGGCGGACATCCTTGGAAATGAGCTCAAGGGAAAGATCGTGGCACTGGCCTTTGCGCCCACTCGCAGCACACTGGAACAGCTTGCCAAACAGGGAATTGCGGGCCTGGTCTGCCATGAAATGGACGCCAGCGCTTTAACAAACTGGCTTGGCTTTGAGCCCGGAGTGATCAATACCGGAAATGAGACTCTGCCCTTTAACATCATGGTTTTGAACGGTTTTGGTCAAGCTGCGATGCCGCAGGAATTGATCTCGGCTCTGAAAAAGCATGATGACTGCTATCTCAATCCACATACACGCATCCGCGCCGGTGTGGTGAGACCATTTCTTGCCTTCCAACCAAGTTAAGTCTCTTGTACACAAAGGACTTGGACTAGACCAGAAGAAAAAACCAAGGCTTCCCAAGTCGCGCCCAAACTGATACGGAATCGGTCAAACTGAGCTTTTCCTTGACACGAAAAGGCGTTCAAACTTTTTGAGGCAAAAGAAATTTTAGCCAAGGAGCCTTTTCCGAGCATGGAAAATAAGCGAATCGAGAGGCATCCGATACTTCCCGTCCCAGACAGGGAAGACATCCTCTTCACCTTCAACGGCAAGCCGCTGCACGCAAAAAAAGGCGAGATGATCTCGTCGGCCCTGATTGCCAATGGCATCAACGTTTTTGGCCATCACCACAAGGATGGCAGCGCACAGGGAATCTTTTGTGCGAACGGACAATGTGCCAAATGCACCGTGATTGTGGACGGAATTGCCATAAAATCTTGTATGACTGCGGTCACACCGGGCATGGAAGTGTTTTCAGCAGAAGGACTTCCAGAGCTGCCAGAAGATGGCGGCAAGCCCGAAAGACAGGCGATCGAAGAACTGGAAACCGATGTGCTGATCATCGGCGGCGGCCCTTCCGGCCTTGCAGCAGCGGTGGAACTGGGCAAACGCGGCATCCAAACCCTGCTCATCGACGACAAACACGCCCTGGGCGGAAAACTGGTGCTGCAAACCCACAAGTTTTTTGGCAGTGAAGAAGACAGCCACGCCGGAGTGCGCGGTCACGACATTGGCAAGCTGCTGGCGGCGGAACTGGCATCCCACCCTTCCGTGGAAGTGTGGCTGAACAGCACCGCCATCTACGTTTTCAGCGACCAAAAAGTGGGCATCCTGAAAGACGGCGTCTATAAGATCGTGACCCCCAAGCGCATCCTGAACGCCGCCGGTGCCCGGGAAAAGTTTTTGCGTTTCAGCGGCAACCATCTGGCACGCATCTACGGAGCCGGAGCCTTTCAAACCCTGGTGAACCGAGACTTGGTGCGTCCCACACAGCGGCTTTTCATCATTGGCGGCGGAAACGTCGGTTTGATCGCGGGTTACCATGCCCTGCAGGCAGGCATCGAAGTTGTGGGCCTGGCGGAAGCAATGCCCCGCTGCGGCGGCTACAAGGTTCATGCAGACAAACTTGCCCGCCTGGGAGTGCCCATCTACACATCCCACAGCATTTTGAGTGCGAACGGAAACGAAACCGTGGAAAGCGTCACCATCACGCAGATTGACGATAAATTCCAGCGCATCCCCGGCACGGAAAAAAGCTTCGACTGCGACACCGTGCTCATCGCCGTGGGTTTGGATTCACTTTCCGAATTCACACAACAGGCCTTGGATGCAGGCATTCCGGTCTATGCCGCGGGAGACGCGCTGGAAATTGCGGAAGCCTCCTCCGCCATGTTCAATGGCAAGATTGCCGGGCTGAGCATTGCCCGCGAATGCGGACATCCGGAAGTGGGCGAGGTTCCACTGGAATGGCTTGCCAAAGCCCAGGTGCTCAAATCCCATCCCGGTGCCATCAAGGATTATCAGGATGAGCTTCCGGAAGAAGGTGTCTTCCCCGTGATCCATTGCCTGCAGGAGATTCCCTGCAATCCATGCACCACGGTGTGTCCCACAAACTCAATTCACACCGAAGACGGCAGCCTCATGGCTTTGCCGCTTTACGATGGAAGCTGCATCGGCTGCGCAAAATGCGTGCTGATCTGCCCCGGCTTGGCAATCACTTTGGTGGACTATCGCAAAGACCCGGAAAACCCCACCATCACAATGCCTTACGAAGTTTTCAACATCCCGCGCAAGGTGGGCGACGCTTTGGAATTGGTGGATATCGATGGCAACGACCTTGGCAGCTTTGCCGCAGTTTCCGTGGTGGAAATGAAGGATCGCCAAACCCAGTTGGTGCGGGTGCAAGTGCCCCGTGCCATTGCAAAGAAGGTGGCTTCCTTCAGGATTCAAGCCGCCCAAGTGAGCCAGCCTTTGCCCGAACCCATCTTCAATGAAAAACCTGCCGACGATGCCATGATCTGCCTCTGTGAAAAAGTGACCGTTGGCAGAGTTCGCAGCCTGATCCGCAGCGGAATCACAAACCTGAACCATATCAAAGCCATCACCAGAGCAGGAATGGGTCCCTGCGGCGCAAAAACCTGTGAAACCCTGATCAAAAACCTGCTTCGCGAAGAAGGCATCCCGGTGGAACAGGTGGTGCCAAACACCAAACGTCCCGTTTTTGTGGAAGTTTCCCTGGGCAAATTCCCGCAGGGAGGTTCGGATGAATAAGGTTTATGACGTTGTGGTGATCGGCGCTGGTTCGATCGGGCTTCCCGCATCCTTGGAACTGGCTTTGAAGGGGCTGAAAGTATTGGTTTTGGAAGCCGAAAGCTCCCCCGGGCAAATGAACAACAAAAAAGCCATCGGCGGAGTTCGCGCCACGCACAGCGACTTTGGCAAAATCAGCGTTTGCCAGCGTTCCATCGAGATCATGAAACACTGGCAGGAAGAGTTTGGTGACGAGATCGGCTGGCTGAGCAACGGTTACAGCTATCCCGCCTACACGCAGGAAGATGAAGCCTCCCTCAAAAACCTGATGCAGACCCAGCATGAGTTTGGTTTGAACATCCGCTGGGTCGAGCCCGATGAATACAACGAACTGGTTCCCGGCGTGAATATGAAAGATCTGCGCGGTTCCACCTACTCACCTGAAGATGGAAGCTGTTCGCCGCTCCTGCTCGGTTCAGCCTACTTTTTCCGAGCCCAAAAAGCCGGGGTGGATTTCCGTTTCAACGAACACGTGACCGGCTTTGAGTTTGACGGCCCGCGCATCAGCAAAGTTGTCACGGATAAAGGCTCCTACGCTGCCGGAACGGTGATCAACGCCTCTGGAAACAACGCCCGCGAAATCGGCGCTCTGGCTGGGGTGGATCTGCCCGTGTTTCCAGACAACCACGAAGCCGGCATCACCGAGCCGGTCAAACGCTTCATGGGGCCGATGGTGGTGGATATGCGCAAGCGTCCCGGCTCATCAAACTTCTATTTCTACCAACACATCGAAGGTCCGGTGATCTTTTGCATCACCCCGGATCCGCCCATTTTGGGTGTGGACAACCGCAGCAGTTCTGTGTTTCTGCCGCTTTGCAGCAAGCGCATGCTGGAGGTCTTGCCCAGACTGCGCCACCTGAAAGTGCGCCGCACCTGGCGCGGACAGTATCCCATGACCCCGGACGGCTTCCCCATCGTGGGAAAAACCGGGGGAAATTTGATCAACGCCGTGGGCATGTGCGGTCAGGGCTTCATGCTGGGACCCGGATTGGCGGAGTTGCTCGCCCGCATTTGCCTGGATGAATTGCAGCCAAACGACGAAAGGATACTTGCCAGCTTTGATCTGAGCCGCGACTTCAGCGGCATGGAAGCCTTCAAATAACTTCAACCCGACAGACTTATACCAAGCCGCGTTCATCCCAGCGCGGCTTTTTTTTCCCTCAAAAATCCGCACATAGGAAAAGCGCCCGGATCATCCAGGCGCTTGCAATCTATATTGGGTTATGGAGTTTTCAGGTTTAGAGTTTGCTCAGCAGATCGTTGACCCTGCTCAGGCGGGTGTTGATGTCGCGCACGGCATCAGAATCGTTGGTTCTGTTGCGGGCAGAGTTCAGGTGTTCGCGAGCCTTGCTCAAATGTGACTGTGCGGTAGATTTTGCGGCGTCACGATCTTTCCTGAGGCTGGTGGCTTTTTTACCGACTGCCTTGGAAGCCTGCTGGTCCAGATCCAGATATTTGTTGTAGGCATCGGTGCCGCGGGATTGGAACACGGAAGCCAACACAATGTAAGGCTGGTGGAGGCTGGAATCCTTGGAGATGGTGAGGTTGGCATTACTTTCCGCTTCACTCAGCTTGTTTTGACCCAGGTAGATAGCCGCAAGGTTCAGATATGAAAAGGCGTTGTTCGGAGCCACTCTCTTCAAGGCGTTGGCGGTTTCGATGGCTTTGGTGTCCTTCTTGTCCGCGCGATACAGGCCAATCAGGTTCAGATAGGCGTTAACGTTTTCAGCATCGTTTTTGATGATGCTTTCATATCTGTCGATGGCGTCTTGAATGCGGCCGCTCTTTTGATAGGCTGTGGCAAGGCTGCGGCTCACGGTGTCGTTATCCGGAGCAAATTCAAACGCCTTTTCCAGCCTGGGAATGGCTTCCACATATCTCTCTTCCTCAAAGAGCATCAAAGCCAGACGAATGTTCGCAGCTTGGTTTTCAGGCTCGAGTTCCAGGGCTTTGTTGAAGGAGTTTTTGGCTTTGTTTTTGTTGCCAAGCTGGTCGTGAAGGTTACCCACAGCCAGCCAGGTTTCAGCATCCTGCAGATGTTCAGCCAGGCTTTCCATCACGCTCAAGCGCTTTTCAGGCTGGTTGGTTTTTTCATAAAGTTCCATCAAAGCCACGGCAATGCGCTGTTCCCTGGGGTCCAATTCCAAGCCGGCGATAAAGGTTTCCTCGGCTTTGGAGTTGTTGTTCATTTTCTCGTAGGTGTTGCCCAGATAGTAGTAGGCGTCAACCTTATCCGGCTTCAACGCCACCACCTGCTGAAGGTTTTCCAGAGCTTTGTGGTAGTTTTCATTGTTGTAGAAGTTTGTGCCCAGATTGAAAATCTTGTCCATTTCGCCGGAAACAAAGTTGTCGAGCTCTTCCATCAAGCCTTTTTCCATCGCTGCCCAGCGGCTTTCTCTTTCCTTGCCAACGTTGAAGTTGGATTGTTTGACGTCTCCGGAAAGGGTGCTGTAGAAACGCATGGAAACGCTGTAAAGCCCGGATCTGCTTTCGCTTACGTTGCCAACAACGATCACGTCGGCTTCAAGATTTTTGGAAATCTCAGCCAGTTCATCTTTTTCAAGCTCTTCCACGTCTGTGTAGCCGGTTTCCTTGAAGTCGCGAGCTGTTTCGGCCATGTCCAGCAAGGTGTAGTTCGCATGTTTGTCAAAGGTGAGATCAAGATCTCTAACTGTCAGTATTTTGGTGATATAACGGCTGGAGCTGTCCAGGGCTTTCAAGGGAAGGATCGCCACCTGGGTGGTGATTTCCGCTTTTTCAACCTTTTGATGGACGGTCTTGTTGCCTGCGCAGGCGAAAAGCCCAAGCATGACAAGCAGGCCGATTACTATCCATTTTCTCATTATTCCTCCAGGAAATCATTTTTATCATTATAATGGCAAATCATTTTTGCTTACCTTATCTGTCAAGAAAAAGCTTGGTGAGGCGTCACGGGTTTGAGCCTCAAAGTTCCGTGGCTAATCTGCTGCAGCTCTCCCCTATCCGCGCGCAAAAGCAGAAAACCTTCGCCGGAGAGTCCTGAGATCACGCCGGAAACAGTATTTTGACCCATCATCGCCACAGCCTGTTTTCCAAGCCCATAAAGCACTTTGGCGCATTGCTTTAGATAGTGTTCCGGTTCGTGAAGCAAATGAGAGTTCTTTTCCACTCTGTTTACGATGAGACGAGCCATAAATTCATTGGAAACGGGCATTCCCAAGCTCTGACAAAGCGAAGCCGCAGCGTGGGAACGCAACTGTTCATCCAGCGCCACATTTGTGTTTATCCCAATTCCAATCAGATATTTAGAATTATTTTGCTGATATGAACACAAGATTCCCGCCAGTTTTTTCCCATCAAGGAAAAGGTCGTTGGGCCATTTCACCTTGAGATCCTGCAAAGCGTAAATATCGCTTAAAAGTTCCCAAAGGCAGAAGCCCACATACAGCGGAAAGGATGCCACACTGGCGGGATGGATGAGGTCGAAACTGAGCCAGAGCCCGCCCAAAGGCGAATGCCAACTGTTTCCATCGCGCCCCATGCCGGACTTTTGCCTTCCAGCGCGCACGATCCATCCATCCGCAGCGGCTCCCAGTTCAGCCAGCTTCTCATATTCCAGCTTTGTGCTGTCCAAGTTGTGAAGGTAAAGCCTTGTCTTCATGAAATATACATGGCGTCGCCATAGCTGAAAAAGCGGTATTTTTCATCGATGGCAGCCTGATATGATTGTTTGATCAAGTCCAAACCGGCAAAAGCCGCAATCATCATGATCAGCGTGGATTTTGGCAGGTGAAAATTCGTGATGAGCGCATCCGCCACATGGATCTGCTTGCCGGGATAGATGAAAATATCCGTCCACTTCGAGCCGGAGCCGAGGTTTTGACCATTCCAAAAGCTTTCCAAACTGCGCATGGAAGTGCTGCCCACGGCGATCACCCTGCGCCCTTCAGCCTTGGCCAGATTGATGACCCCGGCGGCTTCTTCATCCACGGTGCAAAACTCGCTGTGCATCCGGTGTTCGTCGATCCGCTGAGTTTTCACCGGCAAAAAAGTGCCCATGCCCACGTGCAGAACGAGCTCCACGATCAAAACGCCCTTGGCTCGCAAGGCTTCCAAAATCTCTGGGCTGAAGTGCAGGCCCGCCGTGGGTGCAGCCACAGAGCCGGGTTCACGCGCATAAACGGTTTGATATGTGCTGCGGTCATCAGCTTCATCATCGCGCTTGATGTAGGGCGGCAGCGGCACATGACCCACTTTTTCAATCTCCTGCCAATAGTCGCCATCGCTTTCAAAAACCACTTCGCGCGAGCCATCCTCGGCGCCCAGCGAAATCCAGCCCTTCAAGTGTGGAGAAAACCCAAGCCATTGCTCTTGTTTCAGCCTGCGCCCGGGATGAACCAAGCATTGCCAGCGGCGTTCACCCAGGTTTTTCAGCAGTAGCAGTTCCACCTTGGTGCCGTTTTCCTTGAAGCCAAAAAGCCGCGCGGGGATCACCTTGCTGGAGTTCAAAACCAAGACTTCGCCGGGTGCGATGAACTCCACAATATCACGAAAAGAACGGTGGCGAAAAGTTCCGGCAGCGCGGTCCACATGCATCAGGCGCGAGCCGTCCCGCTTGGGCAAAGGATATTGCGCAATCAGTTCCTGCGGCAGATCATAGTCGTAGCTGGCCAGATCTTGAGCCCCGCCAGTCTCCTCCCCGGATCGCGCTCCTCTCTCACCCGCGTTTTTCGCGGGAGGCTCATGGGTGCGACTCATCTGGCTTTGCTTCACGGGCCAAGGAGGGGGGCGGAAAGCCCGCCGTCCAAAATGAGGTTTTGCCCGGTGAGGTTTTGCAGGCGCGCATCCAGCAAAAATTCAATTGTCAGGCGCAGTTCTTCCAGCGAGATCAGCTTTCCGGTGGGGCTCATCTTTTTGTATCTTTCAAAATAGCGCTGTCTGAAAGCCAGATATTCGCCTTCGTAATCAGACGCCAAATCAGTTTCCACCGGCGCCGGAGAGATGGCATTGATCAAAACGTTTGAGCCTGCCGCCTCCAATGCCACGCTGCGGACCAGATTCACGATTGCCGCTTTTGCCGCGGCATAGGCGGAACCGCTGTGCAAGCCGATCTCCACCACATTTGAACCCATGAGGACCATGCGTCCAAATTGCCGTTCCATCATGCCGGGAAGGCAGGCGCGGACAGCGTTGTATGCCATGGTCACATTGGTGGAAAAAACGTCGTTGAAAATCGCGGGGTCGCCTTCGGCAAGGATTTTGGAATCGTAGCTGCGGATGGCGGCGGTGTGGATCAAGCCCGAAGGCAAGGCATCAAGCTGCCTGCAACCTTCTTCCAGGGCGGTTTTAAGGGCATCCAAATCCCGCAGGTCACAGCTTTTCAGGCAGATACCGGGGCGTTTGCGCAGTTCGTCAATCCGATCCGAATTGCGGTGATAAAGCAGAAGCAGGGGACGGTTTTGCCCAGCCCAATGCTTTGCCAGATGGGACCCAAGCTGACCGTTGGCGCCGGTGATGATCACAAGTCCGCTCATAGTTTCACAATCCTGTCCACCAAATCCAGCGCCACATCGAATTTATCCCCGCTCAAAACGATGGGTTTGGCGTTTTTGGCGGAACCCGCCTTGATCAGGGAAAGGCTGGTCTGGCTTGAACCCGCGGTGTCCAGATGGTTCACACAGATGAGGTCAAGGTTTTTGCTTTCCAGCTTTTTACGTGCGTTGGCAAGCAGGTCTTCAGTCTCGGCGGCGAAGCCCACCAGTTTTTGCTTTTTGCCCTTTTTCTTGCCGAGCTGCGCCAGAATGTCTTCAGTGGGAACCAGGTCCAGCATGAGGTTGCCGCCCTTTTTGATCTTTTGGGTGGACGCCTTGAGAGGCTTGAAGTCCGACACTGCGGCGCACTTCACAACAATATCGGCATTTTTAGCCGCCTTGAGGGTGGCAACCATCATCATCTGCGCTGTGGGTGCAAAGATCGTTTCCTCCAGATAGAAGGGCGGGGCTTCGTTCATCAAAGCATGGACCAGAGTAACTTTGGCACCCCGCAAGGCAAAGGCGCGGGCGATCGCCAAGCCCATTTTTCCGCTGGAACGGTTGGAGATCATGCGCATGGGGTCGATGAGCTCGGCGGTGGCTCCGGCGGTAACCAAAACGCTGACACCATCGAGATCCTGAGGATATTCCAAATAGCAGCGGATGGCAAGGACGATCTCCGGATTGGGCGGATATTTGCCTTTTCCTTCATAGCCGCAAGCCAGAAGCCCCAGGTCGGGTTCAAAAATGAAATTCCCGCGCTCTTTCAATATGCGCATATTTTCCTGCGTGGCAGGGTGTTCGATCATGTGAACGTTCATGGCGGGAACAAATAACACAGGCTTGGTGTGCGCCAGCAGGATGTTTGAAAGCAGGTCGTCCGCCAAACCCTGTGCGGCTTTTGCCATCACATTCGCCGTGGCGGGCGCCACCACAATCAGGTCTGCCCAGTCTGCCAGATTGATGTGCGGAATGGGGTCGGCATCCTCAAACAATGACGTATGCACGGTTCCGCCGGTGATGGCGGCAAAGTTGATCCCGCTCACAAACTTTTGGGCGGAGTCCGTGAGCACGGTTTTCAGCTTGAAGCCTGCCTTTTTCAGGGTGCTGGCAAGCTCGATGGCCTTGTAGGCGGCAATCCCGCCGCTAACGCAAAGCAAAATATTCTTATCCATAAAAAGTCCTTTTAAGACAGTTTATTGCGCTGTCTCATGCTGTCAATTCAAAACTGCTGCCACCAGGGTCCGACTTTATGCACTCTGGGGTTGAAACGTTTGGAACGTTTTTTGTGCCACATTATGGCAGAACCCGGGGCAAGCACAAGTTGTTCATCCGCACAATTGAAATATCCAAGGGATAAAAGTATCTCATCATTGTAATTAAAATTAAACTCCAGGGGGATTTCCATGAGGTTAAACTTAACAAAAATGGCTTCCCTGTGGTCAAAACGAACCCAAGTGAGATCATCTCCAATGGGATCCCAAAAGGCGAAGTGTCCCTGGGTCAGAACCTTGTATTCCTTGCGCAGTTTCACGAGTTTTTTGGCAAATTCACGCAGTTCAATGCTTTCAGAGTTGTTTTCCCAGTCCCAGTTGAAGGGGCGGCGATTATCAGGGTCACGACCACCCGGCATGGCAATTTCGTCTCCATAATAGATGTGGGGCGCGCCGACAAAGGTCATCAGGAAGAGCATGGCCAGCTTCACTTTATGAAGGTCACCTCCAGCGAGTTCCAAAACCCGCACGGTGTCGTGACTGCCCAGAAGGTTCATCATGGCCTGTGATGCCAGCCAGGGATATTGAGCCAAACCTTCTTCCACGCGCTGAACGAAACTTTCGTAGCCACAAATGCCGAGGATAAAGAAATCCAGCACAGGGTCTTTGAAATAGGCGTAGTTCATCACGGAGTCGAAGTATTTGGGATTGACCCAGGGACGTGCGTTTTGCCAGATTTCGCCCACGATCCAAGCCTCGGGCTTGAGCGACTTCACCTCGCGGCGGAAAAGCTCCCAAAACCAGAAGGGGACTTCATCCGGAACGTCAAGCCGAAAGCCGTCGATGCCGATTTCCAGCAGCCACCAGCGGGTGCAATGCAGAAGATGTTCCACCAAAGGCCAGTTGGGTTCGGCATGTTTGATGTCCTTGATGTGGTTTTCCGCGGGGTGAGTGCGGCTGAGGTCAAAATTCAGATCGGGCATGTCTTTGATGCCCCACCAGCTTTGATAGTAGTCCTTGGGTTGAAAATCCGCCGGAAGCGGCTCTGGCAAAGGCCAGCGATGCCAGTCGTACCAGTTCCAATACCGGGAGTCCGGGCCTTTTTCCGCGCAATCCTGAAAAGCCCAAAAGTCCTCTCCCGTATGGTTGAAAGCCACGTCCACAATGATCTTGATGCCCAGTGCATGAGCTTCCGAAACCAGGGCTGTCATCTCTTCTTTGCTGCCAAAATGGGGGTCGATGGCGCAGAAATCGATGGCGTCATATTTGTGGTTTGACCGCGCCTGCCAGAGCGGGTTGAAATAGATCACGGTGATGCCCAGATCCGCCAGATAGGGCAGCTTATGGCGCACGCCGGCGATGTCACCACCATAAAAGGACCACCAGTCCGGCTTTCCTTTCGGCAGCCAGGGACTTTGTTTCAGGCCGCTGATGTCGTTCCAATCCTCAACCAAATGGAAATATTCCCGGTTGGGTGGCAAAAATTCGCCTTCCGGTGGCGGAGTGCGGCAGTCTGCATAGTAGTCTTCGCTGAAATCGGGGTCGTTGGCTGGATTTCCATTGTAAAAACGGTCTGGAAAGATCTGATAGACAATGGCTTCACTTGCCCACTCAGGAACCGTGAAGCGCTCCAACTCTTTCAGATCAACTTGCAGAGGGCGGGCTTCACAGGGGCTCGTAAAAGCCTCTGCACCATAGCATAAAGTGTTCTCTCTACCCTCGATGCGAATCAGGATTTCCGCAGTGGCTTCATTGGAACCGAAAAAGCAATGCCAAACCGCGGTTCTTTGGGCTTCTCCCAGATAAAACAAATCAAAACGCTTGTCGTCCACAAACGCGTACAAATTGGCAGGCAGGGTTTTATGCCAATGGAAACGCAGTTCAAAACGGTTTTGGGAGAGGCGATTGATTTGAAGACGGGGTTCATCATGACCGAAGAGCAAGCCAAGGTTTTTCTCAATATCGCTCCAGGTGAGCTCAGGCTCTTTATGCCCCTTCACTTTCAACAGCGAATTTTGTCCGCCAAAGGGGTCGGGTTCGCGCTCAGGGCAGTTGGGGTCGGGCATCCAGTTTCCATCCACGATCAGCTTGTAGCGATACGCCCCGGGCCGGATGTTTTGGCGGAAAAGGTAGATGCCGCCGATGTCGGTCATGTCCAGGATTTCCCAGTCTGTGAAGTCGCCGGCAATGCCAACCTGGTGGTCTCCCGCAGTGGGCGGCTGATAGCGGAATTCAATCTCCGGCATGGTTTTATCCGGTTTTTTTGACCCTGGTTTTGGTGCTTTTGGCTGGGCTTGCCTTGGCGGTTTTGGGTTTTTTGGGCGCAGCGGCTTTTTTGGTGCTTTTTTCTTGGGTTGCCTTGGTGTCCAACTGGCGTTCAAAATGGGCTTTCAAGAATTGGCCGGTGAAGGAATCGGGGTTTTCCATCACCTGTTCCGGGGTGCCGACCGCGACCACGTGGCCGCCTTCCTCGCCGCCTTCGGGACCCAGATCGATGATCCAGTCGGCGGATTTGATCACGTCCAGATTGTGTTCGATCACCACCACCGTGTTGCCCATGCGCACCAGTTTACCCAGCACACCCAGCAGTTTTTTGATATCGTCAAAATGCAGTCCGGTGGTGGGTTCATCCAAAAGGTAGAGCGTGTTTCCCGTGCTGGTTTTGCTGAGTTCGCGGGAAAGCTTGATGCGCTGGGCTTCGCCGCCGGAGAGGGTGGTGGAGGGCTGCCCCAGCTTGATGTAGTCCAAGCCAACTTCCATCAGGGTTTCCAGCTTTTGGCGGATGGGGCCGATGTTTTCGAAAAATTCGTAGGCCTCCTGCACGTCCATATCCAGGATTTCAGAGATGTTTTTGCCCTTGTAGCGCACGGAAAGCGTTTCCTGATTGTAGCGCTTGCCCTTGCAAACCTCGCAGGTGACGAAAATATCCGGCATGAAGTGCATTTCAATTTGGTTCACACCCGCACCTTGGCAGGCTTCGCAGCGTCCGCCGCGCACGTTGAAGGAAAAGCGCCCCGGCGTGTAGCCGCGCACCTTGGAGGCGGGAAGCTGGCTGAAAAGCTGGCGGATGGGGTCGAAAAGCTTGATGTAGGTGCTGGGGTTGGAGCGCGGAGTGCGTCCTATGGGGTCCTGATCGATGCTGATCACCTTGTCGATGTGTTCCAAGCCTTTGATGGATTGGAACTTGCCAACCTGGTGGTGACTGCGGGAAAAATGGTTTTGCAGGTGTGGAAAGAGGGTTTGGTTGATCAGCGAGCTTTTTCCGCTGCCGGAAACGCCTGTGATGCAGACCAGAAGGCCCAAAGGGATGTCCACATTGATGTTTTTCAGGTTGTTTTTGGAAGCTCCCTTGACGGAAATGACGCGGGAATCCGGCTTCACCCTTTTGGGGGGAATGGGGATGCTTTGCTTGCCGGAAAGATATGCACCGGTGAGGGATGCGGGGGCTTTCATCACTTCATTCAGGGTGCCTGCCACCACGATCTCACCGCCAAAAACTCCGGCGCGGGGACCGAAATCCACCACCATGTCTGCAGCTCGGATGGTGTCTTCATCATGTTCCACCACAATCACGGAGTTGCCCAAGTCGCGCAGTTGACACAGCATTTTCACCAGCTTGGCGTTGTCGCGCTGATGCAGGCCAATGCTGGGTTCGTCCAGAATATACATCACCCCCACCAGTTGCGAACCAATCTGGCTGGCAAGACGGATGCGCTGGGATTCTCCTCCCGAAAGGCTGGGCGAACGCCTGTTCAGGTTCAGATAGTGCAGCCCCACGCTTTCCAGAAAGCCCAGGCGGTTGCGGATTTCCTTCAAAAGCTCGTGGGCAATTAGTTTCTGGTTCCCTTCCAGCTTCAGTTTGGTGAAAAAATCGCAGGCCTGACGCACACTCATGGCGGTGGCTTGAGCGATATTGATCTCCCCCACCCTCACAGCGAGGGAAGCTGGTTTCAGCTTCATGCCATCGCAGTCCGGACAGGGTTTGTCGCTAATATACTGCATGTAATGGCGGCGCATTTCCTCGGAAACCGTTTCGTGCATGCGACGCTGCAGGGTTGGAATCACGCCTTCATGGCGCATGAAAAATTGACCGCTGCCGCGGGCGTTGGTCCAGGCATTTTTAAACTTTTTGCCCTTGGAACCCCAGAGGATGAGCTGTTTCACGATGTCCGGCAGCTCGCGCCAGGGCGTTGTGAGCGAAAAATCGTAGGCTTTGGCAAGGTTGCGCACGGTGTTCATGGTCCAACTGTCCAGCTTGCTTTCCAGCCTGCCCCAGGGTGCCACAGCGCCCTCCATGATGGTCAGATCGTGGTTTGGCACCACCAGGTCGGGGTCAAATTCCAGCTTGTAGCCCAAGCCGTTGCAAAGCTCGCAGGCGCCGATGGGACTGTTGAAGGAAAAGTGTTGCGGAGAAAGCTCTTCAAAGCCGATATTGCAACGGGAGCAGGAGTTTGTGGCGGAAAGGAGCTGCGATTCCCCCTGATCGGGAAAATCGATTTTCACCGTGCCCTCGCTGAGCCTGAGGGCAAGCTCCAAAGACTCGCTCAGCCTGCTTTGGACGCCTTCTTTCAAAGCCAGACGGTCCACCACCACGGCGATGTCGTGCTTGCTTTTTTTGTCCAAAACGATCTCTTCGTCCAGGCTGCGCATTTTGCCGTTGATCAATACGCGCAAAAAGCCTTCCTGACGGAGGTCGTCCAAAACTTCCTTGTGTTCGCCCTTGCGGGATTGAGCCAGGGGTGCCAAAACCTGAATGCGCGTGCCTTCGGGGTTTTCCATAAGGCGCTGAACCATCTGGTCCACGGTGAGCGAACCCACCCGGTCTCCGCAGATGTGGCAATACTGTTCGCCAATGCGGGCGTAAAGCACACGCAAATAGTCATATATCTCGGTGACGGTGCCAACCGTGGAACGCGGATTTTTGCTGGCAGCCTTTTGCTCGATGGAAATGGCTGGGGAAAGCCCCTCAATGTAGTCCAACTTCGGTTTTTCCATCTGCCCCAAAAACTGGCGAGCATAGGCAGAAAGCGACTCCACATAGCGCCTTTGGCCTTCGGCATAGAGTGTGTCGAAAGCCAGGGAAGATTTTCCCGAACCGGAAACGCCGGTGAAAACCACCATGATGTCGCGGGGGATTTCCAGATTTATATTCTTTAAGTTGTGCTCGGCAGCACCTTTAATGACTATTTTTGTCTTCAATTCTGATACCTCTGTCACGCGCAGACAATTTTGACAGCATAGATTTGTCAAATGAAAACTGAAACCAAGCCTTCGTTTACTCTTTTTGTATCAATAAGTTTACACTTTCAAGCTCTTTAGGGGTAAAAATCTTGGAAGTCCAAGGGGATTGTCTCGTTCTTCAATCAAATCATAAATTATTTGCAAACATTCGTAAAATGTGAAACTCACGCCAAACAAGGCTCAAACAAGCTTTAAGCTTTTGCCATAAAAAGAGTAAGGCTGTTTGACCCGATTTTGGCACGGAAAATGCGTTTGATTTTACTTGACAACATATCAAGCGGTTACAAAGTGACCTAAAGAGGTTAAAAATGAAGAAAACCATATTGCTGACTGCCATTCTGCTCAGCTTCTGGCTGGGGGCGGCAGCATTGAATATATATGACGTGCAATACACTGCAAACCGCGGTGTGGACGGCTCCTATCCCTCTTCCTGGCTGGGAAAGCAGGTCACTTTGGAAGGCGTTGTGCTTGCCACAGGTCACCGAAATGAAGGCTTTTTCCTGTCTGAAAGGATCTGTGGAGCCTGGCGCGGCATCCATGTGCTGGACAGCAAGTTCAGCCCCGCCGCTGGCGACTTTGTGCGTCTCACCGGTGATGTGGCGGAAGTTTTTGGCATGACCTGCATTCGCGACCTCAACTCCCTGCAGGTCTTGGACCGCAACCGTTCCCTGCCCAGCCCTGTCAGCATCAGCAGCGGGCAGCTTTCAAACCCCATGGAAGCCGAAGCCTATGAAGGTGTCTACGTGCGGATTATGAACGCTTCCGTAACCGGATCCAAGGGCAAAAACGGCCGTTTCACCGTGAACGACGGCAGCGGCCAATGCGCCGTGGCTCTGCAAAGCTTTGGCGGCAAGGCATCCGCTCCCTCCGTTGGCACCCAATATGCCCAGATCTCCGGAGTGGTCACCTTCAGCTATGGCGAATACATTTTAAACCCATTCTCATCCTCCGGAATGCAGCTTCAGCAGCCTGTTTCCATCCAAAACCGGAGCTGGGGAAAGATAAAATCAATTTATAAATAAAAGCAGCCTAAGGAGAGACCATCATGAAGAAATTTTTCAAAAAGGCCCTGGTGTTCGGTGGAGTGGCTTTGGCAGCCCATTTCGGCTTCAAAGCCTACAAACGCTTCAGCGGCATTACCAAACTTGCGAAATCCCTGCCTGAATTTCTTAACAATATTTATGGCGAAAGGCCAAAACTGCACGTGAATCAATCCCTGAACATGCTGAACCTCAAAGTGGAATTCTCGCCGGAAATCCTGGAAAAGCATGAAGATATTGAAACCACCGTGCGTGAATACATCGACGACTTCCATCCCGAAATGGCAAGGGGAGCCATCACCATCGAGGTGATTGCCCGCTCCGAGGAAGATGAAGGTGAAGAACCTTTTGAAGAAGAAGACGAAGAAGAGGAAGCTCCCGTCCAGCAGGAAGACGAAGAGTAAAAAACCTTTGCAAAGCGAAATTACCCGCGTTCCACAAGGGACGTGGGTTTTTTATATAGATTTGGGATGCACAGGATTGGAGCGATGAAAAGGGGATTTGGTTTTAGGGTTCTCGCAGATTAGTGCTAAAAACATCGATAACAAGGTGTTAACGTTGTAACGTTTTAGCGAATCTCGCCACCTCGTCACTTTTTTTTGAAAGTTACCTTCATTTTTTATCCTCCATATTTTTTGTTCTTATAATTGACTCCATATACCTGCAAAACCTGCTTTGGACAATCCCAAAACACCCAAAACACATCCAAACAATTCTTTGGGAAGAGTTTGGGATGTGTTCAGCTTGTCTTTAGCTTGGAAAAATCATTCCCCTCTATATGTAGTGGGCAAGTTTTAAGGTGATTTTGCAGATTCTTTGTATAGATTAGGGATACACAGGCTGGTCAGGATGAAAAGGGGATTTGGTTTTAGCGTTTCGCTGCGCATCAGGCAAAAAAAGAGCCAGCTCTAAAGTCTCCATCTCGCCATCTCACCATCTCGCCATCTCACCATCTCACCATTATACCACACAAAAAAAGTCCCGCGTAAAGCGGGACATTATTAACTCATTGGCTCAGGGTTCAATTCCTTCTGCGTGAAGGCATATCCCCCATTTCATTTTGTCGATTCGAGGGTTCCCGCTGATCACGTTCCGCAGTCACGATAAAGAAGCCTCTGTCGCCTAAATGGAAATAATTGTTCAAGTTGAGTTCCGTGGTGGGATAATTCACTGCAACAAGAAGGTTTTGTGCACTTGGCGTGAAATACGGGTCAACGCTGCGATAGATGTTGAAGCGTGTGCAAACTCCCTCAAAATCCCATTCCAGCTTGTAGGTTCCAGCCTGAGTTTTGTTCACCCGCAGGTTGGTAACCGGTTCCACGCTGAAGGGCAACCAGATCATTTGGAAGGGTCCGTAAACGTTGTTATAGTCATTGCTTTCAAAAGCGTCATCGTCAGTGTCAATCTGCACATATGAATTCCAAGTTCCAGTCCCGTAGCCAGTTACATAAAACACCACCTGTTCAGTGCTGTAGGCCGGCACCTCTTGAATCTGATAAAAAGCATTTCCGACGTTTCCTGCCACGGGTGGAGTCTGTCTGTTGTGATAAAGGTCGATGTAGAAGGGATCAATAACATCAGCGCCACCGATGTTCGAGAAAGTGACCACACACAGAACTTCCTCGCCTTCCGTGGCAGCTTGCGGGATATATTCCGCTTTCAGAATCACCAAATCCGGCACGTCGGGGTCGAGACATGGGCTCCAGAAAATGCGGTCATGGGGGTCCTTTTCATATTGTTCGCCGTGGGAATATCCTGTTGCGTCGATGAAATGCACAATACCCTGATTTTCGCTTTTTCTCACGTTATTGGCATTAGGCCATCTGTTGAATTCTGCGTTTTTCACGGTGAGAATCTGGTCGTTCTCAATCCTTAACAAACAGGAACCTTCCAAACCCATGCTATATTCGAAGGCGCAGTTGTGAAAGGAGTGTTCCTCATCCACGATGGCACCGTCATGCACGTAAAAACCATCCATGGTGGCATGCCTGAAGTCTGTGTATTCCGCCGCAACGCTGCCACCATCTAAAACAGAATATTCCATCCAATCCACAGAGTTTGCGATGGTAATCCTCTGCGCGTCCGTACCCAAGCTTTCCAGCCTGCCGCCGGAATGAATCCGCAGTTTGCTGTGTGGACTACCTTTGAAATCAATAGTGGTGCCGGGCTCCAGCTTCAGCAAGCCGCCGTTTCTCACATTCAGGTCACCACGGCAGGTCAGAATCAGTCCATTCGTTTCAATCCATCCTCTGTTCACGTCGATATTGCCTTTCACCTCGAGGTCATCAATTAGCCAAATGCCGATGCTGCTATCCACAACCAGGTTTGGCAGCCAGTTTCCGTTGATCACGCTGATTCCAACATTGCCATTACCATAGTTATCATCCATAATCACGGTTCCGCCCGTGGGCTGAAAAGAACCCGCGTATTGCGCATTCACGCCATCACAAATAACATACCCGGAATTCATGTTGAACTCACAGTTTTCCATAATATAAAGACTGCTGTTTGCCAAGCGGAGGGTGCCTCCATCGATTGTGACGTTGCCTCTGAACTCAATTTGTCTGGGAATATCGTGATAATTAAAGATTAATTCGCCGTTGTGGGCAATGTTAATGCTTGAAGTGGCCAAAAATTGAGGTTTTCCCTCGACGATGACTTTTGAAGGTCCAACATTCAAGGTTCCGCCAAACATGTTCATCGTTCCACTCACCTTCACCGGTTGTGTGGCGTTTTCTTCAAAACCAAGCGAAGAGGTCCCAAAGAAATTAAGGTCTCCCCACACAAACACATCATGGGTACTTTCGTTTGAAACCAGGTAATGCGCATTGCGGTTAGGACCGCCGAGGTGCAGATTTTGGAAACCGAATAAATCCTCCTGCACTGTGATGTAATGCGTTCCCTGGCCTTGCAAGTGGAGTATCATGCCCTCATGAAAAACGATAATGGCACCGTTTTCGACCAGAAAATCCCCACGTCCTATAGCGCTACCAGACGTAAATTGGGCACTGGAACCGGATAAGAAATTCATGTTGCCTTCGACTAAAATGGTGCCATTGCTGCCGGCATTGCCCATACTGATATTACCGTAGCAGGTGAGATCATTATACACTGTGAGGAATTGTTCAGTAATCCCCAAAGTACCCGCCTGCACAATCAGGTTTTCGCAATCCAGGTCTGATAACAAATCAACTTTGCGATTGCCCCAGCCGGTTTTATTTATCTTCAGTGTGGGCAGCATCATCGGCTCAAGGATATTGATTTGAGCTTCCTCGGTGCCGTATAATTCAATCGTGGCGCCGGAGGCGCTGAATTGTGAGTGGTAGCCTGTGAAATCTCCCGCCATGCGGATGGTTCCACCTGTGATGTCGGTATGGAACGTATCTTCATAAGCGCCGGAATACAAATGTATCCCCTGGGTTTTGAAATCCAAAACCCCGCCGTGTATTTGCACGGAAGCACCTTCCGCGTAGGGCCAATATGAAGGTGTGGAGCCGCCATAAATGTTCATTGTGCCACCAGCCATGTAGATGTACCCCAAGAGGTCAATCCAGGCGCCGGGTGCGGTGTTATAAGCGTTTATTGTGCCGTTTTCATAACAATACCAGCCCCCAGCCAAGCCGTTGTTTGCCAGGCTCAGAGCCGTGAAAGTTCCGTCCATTGCCGCCACAGCGCCCCGAACCACGGAGTATTCGTCGCAAATCACTTCACCGCCGTTATAAATCAAAAAAGCTCCCAATGCTTTGTCAATCTCCAAAACGTTGAAATGGGTGTTGCCATAATGGTGCTGGCTATCGTCGTGTTTCACAAATCTCACCGTGGAAGAGCCCGCGTCGAAGTGGTCAAAACCCGCATAGTTTGTCCAATTTCCCCACATGCTAAGGGTGCTGCTGCCCAGACTTAAGACCCCGCTTTCGATGCTCAGGTTTCCATTGCAGATCAGATCGTCGGTGACCTCAACCGTTCCGCCGGAGCGGATGCAAAGATTGTTCAAACCCGTCACACCTGTGGGATGGATAAACTGGTCGCCCTCACCTTCCATCACCAGAGTGCCATAATACCAGTCCACGCCGCGCTCTGGATTGTAGGAGACAAAATCGTTTTTCAAAATCATGTTCCCCTCATACCAAAATATACATTCTGCAGTGCTGTCCGCAGGCGTGCCGTTATAAAAATTGTGGTTCACCACAAAATCGTGGGTGGATTCGGAAGAAAATACCGCCTTGGCGGGAGAGCGAACATCCATCACCAGATCATAAAATTCGGTGTTTGCGCTTTGGTTCTTGAGATACTTATATTGGCCAGTGCTTGTGAACATACGAAGTGTACCATTGCCAAATTTCACATTGGAACCGGGAAGAAATGTCACGTTTTGTCTGGCTGCAATCACGGCTCCAGAATGACTGATCGTAACCGTGGCGCCGTCATCCCAAGTCAAGTTGCCTCTCACATCAATCTGATTGGCTGACGTGATGGTGATATTGCCCTTGACCGTCATTGTAGTAGTTACAGAAAGATTCGCTCCGTCCAGGCTAAGCTGGCCTCCGTTTTGCACATTTAGGCTTCTGCATTGCGCCGGACCTTGGCTGATAACAGGATAGTTTGGCAAATCGGCTTGAATGTTAACCATGGACGTATTGGTGGGAACCACGTTGCTAAACCAGTTTGCGGGGTTGTGCCAGTTTGTGTCCGCTGAGCCGGTCCAAAGAGCGTGTGTCTGGGCGCTTAGCGCCGCCGCAAGCAGCACCAAAGCTGTTAACAAGATGAGTTTTTTCACTTTTTCTCCTTTGCTGAACCTGGGGTTTTAATATTATGTGAGTGCCGAAGGCTCGAATCAAGGCATCCGGGGCTTGCGACGCTCAGGTTAAAGGTTTTGGTATCAAAATGTTGCGTTTCCATCATGTGTATTTTCACCGTTTTTAACGATTGTATTCACCATATATGAGACATCTCATGAATTATTCAAAAGCTGTCAAGCCTTTTATGGTGCTTGGTTTTCTTGGGATTCACTCTCAATGATTTCGCTTTTAAGCCAGGCAAAAACAAGCCCGCTGCCCCAAACGAACTTCAAGCTGAATCAATGACTTAAACTCCATGTAGTTATATGCATATCAATGCCTTATAAGGATCAACTCCGCTATATGTTTTTAACTCCGCCTGCCCTTCCTGCCACCCTTGATCTGCTCCCATATCCTGCTTCACAAATCCTCCCCGGGCACCCGCGTTTTTCGTGGGTGCTTGAGGGGTGCGAACACGCTGCGATCAAAGCTGCCCTCAAGGTGCTTACAGCCCCAAAGTTTTGATTTCTTGAAGCCCTGTCCTTTTTATATATGGCTCGATCAAGGCGCAAACCGGTAACAAAGTATCACCGGATCCTCATGCAAGACATTGGGTTCCATGCTAAGACCATCTAACTTGAATACCACATTGTTTAGCTTCCCCTCCCGGAATCAATTGCCGCCACGTCGATGTTTGGTGCGCCCTAAATACCTGATTCACCCCTCCAATTGTATTTGGATCATCTTATCTCAAATACAAGATTCTTCTGCTTGACTTGTATTTGCCTTTTTCAAGTACAACAAAATAGACACCGCCACAAACCTGGTTTCCGTCATCATCTTTCGCATCCCATAAAAAGCTGTGATCGCCCGCAGTCTTGGCAGAAATATTGTGAGTTCTAATCCTTTGCCCTTTGATGTTATAGATACTGAGCTTGCATTGTCCCGGTTCAGGTATTTTGGCTGTGATTGTGCTTTTATCTGAAAAGGGATTGGGATGGCTGGAGACGGAAAACTGGGCTTGTGGTATTGAATGATCAGAGTTGGATACTCCGTCTGAAAGAGTATAAACAATTCTTGGTGAATACTGGAAAAAGGAATAGCTGCCAGTACTTGTTACTATAAAATCATCCCTGTTATCCCAATCGGAAAAGCCATCCAAATAAATGCGATATTGGGTAAGCGACCTATTTGCAGCATAATCCATTAAAAGACATTCGGTAACATCATAAGTCACCCAACTTGGTACTACAAGGGTCTCATGAGTAAAGAGAGTAAAGGATGCATATACAGAATTTGGAATCACGTCATTGGAATTAAAAACACTACCATAATCAATATGCTCCATTATCCCCTCTGGATATACTACGGCATCCCCATAATTAAATATTGGATAAATACCCGCAGTAGAATTACCCGCAGTAGCCCCTATGTACATCATGAGATTTGCAGATTTAATCTTGTAACCTTCAGGTATGCTCGGCAATTCAAAGGAAAGATAGCCGATGCTGGCAAAGCGCACCATCCAGCACCAACTGTAATAATCTCCAATATATGTTTCCCCTTCCTGCCAATTTGCATCTACCGTAATGTAGTCCTTTTGATAATAAATCGACCCGCTGAGCCGGTCAACCGCCCATAACGAATCAACGATTTCATGTTTGGCGCTGTCGATTTTAATAGTAAATGGGTCTGCTTCGGCAAATAAAAGACCTGCAAACAGCAGCATTGCCATAATACAAATCAATCTCGTTTTCATGGTACCTGCCTTTGATATTTTCGCTTGAGTCTTAAGCTTTTGTACCGACAAATAGTTTCAGAGCTGCCAATGCTAATAGCTTTTTCATGGTTTTTTCCTGTGTTTTGCTTACTATTTGAGAATTGTTATTCTCCTAATGTCACTCTTTTGTCCGGATTCAACTTTTAATAAATAGATACCTGAAGGACAGTCAGGAAGCTGAAGCTGTATGGAATCGTTTTGATAGTTAAAATCATCGTAATGCTCAACAAGAATAAGGATTCCGTCTATAAAATCCCTAAATATTGCTAACTTTTGATCACTTCTAAACACACACTATTTCTAGTGCGAATCTCATAAATGCAGTAATAACTATTTTGACTTCTATGTCAAGAACATTTTTCTTTTTTTCTGTCGCATCCTTATGCATCCGTATTTGTATTAAATCAGGGTAGTGGCTTCCTTGCTCCGGATAGAGTATCCAATACTAATCGCAAGGAGATTCGTTTGGCCTGACATAGATTGTGAGTAACGAGGGATAGCAGATGCCCTCAATAAACCTGAAAAACAATGAGTTGGATTTTACACCAACATTTGGGACTCAACAGATAGGCAGCATCACGATTCTTTTCTTGACAGAAATCGGACACAAAAGGATATTGTGACCATCTTACAGACCCTACATAGAATGCCCTCCGATACGTGGGAGCACCGCCCGGTGTTTCCCACGTTTTTTATTACGGACATCAAATATCGAAATCCCATTTGCAGTTTTCGTGTCACAAATCTGAAGTTGCTGGCACAACAATTTGCAATTTTGGTGATGATTTTTGCATTTTCGTGATTAAATTTGCAGTTTTGGTGATTAAATCTGCAGTTTTCGTGATCAAAACTACAGGCTGTTGCCCTCAAAAACTACCCCAAAAACAGCGATTTGCAGTTTTGGTGATTGGAATTGCAGTTTTTGGTGACGGTCTATAGTGACGGTTATAACCGTGAACCCATCCGCCGCCATTCTTAGCAGTCTCACTTTTCGATTGACAATTATCCGCTTTCGATTAGATTGTCCAAAGATTAGCAGTTGAATCATCCGATTGCTAAAATAAAGGGAGAACAAAGTTAGCATGAACAAGATAAAGATGAGGCTGGATGCCGCTTTAACCGCCCTCATCGATGAATATATCGAGCATAACGAGCCGGTATCGTCCAGGGCGCTGAACGAAAAATATCTGCGCGATGTGAGCTCGGCAACCCTGCGTCTGGACTTGATGAAGCTGGAACAGCAAGACCTGATTCGCCAGCCCCACACCTCTTCCGGGCGGGTTCCCACCATCCAGGGTTTTCGCAGCTATCTGCGCCTGATCGAGGCCGAACACGGCAAAACCAGCTTTGAAAACATGGATTTGCTGCGCGACCTCTTGATTCGCCACTATCGCGACACCCCGCTGGCTTTGCACTACATCATGCTGATGCTGGCAAAGGAAACCGACCAGCTCAGCTTTGTGGCGGAACCCGAAGTTTCCGGCGGCTATCTTTCCAAGCTGGAAGTTTTCCCCATCGGCAGCGGAAAATACATCTTTGTGATGAGCTTGGATTCCGGCTTGGACAAAACCGTGGTGATGAAGCTGGAGCAAAGCTTCACCGACGGCCAGCTTCGCAGCCTGGTCCGCTATCTGAACGACGAACTGGCGGGCCTGCGCATCTACGACATTGCAAACCGCGTGCTGGTGGACATGCGCGAAGACATGCACCGCGACAACCCCATGGTGAGCGCCTTTTTGCTCGAAATCCACCGTGCCTTCGTTGACCTGAGCGGTTTTTACATAAATTATGATGGCAGCATCAGCTTTTTGGAACAGCCGGAATTTGACAGTAAAGACAACATTCTGAGCTTCATGAACATGCTGCAGCGTCAGGATCTCATCTTGAACCTGATGCGAACCCACGGCTCCGGCGGCGGGGTCAAGATCTTGATGGGCGAAGACTTCAACGTTCCCCAGTGGGAGCAGTTTTGCCTGATTTTCAGCCGCTACGAAGTTTTTGGCATCCCCGGTTTTTTGGGGGTGGCTGCGCCGCTGCGTGCGAACTATCGAAAGCTGATCCCGCTGATCCGGGATATCACACACACCATCACCCAAACCACGCGTGAGGGCATGGTGGTTCCCCAAAGGAAGGATTTCTAATGATGAAAAAGAAGAAAGAAACACAGGATATGGAAGCTCAAACTCCTGAAAAAGAAGTGGAATTGACCGCTGAGGAAAGACTTGTGGACATGCAAAAGCAGATTGCCGAACTCAACGATAAATATCTGCGCACCATGGCGGAATTTGAAAACTATCGCCGGCGCAGCATTGCCGAAAAGAACGACTGGGTAAAGATGGCAACCCAGGATTTTGCGCTGAAGATCTGCGACGTGGCAGACAACTTTGAACGCGCCCTACAGCACGCCGAAGACCCCGAAAACGCCTTTGTGAAAGGCATGATGCAGATCGACCAACAGCTCCGTGCAGTTTTGGACCGCGAAGGGGTCAAAAAGATCGAAGCCCTGGGCGAAACCTTTGACCCAGCCTTCCACGACGCTTTGGCGCAGATCCCCAGCGATCACGATGAAAACACCGTGGCTGCCGTCATCCAAAACGGCTACACCATGCACGACAAAGTGATCCGTGCCGCCAGAGTGGCGGTTTCATCCGGCCCCTGCGAGGATCCGGCGGAAGAGCCTGAAAGGCAGGCTTCTCCTGAACAAGAAAAAAACGGGACCCCAAACGGCCCCATAAACATAGAAATAAAATGAAGTACCATGGAGGAATAAAATGGGAAAAATAATTGGAATAGATCTTGGGACAACCAACTCCTGCGTGGCCGTGGTTGAGGGCGGAAAGCCCGTGGTAATCACGAACGCGGAAGGTGCCCGCACCACGCCGTCCGTGGTGGGATTCACCAAAGACGGACAGCGCTTGGTTGGTCAACTTGCCAAACGACAGGCAGTTACCAATCCAGTAAACACCGTGTCGTCCATCAAACGCTTTATGGGCCGCTCCTTCAACGAAGTCGGCTCGGAAAAGGAACAGGTTCCCTTCAATGTGAAAAACGGCGTGAAAGGCCAGGCTGCCGTCCACGTTGATTCCGAAAACAAGGACTACACCCCCCAGGAAATCTCGGCAATGGTTTTAAGCAAGATGAAGGAAACCGCCGAAGCCTATCTGGGACAAAAGGTTACCGAAGCTGTGATCACCGTCCCGGCATACTTTAACGACGACCAGCGCCAAGCCACCAAAGACGCCGGAAAGATTGCCGGCCTGGAAGTGAAGCGCATCATCAACGAGCCCACTGCCGCGGCTTTGGCCTATGGCATGGAAAATAAAAAGGAACAGAAAGTCGCCGTTTACGACCTCGGCGGCGGAACCTTTGACATCTCCATCCTGGACATCAGCCAGGGTGTGGTGGAAGTGCTTTCCACAAACGGAGACACCCACCTGGGCGGAGACGACTTTGACAAGCGCGTGATCGACTGGATTCTGGCCGAATTCAAAAAACTGGAGGGGATCGACCTCTCCAAAGACCCCATCGCCATGCAGCGCCTGCGTGAAGCCGCTGAAAAGGCGAAGGTGGAGCTCTCCGGAACCCAATCCACAAACATCAATCTGCCCTTCATCACCGCCGATGCCAGCGGACCCAAACACCTGGATTTGAACCTCTCTCTGGCGGAATTCAACCGCCTCACCGAAGATCTGGTCAAGCGCACTCTGGGACCCTGCCAAAAGGCTTTGGACGACGCCAAGCTCAAAGCTTCGGACATCCAGGAAGTCCTTTTGGTTGGTGGAAGTACCCGCATTCCCGCCGTTCAGGAGGCAGTGGAAAAATTCTTTGGCAAAAAGCCGAACCGCAGCCTGAACCCGGATGAAGTGGTTTCCATCGGCGCTTCCATCCAGGGCGCCATCCTGAGCGGAGACGAGAAAGTGAGCGATGTCCTGCTTTTGGACGTCACCCCGCTCACCCTGGGAATCGAGACTCTGGGCGAAGTGATGACCCCCCTCATCCCTCGCAACACCACCATTCCCACGAAGAAGAGCCAGACCTTCTCCACCGCCGCGGACAACCAGAACGCCGTCACCATCCGCGTTTTGCAGGGCGAACGTCCCATGGCGCGTGATAACAAGGACCTCGGCCGCTTCGACCTCGTGGGAATTCCTCCCGCGCCCCGCGGAATCCCTCAGATCGAGGTGACCTTTGACATCGACGCCAACGGCATCCTCCACGTTTCCGCAAAGGATCTGGGCACCGGAAAGGAACAGTCCATCCACATCGACCGCGCCGGAGACATGAGCAAGGACGACATCGACCGCATGATCCGCGAAGCCGAACTCCACGCCGAGGAAGACAAAAAGCGTCAGGAATTCATCACCGCCCGCAATGAGCTGGACAGCCTGATCTTCAGCACTGAAAAGAGCTTGCAAGAACACGGTGACAAGCTTTCCGACACCGAAAAGACCGAGCTGGAAGCCGAGCTGAAAACCGCCCGCGAAGGCATGGAAAAAGCCACCGAAGCCTCCGAACTGGAAAGCCTCAAGCAAAACCTGATGCAAAAGGCGCAGCGCCTGGGTGAGATCATCTATGCGCAAACCCAGCAGGAGCAGGGAGCCGGACCCCAGCCGGACTTCAGCCAGGAACAGCCACAGGAAGCCCCATCCGAAGACGGCCCCATCGACGCCGATTTCGAGGTGGTTGACGATAAATAAACCCAAAACCGGCGGGGTGTCAAATCCCCGCCCCTTGGTCTTTTAACAGATTTTTAAAGCAAGGAAAGACAGTGTCCAAACGCGATTATTACGAAGTTCTGGGAGTTGAGAAAACCGCCTCTCCAGACGAGATCAAAAAAGCCTATCGAAAGCTGGCATTGCAATATCATCCGGACAAAAATCCGGACGACAAAGCTGCCGAGGAAAAGTTCAAGGAAGCCTCCGAAGCCTATGAGGTGCTTTCCGACGTCGAAAAACGCCAAACCTACGACCAATATGGCCATGCCGGCATCGATCCACAGTTTGGCCAGGGCGGTTTCCAATGGAGCAATTTCAGCCACTTTGACGACCTCAGCGACATCTTTGGCGGCGGCGGCTTTGGCTCCATTTTCGAAACCCTCTTTGGCGGTATGGGCGGAGGCTCTTCAAGCCGTGGCCGCTCAAACCGCGGCAGCGACTTCATGATCGAGCTTTCGCTCAGCCTCAAGGAAATTGCCCTCGGCGCCGAGAAAAAGGTGAAGATAAACGTGAAGGACGCCTGCGACCTCTGCGGAGGCACCGGCAGCGCGGACAAAGACCTGGAAACCTGCCCTCAATGCCAGGGATCGGGTCAGGTTCGCACCGTTCGCCAATCCCTTTTCGGCCAGATGCAGCAGATTGCCGAATGCCCTTCCTGCCGCGGAGAAGGCCGCATCATCAAAAACAGATGCACCAAGTGTCATGGCGAAGGCAGGATGGCAAAAACCCATGAGATCAAGCTCAAAATCCCCGCCGGAATGGAGGAAGGCCAGGTTTTGCGCGTGCGCGGACAGGGACATATCGGACCCCGCAACGGCCCTCGCGGCGACCTTTTGGTGCAAATCCACGAACGTCAGGACGACCTTTTTGAACGCGTTGGAAACAACATCATCCTGGATTATCCCATCCACTTCAGCCAAGCCGTTTTGGGAGACGAGATCACGGTTCCCACACTCTCTGCCAAAGCCAGGATGAAGATTCCCGCCGGAACCCAAAGCGGCAGGGAATTTCGCCTGAAAGGACAGGGCATCAAGGCTTTGCACAGCGAAGCCCGCGGCGACCTCATCGTGCGCGTGAACGTGGTGACCCCCACCCGCGTCGGCAAGGAAGAAACCGAGATCTACAAACGCCTGGCGGAAATCAACCTGAAAAAGGAACTCAAACCCGGCAGAAGTTTCAGGGAAAAACTGCGGGAGATGTTCAAATAAGCCATGCCGTCGCTTTACGTTCCAGAATTGGAGGCTCTGTCTGCAGGCGCTGAATTTCGCTTGGAAGGCGAGGAATTTCACCACCTCGCCCACGTTGCCAAACGCCGCCTCCAGGCGCCCATTCTGCTGAATTCCGGGCGCGGAACCCTGGCTTGGGCAAAAGTGGAGAGCTTGAACCCCAAGTTCGCCCTTTTGAGCATCCCCAGCCTGCACAAAACCCCCTTCCCCGTGCGCCCCTTCGCCATCGGCTTTGCCCTCCTCAAAAACAGGCACGACGAGCTTTTAGTGGAAAAATGCAGCGAACTGGGCGTTTCGGACCTCTTTCCCCTGATCACCGAAAGATCGGTGCGGCGTTCTGCGGATTCCAATCGCTTTGAACGCATCAGCCTGGCTGCCATCAAACAGTGCGACAACCCCTGGCTGCCCAAGATCCACGGCACCCTGGAACTGACGCAAGCCCTCGGCGCCATGCGTAACGCGGGATACCAGCCCATCCTTTGCTCCGAACGCAAGGACGGACGCCCTCTTCGACACTTTGAACCCGACCTGAAACCCTGTTTTTTGATTGGACCCGAAGGCGGCTGGAGCGACGACGAATTTTCCCTGATGGAGCCTCTCCCCCGCCTCAAACTCGCCGAGCTCATCACCCGCGCGGAAACCGCCGCCATCACCGCCGCTGCGCAGTGGCAGGGACTTTGCCAAGCCTGATCCCGCTCTGAATGGGTAGTAGGTTCCCGCGGATTGGCGCTGAAAAAAACGCAGAGTGCGCAAATCTTTGAATGGACTGGGGAAGTTTTGACGTTTTAGCTGGTTAGCAATATTTCATACGGATAAAACGGATGAAACAGATTGAACGGATGAGAAAGTTATAACGATTTAGCGTTTTAACGTTTTAGCGATTTAGCGTATCTCGTGACAAGCGAAACCTTGTCTCTCTGTCTCTTTGTCACTCTGTCACCCTGTCACTTCTTATCTTTTTATCTTTTAAATCTGCGGAATCGGCGAAATCTGCGTGAACCATCTCGCCATCTCCCTGCACACTCCCCAGCGCTTGGATACGGAAAAACTTACGGGCAAAGCCGTCCAGGCGTTCTTCGTAGAAGGGGTTATCCACCCAAAGGTTGGCAGAGAACGGACCTTGCGGGTCGTAGCTGTGCATGATGGCATAGGAAGTGGCAAAGGGCACGGGAGCCCACTGGATCTGGAGATATCCGTTTTGGATGGAGCTGGTGGGTGCGGGGGATTTGAGCCGGGAAATTTCGTCCAGAGTGAACCTGGCACCCTGCAGAATCTCTTTGGTGTCAAGGTTTTGCAGCCAGACCACGATGGCGAGATTCTGGGTGACCCATTCCTCTTTCAGTTCAAAGGAATACTGCTGATCCAGGCTGGCGCCCACGGCGAGGTTTCCCACGTTCACGGGGGTTCCAGACGCTCCGGGAACCATCATCCGGTTCACAAAATTCACCTGCGTTTGGTCCGGCCACCACCAGAAGGGAATGTCAGTCTCGGTGAGCGAAAGATGGAGCACAACGTTGGAATTGGAGTCGGCTTCCTCTTTTTTCACGCGAACCGTGAGGTTGCAGGTTTCGCCGTCCAAAGCGCCAAGGGCAGCCAGGCTGAAGTGTGAGGGCACCAGCAGGCGGGAATTCACGCTGTCCAGATATTCAGGATAGAGGGAAAGCCCGGAAGATGGCATGTAGATTGGATTCAGACCGTCGAAAAAGGCGGTGGGAGTTCCGGAAGCTTCATAATAGTCGTATCGTTCGTTGTTTGTGGGACTTTGAAAATCATCGCGCACATGAAGTTTCACAGGCGCCACAGGATGGCCGTTTGCCATGAGGTCGTCCACAGCCCAGGCTGAGCCGGGACAGCCGGTGCAGCTTGTGGCGGTGAAAAGCTCCACAACCACGTGTTGGCGGGGATAGGCGCATAGAGCGGCAAGGGAAAACAGGGTCAAAATCAGGGCAAAAAGACGGGCTTTCATCTTTCATCCAGCGCAATTTGCAGGCGTTTGCGGGCTTCTTCCAAGCCCAGGATGCCGAAGGTTGTGGGCAGATCCGGGCCGTGAGCTTGATGGATCAGCGCCAGACGCAGCGGGGTGTAGTAGGCCTTGCCTTTGAGCCCCAGCTTTTCCATTCCGCCTTTCACGATGTCGTTCAAAAGTTCCTGATCCAGGGTTCCGCTTGCGGGCAGGCGCGTGAGAAACCAGTCCAAAACCCGCTTGGAATCGTCGCTTTTGAGCAGTTCGAGTTCTTCGGCGGAAAGAGGCTGGGGAGCAACAAAGGTTTTCGCATATTCGGGGATTTCGGGAAGCAGGGTGCAGCGTTCGCGAGCCGCCGCCACGATGAGAAAGAGTTGTGGCCGCTCGATCCGGTCCAGTCCGGCTTTTTCAAACCAAGGCAGGCAGCGGGTGACCAGCTCATTGAGCGGGAGATTGCGCAGATACCAGCCGTTCATCCAGTCCAGCTTGGCCAGGTCGAACACGGCGCCGGATTTGCTGACGCGCTCCAGGGTGAATTCGCGGGAAAGTTCCTGTAGGCTGTAGGTTTCGCGGTCGTCGGCGCTGTGCCAGCCCAAAAGCGCCACAAAGTTCAACAGCGCTTCCTTGAGATAGCCTTTTTGGAGATAGCTTTCCACGGAGACGTCGTTCATGCGCTTGGAAAGCTTGCTGCGGTCGGTATTCAAAATCAGCGGAAGATGCACCCAAAGCGGCGCTTCCCAGCCCAGACATTGGTTCAGCCAGATGTGTTTGGGGGTGCTGGAAAGCCATTCCTCGCCGCGGATGACGTGGGAAATTTTCATGTGATGGTCGTCCACAACCGCCGCCAGATGGTAGGTTGGGAAGCCGTCGGATTTCATCAGAACCTGGTCGTCGGACTGGGCGGCGTCCATCTCCACCTCGCCGCGGATGAGGTCGTGAAAGCGGAAAACGTGGTTGTCCGGCATTTTGAGGCGGATGACATGAGCTTCGCCGCGCTGGAGTTTTTCCTGAACTTCGGCTTTGGAAAGCGCCAGACAGCGGCGGTCATATTTCACAAATTCGCCCTTTTTTTGCTGTTCTTCGCGCATTTGGGTAAGGGTCTCGGGGGTGCAAAAACAGTGGTAGGCATCGCCGGAATCCAGAAGGCGTTGGGCTTCGGCACGATAGAGCTCCAGGCGCTGGCTTTGCACGTATGGACCAAAATCTCCGCCGATTCCGGGACCTTCGTCGATCTCCAAATCCAGGCTGCGCAGGGAGTGGATGAGGTTTTCCACCGCGCCTTCCACATAGCGGGAGCGGTCGGTGTCTTCGATGCGGAGGATGAAGGTTCCGCCGTGGTGGCGGGCGAAAAGAAAATCGTAGAGAGCAGTGCGCAGACCTCCGATGTGGAGATAGCCGGTGGGGCTGGGCGCGAAGCGGACTCTGATGGGGTTCATGTGCTTCCTCAGGCTTTGAATTTGGGGCGAAACTTGATGTGAATCACCCGGTAGTGGGGTTTGTAGAGATATTTGTAGTCCTCGCTGTGAGAAGGCATGGTCGCCGAAGCGAGGTAATATTCGATGCGGGAACGCTCGGCAATGGTGGGAAAAATGTGGCTCAAAATGATGGGATTGACGGTTTTCCAGACGGCGAGCCACTTTTGGTGGTCGAAGGATTCGGGCAGACGGGAATAGTGGACAGCCTGGGCAAATTGTCTGACGTGGTCGGGGTTCACGCGCATCAGGGCGTCGTGGATGAGCTGCTCCTGCAGCGTGTTTGTCCGGCTCAATTTCAGGCTGGGCATTTTGGCGAGGGAAAAGAAGTTCAGCCGAATGAAAGCCTTGCCCAAACCTATGTCCTGCAGGGGTTTGGCGACGCAGCCCCGCAAGTTTCTGATCTCATCCCAGATCCCTCTTTCGAGCTCTTCCACGCTGCCCTCAAGGTGGCTGGGACCGAAGTAGGCTTGGTGGATGAGCTTGTAGAGGTCCTCATAGCGCGATTTGGGGTGTTCCTCCAGTTCTGAGCTGATGATGCGGCGCAACTGTTTGGGGCTGAAATACGGGGCTTTAAGCTTCATAAACGGTGTTTCCGGAACGGATCACCCGGGTCACGCAGGCGGCCTCCCAGGCAAAGGCTTTGGTGAAATCGGTGTCTGTGACGCTGATGTCGGCAATCATTCCCTCCCGCAGCTTTCCGCGGCTGTTTTCTTCGTGGGAAAGCCAGGCATTGTTTTGAGTGTAGCTGCGGATGGCTTCGCCGGGGGAAAGCCGTTCGGAGGGCTGATGGTGGTTTGTGAGCGCGAAAATCGACATGGCGATGTTCAGATCGGTGACATACCAATCGCTTGAAGAGCAGATGTTTACGCCTTTACGCGCGAAGCTGCCAAAGCGGTTCATCTGAAGGTGACGCCCGCCCAAACGCTGCTGGTAAAGTCCGTTCTTTCCGCCCCAAAGAAGGTCGAAGGCAGGCTGCATCACAGGGACGGCTCCGCTGGCGGCAATTTCGTCCAGCAAGGGCTCGGGGGTGAGTTCGCAGTGGATGAGCTGGTGGCGCAAAGCCCGAACCTCGCTGCTTTCCAGGGCGGCATAGGCGTTGTTTATCTGGCGGATGGCGGCGTCGCCAATGCAGTGGACGCAGGTTTGCAGCCCTTTTTCGTGGGCGCTGCGGATGAAGGAACACCAGAATTCATCACTTTGATAGAGCCTTCCGCGGGAGGGGGAATCCGCGTAGGATTGGGTGAGCGCGGCGGTGCGTGAACCGATGGAGCCATCTGCCAAAATGCAGCCACCGATACGGCTGGCGCCCAGCTCCAGCGCGGAATCGAGGTTGAAGCTCTGCGGGTAGAGCACGAAGCCGGCCTTGAATTCGGTGAGACGGTCGCGGATCAGGGCGAAGTGCTGGTTGCTCATCTCGGCGTCGCCAATCATGGTGTGAAGCGTCACAAAACCGCCTTCCAGCGCCTTTTGAGCGGCGTTGTGATAGGCGTTCAGGATGGTTTCGGCACTGCAGTTGTCTTGCAGCCAGTTCACGGCGAGGTCGTTTTCGGGTCCGGTGAGCAGTTCTTCGGAAGAGTTCAAACCGGGGATGGCTTTTCTCGCCTTGCTGTTCAAAACGCAGCTATGGCCGTCCACGCGGCGCAGAAGCAGCCTGGAGTTGGGACACACGGCGTCCAGTTCCTTCACCGTGGGAAAGCGCTGTTCGGGGATCAGGTTTTCGTCGAAACGCCAGCCGATCACCAGTTCGGAATCGCGCTGGGAAGCGGCAAAGAGCAGCGAAAGAAGCTCATCGAGGTCGGCACACTGGGAAAGGTCGATGCCATCGGCGTAAAGTCCACCGGAAAAGCTGTGGGTGTGGGCGTCGATGAAGCCCGGCCAGGCAAAGCCGCCCTTCAAATCTATATGTTCCCAGGCGGGGTCGGTCTTTTCCCCCTGGCGGATGATGCGGACGACCTTTCCGGCTTCCACCAGCAGACCCTGCAGATCGGGTTCGATGGCGTCTTCCAGGCAGAAAAAAGCATTGTGAAAGTATTTCATATCAAAAGCTTGGGCTCACTCATCAAAGGTAATTTCTGTGTATATATCTTTTAACATCCTGTAAAACAGATGGATGGGGAAACCCATCACGTTGAAATAGCAGCCGTTGATGCGCTTGATGAACTGGGAGCCAAAGCCCTGGATTCCATAGGCTCCGGCCTTGTCCATCGGTTCGCCGGTTTCCACATAGGCTTGGATTTCCGCCTCGGAAAGCGGGGCAAATTCCACCATGCTGCGTTCATAGTCCGTCACACAGCGTTTTGAACGGCAAAGGCAGAGCCCGGTGTAAACCGCGTGGGTCTTCCCCGAGAGCAGAGCCAGATATTCCCTGGCCTGCCGCGCATCGGAGGGCTTTCCCAACACGGTTCCATCCAAAACCACGATGGTGTCCGCACCGATGATGAGGCTGTCGGAATCCATGTTGTTTGCCACGTGCAGCGCCTTGTTTCTGGCGTGGTGCATGGCCTGGAGGTGTGGGCGTTGGCGGTTCAGGCGTTCATCCACTCCGGCAGGGAAGATCAGCGGGTTCAAGCCCAGCATTTTCAGCAGGCTTTTGCGCCGGGGACTGGCAGACGCCAGAACTATTTTTGTATCATCTAAAAGCTTGTGTATCATTGATTTTCACCGATGGTTCAAATTGTGAAGCCGCGGCAAACAGTCAATAGATTTCTTGACTCTCAAAAAAAAGCTTGCCTAAATAGTGGGTTCAGAAAGAGTAGCTTTTAAGAAAAAATATCTGTTCCAGGAGGAAAAAAATGGAACGCGTTCATATATTCAACGCCGGCCCCACCGTGCTTCCCGAGGAAGTGCTCCGCGAGGCACAGGCTGATTTGTTCAACTACAAGGGATTGGGACTTTCCGTGATGGAAATGAGCCACCGCAGCAAGGAATATCAAGAGATCATCGACGAAACCATCGCCAGCGCAAAGCGCATCTACAACCTTGGCGACGACCATGAAATCCTGTTCCTGCAAGGCGGCGCCAGCCTGCAATTCCTGATGGTGCCCATGAACTTCGGTTTTGAAGGCAAGGAGATCAACATCATCAACACCGGTGTGTGGTCCAAAAAAGCCATTGGCGAAGCCAAGATCATCGGCAAACCCGTGCACGTGGCTGCCACCAGTGAAGACAGAAACTTTGCCTACATCCCCAAAACCTGGCAGCTTTCCGACAACCCCGCCTACCTGCACATCACACCCAACAACACCATCTATGGAACCGAATGGAAGATCGATCCAGACGTGCCCGCAGGCATTCCCTTGATCGCAGACATGAGCTCAAACTTTATGAGCAAGCCCATCGATGTGCAAAAGTATGACCTGATCTACGCTGGCGCCCAAAAGAACGTCGGCCCCGCTGGAACGGCTGTCATCATCATCAAAAAGAGCCTCCTGGAACAAGCCCTGCCCGGCCTGCCCTCCATGCTGGACTATAAACTGATGGCCAAAAACGGCTCCATGTTCAACACCCCCGCCACCTTCACCATCTATATGATCGGCTTGGTGATGAAATGGATCGAAAGCTTTGGCGGACTGGACAAGATCCACGAAAACAACAAGGTGAAGGCCGCCTACATCTACGACGCCATCGACGGCTCAAACGGCTTCTACAAAGGCACCGTGGACAAGGAAGACCGCTCCCTGATGAACGTGACCTTCCGCCTGGGAAGTGAAGAACTGGAAGCCCAATTCATCTCCGAAGCCAAAAAGAACGGCATGATCGGACTGAAGGGTCACCGCAACGTTGGCGGCTGCAGAGCCAGCATCTACAACGCTCTGCCCCTCCCCGCCGCGCACGCTTTGGGCGAATTCATGCGCGAATTCCAAAAGCAGCACGGTTGATCTGACGAAAAACAATCAAACCATTGAGCAAGGCGGGAGAAACAAAGCCTCCCGCCTTGTTAAAATCTGAAACGGGGGTCGAATGTCGATCATGAATCTTCTTCTTCGGGGCGGCATGCTCATGTATGTGTTGGTGGTGATCTCCATCGCCGTGGTGGCGATTGTGGTGGAAAAGTATCGCCAGGTGAGCAGGGTGCGCAAAGCCAACGACAAGCTGCAATACTTTCTCTCCCAACAGGATAAGCTGGAAAACATCCGCGCAGTCTTGCGCCTCCACGGGGAAAACAGCCCGCTGGGCCTGATGCTTGAAAAGCTTTACAACGCTCAAACGCCAGACTTTCGCATGGTGGAAAACAGCATGGAATCCACCGCAAACATGGAGCTTCACAAGCTGGAAAAGGGCATGGGCTGGCTGGCGACCCTTTCCGCCATCGCACCTCTGGTGGGCTTTTTGGGAACCGTGACCGGCATGGTCAGCGTTTTCATGAACATCCAGGGTCAGGGTCAAAACAGCGTGGACATCAACGTTTTGGCTGGCGGCATCTGGCAGGCGCTGCTGACCACCGTGGGCGGCCTGGTGGTGGGCATTCCCGCCATCATTTTCCACAACGACCTCATCCAACACATGGAAAAGATCGCCAAGGAAATGCAGCATCAGGGCATCGAACACCAAATCCGCTTCCAAAAGGCCATGGAGGCTGAAAAGAAATGAAACTGGGCATCTCCAGCAAGAAAATCAGCAGCACCGTGCTCATTTCCATGACGGACGTGATCTTCCTGCTTTTGATTTTCCTCTTGATTGCCTCAAACTTTGCCGCTCAAACCGGCCTGCCCTTCAAGCTGCCCGGCTCCACCTCGCAGCAGCGGCAAACCCCGCAAGTGCTTCATGTGCAATATCAAAGCGACACCATGATCGAATTTATGGGCGGCAGCTACACCATCCACACCCTGGGCGAAGCTCTCAAAAAACAGTTCACCAGCCCCGAACAGGTGGTGCGGCTTTCCGCCGAAAAGGAAACCCCGCTGCAAAACGTGATCAGCCTGATGGATGTGATTCGCGAAGCGGGCTTTGAACGCATCTTCGTGGCAACGGAGCCGGTGAAAAAATGAATCTCAAGATTCGCGACAGCCATCGTTCCCTGGCGATTTCGCTGGGCGTGCATGCGCTGTTGCTGATCTTTATGGCTTTTTATGTGATCCGCCCCATGGTGGCACAGCGCTGGCATGAGATCATGATCGGTCCGCCCCCCACAGACTTTGTGGCTCCCAGCGACGAGATCGGACCCGGCGCGGCTCAGCCCGAAGCGCAGGGCAGTCCGGCTCAGCCTCAGACCCAGCAAGCCACGTCTGCCCCGAGCCCCAAATCATCCCCGGCGGAAAAAGCCGACGTCAAAGCTACTCCCCAAACCACGCAATCCAGCGACCTGATCGAGCTTCCCGAAGTGAAGGAAGGCCAAAGCAAGACCCAGGCTGCCATTCCCACAAATCCGCTGAACCCCCTCAGAGGCATACCCCTGGGCAAACCAAATCCCAACCCCGGCGGCAGGGTGAACTACTCCCTCTCCGGCGGCAGCGTGAGATTCACCCCCAGCCGAAACACCCACAACCTTGGCGAATCCGGCAAAGCCGTGATCACTTTCCGGCTGGACAACCACGCACGCTTGATCCCCATCAGCATCGACGCCGGTGAAAACTCCGGTCCCAGATTCTACGACGAGGCAAAAAGGATCCTGGAGCAGGGACGCTTCGAATTCACCGGAACTCCCCAACCCGGCGCCCTCTACACCATCACCATCACTTTTTCGATATGAACACCCCTTTCACCAAGCCAGTTTCCGCCCCGCCCAAGCTGATCGGCATCCTGAACGTGACCCGGGATTCCTTTTCCGACGGCGGAGACTTTTTTGGCTTTGAAGCTGCTTTGGAACAGGCGAAAAGGCTGCGCGATGAAGGCGCCGCCATCCTGGATATCGGCGGTGAATCCACCCGTCCGGGCGCCCAGCCTCTTTCCCCGCAAAAGGAAGCGGAGGCGGTCCTGCCCGTTCTGGAAGCGGTTTGCGCACAGTTTCCTCAACTCACGGTTTCCATCGACACCCGCAACGCCTCCACCGCCCAGGCCGCCATCAAACTGGGAGCCCGCATTGTGAACGACATCAGCGCCCTGCGCCACGACCCCCAAATGGCGCCTCTGGTGGCTGCAAACCCCCAGCTGAAGGTGATCCTGATGCACATGCAGGGCAGCCCCCAGACCATGCAGATCCACCCGCAATATGAGGATCTGCTGGCGGAAGTGGACGCCTTTTTCAGCGAACGCATTGATTTTGCCCTCGCCAACGGCATCCGGCGTGAACAGATCTGGCTGGATCCCGGCATCGGCTTTGGCAAGACCGCTCAGCACAACCACACTCTCCTGGGCTCGCTCCACGTTTTCACTCGTCACGGACTGCCCGTGGTCTTGGGCGCTTCCCGCAAAAGATTTTTGGAAGCGGGAACCGGCGCCACCGCCAAGGATCGCCTCGGCGGAAGCCTGGCTGCGGCTTGGTTTGCCTGGAGCCAGGGCATCCAATATCTGCGCGTTCACGACATTTTGCCCCACACCCAATTTTTCAAGATCATGGAAAAAACCTTTGCAAGGATGAACTGATGGAGATTTTGATTCCCACGCTCGCCGACCTCATCGACATTTTCATCGTCGCCTTCCTGCTCTATCAGGGAATGCTGGTTCTCAGGCGTGGCGGGGGCTGGCAGGTTTTGGCGGCCATACTCTTTTTGGTGGTGCTTTCCACTTTGGCGGAAGCGCTGAACCTGAAGGTGATCAGTTCGCTGCTCACCGGAGTCCGCAGCTATGGAATCCTGGCGCTGGCGGTGATCTTCCAGCCTGAACTGCGCGCTCTGCTGGCTCGGATCAACCTCACCCGCGAGCTGAACCTGAGCCTGCGCAAAAAGGAAAGCAACTCCATCTATATGCCGCTGATCGACGCCATTTCATCCATGTCGTTCCGCAAGACCGGTGCGCTCATCGTGATTGAAAACCGCCGCCGGCTCACCGAATATATCCAAAGCGGAGAAGAGCTGGACGCCGCTCTTTCCCTGAGGCTGATCCTCACCATTTTCAACCCCCGCTCCGCGCTGCACGATGGCGCCGTCATCATCCGCGGAGACCGCATCATGGCTGCCAAGGTGGTGCTTCCCCTTTCCAAAAAACCCGAATATGCCAAAAAATTTGGCACCAGACACCTGGCGGGAATCGGCATCACCGAACTCACGGACGCCATCGCCATCATCGTATCGGAGCAAAACTCCCAGATCTCGGTGGCGCAAAACGGCGAAATACACGTGAATGTGGCTTATGAAGAGCTCTTGCGCATCATCGCAGACGCATTCAACTAAAGCGGGATGAAAGCGCTGCTCATCGGAATCACGGGCAATATCGGCAGCGGAAAAAGCGCCTTCTGCCGCTTTTTGGAACTGCGGGCTCAGCGCGTCATATCCGCCGACGAAGTGGCGCAAAGGCAGCTTGACAAAGCGGATCTGCTGGAGCAAATCAGCAAACGCTGGGGAGCAGACTTCATCTCTGAAGGAAGGGCAAACCGGAAAAAGATCGCTGCCAACGTATTCTCAAATCCCGCGGAATTGGCTTTTTTGAACTCGCTGGTGCATCCCAAAACCCTGGAGGAATTTCAAAACATCGTTCGCCAAAGTCCGGGTGAACCGCTCTTTTTCGAGGTCCCCCTGCTTTTTGAAGCCCGGCTGGAACCCTGCTTCGACCATCTGGTCATCATCACCGCTCCGCGCGAAATCCGCCTGCAAAGGGTTTTGCAGAGAAGCTCAGATAAACCCGAAGAAATCCTGGCGCGCATGGACGCCCAGATGGACGACGCCAAGAAAATCCCGCTCTGCGACCTCGTCGTGCAAAACAGCGGCAGCCTGGAAGACCTGCGCCAAGCTGCTGAAGCGCTGATTCTCTCTTTGCCAACGATCAAAGCCAGGGAAAAACGCCCCTTTTATCCGTGATTTCCTTGTTCTGAAGGGCGGTTACGGAATTTGTCTGGAATCTCTTCAGTTATCAGTTCCTTCATTATATAAACCCAGTCCAGGCCGTCATTCCGGGGCTTGCGACGGAATCCAGTCCTTTGGGATAAAAAAAGACCCGTCACCATCTGCCAACCACGCTCTTCAGTGGCAAACCCCGTCACCACCTCCCACGCTAAAACGCTAAAACGTTAAAACGCTAAAACCTGCTCATCCGTATAAAATCTATCTGCTTGAACCCCTCTGCGCCATCTGCGTTTTTTTCTGCGCCAATCTGCGGGAACCAAAAGCCCGTCACCACCCGCCAACCCTGCACCTTCAGTAACCAAGCCCAGAGAGGCGCGTCATTCCGACCGCAGGGAGGAATCCAGGCCCTTGTGCCCAAAAAAGCCCGTCACCATCCACCAGCCCTGTACCTTTAGGACCCAAACCCGAGCCAGCCTGTCATCCCGAACGAACGTGAGGGATCCAGGTTGTGCTTGTATTCTCGTTTGTCACAATTCGTAATCCATTTCCTTTAGTATGGAAAACCGATTTCAATGGGAAATGCGTCAAGGCTCATCCACTAAAGCCCAAAGCCGGGAGCTATTGACAGGACTTCATGATACCCCAAAGGACTGGATCCCTCCCTGCGGTCGGGATGACGCGTGGGTGCTGGCTTTGGGAGTGATTGTAACGGGTTTTCGTGTCACGCAAACGTTTTAGGGTTTTAGCGTTTTGGCGTTTTAGCGTTTTGGCGTTTTAGCGTTTTAACGTCTAGCGTTTTAACGTTTTAACGTTTTAGCGTATCTCGTGACGAGCCCACCTTGCCTCTTTTTCACTTCTTATCTTCTTATCTTTTAAATCTGCGAAATCAGCGTAATCCGCGTGAACCAAAAGCCCCGTCACCATCTCCCAGCCCTGTACCTTTAGTACCCAAACCCGAACCAGACTGTCATCCCGAACGCACGTGAGGGATCCAGTCCCGTTCTTGTTTAGAAGCCCGTCACCACCCGCCAGCCCGGTATCTTCAGTAACCAAGCCCAGAGAGGCGCGTCATTCCGACCGCAGGGAGGAATCCAGGCCCTTGTGCCCAAAAAAGACCCGTCACCACCTCCCAGCCCTGTACCTTCAGTAACCCCAACCCAGAGAGACGCGTCATCCCGAACGCACGCGAGGGATCCAGTCCCGTTCTTGTTTAGAAGCCCGTCACCACCCGCCAGCCCAAAAACAAAAAACCTCCGGACAAATTCCTTGACAATATTCAAATCAATATCAAAAAAGGAATTATCGAAAAAAAGGAGCGTTTCCATGAAAAAGACGATTATTATGTTACTCATCGTTTTCAGTCTCATGACTTGGGCGTGTAAAACTGATGAACTCAGCAAACTTCTTAGGCGCGCAGAATCCGGACACGCTGATGCGCAATTCGAATTAGGCAAAAAATATGCCGAAGGCGAAGGCGTGGAAAAAGACATCAAAGAAGCAGCAAAATGGTACCGAAAAGCGGCTGAACAAGGACACGCCGAAGCACAATTCAATTTAGCCCTTATGTACAAACATGGTGAAGGTGTGGAAAAAAACTATCAAGAGGCAGCGAAATGGAATCTAAAAGCCGCAGAACAAGGACACGCTGAAGCACAATTCAATTTAGCTCTTATGTATGATACTGGTGAAGGTGTGGAAAAGGATTATCAGGAAGCCATAAAATGGTACCGAATAGCTGCAGAGCAGGGACTTTCAGAAGCACAACTCAATTTAGGTGTTATGTATAGCCTCGGAGAGGGCATGAAACGGGATTATCAGGAAGCCTTGAAATGGTTCCGCAAAGCTGCAGAACAAGGAAATGCCAGAGCACAATTCAATTTAGCCATTATGTATCGTATGGGCGAAGGCGTAAAACAGGATAAACAAGAAGCTGTGACATTGTTACGCAAAGCTGCAGAACAGGGATTTGCAGAAGCTCAAAACATTCTAGCAATTATGTATGAATCTGGCGAAGGGGTAGAGAAGAATTACAAAGAAGCAGCGAAATGGTACCAAAAAGCTGCTGAGCAGGGACACGGGAGCGCACAATACTCCTTGGGCTACTTGTATGAAGAAGGAAATGGCGTGCTACAAAGCTTTGAAGAAGCCTATTTTTGGTATTTGCTGGCTGCCGCGAATGGAAGCGAGGACGCAGCAACCAATAGATATTTCATATCCTTAATCTTGAATGAAGAAACGCAGCAACGCATCTACCAAAGGGCTCGAAAATGGCTGGAAGAGCATAAGAATGAGGAAGAATAAATCCAAGGTTTTCTGAAACATCTTTGCATTGAGGTGCCTTAGGGTTTTCAGACTAAAGAACGCAACAGAACTTGCAGTAACGGTTTTTTTTGACGCTGAGGCCTGGATCCCTCCCTGCGTTCGGGATGACGCGTCTCTCTGGATTTGGTTACTAAAGATACAGGGCTGGGAGCCAGTAACATGGCTTGAAATAACAACAAAGGACTGGATCCTATCGCTTCGCTCCAGGATGACGCGTGGGCTCTGGCTTTGGAAGTGATTGTAACAGGTTTTCGTGCCACACTCAGGTTTTAATGTTTTAGCGATTTAGCGATTTAACGTTTTATAGTATCTGGTAACGAGCCCACCTTGCCCCTTGTCACATCTTATCTTCTTATCTTCTTATCTTTTAAATCTGCGAAATCTGCTAAATCTGCGTGAACCTCTCTGCGCTATCTGCGTGAACCAAAACACCACATCAATCATTTCAATCATTTCAATCAATCCGATTTTGGGCTTTTTGAGAGAAACCGACGCTTTTTGTGGACAAATAATGACATAAAACATTGTTACACCGTGTCTTATCAATCTCACATACTCAGCCAATCATTTAATCAATTCAATCAATCTATAAATATCCTCCATACCGTCTCCCCGGGACCGGATAGAGAGTGATGAAACGAGTAGATTACTCTAAGTAGTAGATATATATAGTAGATATGTATATATATTATTACATAGTAATATATTTTTATATACTATATATCATATATATGAAATACCCAACACACAGGGATGCAGGCATTTGTCTTTCTTTTTGGTCATGGCTCCCACTCTAAGCCTGAAGGCTGTGGTATAAGAGATATTGATAGATTGATTGAATTGATAAAACCCCAAAGACTCATAACCTCCATCCGGATATAAACTTAGCGGATTTCAGGGCTGGATTTAGCCATTTTCGGATTGATTGAATTGATTGAAATGATAAAAAAGCCGTGGACTCCACCAATTTCAGGCAGGAATCCACGGCAGCAGCTCGGCTTATATCAGTTCAGTTCAACCTTTCCCAGGACGGGATTCAGGATGTAGCTCATTTTCATGCGATTGCGATAGCCAACCTCTTCTTCAAAGGGCAGGATTGCCTGACGTTCGATCAGGCCTTCGATGCTCTTGCGAAATTCGAATTTATTCAAGCCGGTTTTGTTGAACAGCTTGCTGTGGTTCAGCCTCATGTTCGGTGTCTTTTGCAGAATTCTGAGGATTTTCCTCTCTTCATCCAGCTTGTTTCCCTCGCTCATCTGTTTGAGGAAGGGCTTGGTGTTTTCCAAGTAATATTCGCAGAGATACCACGCCTGTTCCGCGGTTTCCACGTCCACTTCGTTTTGGCGGAACCAGCTTTCCACCCGCTCTTCTTCCAGAGCTTCGCGCAGTGCCTGCCAGTTTTTCATCAGGTGGATCAGGATGCAGAAGCGCCAGAAATAGTTGTCAAAAAGCCGCGCGCTATATGCCGCCAGCGGGTCGTTGGCATTCAGGGCGATGGCGGTCATCAGCTCCTTGTAGATTTCGTCTCGCAGTTCTTTTGCCTCATCGGAAGCCTTCAGCCGTTGGCTGTCCGGTATCCTGCGAAAGCTGTCCAGCATCTCGCCATAGGCGTGGAGCTGGGGGTCGATGTCTGTGCTGTCCACGCTTTCCAGGCGCAGATCATCCACCTCGATATTTTGGATCAGGCAGATGATGAAGCGCTGCAAAAATCCGCCGCGCTGGTCTGCAACTTCGCTCAGTTCCTGGAAAAACCATTCTTCTGTGGTGGCGCCCACGATGGAAAAGGCGGGTTTTGAGATGTGTTCGTCAATTTCCATTTTGGCGATGCTGCGGTCCTTACCGTCGAACATATCGGTGATTTCCTGTTTCATCCCCCCGTTGTAGCTTTTTCCCATCTCCTTCATCCAAGCGGAAAGCTCCATCTGCAGGATCAGTCGATTCGGATTGATGGCAAGCAGGTTGTAAAGCCTTGCCTGAGTCACGCGCGAAAGCTCGATGTCGCGTTCGTTGCGCTCTTTGGCGGGCAGACCTGCCAGTTCATCCTTGAAATGTTTCATCAAGACCTTTGCACATAAGCCCCAATCTTTCATTCGGATTTGGCAAAAATAGTCCAGGAAACATGTCATAATAATACTGTAAATAATTCTTGACAAAATAGTTAGCTATATTTATTGTCACTCCATTA
>Ga0209722_1000079_pt1 | contig 111406 bp, 79 predicted proteins | sample BioC12SIPDNA_2_FD_185745 | JGI IMG/M metagenome (GOLD analysis project Ga0209722, IMG submission 185745) | Anaerobic biogas reactor microbial communites from Washington, USA - Biogas_R1_A C12 SIP DNA (SPAdes) (version 2) | ecosystem: Engineered > Bioreactor > Anaerobic > Unclassified | place... | reverse complement strand
CATCCTCCTTTGCGTCCAAGCTGAGGGCTCAAATTTGACCTCCGTGGTCTCGCAAAGTATGACGCCTGCCACGACTTACGTAAATCTCAGTTGTGGACAGCAGTGGGCCTGTATCCGTTCAATCTCGTCACGGCTGACGGAGGCGAGCGCGACCGGCGGATCATCGAGGCCAGCCTGCAGCAGTGGGACCAACTCGGCACCAAGGCGTGGTGCGGATACAGCTTCAGCTGGATGGCCGCGCTGCGGGCGCGGGTCGGCGCTGCGGACGCCGCGCACCGCTACCTCGACATCTACACCAAGGCCTTCATCCTGCGGAACGGCTTTCACGCCAACGGCGACCAGACCAAGAGCGGTTACAGCCATTTCACGTACCGCCCGTTCACGCTGGAAGGCAACTTCCTGGCCGCCGCCGCGGTCCACGAAATGCTGCTGCAAAGCTGGAGTCCCACGCCCGGCCGGCGCGACACGGAGGTCCTCCGCATCTTCCCCGCCACCCCGTCGCGCTGGGCGGACGCTTCGTTCGACGAGCTCCGTGCCGAAGGCGGCTACCGCGTGTCCGCCAGACGCGAACGCGGCGCGACGGTCTGGTTCCGGATTGTGGCCGGCAAGTCGGGCGCCGTCCGGATCCGAGACAATTTTGGTCCGCGAGTTCCGCAATGGAGTCGTCCGGAAGTCCGAAAAGTCGCCAAGCATTTCGAGGTCGCCCTGGAGCGCGGCGAGATCTTGGAAGCCACGCTGGCGAATGAGTAACCTTCGAGCAACGACGCGCCCTCGCCGCCCCGAGCCGGCCACCCGGCTCCGGAGGCGACGCGCATCAGACTGGCAACCCGTCCGAGCATCCTCCGAACTGAATCCCCGATAAGGAGAACGGTCATGTCTGGAACAAGCAGAAAGAAGCGACTGTCACGGCGGGCCATGCTCGGGTCCGCGGCGCTGACCACGGCCGGCGTTTGGGCAGCGTTGGGCGGACGGTCGTCCTGGGCAGAACCCGCCGCGGCCGCGCCAAGCCGCACCACGGTCGGCGATCGCTTGTGGATCTTCAGCGTCCTGGCCGGCGGCGACGACAAGTCGCTCGAACGGGGCCAGGTCCTGGGCGGTTCGCGGATGACGCCAGCCGAAGGAGCGTTCTGGCTGAACGTGCCCAACCTGTTGCTGATCCGCAGCGGCGGCGAGCCGCCGCTGCCGAGCAGTCAAGGTCCGCGCGCCAAGACGTCGTTCGAGCAATATGCCATCGCCTTCCAGCCGCTGGACCGCGTCGTCTGGTCGGTCGTCGGCAGCGGCGGCAAGGGGGGCATGAGCGAGCTGGCCCCGGTGCTGGATCTCGCTCGGAAGTTCCCCAACTTCACCGGCATCTACCTGGACGATTTCATCATCGACGCCCGCCGGCAGGCGGACGGGCGCGTGGCCGGCCGCCCAGCCATCCAGCCGGACGAGCTGCAACGGGCTCGCGAGCAGATGAAAGCCGTGGGCCGGCCGCTGGAGATTTGGGTCACGCTGTACACCCACGAGATCAACCCGGCGCGGAGGATCGCCGCGCCGGCCTTCCGAGGCTGCGATCCGCCCCTGGCGGAGTTCCTCGATCAGTTCGACGTGCTCACGCTGTGGACATGGAATTCGGACGAGTTGCCGATGCTGGAAGAGAACCTGGCGGCGCTGGAGAAAATCGCGCCGAAAAACGCCCGCATCGCGCTGGGCATGTACCTCTGGGATTTCCACAACCGCAAGCCCGTGCCGGTGGAATTGATGCAGCACCAGTGCGAACTGGGCCGAAAGTGGCTGAAGGAAAAACGCATTCAGGAGATGATCTTCCTGGCCAACACCGTCCTGGACGTGGGCCTGCCCAGCGCCGAGTTTTCCCGGGAGTGGATCGCAAAAGTCGGGAAAGAACCGTTGTGATGCGAGACCAAGCAGCGTTTCGTGCAGGGGTGCCGAAGCGGAGTCCGGGAACCAGGAAGGAAAACGCTGCTGGGGAACGCATTTCGCTTCCCGCCGAGCACCGTGCTCGTGGACAAGGTACCATGGGGGGACAGGCTGAAGCGGTCTCCCGAACAGTCTGAAGCGGATTTCCGCGAGCCACGAGGTGGCGTGTCAGAATCGTGTTTCGAACCGGGCGTTGTCGAAGCCGGGCGAGTTGCCCCGATCCCAGGCCGGCCCATCCAGGAGTTGCTGATGTCTCGTCCCTACGAGTTGGTGGATTTTTCCCAGGTTCCCGGTGTCACGTGCCCGTGCGGCACGGCGCGTCGTGCGTTTCAGGAAGTGGCCGATTTCCCCGGCACCGTTCACGTGACGGAGATTTCCGCCGACGCGCGGCTGCACTATCATCGCCGCCTGACCGAAACCTATTTCTTTCTGGAATGCGAGCCGGGGGCCCAGATGCAACTGGGCGAAGAGTTGCTGGACGTGCATCCAGGGCTGTGCATCCTGATCCGTCCCGGCGTCCGGCACCGCGCGGTGGGGCGGATGAAGGTGCTGATCGTGGTCATCCCCAAGTTCGATCCAACCGACGAGTGGTTTGACTGAGCGAGTTTTCCGACGTCCGGTTGTTTCGAAAGAGCCGGCCTGCCGGGGCTGCGTCACGCTTCGCCGCCCGCGAACAGCGCGTCGACGAACTGAGCGGGGTTGAACAGCGCCAAGTCCTCCGCCTTTTCGCCGATCCCCACGTACTTGACGGGGATATTGAACTGCTGGCGGATGGGAATCACAACGCCGCCTTTGGCCGTGCCGTCCAGTTTTGCCAGGACGATGCCGGTGCAGCCCGCCGCATCGGAGAATCCCTTGGCCTGGCTGATGCCGTTTTGCCCGGCGGTAGCGTCCAGGACCAGCAGGATCTCATGAGGCGCTTCCGGGATTTGCCTGGCGATCACCTTGCGGATCTTGGACAGCTGGTTCATCAGGTTGGCCTGGGTCTGCAACCGGCCGGCCGTGTCCACGATGCAGACTTCGGCGCCGCTTTCCAGCGCCTGGGCGACCGCGCGATGGGCCACGCTGGCCGGGTCGCCGTTCGGTTCGCCCTTGACCAGTTCAGCGCCCACACGTTCCGCCCAGACCGTCAACTGTTCGGTGGCCGCCGCCCGGTAGGTATCCCCGGCGCCCAGGATCACGCGTTTGCCCTGGTCGCGGAACAGGCGGGCCAGTTTGGCGATCGAGGTGGTCTTGCCCGATCCGTTGACGCCCACAACCATGATCACCGTCGGGCCGGCGGCGGCAAACGCGATCGGCTGTTCGGGCTGAGCCAGGAGTTCCAGAAGCTTGACGCGGATGGCCTGCAGTATCTCCTCCGTCTGGACCACGCGGCCGCGCGAATCCGCACGCACTTGTTCGCAAATCAGGTTGGCCGGCCCCATGCCCATGTCGGTGCGAATCAGGATCGCGAACAGATCGCGCAGGAAATCATCGTTGACCAGCCGCCCTTCCTGCTTGAGCAGGTCGCGGATGTCGGTGTTCAGCAGCTGGGCAGTGCGTTTCAGTCCGCGTTTGAAGCGCGCCAGCAGGCCTTCCTTTTCCGCCGGGGCCGCTGCCTCCGGGGCCGCTGCCTCCGGGGCGGGCTGCTGAACCTGCGCGGCGTCACTTGCTTCCGTCGCCGGCGTTTCCGACTTGCTCTTAAATCGATCGAACAATCCCATTGCCGGTTCATCCTCTCACGGTAGGCGGCCGGTGGCCGCAGCCCTGCATGCGTCGGGCTCTCCCGTTTGACTGCGCCAGCCGGAAAAGGCTGGCATTCAAGTTGAAAACCCTATCTTACTGGTGTTCGCGCAACAGTCGGTCCAGAATTCCGTTGACGAAGGCAGGCGACTGCTGGGCGCCGAACTGCTTTGCCAGCTCAATCGCCTCATTGATCACGACCCGCCCCGGCGTCTTCGTGTACAGAATTTCGTAAGCGCCCAGCCGGAGGATGTTGCGATCCACGACCGCCATGCGTTCCACGCTCCAGTTGTCGGCTTTGCCAGAGAGCACCTGGTCCAGTTCCTCGCGATGCTCCCGCACGCCGTCCAGCAGCGACAGGGCAAAGTCCATCGCCGCCACTTTGCGGTTCAGGCTTTTGCGCAGAAACTGGGCCACGGCGGTGGGGGCGACCTCGGGGTTCAAGTCGTCCTGATACAGCAGTTGCAAGACGACCTGGCGGACTTGGCTGCGGAGGGACATGGGACACACGGGACGCGGGTTGTGGGATACGGGGGTGCGAAATCGGGGATCCGAGTTGCGGGATGGGGGGCAGACCGGCCACGGTGACACGCGAAAGTCATTTTCGCATGTTAGACCGCGGCGTCAGAACGCTTGAAAACCTGGTTAGGATTTCCTCCGCCTCCCGTGCCCTGGGCCTCGCATCCCGCATCCCGCTGCGACGTCAGTTTCTTCAACAGGTTCACCATCTCCAACGCCGCTTCGGCGCACTCCACGCCTTTGTTGCCGACGTTGCCGCCGGAGCGGTGGATTGCCTGTTCCAGGCTGTTGCAGGTCAACACGCCGAACAGCACGGGGACGCCGGTTTCCACGGCGGTCCGGCCCAGGCTCAGGCTGACCTGCCGGTTGATGTGCTGGTCGTGCGTGGTTTCCCCGCGGATCACGGCGCCCAGGCACAACACGGCCGCGTAGCGGCCTGACCGGGCCAACCGTTCGGCCACCAGCGGGATCTCCCACGCGCCCGGCACCCAGGCGACGTCGATCGCGTCGTCGGCGACGCCGTGGGCCAGCAGCGTCTCGACCGCGCCGGAGAGCAGTTTGCGGGTGATGGTATCGTTGTAGCGGGACACGGTGATGGCGAACCGCATCCCCGCTCCCGTCCGTTCGCCTTCGATGATGTGGGGCATGACCGGGCTCCTGACTACTTCGAAACGTTCATACTCATCAGGAACTCGGCGTTCGACTTCGTTTTCTGCAGGCGCGTGACCAGCAGTTCCATCGCGTCCGGCGAGTTCATGTCGTTCAACACGCGGCGAAGGATCACCACACGGCGGTATTCTTCCGGATCCATCAGCATCTCCTCGCGCCGCGTCCCGCTGCGGTTGATGTCGATGGCGGGCCAAATCCGTTTGTCCACCAGGCGCCGGTCCAGGAGGATCTCCATGTTGCCCGTGCCCTTGAACTCCTCGAAGATCACTTCGTCCATCTTGCTGCCGGTATCGATCAGCGCGGTGGCGACGATGGTCAACGAGCCGCCTTCTTCCACCTTGCGGGCGGACCCGAAGAAGCGTTTGGGGTTTTGCAGGGCATTGGCGTCCAGCCCCCCGGACAGGATCTTGCCGGATTGCTGGCATTCCGTGTTCCAGGCCCGTGCCAAGCGGGTGATGGAGTCCAGGAAGATCACCACGTCGTGCCCGTATTCGACCATCCGTTTGGCCTTTTCGATCACCATCTCGGAGACCTGCACGTGCCGCGACGAGGGTTCATCGAAGGTCGAACTGATCACCTCGCAATTATGGCCCTTGACCTCCCGCTCCATGTCGGTGACTTCTTCCGGCCGTTCGTCGATCAGCAGCATGATCACGTAGGCGTCGGGGAAATTCTTCAGCACGGCCTTGGCCATCTTCTGCATCAGAATCGTCTTGCCGGCGCGAGGCGGGCTGACGATCAGTCCGCGCTGGCCGAAGCCGATGGGCGTCATCATGTCGACGACGCGGGTGGACAATTCGTTCGGATCGTACTCCATGACGATCCGCTTGTCGGGGTGCAGCGGCGTCAAGTCGTCGAAGCTGACCTTGTCCGACGCCAGGTTGGGATCTTCGTAGTTGATGGCTTCGACCCGCAGCAAGGCAAAGTATCGCTCGTTTTCTTTCGGCGGGCGGATCTGGCCGGACACGGTCACGCCGGTCTTCAAGCCGAAGCGGCGGATCTGGCTGGGCGAGACGTAGATGTCGTCGGGGCAAGATAGGTAGTGATAATCCGGGCTGCGGAGGAAGCCAAATCCGTCCGGCAGGATCTCCAGGGTGCCCTCGCCGTACATCAGCCCGTTCATCTTGACGCGCTCTTTGAGGATCTTGAAGATCAGCTCCTGCTTTTTGGCGCCCGCCACGTCCGAGACGTTTTCCTGGCGAGCCGCCTCGATCAGTTGGGCCATGCTCATCTTCTGCAGTTCGGCGATATGGACCTCGCCCTGCTTGATCTTCTCATAGCGGTCGCACAACTCGTCCATCGTAGTTCCCTTGCGGTCGGCCTCGTCGGCCAGTTCTTCCGCCAGGGACAACGGTTCCTGTTCGTCGTAGTCGATTGCTCTGGTCCGGGGCATGATGAAGGACTCCTGATCGAAAAGGCTGTGCCGGCACTCGAACGTTGCCGGCGGTGGGTAAAACACGGTTCGCGATTCTTGGCTTGGAACGACTATCCGGACACGCTGCGCCAGAACCGATCGACCTGCTCGTGCAAGTGCTCCCACGAGGACGAGTTGTCGATGAGGGTAACGGCCCGGCGGCGTTTCGTCTCCAAGGGTTCCTGCGCCGCCTCCCGCGCCGCAAGAACGGCTTCCGTCCACCCGCGCTGCCGAGCCCTGGCGAGCCGGACATGGCGGGGGGTGTCCACAAAAACGAGGCCGTCGCACATGCGGTCCCAGCCCGCTTTGAGCATCACGGGCGCGTCCAGCACGGCGACTCGCACTCCTCTGAGACTCAATTCCTCCAGTTGCCCCCGCAACCGGCGCTCGATGCGGGGATGGGTTAACTGCTCCAAAAACGCAAGCTCTTCTCTGCCCCGGCACGTTTCGGCAAACACAATCCCGGCCACCTTGCGGCGATCCACTTCCCCCGCCGCATCAAAGACAGCATCGCCCCAACGGCGCCTCAACGCCTCTTTCACCTCCGGCTCCCGGAGGACCTCGTGTCCCGCCCGATCCGCGTCCAGCACGACGGCGCCCAGCATCTTCAAGCGATTCGAAACCGCACTCTTGCCGCTCGCCACGCCGCCCAGGATGCCAATCAGGATCATACCAATTCATTTGGAAGGGGCTTCCCGCGGGCCAGCCGAACCGACCTGCCGGAAGCCTCTCCCACGTTACTCGCTACGGTAGTCTGTTGTCGCACCACGCGGCTCACCGCCACGCCTCACATTCGGCCCAATTGTCACCCACCTTCAGATCCACCTTCAGAGGAACGCTCAAACGCTGGACCAATCCCATCTCCTGATTGACCATGGCCGCCAAGGTTTCAAGTTCCTCGCCCGGTGCTTCAAAAACCAATTCGTCGTGGATTTGCAACAACAAGCGAGCCCGGAATCCTTCCCGCCGCATTCGAGCGTGGACGTTGATCATGGCTTTCTTGATCAAATCCGCCGCTGATCCTTGAATCACCGTGTTGATGGCAATTCGCTCAGGTAGGTTTCTTTGCCGCGAGTCGCCGAGGGATGAGAGGTCTCGGACCCCTTGGACGGTTCGCCGCCGCCCTAGGACCGTATTAACATAACCCTTTTCACGACACTCCGCTAGAGTCCTTTGGATAAAGTCATTCACGCCCGGATATCTCGAAAAATACGCATCGATGAACTCTGCCGCTTGGTTCTGATCGATATCCAGCGATTTTGCCAAGCCAAAAGGGCTTTGTCCATAAATGACACCGAAATTTACTGCTTTCGCGCCCCGCCGCATCTCGCGAGTTACCTCCGGCAAGGGCACTGAGTAGACCTCGCTGGCCACCATCGCGTGGATGTCCTCGTCTTGCTCAAAGGCCCGCCGCAAGGCCTGATCGCCGGAAAAATGCGCCAGTACCCGCAACTCGATCTGCGAGTAGTCCGCGGTGAGCAGTTTCCAGCCCGGCTCGCCAGCCACGAACGCCGAGCGAATTACTCGGCCTTCCTCCGTGCGGACAGGGATGTTCTGCAGGTTCGGTTCCGTCGAACTGAGGCGTCCCGTGGCGGCCACGTCCTGCTTGAACGACGTATGGACTCGACCCGTCTGGGGATGCACGAGAGCTATCAAGGCGTCCACATACGTGCTCTGCAGTTTGGCATACTGCCGGTAAGCCATGATCTTGGCCGGCAACGGGTGCTGTCTGGCCAGGCCCTCCAGGACTTCCATGTCCGTGCTCGCGCCGGTCCGCGTCTTTTTGCCCGCCGGCAGCCCCAGATCGGTGAACAGAACCTTGGCCAACTGAGGTCTGGAATTGATGTTGAATTTCTGGCCGGCCAAGTCGTAGATCTCGCCCTCCAGTTGCTCCATCCGCCCGGCAAACCGTTTCCCTGACTCTGCCAACCTTCGGACGTCGACCTTAATCCCGTTGAATTCCATTTCCGCCAGCACGTCGATCAGCGGCATTTCCAGGTCGCGAAACAGCGTGGCAAGCCCTTCCTTATCCAACCGCGTTTGCAGGATGTCCGCCAGACGGACGGGAAGATCCGCATCCTCGGCCGCATAAGTCGTGATCAGGGGCACGGACACTTGATCCATCCGCTTCTGTGATTTGCCGGTCCCGATCAACTCCTTGATCTTGATCGTCGTGTGGTCCAGATACCGTTTGGCCAGATCGTCCAAGCTGTGATTGCGTTCGCCTGGGGCGAGCAGGTAGTCCGCCACCATCGTGTCGAACGCCACTCCACGGACCCGAATGCCTGCCGACCGCAGCACGATGATGTCGTACTTCAGATTCTGACCGACCTTCTCGATTTGCGGGTTCTCCAGGATCGGCCTCAGGCGGTCTCGAACCAGGTCTGGGGCCAGTTGCGGTTCGCCCGCGGGCGCTCGCACGGGGATGTAATAGGCCCGTCCCGGAGTCCAGGCAAACGAATAGCCGACGAGCTCTGCCCAGCGAGGATTGCTGGATGTCGTCTCGGTGTCGATCGAAATCCGCCGCTGTTGCGACAATTCGCGGACCAGCTGCTCCAATTCCTGCGGCGTCGCCACGGTCTGGTAGTCGGCGGTGGCGGGTGCTCGGTGTTCGGTGCTCGGTCCTCGGTGCTCGCTGATTGGTGATTGGTGATCGGTAACGGGGTGCGGCGGTTCTTCAGAGGGCGGTCTCTCAGGGGAAGCCAAAGTGCGTTCGTCGCCTGGCGGCAGGCTGGTTCTGCCCGCCGCAGACCGCTGGCCGACCGTCGTTCGCGTTGCGAGCCGCCGCGCGCGGTCGGCCAGTCGTCGGAAGCCGAATTCCTGGCACAGCGCTTCGATCATCTGCGGGTTGCCGCGGCCGGGGCGGCCGCTATCCCAATCGAGGGCCAGCGGGAGGTCATCGACCAGGCGCACGAGACGCCGGCTGAGCACGGCGATCTCTCGTCCCTGCAGCAGATTCTCGCGGCGTTTCTTGCCCGAGACCTCCCAAGCGTGATCGAGCACGCCTTCCAGCGTGCCGTATTTGCGGAGCAGTTCCCCGGCGATCTTGGGTCCGATCAGGGCGACGCCGGGGACGTTGTCGACCGAGTCGCCGACGAGGGCTTGGAAATCCACCACCTGATCCGGGCGAATTCCCCAATCGGCCTGCAACGCGGCCGCGTCGAACACCTGATCTTTGCGGATGTTGTACATCTTCACCCGCTCCGTGAGCAGTTGTCGGCAGTCCTTGTCGCTGGTCACCAGGTAGCACTCGTACTCCAACTCATCGGCCCGCCGCGCCACTGTGGCCAGCACATCGTCCGCTTCGTACCCGGCGACTTCGAGAGCGGGGATGCCGAGCGCGTCGACCACCCGGCGGATGTGGGGAATCTGCAGTTGCAGATCGGCCGGCATTTCTGCGCGGCCGGCCTTGTACTCCGAAAACAACTCGTCGCGGAACGTCTTCTCCGCGGCGTCGAACGCGCAGAAGAAGAAATCCGGCCTCTTCTTCTCCAACAGGTCGAGCAGATCGCGTGCAAAACCGTGGATGGCCCCGACGGGTTGCCCGCTGGGGCTGGTCATCTCCGGCAACGCGTGAAATACCTGGAAAATGAGGGAGTAAGCATCGACGACATAGACGATGGGCCGGGCGCTGGGTTCTGGCGGCGTGGTTCCAGGTTCGGCCAGGGGCGCAGATTCGCGAGCCTGCTGTCCGCGCTGGTCATCAAAGGAAAACAGGGCTTGCTGTCGGCGATGGTCGGACATGATGGGCGGGATGAGCAACCAAGGAGAGAAAGGAAAGGGGCGGCGGATCGCTGAAATCAGGCCGAACCGCGCGCGGACTGCGGCACCTATCGTAAGAGTCCCGGCAAGGGCCTGTCAAGCCAGCGTCCTTTCCGGTTCACCTGTGCCGGCCGGCTTATTTGCCGATGCAAAACCGGCTGAAGATGCGGTCCAGAATGTCTTCTGTGTAGACTGCGCCGACGACTTGCGCGAGGTTGTCGAGCGTCAGGCGAAGTTCGGCGGCCACAAGTTCTTCGCCCGCGTTGGCAGCCGCGGATTGTCGGGCGCGGCGCACGGCACACGCGGCTTTCCGCAGGCTTTCCCCACAGCGGACGGCGGTGCCGGCCACCACCTCGGCGGTCGTCAGGCAATCGCTCAGGCACCGGTAAATCGTCTGCCGCAACTCGGCCATGCCGGCGCCCGTCAGGCTGCTGGTCGGGACCGCGTCCAGGTGCAAGTCGGTCGATCGCAGGCCGTCCGTCTTGGTCAGGACCAGAAGGCGATTGGCACGCGGCGGAGTTGCCAGCATTTGACGCTCCCAAGCATTCAGACGCCGCGTGGCGTCCAGACAGAACAACTGGACGTGCGCGTGTTCGGCTTGCTGTTCGGCCAGCGCTTGTGCGGTTTCGGCGACCGGACCGCGGGCTCCGGTTTCCCAACCGGCGGTGTCGATCAGCCGGCAGTCCAGGCCGTGGAGGTTCGCCGGCCGCGTCAAGTAGTCGCGGGTGGTGCCGGCGTGCGGCGAGACGAGTGCCGCCGACTCGCCCAGCAGGGCATTCATCAGGCTGCTCTTGCCGACGTTCGGCCAGCCCATCAGCACCACTCGGAATGGCTCGTCCACGCGGCCCCGCGACGACACCTGGGCCGCCAGGCGCGCCAGTTCGTCGGACGCTTCGTCCAGTTGGCGGCGCAGGTCCTCGGCAGCGATGAATTCAAGGTCCTCGTCGGCGAAATCCAAGCCGGCTTCGACATGCGCCAGCAAGCCCAGCAGCCGATCCCGCAACCGCTGCAGGGGGCCTGCCAGGCCGCCGGCGAGTTGGCGCAGAGCGATGTCAAACTCGGCTTGACCGTGGGCGTCGATCACCGCCAGCACCGCTTCGGCTTGCGTCAAATCCAGGCGGCCCGCCAAGAAGGCGCGCAGCGTGAATTCCCCCGGTTCGGCCGGCCGAGCGCCCGCCTGACACACCGCCCGCAGGGCCGCTTGCAACACCGGCGGGGAGCCGATCGTGTGCAGTTCCGCGACGGGCTGCCGCGTGTAGCTCCGCCGTCCCGGCCAGAGATAAAGATCGCAGGCCGCGTCGCCCAACACGGCCCCTAACGAGAGCTGTCCCGACAGAACCGAAGGCGCGCGGATCGCTGCCAGTTCCTCGCCCCCGCTGCCGCGAAAGCAGGCCGCGAGACAGGCGACGGTCCGCGGACCGCTGAGCCGCACCAAGCCGCGAAAAGCGCCGCCCGGCGCCGAAGCAACGGCCGCAATCGTATCGTCGACGTTCATGCGAAATCGAAACTCCTTGGCGCGGTCTGCGCCGCTACCAGCGCAGGTTGGGGCTCCACGCTCGACCCGGTCAGCGCGGCCTGACGGTCACTCGCCCCGGTGCTTTTCCAGTTCCCGCAGCACGGCGGCCAGATCGTCGGGCAGCGGTGCGGTGAATTCGATCTCGCAACCCGTCCCGGGGTGGACCAGCTTGATGCGGCGAGCGTGCAACGCCTGGCGAGCCAACAGCACGTGCTCGTCCTCGCGGCCGGTGACGATCTCGCCCAAGGTGATCTGCGCCCGGCCGCCGTACAATCGGTCGCACAGCACGGGGCAACCGACGTGCGCCAAGTGCAGCCGGATCTGGTGTGTGCGGCCTGTCTTGGGCTGCGCCCGGATCAAGGCGAAACCGCGAAACCGCCGCTGGACTTCGTAAAACGTCTCCGCCTGACGCGTGGTCGCATGGCCGGCGCGGATGGCCATCTTCTCCCGCTGGTACGGGTGGACGCCGATGGGTTGAGCGATGATGTCCCGGTCGCGATCCGGGGAGCCGACGACAATCGCCAGATACTCTTTCTGCGTCGTGCGGCGTTCAAATTGGGCGGTCAGGTCGAGGTGCGCACGGTCATTCTTGGCCACCACAATTACGCCGCTGGTATCGCGGTCCAAACGGTGAACAATGCCAGGCCGCGCCGGTCCGCCGATCGTGCTCAACTGGTCGCAGTGATGGGCGAGCGCGGAGGCGAGCGTCCCTTTCCAGTGGCCGCGCGCCGGGTGGACGACCATGTTCGGCGGCTTGTTCACGGCCATCAGCCAGTCGTCCTCGTACAGGACGTCCAGCGGAATGTCCTCGGGCTGAGGACGCTGCCGAGGCACCTCGGGGACGACGATCGTCACGCGCTGGCCCAACTGGAGACGATAGGCGGCCTTCAGATGCTTGCCATCCACCGTCACTCCGCCAGCACTGATCGCGCGACGGAGTTGAACTCGACTGTGGCGCGGAAAGTGTTCGGCCAAGTAGGCATCCAGCCGTTGTCCGACGCCAGCGACGCCGACCACCAGTTCGACCGGCGCATCGGACAACTCGTCGGCAGCCATAGAATTACGGTTTCGGTTGCTCAGCGGGCTGTGACGACGCGGCTTCCGCCGGCTTGGCTTCTTTGGCTTCCGCTGGCTTGGCTTCCGCTGGCTTGGCTTCCGCGGGGGCGGGCTTGTCGGTTTTGGACTCCGCGGCGTTCGGTTTGTTTTCCGCCTCGGCTGCGGGCTTGGCGGGGGGGTTGGCGGCCGGCGACTGGGGTTCGGTCGCTGGGGCCGGTTGGGCGGGTGGTTCCTTGAGTTGTTTGGCCACGTCGCTCGCGGGGAAGGACAGATCCGGCCGTTCCGGCAGTTCGGCTTCCAGATCCTGGGGCACCTTAGGGCCCTGGCCGGCGGCGGACTGCATGCCGGCTGGCGGCTTCGGTTCTTGCTTTTCAAACCACGCGAACCAACGCTCGGCTTCGCTGTCGGCGATCTGATCGCGGCGGCGTTGGGCCAGTTGTCCCAGCGCCGAATGGGGCTCGGCGGCGGCGACTTTTCCGTAGTAGTCGCGGGCCTTATCGACCTGCGACAGCGACTCGTAGACTTGAGCCAGTCCGTAGCGGGCACGCTGCAGCAGGAGCGGATAGCGCGCCCCCTGCTGTTCGACGTCCAAAAACGCTTTCTCGGCGTCTTTCAGGTTTTTTTCCGCCTCTTTGCGGTCGCGATACAGCAGCGAGGCGCCCATCGCGAGCTTGATGTCGCCCGCCCCCTGCTGAGCCCACAAGGCGGCCGTCGATCCCTGGTGCAGGCGGGCCACTTCGTCCAGCGCTTCGGGCCGCTGTTCGATCATGGCGCTGAAATAGTCTTCCCAGCTAGCTCCGGCACGGGCCTGCTGTTGAGTGCTCAGGTACAGCACCGCGCCGGCCAGCACGGCGATCGCTACGACTCCGTAGAGAATCGGCTTTTGGTACGGGCGGACCTTTTGCAGGTACATGCCGATGGTGTCCGCCAGTTGGTTCGTCTGCAGTTCGTGACGCCGTTGAGTTTTCATCCTCGCCGCTCATTCTGCTAAAGCCCCGTTCGCCCGACCGCGGCCGTCCTTCGGCACGCAGCACTTCCGCGAATGTGACGCAAGTATAGATGTACCAACCGAAAACCGTCAAGAGAGCCGCAGGCCGCCTGCGAGCGTGGTGAAAAACAGGCCTGGCACCTCGCGGCAGTCGTTTGGGCTTGGGTTTTTGCAGCGCAGTACGGAGCCAATCCCCCTTTTTTCAGCAGGCTGCTCAACCGCCCAACCTGACGCAACACTACGGTTTGTGCCCCAATTTGCCCTCCAGGTGAGCGAGCACCAGGGCCAGGTCCGCGGGCGTGACGCCGCTGACGCGCGACGCTTGGGCGAGATTGACGGGCTGAATTCGAGCCAGTTTCTGGCGGGCTTCGGTTCGCAAGTGGGAGATGTCCGAGTAATCGAAGTCCTTCGGAATTCGCTTGTCGGCCAAACGATTCTGACGGGCCACTTGTTCCTGCTGGCGCATCACGTAGCCCGAGTACTTGATGTCGTACACGACTTGCTCCGCGATTTCCCGCTGGACGGCGGCCAGTTCAGGCAGCCACGCGATGAGATCCGTCCAGCTGACCTCCGGACGCTGCAGGCATTTGGCGAGCGTCGCCCCTTCCACCCGATGCGCTTGCAGGACTTGCGTCACGCGGGCGATTTCGGCCTGCTTCTGCTCGCAACGGCGGGCGCGTTCCGCGTCGACCAAGCCCAGGCTGCGGGCGAGGGGCGTCAGTCGGCGATCGGCGTTGTCCTGCCGCAACAGCAACCGATACTCGGCCCGGCTGGTAAACATCCGGTAGGGTTCGTCCACGCCGCAGGTGACCAGGTCGTCGATCAGCACGCCGATGTAGGCTTGATCGCGGCTCAGGATCAACGGCGGCCGCGTTTGGAGTTTCAAGGCGGCGTTGGCGCCGGCGATCAGCCCCTGGGCCGCGGCTTCCTCGTAGCCCGTCGTGCCGTTGATCTGCCCCGCGAAAAACAGGCCGGACACCCGCTTGGCTTCCAGGGTCGGCTGCAACTGGTCCGGCGGGCAGTAATCGTATTCGATGGCATACCCGTAGCGCATGATGTGCGCCCGCTGGCAGCCCGCAATCAGGCGGATCATCCGATCCTGGACATCGCGGGGCAGACTGGTCGGCAGACCGTTGACATAAACTTCGAGCGTGTTTCGCCCTTCCGGTTCCAGGAACAGTTGATGTTCCGATTTCTCTGCAAAGCGGACCACCTTGTCTTCGATCGACGGACAGTAGCGGGGGCCCGAACTGCGGATTTGGCCGCTGTACATCGGGGCGCGGTGCAGGTTCGCCCGGATCAGCTCGTGAACGTGCTTGTTCGTGTACGTGATCCAGCAGGGCAGTTGCTGGACTTGCAGTTTGTCGGTCAGAAACGAGAACGGCTGCGGATCGTCGTCGCCGGGCTGTTCCTGCGTTTCCGAGTAGTCGATCGTGCGACCGTTCAACCGGGCTGGCGTGCCCGTCTTGAAACGCAGGACTTGGAAGCCCAGACGCACCAGCGTTTGGCTCAGTCCGGCCATCGCCGCCTCGCCGGCGCGCCCGCCCGGCGTCTGGACTTCGCCCAAGTGCATCAAGGCCCGCAGGGCGGTGCCCGTAGTGAGAACGACCGTCGGGGCGAGATAGGCCGAGTCGCCTTCAGCGCGGACGCCGACGACGCGGACGTGGTCTCCGCTGCCCTCGGTCACCAGATCGACGGCGGTCTCCTGCCGCAAGTCCAAATTCGCTTGCGATTCGACCAGCCGCTTGATTTCGGTCTGGTAGGCCCGTTTGTCGGCCTGGGCACGCGGGCTGTGCATCGCCGGGCCCTTGCGGCGGTTGAGTAGCCGAAACTGGATCCCCGTCGCATCGATGGCGCGTCCCATCGCTCCGCCCAAGGCGTCGATCTCGCGGACAATGTGCCCCTTGGCGACGCCGCCGATGGCCGGATTGCAGCTCATCTGAGCCACGGTGTCCAGGTTGGCTGTCAGCAGAGCCACCCGCGCCCCCAGGCGCGCGGCGGCCAACGCCGCTTCCGTCCCGGCGTGCCCGGCGCCCACGACCACCACATCGTACTCGTCTCGACAGACCGACATCGCCGGTAACACGCTCTCCGCCAATCAGGACGCCGCCGTTTTGGCCCGCGCCCGAGCTTCCCGCAAGCCGCGACTCAGAATGTCCCTCAGCATGGGCGAGTAATCCTCGTACTTCGCTTGATCGGGCGCTCCGTTGGCAAACTGGTAGATGGCATCCCGCGGCTTTCTGCCCAGCGCAATCAAAGTGGAACTCACCGTGCCCCGCTCCTTGCCGCGGACGACCATCGTCGGCCGGTTGGGCAGCGACGGCGAACGGGCAAACACCTTGCTGGCCACCGCCAGGAACTTGACCGGAGAATCCAAGGTCTGCAGCGTCAGCAGCCGGTAAGCCAGTTGGACACGCTCGTCGCGCGGGTCGTTCACGTCGCCGTTGGCGATGATGCTCAATCCCTGGTCCAATTCGACGACGTTCAGTTCCTCGCCGCCATGCACCGCCCACGCCGACTCCTGGTCGGCGATCACATAATTCGCGCCGTCGTACTTGCCGCTCGACAACTCCTCCTGCGCCAAATCCAGCGCCTGCCGCGAAGAAGTGCAGCGGAGCAGTTCACGGCACAACACGCCGCGGGACCGCGCTGCGATCGGGGGACGCAATCTGGGACGATTGCTGACTCCGACGAACATTCCATTCTGGTTGACACCCAACCACGTTCCGCCGGCCTGCTGGTCGATGCCACACAGAATCCGCGGTTTGCCGGATTGGATTGACGGCGATGTTGAAGGCCGATCGTAGAATTCTTCGCGATTGGCCGCGATGAGGATGGGCGAATCTTCAACAAGTTGGTACTGGATCGCAAGAATGCACATGGGTGTCGATCACGCCTTTCGTTCAAGTATTCCTTTGGTGACACATCCCAGGTGAGTTAAATCGAAACACCTCCCGTGTCGATTTCCGTGCGACCGGGCGCGATCGCCGAGCAGCCCTAAACCCATTCGCCGCCGACGGTTGTTGACAGCCTGCCACGCGACGTCGGGGAAGTCCATGCACGGTGCCGATCGCGGCCCCAGCCGGTGCAACCAATTTATGGTCTGGACGCCGCCCCTAACACCTTACAATAGGGGGAAGGAACCAGATTCTTTCCCGAAGCGACACTTCGGAAATTCGCTTCTGCGGCCTTGTGAAGCCGGCCAGAAGATTCTAGTCTGCTACGTTTTGCACCCTCCTGAATTCACGGCAACTACGTTTACAGCCTGGGAAAACCCCTGCCTTTTGGTGGAAGCCTAGCTGCCCAGGTCGTGTTGTCGTTGTCGACAGGCAGGGAGGGTGGACGTTGGAAATCATGCCCGATGTTCAAGTTTTCCCCTGACAATCCGGTCAAGATCGCGATCGTAGGTGCCGGCGCGGTAAGCGATTATCATCACGTGCCCGGCATTCGACTGGATCGGCGGGCCAAGCTGGTGGCCGCCTGTGACGCCAGCGAGGACCTGTTGCAGCGCCGTCGAATCGACTGGGATGTCGAAGTTGTAAGCGCTGATTACGAAGCAGTTTGCGCCGATCCGCGTGTCGACGCCGTCGTGATCGCCACGCCGAACTGCACGCACAAGCCGATCGCCCTCGCGGCGGCCAAACACGGCAAGCACGTCATGTGCGAAAAGCCGCTGGGATTGGACGCAGACGAAGTCCGCCAGATGTATCACGCCTGCCGAGACGCAGGGGTCGTACACATGGCGGCCTTCACGTATCGGTTTGCCCCTTCGATGCGATATCTGCGGCACCTGCTGCGAGCGGGCGAACTTGGTCAGCCGCGTCACTTCCGCAGCCAGCGGTTTCTGGACTGGCCCGAGACCAGTTGGGGCTGGCGGCAGTACAAGAACCAGGCCGGAGCCGGTGATCTGTTCGACATGACCATTCACCGGATCGACTTTGCCATCGACCTGCTTGGTCCCATCCGCCGGGTTTGCGGGGCCGTGGCGCGATTCGTTCCCCGTGACGTGACGAAGGACGGCCGTGCTTGCCCGCCGTCCGAAGTGGACGATTGGTCCTCGCTGATCGGCGAATTCGACGGCGGGGCGGTAGGCGTCTGGGAAGGGACGACGCTGGCCAAGGGCTACGGAATGAACGGCTTTGGGCATGAATGGGCGGAAATCAACGGTTCGAAACGGTCTGCGGTGTACCGTTTGCACGAGCCGCACAAACTTTGGCTGGGGGGCACCGGAGACGATCTGGCACCCCGTGACGTACCCGTCGAACTGCTCAAACCGGCCGGGAGCCCCCGCGATCCACACAGCGGCGTCCCGGCGACGGTGTTCCGATACGACTTGATGTGGGAGTTTGTCTCCGCGATCGTCGAAGGCCGGGACGCCGTACCCAGTTTCTATGACGGACTCCGTGCCCAGGTCGTGGCCGACGCGGTTTTGCAGTCGCACGAGCGCAGAGTGTGGATCGAAATCCCGGAGGAACCGCGCTAGGAATTCCGCCTTGGCGCTATGCCCTTTATGACTTGCCCCACTCCCCATCCCGAACATCCTGCTGCGGCGTCTGTCGAGGGCGTCACAGCGCAGACTTCACCCCGTCATCGGACGGGCCTGTCCGGACGCAGCCCGCTGGGCACCTTGACCGGCGTCCGGATTTTGGCCACCGGCTCGTACGCCCCGGAGCAGGTCGTCCGCAACGAAGATCTGGCGGAACTGGGCTACGACGCCGATTGGATCGTCCAACGCACGGGGATTCTGGAGCGGCGACACGCGCCGCCCGGTCAAGCCACCAGCGACGTGGCCTGCGAGGCCGCGGTGCGCTGTTTGCAGGCAGCCGATGTCAGCCCGGCCGAAGTCGATTTGATCCTGCTGGCGACGATGACCCCCGACTCGCCCATGCCGACGACGGCGTGCCTGATCCAACAGCGGTTGGGCTGCGTGGCCCCGGCACTGGAGATGAACGCCGCTTGTTCGGGCTTCATGTATGCGTTGGTCATCGGCGCGCAGTTTGTCAAGACCGGTTGCAGCCGCCGCGTGTTGGTGATCGGGGTCGACCTGATGTCGCGGTCAGTGAACCCTGTGGACAAGCGGACGTATCCGCTGTTCGGCGACGGCGGCGGCGCCGCGTTGCTGGGCCCCGGCGATCCGGATCAGGGGTTGTTGGCCTACACCCTGGGCTCCGAAGGCGACCACCTGGGCTGGCTTTGCCAACCCGCCGGCGGGACGCGCGAGCCTCTCACCCCGGAACTCCTGACGGCGGGCAGGCATCTGATCCACATGGAAGGCCGGCCGGTCTTCAAGTGGGCGGTCCGCGTGTTGATCGACTCCAGCTTGGACGTGCTGCGTCACGCCCAGTTGAGCACCCAGGACATGGACTGGGTCGTCTTCCACCAGGCGAACATCCGGATCATCGATGCGGCCCTGAACGATCTCGACTTCGACCGGCAGCGGGTGATCATCAACTTGGATCGCTACGGCAATACGTCGGCGGGCAGCATGCCCCTGGCGCTGGATGAACTGTGCCAACAGGGCCGCATCCAGCGTGGCGATCACGTGATGCTCAGTGGTTTCGGCGGCGGCCTGTCCTGGGGCACCGCGATTGTCAAGTGGTAGGGGTTCCGCTATGCTCATCTCGCACGCCGTTGTCCTGGGGCTGCTCGCCCCGTTGCTGTCGGCGGTCCCGGACGCGTCCGGGCCGATCGCCTTGCATCCCAAAAACCCGCATTACTTCGTGTGGCGCGGCCAGCCGACCGTCCTGGTCACCTCCGGCGAGCATTACGGCGCGGTCTTGAATCTGGATTTCGACTACGCCGCGTACCTGCGCGCCCTGCAGGACCACGGTCTGAATCATACGCGGACTTTTTCCGGAGCCTATCGCGAGATCCCCTCGTCGTTCGGCATCACGGACAATCCGCTAGCCCCAAAACCGAACCGCTATGCCTGTCCGTGGGCGCGCAGCCGGACGCCCGGCGATGACGACGGGGGCCACCGGTTTGACTTGACGAAGTGGGAGCCCGCCTATTTCGCCCGGCTTCGTGATTTCATGTCCCAGGCGCAGCGCTGCGGCGTGGTGGTCGAGTTCAATTTGTTCTGCCCGATGTACAACGACGACTTGTGGCGGGCCTGTCCGATGAACGCCGCCAACAACGTCAACGGCGTCGGCGCCTGCGGCCGTGAGGAAGTCTATACGCTGAAGCATCCGGATCTGTTGGAGGTGCAACTCGCCTTGACCCGCAAGTTCGTCCAGGAACTGCGGGAGTTCGACAACCTGTACTACGAAATCTGCAACGAGCCGTACTTCGGCGGCGTGACGCTGGACTGGCAGCACAAGATCGCAGACACGATCGCCGCCGCGGAACGCGAGTTCCCGCGCCGGCACTTGATCTCGATGAACATCGCCAACGGCAGCCGCAAGGTGGACGCGCCGCATCCGGCCGTGTCGATCCTGAATTTCCACTACTGCACGCCGCCGGACGCCGTAGGCCTGAACTACGGCCTGCAGCGCGTGATCGGCGAAAACGAAACCGGCTTCCGGGGCCGCGCCGACGTGTTGTACCGCACCGAAGGCTGGGACTTCCTGCTCGCCGGGGGCGGGCTGTACAACAATCTGGACTATTCCTTCACGGTCAAGCATCCCGGCGGGACGTGCCGCGACTACAAATCGCCGGGCGGCGGCAGTTCGGAACTGCGCGGCCAATTGCAGATCCTCAAGCGGTTTCTGGAGAGTTTCGATTTCCTGCGTCTGTCGCCGGACCGCGAATCCGTCCGCTGCGCGACGCCCGGCGTCCGAACGCGAGCCCTGACGCAGCGCGGCCAGGCGTACGCCGTGTACGTTCACGTCCCCCTGCCGAAAAAGCCCAAGGACGAAGAACTCCGCCACCACGCAGCCCAGCGCGTGGAGGCCAGGTTGGTCCTGGATCTGCCCGCCGGCCGCTACCGCGCCGAATGGTGGGATACGAGGACCGGCGCCGTGACGCCGGCCATCGCGTGGACTCACGGCGGAGGCGAGAAGACTCTCGAATCGCCGTCCTTTACCGAGGACATCGCTTTAAGGCTCGTCGCCGCGCCCTAGTCGAGCCGACGCGGCGCGGCTTCCGGCGGCGCGGCTTCCGGCACCGGCCGCGTTGGGAACGCGAATCGGGGCCGCTCGCAAGACGGCAGCTCCCGCGGGACCGGTCGCCGAGCGGCCGGAAAAGCGTGCCTGGGACACTCCGGATTGTTGCCGTCCGAACGTGCCGAGGGGACTGGAACCCGCCGGCGCGGCATGTTACTCTCGTGGTTGACGGCCCTGCCGGAGCCGAACGGGCCGCCGTCCGTAGGATGTATTTCTCCCGGTGGCTGCGGTCCTCGTGCCAGGCGGCCGTGCGGGGTGGCTGGCAGAGGCCGCCCCATGCCAGTCCGGGCAACCGCGTATCCTGGTCCCAAGGAGCCGAACCGTGCCGACCAACCACACCTCCCGCCGCTCGTTCCTGCACGCCGCCGCCGCAACCCTGGCTGGCGGCTCGCTGGTCCCCTACGCCTTTACAGCCGACGCCGAAAAGGCGACGAAGCCCCGCTCGGCCAACGATCGCTTCCGGATCGGCGCGATCGGCATGCGCTACCAGGGAACGGTGATCACCGACAAGGCCCGCGCACACGGCGATGTGGTGGCCATCTGCGACGTCGATCGCCATGTACGCGAACAGGCGCGTTCGAGTTTCGGCAGCACGCCGGCCATCTTCGAGGACTACCGCAAACTGCTGGACCGCAAAGACGTCGACGTGGTGATGATCGGCACGCCCGACCACTGGCATACGAAAATGCTGATCGACGCCTGCCGGGCCGGCAAAGACGTGTACATCGAAAAGCCGCTGACGCTGACCATCGACGAGGGCAAGCAGTTGGTGAAGGTCGTCGGCGAGACGAAGCGGGTCGTGCAGGTCGGCTCGTGGCACCGCAGTGATGCCCGTTTCCGTCTGGCGGTGGAAATGGTCCGCCAGGGCCGTCTGGGCAAGCTCCAGCGGATCGAGGTCGTCCTGGGCAAGAACAAGACCGGCGGTCCGTTTCCGACTCGTCCCGTCCCCGGCCACTTGAATTGGGACCTCTGGCAGGGGCAGACGCCGGACGTGCCGTACGTCGAGGAGCGTTGCCACTACACGTTCCGCTGGTGGACCGAGTACTCGGGCGGTCAGTTGACCGACTGGGGCGCGCACCACATGGACATCGCGCAGTGGGCCGCTGGCATGGAAGGCTCCGGTCCGGTGCAGATCGATGGCCGGGCAACCTATCCCAACGTGCCGGGCGGCTACAACGTGCCCGTGGATTTTCAGGCCAAATACGTGTTTCCCAGCGGCGTGGAAATGGTGGTGCTCGACCACGGCCGCAACGGCATTCTGTTCGAGGGCAGCGAGGGCCGGATGTTCGTCAATCGTGGCACGCTGGAAGGCAAGCCGGTCGAGGCCCTGGCCGACGCGCCGCTGCCCCGCGAGCAGTACCGACTGTACGCCCACGACAACCTCGACCGGCCGCCCCGCGAAGGCAAACTGGACGCGATTGTCAACCACATGGGCAACTTCTTCGATTGCGTCCGGACCCGCCAGCAGCCGATTTCCGACGTCGCCAGCCAGCATCGCTCGGTGTCCACGTGCCACCTGGGGAACATCTCGATGCGGCTGGGTCGCCCGCTGCAATGGGACCCGGAAAAGGAACAGTTCGTTGGCGACGACGAGGCGAACGGCTGCCTGCGCCGCGAGCAGCGTGCGGCTTTCGCGATCTGACCGGCCCGCGCTGCAAGTCGACTCCCGGACCTCTTTTGTCCTGCCTGTTTTCCCGCTGGGTGACGCGATGCAGTATCGAACTCTCCCGTGTCTTGTCGGATTCGCCCTGTCGCTCGCAGCGGCCGCGCAAGCTGCCGCAGTGGAGCCCGTTGCGGCGGATTCGCCGGCGGCCAAGATCAAACTGGCGGTCCAGCGGGAACTGGATGCCGGATTGTTTCCCGGCACCGTGCTCCTGATCGGCTGTCCGGGCAAGGTGCTCTATCACGAAGCGTTCGGCTTCGCGCGGGTCGTTCCCGAAAAAATGAAGATGCAGAAGGACCACCTCTTTGAGCTGGCCAGCGTGACCAAAGTCGTGGCCACCAGCACCGCCTACGGCATCTGCGTCGACGACGGGCGATTGCGTTTTGGGATGCCCATTTGCGAGGCGCTGCCGGAACTGTCCGGCGAGGGCATCGAGCCGCTTACCGTGAATCACCTGGCGACCCATACGTCCGGTTTCCACAACGCGAAGTACCACACGCGGGCTCAAGGCGAAGCGATGCTGGAACTGATGCTCGGCGTCTCGCCGCAATGGAAACCGGGCACGCGTTACCACTACGCCTGTGTGAACATGATCCTGCTGGGCCGGATGGTGGAAAAGGCCAGCGGCCAGCGGTTGGACGAGTTTTGCCAAACGCGAATCTTTGGGCCGCTGGGCATGCGCGACACGGCCTTCGGTCCAGTGCCCGCCGGGCCGCGCGTGATGCCCAGCGGGGCACCGGAAATCGGCCAGATCGAGGACGCCCAGGCGCGGCTGGCGGGCAGGCCCGTGGGCAACGCCGGCTTGTTCAGCACCGCCGCCGACCTGGCCCGGTTCTGCGAAATGATGCTGGGCGCAGGACGACTGGGGGACGCCCGCATCCTGTCGGCGGAATCGCACCAACAGATGACCCGCAACCTGCTGGCTCCACCGCTGCCGGCCCGCAGTTTCGGCTGGGAGATGGACGTGCACGCCTCGCACCGGCCCCAGCGATTATCGGACAAGGCCTACGGCCACAGCGGCCACACGGGGCAATCCATCTGGATCGATCCGGTGAAACAGGTCTACGTTATCGTCCTGACGAATCGCAATCACCCGAAGATGGTGGGCGGCGCGCGAAAAACGCAGCAGTATCAGGCGCGGGCACGCATCGGCGACGCGGCGTTGGAATCCCTTGGTTACTGAGGTGACTGACGCAAGCGGCAGCCGGAAGAACCAAAAGAAAACGATGATCGCGTGAAGACGCAGCGCCGCGAAGAGGCTTTGATTCCCGACCCAGACCGTGCATTCAACATTTTTTTCCGTCCCGTTTGTGAGGAGCGACCCCGATGAGAATAATCCAGAACCGGTTTCAGTTTCTGCTTGCCTGCCTGCCCGTGCTTGCCGCGTTGAGCGTTGTTTCCGCCGCAGAGACGAAACCGCAGGAGCCCAAGGCCAAACCGGACGACGCGACCGTGTGGTACGACTGCAAGGACCTGGTTGTCGAAGGCAAGGGCTGGACCGACACCAAATCGTTCTACGACCGGTTACCCGCGCAGGCCGAAGGCAAGGTGACGCCGTCGGTCTGGAGCCTGAGCCACCACAGCGCCGGGATGTGCGTCCCGTTCACCACGGACGCGACCTCGATCCAGGTCCGCTGGAGCCTGCTCCCCAGTGGCAACATGAGCATGCCGCACATGCCGGCCACCGGCGTCAGCGGCGTGGACGTCTACACCAAAGACAGCTCCGGCCGGTGGTGCTTTGTGGCGAACGGCCGGCCGGCCGGCGTGACCAATACCGCCCGGTGTGCGGTGCCGGCGGGCCAGCCGTGTCTGCTGTACCTGCCGCTGTACAACGGCGTGACTTCCGTGGAAATTGGCGTCCCCAAGGGGCATACCCTGTCGGGAGCCGATCCGGCTAGCAGCAAGCGGCGCAAGCCGATCGTGATCTACGGCACGTCGATCACCCACGGCGGTTGCGCTTCGCGGCCCGGCTTGGCATTCCCCGCGATCATGGGCCGGAAGCTGGATATGCCAGTGATCAATCTGGGGTTCAGCGGCAGCGGCAGAATGGAGCCGATCATGGCCGAACTGCTGGCGGAACTCGACCCGTCGGTGTACGTCCTGGACTGCCTTTGGAACATGTCGCCGGACCTGGTGGCCACGCGCATCGAGCCGTTTGTCAAAACGCTGCGTGCCGCCCGTCCGGACACGCCCATCCTGCTGGCCGAAGACTGCAGCGTCCGCAACGTCTGCCCGACGGAGAAAGGAACCATCCTGCGCAAGATCTACGAAAAGTTGACGGCCGAAGGCGTCAAGAACCTGCATTTCCTTCCCAGCGAGGGCATGTTGGGCGACGACACCGAGGGCACGGTCGATGGCTGTCATCCCAACGACCTGGGCATGATGCGCCAGGCCGAGGTGTTCGCCAAGGCCGTGGCGCCGCTGCTGGGGAAAGGAAAATAGGTTCCCCTGGGGCGAATTCCAGAACTAGCCGATATCCCGTCGCTCACGGCCAGCACGCGCGCCTTCCGGGTGAACCGAAAACAATGCGGGGCCGTTGCCGCGGGGAAGTCCCCGCCAGAACGAACAGACAAACCGCCCGGACGCCTCAAGGCGGATTCCCAAAGGCTACCCCGCCAGTTACGCTGTAACCTTTGGGATGCGGTGAATCATCCCCCTGCCTCACCTTTCCATCGGAGACAGACCAGCCATGACTCGAATGAACCGCAGACGTTTTCTGGAAGAGACCATCCTGGGCGCGGCGGCCGCGGCAGCCGTGGGAGCTGCCCCCCGCGTGCTGGCCGGCGAATCGCCGAGCACCAGCCCCAATGAGAAGCTGAGTGTGGCCGTGATCGGCGTGCGCGGCCGGGGCGGCGACCATGCCCGGTTCTTCGCCTCGCGTCCCGACTGCCAGGTCACGTACCTCTGCGACGCCGACCGCGACGTCGGCGCCGGCGCGGTCAAGAAGCTTTCGCAGGACGGCCGCGCGCCGAAGTTCGTCACCGACATGCGGGAGATCTTCGACGACAAATCGGTGGACATTGTGTCCATCGCCACGCCCAACCACTGGCACTCGCTGGCCGCCATCTGGGCGATGCAGGCAGGCAAGGACGTGTACGTAGAGAAGCCGATCAGCCACAACGTCAGCGAAGGCCGCCGCGTCGTCCAGGTGGCGCGCAAGTACAACCGCATCTGCCAGGGCGGGACCCAGTACCGGTCCAGCGGCTCGGTCCGCGCCGCGGCCCAGTACCTCCGCGAGGGCAAGCTGGGCACGGTCAAGGTCGCCCATTGCTACATGTACCGCGGCCGCAACCCGATCGGCCCGGCGGGCCAGTACGATCCGCCTCCCAGCGTGGACTACAACCTGTGGGCCGGCCCCGCCCGATGGCCCCCATTACCCGCAAGTCGTTCCATTACGACTGGCACTGGTTCTGGGACTTTGGCAACGGCGAGATCGGCAACAACAGCGTCCACGCCGTGGATACGATGCGGATGGTCCTGAACCTCCAGGGCCTGGGACGCGGCGCGCTGTGCTATGGCGGGCGCGTGAAGTTCAACGACGCGGCCGAGACGGCCAACACGCAAGTCGTGATCCATGATTTTGACGACATCACGGTGGTCCAGGAGATCCGCAACCTGAAGACCAAGCCGCCGCGTTTTCCCGGCATGTGCATCATCACCGGGACGCAGGGCTACATGGCGGTCAGCGCGTCGTGTGCGGTGTATGGCCTGGACGGCCAGTTGGTCCAGAAACTCGAAGGCCCCGGCGACGACCACTTCGCCAACTTCCTCAAGGCGGTCCGCAGCCGCAAGCCGGAGGACTTGAACGCCCAGATCATCGAGGGGCACCAGTCGGCCGCGCTCTGCCACCTGGGCAACATCTCGTACCGTCTGGGCCAGTTGGCTTCGCCCAAGGAAATCCGCGACCGGCTTGGAGCGCTGAAGAGCAACGAGAATCTGCTGGAGACGTTCGAGTCGATCCAGACGCACCTGGGGGACAACGGCGTGGACATCGAACAGGAACGGCTGACGCTCGGTCCCTGGCTCGAAATCGACGCCGCCCGCGAAACGTTCGTCAATAACGCCCAGGCCGACGCCCTGCTCACGCGGAACTACCGCAAGCCGTTCGTGGTGCCCGGCGAGAAAGAGATCTAACCCCGTTTCGAGTCGCTGCGCCCGCCGCCGCTGCAGGCGGCGGCGCTGCAGCGCTCGGGCGCGTGCCTACCGTCCCGAACGGCCGGCCTGGTCGCGCGTCGCACCGGCGCTGCCGGCCAAAGCCGGGACGGGCTTGCGCCGGGACGGCGTTTGGGGAGACCGCCGAGGACGGTCGGAACGTCATTTGCCGGAAGGGATCGCGGCCGTGGTCAGCACCTTCAGCTGATGGGGGTTAAAGACGACCGCGTCCTCGGACGACGCGGGGGTGGCCGAGGCGGTGAACGGATCCAGCCATTGGCGAATGCCGGGGACGGCAATCTCGACCTGGGCCGTCACGGGCGACGCCTCTTCGTTGAACAGGATGTAGAAGTGGCGCCCCGCTTTCCGCACGTGGCGATAACGGATCCTCGTCGACGGCGGCGTCAGGGTCAGATCGGGCTTGACCAGCGCGTTGATCGCGGCCAGCAATTCCGCAGCCGTCGCCGCCGCGCGAGCGCCCGGCAACTGGGCGGCGTAAGGCGAGTCGCCCAGGACGATCAGCCGTTGCTGGCTGGCCAGCTTCTGCACCGCGGGCAACGCATCGGCAGGGACGTGCAGAGCGCCGTCCAGGATCACCGCCCGGTAGTGCATGCCTGCCAGGTGGACGCCGTCGGACTCGACCCGCGCGTCTTCGCCCAGGTGCCGCGTCTCCAGATAGTTGAAGTCGCGCTGGTACTGATAACAGACTTTGGCCGATTGGTCGGGCAACCGGGCCGGCTCGGCCAGAATGGCGACTTCGCAGACGTGTTGCGAATCGGTGTTCAGCCAACTCAGGCGGCGGCAGCCGTCGGCGTACGGCTTGTACTTGCCCCACCACGCGGCGTTGGGCCCCACGTCCGGCGGGCGTTCGTCCTTGCGCGGGCCGCGGATCGAGTAGTAGAACGCGTGCGGGTACAGCAGGTTGTGCCCGCGCACAAAGCACCAGGCGGCCAGCCACTCGGTTTCTTCGTAGGTCAGGTTGTGGCCATAAGCGCCGTACAACTCGTTGCTGTTGCGACGCCGACCCAGATGGACCATGGCGCTGGAGGCGCATTTGGCCGTGGTTGAATCGGGGCCTTCCAGGGCTTTCTTTCCTGGCACAACCATCCGCCACACCAGATCCTGGCCGGGCATCTGGAAGTAGCGTTCGGCGCCGATGTCCATCGAGCCGCCCGGATGGCCGGTCAGGGCGATGCCGTGCTGGTCGCACCACTGGCTGAGCCGCCGATAGTAGTTTTCCTCCAGACAAATGGCGATCGCCCGGTGATAGTCGGCGCGGTGTTGCGCCGCGTCCGGGTTGTCGCTGTACCACAGGTCGGCCAAGAACGGCTTGAAGTCGTAGCCCAAGATGCGATTCACCTGCTCCAGCAGCGCTCCGTTGCCGGGCAGCACCCCGCGCGCGCCGCCGCGACCCGTCGGCGACGGTTCGTCGGTAAAAATGGCCAGAATCGTCTTGCCAAAGTGCGCGCCGAACTCCTGGGCAAAGCGGTCGTAGACCAGTTCGATGAAGCTCGAGACGGCCTCCGGGTTCAGGATATCGCCGGCGGGCGGCAGTTCTTCCCGGATCTTGCCGGTCTCTTCGCCCAAATAGTGCAAACCGCGAATCACACCGCCCGTGGGCCGTTCGACGACGGCCAACCGCTGGCCGTTGGGGCGATCGAGCGTGGCGACGAGTTTCCAGCCGTCTTCCAGGCGGGGACGCTCGCCGGGCTGCAGATCGATCTTCGCCAGCCCGCGCGCCGCATGGTTCGGATTCCGGGCCACGACTTGACCTGCCGAGGAGCCGGACGGGTACATGCCTTCATCGTACAGGATCACGTACATCTTGCGGCGGATCGCCTCGTCGATGGCCACGTGCATGGCGTGGATCATGCGCGGTGAAAGCCAACCGATGTCGCGCGGCAGTCCGATCCGCGGATGGATCACAAAGCCGTACACGCCGTGGGCCTCAAAGTCGGCGATCTGGCGCACGATCTCCTCGTCCTTCAAGTCGTCGTTCCAGAACCAGAACGGCATCACGGAGAATTCGCGCGGCGGGTCCTGAAACTCGGCCGGCACACCGATCGCCGCCGACGCACCGGTCTCGGCCGCCGAACAGATCCAGGCATGTCCCGCATTCAGCGCCGCGACCGCCAGGGCCAGCGCCACACGGCGGGCCGCACTGGAAAGCCAAACTCGGTTCATCGTCCCCCCCCCTCCATCTTTTCGCCTCGGTTTCCTGCGTCCGCCCCGTGATGGGTCAGCCCGTGAGGGCTCAGCCTGTGATGGGTCAGCCTGCCGTTGAGCCCGTCGTGGGTTTCGGGCCGCTGCCTTGCGCTGTCAATACCTTGAAGCTGGTGGACTGTCAAGAGGCTTCGCCACCCGCGGTGCCTTCCCGTGGCGGCGAAGACGGCGGGCGGTGATCCGGTCAAGTCAGATCTTCTGAGTGAACGCCGACAGATCCTCCGCGGCAAGGCCTTTGGCCGCCACTGCTTCCAGGATTGCAGCGATCAGGGGTCCGTTTTCCGGCGGAAGCGTGGCGATTTTCCCCCGGATCGCTGTCAGGGCCGTCATGCCGCGTTCGGGGATCATCACGGTCGTGCTCGACGTCTCGCGGGGGTCGTTGCGGCGGACTAGATCAAACACTTCCCGCGTGCGCACCACACAGTCGGTTGGAGGAAGGTCAACGCGGAGCTGAACTTTGTCCTCCCGAAGGTCCACAACCGCGACGGTGATGTCGTCGTTGATGCTGATCGCGTCGTTCCTTCTGCGGCTCAAAACGGCCATCGCGCGTCTCCTGAATTCTGGGGCGGTTTTTGTTTTCTGTGCCTTTGCCTTCGGCAGCGTACTGCGGCGGCCAGCGCGAATCAAGCCGCGGCGAGCCGTGGCGTCTTCGTTTTTTGCGTTGCGGCTACTCCGCGACCGATTGCACGCGACTCGAAGCGTTTGCGGGGGGGGCGGGCAGGGCGGGTCCAGGAACACGGGTTCCGCCCCGTCGCCGTCCATCTGGTAAGGGAGCATGTACAGCCGGTCGCCCGTGGAGTTGGCAAAGTCCAGCCGCGAGGGAGACAGCTGGCGGGAATCGCCGTCGGCCCAGAAGGCAAAGAACGGATCGGCCGGGTTGTGCGGCCGGCGCACGTAGCTGTGGTTCTGGGGGCTGTCGCGGGTGACCCGACGCTCCAGGGTCCGTCGAGGTTCGGATCAAAGGTCTTGGCCGCCAGGTCGTGGACCAGTTCGTAACGGCGCCAAGCCGTATCGATCTCGGCCGCCTCCCGGTACTCGCCGTCAAAGTAGCAGCGCTTTCCCGGACGGTGTCCCCAGATGCGAACCGAGGCTTGATGCCGCGCGTCGAACTCGCCGGGCCGCAAGAGATGGAGGTCCAGCGTCCGCGAGTCGGCTGTCCAGACGCGGGCGTCGAACGAGACCGTCAGCCACGAGGCCGTCGTGGGGGCAAAATCCAAGAGATCGGCGTCGGTCGCCTGCTGACCGGTCTGGTACCGCCGCAGCGCCCTGGGAAAACGGTCTCCGTCCAACACCACGATCCGGCCCGGCTGGGCCGTGCCCGCTGCCGGCGTCCAGCGTGCCTCGCCATGCGCGACCGGCCGCAAATCGCCCAGCGGATACAGGGACTCGTCGGCAAAGCTTTCGGCGTCAAACAACACGACGGATTCGTCGCCCCGGACGCTCACGGCGACAGCGGCCAAGCCCACGACGATCCCCAACGATGCTTGCGATATTCGGCCCCTGAGACTAAGCTACCACGGCACACGCATCGCGAAAAGCAGAAGGCCCACCACAACCGGCAAGGAGATCCAATCATGTCCCAACTCGCCACTGCGGCACACCATCCGGAAAACACTACGCTGAACCGGCGCGGGTTCCTGGCCGGCACGACCGCGGCCGGCTTGACGCTGCTCCAACCCGGACTGGCGCTGGGCACGCAAGCCAACAGCAAAGTCAAGCTGGGCATCGTCGGCTGTGGAGGCCGCGGGAAGTGGATTTCCAAACTGTTCATGCAGCATGGCGGCTACGAGATCGCCGCCTGTGCCGACTACTTCGCAGACCGCGCCGACGGTCTGGGCGAGCAATTCCAGGTCGAATCCGCCCGCCGCTTCACGGGCCTGTCCGGCTACAAGCGTGTCTTGGACGCCAAGCCGGATGCGGTCGTCATCGAGACTCCGCCCTATTTCCATCCCGAGCAAGCGTTGGCCGCCGCGGACGCCGGCTGCCACGTGTATGTGGCCAAGCCGGTCGCCGTCGATGTGCCGGGCTGCTTGACGATCGCCGACGCCGGCAAGAAGGCGACGGAGAACAAGCGGTGCATGCTGGTCGACTTCCAGACGCGGGCCAGCGAGTTGTACCGCGAGGCGATCCGCCGCGTCCACGCTGGCGACCTCGGCCCGCTGGTCTCCGGCGAGGCGGTCTATTACTGCGGCACGACTTGGGGAGGCGATGAAGCGTTGGGAGCCAATGCCACCAACCCGGAGAACCGCCTGCGCGGCTGGGGCTTGGACCGCGTTCTGTCCGGCGACGTGATCACCGAGCAGAATATCCACGCCCTGGACGTCGCCGCCTGGATCGTGAACCAGGACCCGGTCAAAGCCTACGGGACCTGCGGGCGCCAAGGCCGAGTGGACCGCGGCGATTGCCACGGAAATTTCTCGGTGATCTTCTTCTACCCGAACAACGTCGTGATCAGCTTCGCGTCCAAACAATACGGCACGGGCTACGACGACATCGGCAACAAGATGTTCGGCCCCGACGGCACGCTGGAAACGCACTACTTCGGCCTGGTCCGGATCGTCGGCCGGAAGTCCTACAAGGGCGGCAACCAGCCGGGCCTGTTCACCGAAGGCTGCGTGGCCAACATCGCCGAGTTCCACGCCAACATCCTGAAAGGCGATTGCTCCAACCCGACCGTCGCGCCCAGCGTGCGCAGCAACTTGACGACCATCCTCGGCCGCACCGCCGCCTACCGTGGCGGCGAAGCGACCTGGGACGAAATCATGCAGGCAAAAGAGAAACTGGAATTCGACACGAAGGGCCTGAAAGCGTAGCGTTTCGTCAACCTTCGACGCCCGCTGCTCGTGGTTCCCCCGCGAGTCAGCTCGCTCGCCAACGCATGCCTTCCGAATCGGACTTGTGCTCGTGCCCTCACGAATTGCGGACGACGCTGAGGGAACGCCGAGTACGGCAGGCGAGCGGAAAACGGCGGTCCCAACCGCGTGCGGCCAAGCCCGATCGTGGATGCAACCCAAGACGAAGCTGCCTGCCGTGGAGCTTGAAAGGAGCCGGGCAGGTCAAACCCCTGGGAGGATCATTGATGTTGCAATCGCCCGTCATCGACGGCAGAAGACCATTCGCGCGGCGTGTGTCACTGGTTAGCGTGTTGGCCTGCGTCCTGGGGCCGTGGCCGGTTGGGGCGGACGATTGGCAGCCGCCCAAGGTTGCGCTGCCGCAGCGGCTGGTGCATCCGGTAATCGCCTGTACGCCGGCAGAGCTTTCGCGGCTGCAGGCGGCCTTTCGAGGGACCGGACCGGAACACCGCGTGGTGGCGGAAGTTGTCCAGCGCGCCGCCCAGAACCTCGGCCGACCCTTGACCTTTCCGCCGCGCGGCGGGCAACACAATCAATGGTACCAGTGCGAAAAGTGCCAGCTGGGGCTGAAGACGATCGACGACACGCATCATCGCTGTCCGCGGTGCGACAAGGTCTATTCGGGCGAACCGTACGACGACGTGGTTTTCGCCCGCCAGCACGTCGGCAATTTGCAGCGCATGACTGACGCCGCCTGGGCTTACGCCGTCACCGGCGAGGAGAAGTTCGCTCAGGCGGCCGCAGCGGTGCTGCTGGGCTACGCCGCGCGGTACAGCACGTATCCCTACCACACTGCCGCGCGTTCCGTCCTTTCCGGCAGGTCAGGCGGGCATCTCTTCGAGCAGACGCTGAACGAAGCGAATCACTTGGCCGATCAGATCGCGCCGGCCTTTGATTTGATTCACGACGCGCCCTGCCTCTCGGACGCCGACCGGGCCGCGATCCGCAACGGGCTGATCGCGCCGATGCTGGAGAACATGGACCGGCACAAAGCGGGCAAGAGCAACTGGCAGACCTGGCACAACGCGGGGATGCTCGCCGGCGGCGCTGTGTTGGGCGACGAGCGCTGGGTCGCCAAGGCGATCTGCGACCCGAAGAACGGGTTCCTCTTCCAAATGCAGGCCTCCGTCTCCGCCGAAGGCATGTGGTACGAGAACAGCTGGGGCTACCATTTCTATACGCTGGGAGCCCTGGTGCGGATCGTCGAAGGCGCGCGGCGGCTGGGAATTGACCTCTGGAGTCACCCGACGCTGCGGAAGATGTTCACCTTGCCCATCGAATACGCCCTTCCGGACGGTTCCCTGCCGCGGTTCGGCGACGACGTCCGGTCGTCCGTGCGAGCCGCCTCCGACTACCTGGAATACGTCTGGCCCGTGAGCCGCGATCCCCGCCTGTTGCCGCACCTGAACGAGCGGCCGACCTGGAACTCGATCCTCCTGGGCCGCACGCCGGAACCTCGCCCCGCTCGTCCGCAGCTCGACAGCCGGCTGTTCCCCAGCGCCGGGCACGCGATCCTGCGCACCGCCGGGCCGGGGCAACTGGCCGCCGCCATGACGTTCGGCCCGTACGGCGGATTCCACGGCCACTACGACAAGCTGAGTTTCGTGTTCTTCGGTCACCGCTGCGAATTGGGAATGGATCCCGGCCGGGCTGCCAGCCAAGCGTACCGGCTGCCCGTCCACAGCCGCTGGTACAAAGCCAGCTTGGGACACAACCTCGTGCTGGTCGACCGGGCTTCCCAGCGAGCCGCGGCAGGGGAGTTGGAGTGTTTTTCCGACAGCGCTGTCCCTGCCGGCAGTTGTGCCGTGGCCGCAGCCCGCTGTCAGGAAGCCTATCCCGGCGTGCTGCACCGCCGCTTGCTGTGCCTGCGGTCCGACTATTTGCTGGTGGTGGATCAGTTGTCCGCCGATCAGCCGCGGCGTTTTGATTGGGTGTATCACAACCGGGGTTCGGCCGTGGAAGCGGCCGCCGCTACGCGAGCCGTCGATTTGTCTCAGGCCTTTCCCGGCGCGGAGTACTTGGCCAACGTCAAGACCGGCTCGACAAACGCGCCCATCGCCGTGCGTTTTGACGGCGCCTCGGTGTCCCTCCAGGCGTTGATCGCCGCCGACGGGGCCAGCGAAGTGCTCACGGGCGACGGAGTGGGCGCGTCTGTTCTGGACCGCGTTCCGCTGGTAATGATCGGGCGTCACGGCACGGCGGCCTGCTTTGCCGCCGCGCTGGAGCCGATTCCCGCCGGCCAGTCGCCGACGATCAAAACCGTAAAGCAGGAGGTTTCGACGGACCAAATTCGGGTCACCGTGCAGAAAGGCAATCGCGTGGACCAGGTGACGTTCACCGCTGCCGGCAAGGTGACGGTGCAGTCCGACGGCGAACAGGTCTTGTCAAAGTAGCTGGCAGCCGCCACCGATGACTATGGCAACGGCGGCCGAAATAACTTCCCGAATCTCCGCCACCACGCTGCTCGCCAGCGTGGTGGCGCAGAGGAGGCTCTCCACGCAAAGTCGCTGCGGACTCCACCGTGCGAGTCGGCGAGTGCCTTGGCTTGCCGCCAGTTCTCGCCGAAACGGGGAAGTTATTTCGGTCTCCGTTGTTGCGACTGGGCACCTTGCGGTCCGAGCGTGGGGCAGCTTCCAGGGCCAAGCCTGGCTCCGACTGCGAAACCGCTTCCAGCCACAGTGACCGAAACAACATCCTGGTTTCCGCGGAGTAAGGGGTCAGGCTTACAGATTTCAATTTTCGCGGGGGAGTCGTTTTCCAAGTGTTAGATCTTGCGACCGCGAAAATTGAAATCTGTAAGCCTGACCCCAGCCGGTGCGGAGTACGGGCATCACGCGGTTCCCCGTCGCGCTGACCACAATCGCAGGCTGTCGCTGTTGCACGGCCACAGCGGACAGCGGACACCGTGACTGAACCCGGCCTCCAGCAGCAGGGCCTGCACTTCGTCATCCGACCACGCCCTGGTCGTGTTGCGATAGGTCTGCGCCTCCAAGAGTTCAGCATCGTTCCCCAAACAACGATCCGCTGGCACGCGAGCGGCGCGGCCGCCGGTCTTACGTCCGAGCCGGAATCAGGGGCCAGCGTCGGGCTTCGTTCATGTCTCTCGAACGTCGCCCAATCGGTTCACGGAGAGCGTCGTTCAGCGCGGCTGGCTCCCGGTCTCCAACGCCCGCCGGAGCGGGCACTGTTGGCCGACCACTTCGCCCCGGCGGTACTGGCTCAGCACTTCCTGGGATCGCTGGGCGAGCATTCGGCGAACCTCCCGCCGCTTGCCCTTGACCCTGGGGATTTTCATCGAATCGTAGGCGGTGGTCTGGTGCCGCATCCAGGCAATGACGGCCGCTTCCGCGCGCCGCTCCACGGGAATTCGCTTCGTCCTGGCCACGGTGCCGCTGCCCACCGGCGTGGCATGATCGGCGACCGCGCGGGCCAGTTTGTCAGCCATGTCGGCATGGCTGGGATGAAAGGCCAGAAACGCCACCACGGCCTGAATAAAGTCCTCGACGTAGTTGGCCTGGGCCTTGTCCCGGCGTCGGGCGTCGGCCTCCCTGCGTTTGGCATACTTTTCGGTGGATCGCTCGGCGTCGAGTTCGGCCCGGACGTTGGCGATGGTTGCTGCCGGCGCCCAGACGCCCAGCGAAAAGACCTTCCGGCCCCTTCTCTCCTGCACGACCCAATGGGGACCGGCGGCCTTGACTCGGCGGGTCAAGGTCGCGTCGCCCGGCGGCAGCAACATCCAGCTCTCCGGTGCCGTGAAAACTTTGCCGTCCGCCGAACGGACGGTGTTTTGGGTGGGGCCGGGGGAGTAACTGCTGTTGGACATGGATTTCGGCTTCCTTGCTTGGGGGTCAGCCTATCACGGCCTCCACAGGCGTAGCTGCCCGTTGTCGCTCGTGAGAGGCGAGGATTTTCCTGCGCTCATTCGCTCAACTCGCCCTGCCCAGATAGAAGACGTAGCCATAGCTGCCGCCGCATTCCTTCCAGACATCGATTTCTCGCTGCAAGCTGTCCGCGAATGCCTGGGCCTCGCCGCTGTCCGGATTCTTCGACCGAAAAACGGCAAGCTGGTCCTGCACGGGCCCGTAGTAGTTCTCCCAATCCCCGGACGGCAGGACAAAATGGCCAACCGGCTCGAAATCTGCCGCCCGGACTTTCGCCAGATTGTCTTCGACGCTTGTCATGGCGGGGTATTCGGTGGCCCAGAAGTCCGCAGCCCTCCGCGGCGGGACCTCGCACAGCCAACTCAGCTCGCTGACGGCCATGAATCCTCCTGTCCGCAGCAGTCGTCGCCAACGCTTCAGACCCTGCTCGAACCCGGCAAGGTACACGGCTCCCTCCGACCAAACCAGCTCGAAAGAGCCGTCTGGAAAAGGCGGATCGGCCATGTCAGCTCGGACGGTTGTGATCCGATCTGAGAGCCCTTCCAGGACAGCGCGGGCTGCAAGTTGCTTGAGAAACGGTTCGTGAATGTCCACCGCCGTGACGCTCCCCTGGGTGGCCCTGGCCAGAGCCAGCGACGCCAGCCCCGCCCCGCATCCGAAATCGACGCTGCGAGGCTTGGGCGGCAGCCCGTGCAGCAGTGCAAGAGCCTTGAGGGTGGAGGCCTCGCTGCCCGGTGCTTTTCGTTGCAGGCCTTCGTAAAACGAGAACATCAGCGCCATCAGTGGGTCAGGATCGCCGGCCATGAGTACTCCCTCTCTCAGCGTCAAACAGCATCGGGTTCGGTTTTGGACGGCCGGCCTTCTTCAGGCAGATTCGCTTTAGGCCGCCTGAGGGACTCGCCGTAGGGCCTGGTGCGGTCCTTGACGCCGACGCCGCACAGCCGATGCAGGCAGTCGATGTGGTCGCCCGCGGCCAACAGCAGATGCACGCTGTCACGCAGGATCGCGTCCAGTTTCGGTTGGCCCTGCCAATCCGCCGCCACTGCGACTCGCAGCACGTCGGTGGGATACGACTTGAACGCCGCGTCGCCGGAAGTCGGGTCACCGGTGGAGACGCGGTAGTGGTACGTCGCGTCCCGTTTGGCAAGCGGGATTTCGACGTGGTGCAGGGTGACGGATTCCTCGACGGCGACCGTCTCCGGGCAATCCCGGCTCAGGCCAAAACGGACGACGGAATTGCCGGGTTGGGCCGTCTGCCAGTTCACCACGATCCTGCTGGGATCGGGCGCGCGATGCGTCAGCCAGATCCTCGTGATTTCGGCCGAGGCCGAGGGGCACGCAACCAGGAGAAAGAACGTCGTCACGGCAGCTATTCGCATTTTCATGGTCCAGTTTTCAGACGTCCGGCCAACCCTTGCTCCGCAACCATTCTCGCAGCACAGCGACCGGGGCCGCAAGCACCGCCCCTGGAACCGCGCAGGTTGGCAGCGCCCCGTTGGGAACTCCGCTAACCAGGGTAGACACGCACCGTGGCCGAGGGGAGTTGCCGGCAACGCTTCGCACCGTGCCGCGGATCTGTTCGACTGGGGGTTTCGGCGATTCGACAAGGTCCATTCCTTGCGGCGGCCAACCACGACGCGCAGACACGCCTCGATGGCCCCGCTTGCCTTCCTCGGCATCCTGGCTGTCTGCCCGCTCCCCGCCTGCTTCCTCCGAGTTGCAGACGACGCCGAAGGGCGGCGGATCGGCACCTGCAGCCTTTCGGCCACGGCCGAAATCGGGCCCTGCGGGATGTCTTCTTGAGCGAAATTCGGCTGAATACGTTCCGACGCCGAATCCAGCAGCGGATCGAGCCTGCTCACGCGGCCGGGCTCGACCTGAAGTCGCGTGCTGACCGGCGACTGGATTGCCGGCCGCACATCCCCAAGAACTGGAATATCCCGAACGACTACCGGGATGCGGCCGGCACTCGCAGGCGAAACGGGACTTGCCGGACGACGCCAACGCGGTCTGCGACCTGGCCCTGTGCTGGCGGATGACGGACGACGAACGTACGCTCAAACCGCTGCAAGCTCGTTTGACCGCCGGGTGGACGCAGTCCAATCGACCCGCCTAAAGGAAGACTTCACGCTTTCCTTCGGCTCCCATGTTCCGGCTGCCGGGTGATGTCGCGGGGACCGCACGCCGGCGGCTGAGGCGGGCTGTCAATCCGATCACGGCGTGGCCGCCGCAGCATTCCTCGAAGCCCGTCCGTCCGGGCAAGAATCCGCCGAGATTTCAGGCGGTCGCCGCAGCTCGCTGGCTAGGGCAACTTGACGTTTGTTGACGCCCTTCGTGCGTTTACGCCTCGACAGCAGTTCCCGCGCGAGCGTATGCTGGCAGAACTGAAATGACCTTTCGTGGAAAGGGGCAGCATGACTGCGAGGACTCGGCGTTTCGTTCTGATCCTTCTGGCCTGTTCGCTGCCGGACTTGGCCGGCGCGGCAGAGCCCATTGGCAAGGCCTCGCCGGAGCAACTCCGCGCCTGGATGAAGCAGTACCCGCAAGCCGACGCTAACGGCGATGGATTGCTGTCGCCAGAGGAAGCTCAAGCCTATCATCAGAAGTTGCAGCGGGATCAGGCCGCGGCCCGCCGCGCCGCGCCCCGTTTTCGCCAGGAGTACGCTTTTGCCACGATGTCGGACGGCGTCCGCATCGCCCTGGCCGTGGGCTATCCGCGCGGCTTTGAGTCCGAGGACCGGCAACGCCGGTGGCCGGCCGTCTTTCAGACCTGCGGTTATCCCGGCGCCACGGTGGCTGCCAACCCTGGCAACTTGGGCGATCGCTTCGTGACCGTCCAAGCTTCGATCCGCGGCACGGGCGCGTCGGGCGGCGCGTTGAGCCCCTGGCGGCCGCGCACCTGGCAAGACGGCTACGAGATCATCGAGAACTGGATCGTCCAGCAACCGTGGTCCAACGGCCGAGTCGGCATCCTGGGCTACTCCTGGCCCGGCTTGCTGGGGTTTCTAACCGCGACCACGCAGCCGCCATCGCTCAAGGCGGTCTGTGTGGGCGGGTTGATCGATGATTTCTACCGTGGCATCGCGCGGCCCGGCGGCGTGCCCAACATGGGGTTTCCGGTGGAGTGGATGAACAACTGGTACCGGTCCGACGGCGTGTTCGGCTCGGACGCGGCCGCGCGGGCAGCCCGCGGACTGGACGACGCGGCCTGGTCGCAAATCGTCGCCGCGCGTCCCCGCCGCGACTGGACGCAGGACATGCTCTGGCTGGGACTGCACCAGCCGTTGGACGGTCCGTCCTGGCGCGAACAGAACTTGGGCACGCATGCAGCGCGAATCCGATCGCCGATCCTGATCGGTCACGCCTGGCAGGACGAACAGACCGGGCCGACGGGCTGGCAACTCTGGAAGCGGATCGCCGACGACGTGCCCAAGCGGCTGGTGTTGACCAACGGCGGCCACGGCGCCGGCCTGCTGCCGGCCGACGTGACCGCCTGGTTTCGGCACTGGTTGCTGGATGAATCCGACGACGAAATCGCCGCGGCGCCGCGGCGCGTCGCCTGTTACCTGGAGACGCCCGCGCAAAACCGGGAGGGACGCGACGCGCTCACTTCGCCGCTGACCGCCGCCGACTTCCCGCTGCCCCAGACTCGCTGGACGCGCTACTATCTGCGGGCCGATCGGCAGCTGGCACGAAACGCGCCGGCCCCGGATGAACCGCCCGGCGGCTATCGCGTGACGCACCTATCGCCCGATGGCGGCGACCCGCGGGCCACCTATGAACTCGCCTTCACCGAACCCGCGGCGGTCTGCGGGCCGGCGGTCCTGACGCTATGGGCCAAGCTGGAGACGCTCGACACCGACTTCTTCGTCCTGCTGGCCGACCGGGCGCCCGACGGCAAGGTGTACGGCTTGCAACGCGGCCTGTTGCGGGCTTCGCATCGGGCTCTGGACGCACAACAGGCGTCGTACGCCGAGTCGGACGGCCAGACGACGCTGATCCGGCCGTATCACCCTCACGACCAGATCGCCCCGGTCGTGCCCCACGAGCCGCAAGAATATCAGATTGAGATCTTCGCCTTCGGCCACGTCTTCCGGCCCGGCCACAGGCTCCTCTTGTCGATCAGCCAGCCGCCCGCAGGCGATCCGATCGGCAGCACGCGGTCCGGCACGCCCAGCTACCGCTACGATTCCCATCCACCGCCCGGCCACGTCGCGATCCTGCACGACGCGGACCATCCGTCCAGCCTGCTGTTGCCGCTGCTGCCGGAGTTGCCGCCGTCGGCGGCGGAACCCGTGCCGCTGGACCAGCAGGCGGGGCTCCGGGAAGTCCGCTGAACATCGTCCGACAAACAACTGTCCGATGACGCGTGAGGGCCCGGAACCTTGCTCCGTGCTACCCGCTCGGACGGCTACCCAGGCGAGCGTCGCGCCGGTATTCTTAGGGGCCTGGAGTGTCTTTCCGAGGCCCGTGCCTTTTGAGGAGCTTGCTCATGCGTTTGACCGTGTCGCCTGGAACCGTGTTGGCTCATGTCTTGTCAGCGGTCGTGTGGAGCTGTGCCATGGCGTGCGGCAGCGTTTTGGCCGGCGGCGAACCGATGCCGCTGCCCGAACACCCGCGGCCGGACTTCCAACGCAGCCAGTGGCTGAATCTGAACGGGACTTGGCAATTCCGCTTCGATGCCGAGGATGCCGGACTGGAAGGAAAATGGTTCGAGGGCGCGACGCCGTTTCCGCGGACCATCCTGGTGCCGTTTCCTTGGGGTGCGCCGCTGTCCCAAGTCGCCGACGAAGCGCCGCTGGCCTGGTACTCGCGGACGATGCACATGCCCCAGGCGTGGCAGGGTCAGCGGGTGTTCCTGGTCATCGGCGCGTGCGACTGGGAGACGCAGGTGTGGCTGGACGGCCGGTCCCTGGGAACGCATCGCGGCGGCTACACGCCGTTTGAGTTCGAGCTGACGCCGCAGCTGCAACCGGGCCGCGAGGGCCGCCTGACGCTGCGCGTCGACGACCGCCCGCGGCCGTTCAAGCTGGAGGGCAAACAAGGCTATGGCAACGCCCGCGGGATCTGGCAGACCGTGTATCTGGAAGCCCGGCCGCAGACGTTTTTGACCTCTGTCCAATTCTCGCCCGACATCGACCGCGGCCAGGTCGCCGTGACCGCCCGGTTGAACGCCGCCGCGCCGGCCGCGACCTCGCTGAAGCTGCGTTTCAAGACTGGCGATCTGCCGGAGGTTTCCCAGGCAGTGGCCCCAGGGGCCCAGGAAGTCCAGTTCGAGGTCCCCGTGCCCAGTGCCCGGCTGTGGTCCCTGGACGATCCGTTCCTGTACGAAGTCGAAACTGTCCTGCACGCTGGCGGCGGGGAGGACCACGTGAACGCGTATTTCGGCATGAGGAAGATCAGCGTCGTGAACCTGCCCGGCACGAAGCACCCGTACATCGCCTTGAACAACCAGCCGGTGTATCTGCAGATGACGCTGGACCAGTCGTACCATCCCGAGGGCTTCTACACGTTCCCCAGCGACGCCTTTATGCGGGACGAAATCCTGCGCTCGCGGCGGATCGGGCTGAACGCCAACCGGTTGCACGTCAAGATCGACGTGCCCCGCAAGCTGTACTGGGCCGACCGGCTGGGCCTGCTGCTGATGTGCGACGTGCCCAACAGCTGGGGCGAGCCCGGCGCGGAAATGCGGGGCGAGATCGAACACGCCCTGCGCGGCATGTTGCAGCGGGACTTCAACCATCCCTCGATTTTTTCCTGGGTGCCCTTCAACGAGACGTGGGGACTGTTCACCAAGCAAGAGAAAAAACGGGCGTACCTGCCGGAAACGCAACAGTGGGTGGCCTCCGTGTACCGGCTGGCCAAGCAACTGGACCCCACGCGGCTGGTCGAGGACAACTCGCCCTGCCACCACGACCACGTCGTGACGGACATCAACAGCTGGCACGCCTACCTGCCCGGCTACGAGTGGCGTAAGCACCTGGACCAGGTGACGGCCGACACGTTTCCCGGCTCGAAATGGAACTTCGTCGCCGGCTGCACGCAGGGGACCCAGCCGCTGCTGAACAGCGAGTGCGGCAACGTGTGGGGCTACCAGGGCAGCGCGGGCGACGTGGACTGGTGCTGGGACTACCACCTCATGCTGAACGAATTCCGCCGGCATCCGCAGGTCTGCGGCTGGTTGTATACCGAGCATCACGACGTGATCAACGAATGGAACGGCTATTATCGCTACGACCGCAGCGACAAGGAGACCGGGTTGGAGGAATTGGTCCCCGGCATGACGCTGCGCGATCTGCACTCGCCGTGCTACGTTTCCACCGGTTCGGAGTTGTGCCGCGACGTGCAGCCCGGCGAGCGGGTCTCCGTGCCGCTGTGGCTGTCCCTGCTGACCGACCGCGCGCCCGGCCCGCGATTGCGGCTGCAGGCCACGCTGGCCGGCTGGAATCATCTGGGCCAGCGGCGCTGGTTTTCGCGCAGCTCGCGGGACCTGGCGTTCCGCCCGTGGCTGTCTCAGGAAATCGAGCCGTTGATCGTGACCATGCCGGACCAACCGGGCCTGGCGGTTTTGAGTCTGAGCCTTGAAGGGGACGCGGGCACAGTGCTGCACCGCAACTTCACGGCCTTCCTGGTCAGCGACGGCCCGGCCCCGCGGCAGGAGACGATCCAGCGCGACGGCGGGCAGACCGTGCTCCTGCGGTTCGCGCCGGCCAGTTTCGCGGCGGCCCAGTGGTCGCTCAAGCAGTGGAACGTGCTCGAGGGCCTCAAAGTCAACGGCGCCGGCCACGGGTTCTTCGAGTACTGTATCGCGTGGCCGGACGACGTCGACGCCACGGCGGTCCAAGGCGCGACGCTTGTGTTCGAGGCGTCCGCCAAGCAACTGTTCGGCAAGGACCGCGAGGGAGCCAAGCCGCAGGAAGGCGACTTTATGCGGGGCCAGGGCACGCACGACCCGAGCCGGAACCCGAACGCGTATCCGATGACCGACACCGTCCGGTTCCCCTCCGCCGTCCGCGTCCAAGTCGCCGGCCAGTCTGTCGGCCAGTTCGACTTGGCCGACGACCCGGCGGATCACCGGGGCATCCTTTCCTGGCACGCCCAACCGCACGACCGCAAGCTGCGTGAGGCCGGCTCGTACGGCTACCGGGTGGAAGCGGTCATTCCGGCCGGCGCGGTGAGCGCGGCAGCGGCAGCCAAGGAGTTCGTCGTCCGCCTGGAGGTCGATGCCGCGTTCCCCGGCGGTCTGGCCCTGTACGGCGAACGGTTCGGCCGCTATCCGCTCGACCCGACGATCGTGCTGTCCGTGAAACGTTGATCGCCGTCTTCGAGGTTGCGCGTAGTCGAATTCCCCCAAGTTCGGGAAGAAGGGCCAAGAAACCCCAATTCTGGCGAATTCGGCTACGGTGGAATTGTGCCTTTTTCAAGCGCGCGGCGTCTAAGGCAATCCGCAGAAAATGATCTACCGGTCCGCCGGGCGCGTGTGGCACGGCCAACAAGTAGGCCGTGCCACGCCGGTTCGCCCGGGGTAGTTCATTTTCTGCGGGCTGTCTAAGTCGGATAAGAAGAGGTCCCGGACGTCTTTGACACGCCGACGGACACACCCGGGACCCTGCGCACAAGGCAAATTCTCTTACATCTTTGACGTATCGTGACCTTGACCGCGAGCGGCGTGTGCCTAAGATAAGGTCTAATTGATTGATTTCCAGCCGGCTGAGGGATCCTCTGCTGCGGAAAGCATGCCGGGCAAAGAAAGGGCCTTGAGCAGGCCGGGAGATGCCCGTTGTGCTTGCCAAGATTCCTAGCCCCTATGACGCCAAGCCTGCCTGCCTGCCTTGCCACTCGCTTTCCCCTGTGAACCAGCCGGATCGCACTCGCACAAAACAGCTTTTGAACGTCAGTTTTTCGTTTTCGTCATTCCTACTGGGAGGTCCGACATGAACTATCGTTTTCGTGACCGGCGAGGCTTCACGCTCGTCGAGTTGTTGGTGGTGATCGCTATTATCGGTATTCTCGTGGCTTTGCTTCTTCCGGCAATCCAAGCGGCGCGTGAGGCGGCGCGGCGAACGCAGTGTGTCAACAATTTGAAACAGATCGGCGTGGCCCTGCACAACTTCCATGACACGTACAAGAAGTTTCCCACGGGCATGACCGATGACGACGGCAACAACATCAGTTTTCGGGCGTATCTGCTGCCGTTCATGGAGCAGGGAGCGCTGTGGGACGAGATCCTGGCTGGCGGCTACCAGGCTGTCACGGCGACGGGTGACCACACCAACATGGATACCGGCACCTGTGGCAGCTTTTCGCACATGAACAACAAGAACGATCTGCTGAACGCCCCGGCCAACGTCGTGGGCAAGACCATCCTGCCCGCCTACATGTGCCCCAGCGACATCCTGGCGCAGACGGACAACGACGGGTTTGGCCGGGCGAACTACAACGGCTGTTCCGGCCCGCTGCTGGGGAACAACTGGAACGGGTGCGGCGTCTGGAAGGGCAGCAACCAGACGGGGGTTCTGACCTACGACAACGACAACTGCAAGAGCTGGCTGTGGACCTTCGCCGACGTCTCGGACGGCACGAGCACGACGTTTGCGGTCGGCGAGCGCACGGTGTGCAACTATGTGACCACGAGCAACAACGGCGACGCCAGCTTTCCCGCCTGGATCGGGGGAAACAACGTAGCGGGAAGTTCCGGCGGCTGCAACGGCTTTGATTCGGCTGGCAACGTGCTGTGCTTGACCGACGCGACGTTCTATCTGAACCGCGGGCCGCAGATGCTGAAGTTGGGGATCACCGAGTCGGAGTCTCAGGCCTGCTTTGGCAGCCAGCATCCCGGCGGTGCGCAGTTCGTGATGTGCGACGGCTCCACGCAGTTCGTCAGTGACGCCATCAGTACGTCCGTCTACGCCAATCTGGGCAATCGTCGTGACGGCGAGAGCGTGCCCTTCCCCTAATCGCCAGAGGAATCACCGATAGAGTTCTTCTTGCGTTGGGTCGCGGCTGTATTTGATGATGAGGAGACATGAATTCATGGTGGCAATGACTGGGATCAAGTTGACCAAAACGATCGGCAAAACGGCTTCGTTGGGTTTGGCGTTGCTGGCCACAACCTGGATGGGCTGCGGATCCGACCTCGTCACCGCGCCCGTTTCGGGCACGGTCCGGGCCGATGGCCAACCGGTGAACGGGGGAGTCGTGACCTTTGCGCCCGTTGGAGGCGACGCCAGCGCGGGCAAGCCCGCCGGGGGCGCCGTTCAAGCCGACGGCACGTTTGTGCTGAGCACGGAATCCAAAGGGGACGGAGCCATTCTGGGGCGGCATCGTGTGATCTATTCTCCGCCGACGGTCGAAACCCCGCCGGTGCAGGAGGGAAAGCACGCCGAGTCGCCGCCGCCTTCGCCCTACGCCGGCCTGATCCCCAAGGAGGCCGAGGTGGAAGTGAAATCGGGAAGCAACCAGATTGACATCGACCTCGTGCCTGACCCGGCCGCCGGGGCGCCGTCCTAGGCGGTCTCGTTCGACGAACCGTCCTTCCGCGGTCGGCCGTTGTTGGCAAATCCTTCGAGAGCCGTCATCGCACGTGGATGACGGCTCTTGTTTTTTCGGGTATGACTGTTCTCGGAAAATGAATTGCGAGTTCACAAGTGGCCAGCAGCACGAAAGGATCACTGATGAAGAGCCAGACGAAACGGGCTTGGGGCGCCGGGACGTTCCTCTCGCACTTGCCGCTTTTGTTGGGCATCGCCTTGGCCGCGGACCTGGCGGCGATACGAGGCTTTGCCGGCGCAGGCGAGCCTGGGGGAACGAAGTACGTTGTCGACAAGGACGTGTTCTACCTTCCGCAGGGCGGCGGGCCGGCGGATGATTACGCCGACGAAATGTGCCGACTCGATTTGTATCGCCCCGAAGCCGTCCAGGGCTTTCCGACGGTCGTGTTCTATCACGGAGGCGGATTGTCGGCCGGCAAGCGATACGTGCCCAAGGAATTGACCGACCGCGGTTGGGCGGTGGTCGGGGTCGGCTACCGGCTGCACCCCAAAGTCCAGCATCCGGTCTACGTGGAGGACGCCGCCGCGGCCCTGGCATGGACCTTCAAGAACATCGCAAGGTTCGGCGGCGACCCCGAACGGATTTTCGTCACGGGGATTTCCGCTGGAGGTTACTTGACCGCCATGGTCGGCTTGGACAAGGACTACCTGGCCAAGCACGATCTGGACGCCAATCGGATCGCCGGCCTGATCCCGGTGACCGGCCAGATGATCACGCACCAGACCGTGCGCAAGGAGCAGGGCGTGGAGCCGAGCAAGTTTCGGCCGACCATCGACAAGTACGCGCCGCTGTATCATGTTTGCCCGGACGCGCCGCCCATCTTGTGCGTTACGGGGGGCTGGGAGGTGGACATGCTGATGCGGGCGGAAGAGAATCTCTACTTCGTTTCCATGCTGAAACTGGTCGGCCACAAGGCAGTCCGGCACGTGGTGATCGAAGGCGCCGATCACGGCCGTTGCGGCGCCGAGTGCTGGCCGCATGTGATCGCCTTTGTGGAAGCCCGACTGGCCGAAATGAAGGCGTCTGCGAAAGCGCCTTGAGCGCACGATGATCCGCCGCCAACGCAGGCGGACGGAACGGTCAAGCCGGTGATCTGAGCGTTTGAATCCCACCATCCGAGTCGAGTCTGCATAAGGAGTGTTCGATGCACAGGCATGTGATCCGTCGTTTCCACACCGGGCTTCTGTTGCGGGCCTTGTCGGCGGCCTCGTTGGCCGCGCTGGCGTCGTTCTCCGGCGGCAGCGTTCGGGCTGAAGCCGCGCGGCCGGACGCGTTGCGCGTCGGCTTTGCCCGCGTGTGCATCACGCCGGAACAACCTCTGTGGCTTCACGGCTACGCCAGCCAGCCGCGATTCCGGCCGTTTGAGGGCAAGCTGAACGACCTGTACGCCAAGGCCATGGCGATCGAAGACTCGCGAGGGGAACGGGCCGTCCTGATCACCCTCGACCTGTGCGTGATTCGCGCGCCGGAAGCCGCCGCGTTGTTCGGCCGGCTGACGCAGCGCACGGGACTGGCGCGGCGGCAGTTGCTGGTGAACTTCTCGCACACGCACTCCGGTCCGATGATCGGCTCGTCGGACTTCAGCCGCGTTCCCATGCCGGCCGAGGATCAGCAAGCGACGTTGGCTTACACGGCGCAGCTGTACGAGAAGATCGCGGACGTCACGCTGGCCGCGCTGGCCGACTTGAAGCCGGCCGAATTGGCCTGGGGCACGGGCCGCTGCGATTTCGTGCGCAATCGCCGGCTGTACCGTGAGGACGGCAGCTATCGCGGCATGGGGCCGAACCCGGACAAGCCGGTCGACGATACGGTGCCGGTGCTCCGCGTCAGCGCTCCCGGCGGACCCGTGCGCGGGCTTGTCTTCGGCTGTGCTTGCCATCCGGTGACCTTTGGGCAAGAGAATCTGAAGCTGTCCGGCGACTATGCCAGTTTCGCCCAGGAGGAAGTCGAGGCGAGCCATCCGGGCGTCCAAGCCATGTTCGTGCAAGGCTGCGGCGCGGATGCCAACAGCGACCCGCGCTGCGGCCCCGACGCAGAGAAGCACGTCCGCCTGCAAGGCCGGAGCCTGGCGGCCGAAGTCGGCCGGGTCGCCAAGGGGCCGCTCGAGCCGGTCCGCGGGCCGTTGCGGGTGAAGTTCGCCGAAGTGGCTCTGCCGCTCAAGCCGATCCCGCCGCGGGCCGAGTTGGAAAAAATGACGGGCACGCTGGCCCACAACGCCAAACGCATGCTGGCCGCGCTGGACAGCGGGCGGCCGTTGCCCTCGCACCATCAGCATCCGCTGGCCCTCTGGCACTTCGGCGGAGATTTGACGCTGGTCGCGCTGTCCGGCGAGGTCGTGTCGGGCTATGCCCGCTCGGTCCGGCGCGAATTGGGCGCCGACCGTCTCTGGGTGGCCGGCTATTCCAACGAAGTCGACGGCTATCTGCCCGACGCCACCATCGTAGCGGAAGGCGGCTACGAAGCGCGCGGACTGGTCGCCGATATCGGCTTCTACTCTGCCGACGCGGAACGTACGCTTGTCCAGGCCGTCCGCGAGGCCAGCCGGGCACTTCCGAAGTCTTCACCGGAGAAGATCCCCCGATGATCGAACTGAAGCCGTTGTTCGAATTGAAAGCAAATGTCGATCCGCCCCAGATCATCGACGGGCCGCTGGGCCAACGGCTGTTCATTCCCGTCACGGGAGGCACGCTGAGCGGCGAGCGGATTTCGGGCGTGTTGCAGGCGGGCGGCGCCGATTTTCAGCTCATTCGCCGCGACGGCGTCGCGGAGTTGGACGTCCGCGTGACCATCCTGACGGACGACGGCGTCACGGTTCAATTGAAAGGGCACGGGATTCGGCACACCTCCGCGGAGGTGTTTGCGAAGATTATGTCCGGCGTGGAAGTCGATCCCGCGGAGTACTATTTTCGCGAGGCGATGTTCTTCGAGGCCCCTGCCGGCAAGTACGATTGGCTGAACAAGATGATCGCGATTGCCAAGGGCGGTCGGCTCAAATCCTACGTCTTGCTCGACGTGTACGAGGTCCTGTAGCCAAACCGGCGTTTCACCGCGTCGGGCACCAAGGAAAGAGGAGAATCCAAGCATGAACTTCCGCTCCAACCGTTTGGGCGCCGCAGGCCGCCGACTGCTGGCTGTCGTCGCGGCGTTCGCGACACTGGCGGGGATCGCCGTGGCCGACGACGGCCGACCGCAGCCCGTTGCCATGATCTTCGACACCGATCTCGGAAACGACGTCGACGACGCCATGGCCCTGGCCGTGATCCATGCCCTGGCCGACCGGGGCCAGTGCGAACTGCTGGCCGTCACCGTGACGAAAGACAATCCGTACGCCGGCGCCTGCGTCGATTTGCTCAACACCTTCTACGGTCGCCCCGACATTCCCGTCGGCGTCGTCCGCGACGGCATGGCGCCGCAGGACCACAAGTACATCCGCCAACTCGCCACGGCCAGCGACGGCGGCCGGCCCCGCTATCCGCACGACTTGACGAGCGGCGCCGACGCGCCCGAAGCCGTCGGCCTGCTGCGGAAGACCCTCGCCGGCCAGCCCGACGGGTCCGTAGTGATCGTCCAGGTGGGCTTTTCGACCAACCTGGCCCGGCTCCTGGACTCCAAACCGGACAGCAACTCGCCGCTGGACGGCAAGACGCTGGTCGGGCAGAAGGTCAAGCTGCTGTCGATCATGGCGGGGGCGTTCACGCCGGAGCTGGCTGCGAGACATTTCTGCGAGTACAACGTCAAGATCGACGTCCCCAACGCCCGCCATGTGATCCACCGGTGGCCCACGCCGGTGGTCTTCAGCGGCTGGGAAATTGGGAACGCCATCCAGTATCCGGCCGAGAGCGTTTTGGAAGATTTCGGCTACGTGCCGCACCATCCGGTCGCCGAAGCCTACGACCTGTACCGGGGCCGGAAGAACCGGCAGCCGACCTACGACCTGACGAGCGTGCTGTACGCCGTCCGGCCGGACCGGGGCTATTTTGACCTGTCGCCGCCCGGCCGGGTCATCGTCGAGGACGACGGCTTTGTCCGCTTCCAACCGGAGGCCAACGGCCGGCACCGGTACTTGATCGCCTCCCCGGAGCAGGTCGCGCGTGTCCAGGAAGCGTTGGTGATGCTGACCAGCCAACCACCGTCGGGCAAGCGTCCGTAGCGGGGACAGCGGGCGTCAGGACCGAGGCTGCCAGCGATAGCTTGGCTGGCGGCCGAAACCGGTGACGCGCAGCTCGCCGCCCGGCAAGACGTCCAGAATCGCGTAAGCGTTATGGTCCAGGCCGGGCCCCTCGACCATCGCTCGCAACGTGCAGTAAGGAATGCCGTTCAGCAGGCGCTCGTCGCCGTGATGGTCGTGGCCCTGGAAGACCGCCGCCACGCGTTGCGAGTCTTCCAGCACTTGGCGCACTTGCGGCGCATTTTTGATGCCCAACGGCGGCGTCACGTCCAACCGCTGGTGGACGAAGACGAGCGTCGGCAGCGTCGTCTGCTGCAGGTCGCTGCGCAGCCAGGCGATTTCTTCTGGCGGGACGTTCGCATCCTTCCAGTCGAAGTTGTTTCCGCCGTAGGGCGCGCCGTCGCTGCGGAAGCAGGCATCCAGGATCACCAAGTGATACCGGGCCAGGTCGAAGGAATAGAAGGATTTGGCCTGGCCGACGATCTCCAGGAAATCGGGCTTGGTCAACGCCGAGACGCAGTGGTTTCCGAGCACGTAGTGGCACGGGCTCGGAATCGCGGCCAACGCGGCGTGGATCCGGCGCAGGGCGTCTTTTTCGGCTTCTCGAGAAATCGCCGTGTCGATGCAATCTCCCAGTTCCACCAGGCAGTCCGTCCGGGCCTTGGCGAATTGCTCGCCGGCCGACGCCAGTTTGGCCAGGCTGTCCCGGTAGTGCCGGCTGCCCGCCGCCGGCTTGTCGGCAGAATGCAGGTCGGTCAGCAGTCCGATCCGCAGGAGCGGGGCTGCGGGGCCATCGGCGTCGGCGGCCGTTGCCTCGCGGGTGAGGCAACCGGCCCCGGCGGCGAGCAGGCAACTCGTCTGGCGAAAGAACGTTCTCCGGCCGGCGCGACGAGCGGCCGCGGATCGAAGGCGGTCAGTCATGGATTTCTCCGCACCTCAACAGGCGTCTGGGAATCTCGAAAGCACCTTGACACAGAAGCCCGGCGGATGGGAAACCGCCAGGCTTCTTTCACCCTATCGTCGGCTTCAGGACCCGGCAACCGATGGCCTGCAAGTCCTGTTTCAATCGTGCGTACATCGCCTCGTCCTGGTACGTGCCGAGGATCGCGCCGCCGGAGCCGGCGAACTTGGCACTGGCCCCGGCCCGCCGCGCGGTTTTGACCATCCGCAAGTGAGCCGGCTGCAACTGGCAGATACTCCGCCGCGTGTCGAAGTTCTCGTCGATCAAGCGGGCGAGATGTTTGCCCTCGCCGGCCAGCAAGGCTTTTCTGGCCTCGTCGGTCAGCCCGGCGAACTTCTGCATGGCGGCCACCACGTCCGGATCGCCTTGCTCGAATCGCACGCGCAGGGGCCGGTGCGTCGCCTCCGTCGGCTCGCCTTCCTCTTCGCTGTACGCCAGATACAGCGGCGGCAGCAGCGCCGGGTCCAGCGGCTCGTAGACGCCGTAGCGATAGCCGCACTCCTCGCGCATCACCTCGGGAGCAAAGTTCATGTAGACCAGTCCGCCGTACACCTGGATGACGCGGTCCTGCAAGCCGGCGACAATCCCCAACTGTTCGGTCTCGACGGCCAGCGCCAGCGAAGGCTGCAGGTACCGCGGGATCTCCACGCCGTAGAACTCCATCAAGGCCCGCAACGTGGCGACGATAATGGCGCTGGAACCGGCCAGGCCGACCTGCCGTGGAATGTTGCTCTCGTAGCGGATCGAGAAATTCCGGTCGTGCAGGGGCAAATGCTGCTTCAGGCAGTAATCCACAAACTTTTTGATCGTGGCTTTCACCAGCCGCACGCCGCCGTAGTAGCCGTGCAGTTGGACGTCGCGAGCCAGTTCCCGGACGGAACGGAAGCGGCTGCGGTCCTCTTGGCTGAGGATCAACTCCAGGTCTTCCCACTCGTACAGGATCACGTCGGCGTGGAAGTCCTTGACCAGAAACGAAATCGTCTTGCCGTAATAGCCGTCCGACGGGTTTCCGATCAGGCCTGCGCGGGCGAATCCTGGCTGGCGGATAATTTGCATGTCGGTAACAGGGTCCGTACGAATTGTTGCAGACGGGGACCGAATTTGGCGTCCGCCAGGGCGAACTCGAAGAAGGCCCGGAAGTAGCTCTCGAAATTGCCGATGTCAAAACGGCGTTCGTGAGAGCGCAGCCGCAGCCCCAGCCCTTTGCCGCCGCTTTCCAGGACCAGCTGAATCGCGTCGGTCAGTTGAATCTCGCCGCCCTTGCCGGGCTGCGTCTCGACCAGCTTGTCGAAGATCACGGGGCTGAACACGTACCGCGCCGCGACGGCCAGATTGCTGGGAGCGTCCGCGATCTCCGGCTTCTCCACCAACCGCTCCAACTCGAACACGTCGTCGACCGGCCCGCGGGGCTGAGCGATGCCGTAGCGAAAGACTTCCTCGCGCGGGACCTCCTCGAACGCCACCACCACATCCGCCCGGCTGGCCTCGAACGTCTCGATCATCCGGCGGACGATGTCCGACTGGGCGTTGATGCCGATGATCGAATCGCCCAGAGCGACCACGAACGGCTGGTCGCCCACCAGCGGCCGGGCGCACAGCACGGCGTGCCCCAGGCCCAGCTGGCGGCGTTGCCGCGTGTAAAAGAACTCCAGATCCTGGCGTTCGAAGTCCAACTCGGCCAATTCCCGCTCGCGGCCCGTCTCCCGCAGGTAGGCCACCAGTTCCCCGTCGATGTCGAAATGGTTCTCGATGGAGTGCTTGCCCTTGCCCGTGATGAACAACAGTCGCCGGATGCCCGAGCCGGCCAGCTCGTCGACGACGTGCTGGGCCACCGGCTTGCGGCCGACGGGCAGCATCTCCTTGGGCTGGCTCTTGGTCGCCGGCAGCAATCGCGTTCCCAACCCGGCCACGGGCACGACGGCGATGTCGATCGTCATAGCGTTTGGTCCTCATTTTCCTGGGGCGCCCAGCCTATTCTAACCACCCTCCGGCCAAACACAAAAGGGCGCGGCCCTCGGGATCCCGGCGATCTGCCGCCGCGAACCTGACAACCCCCTTTTTCGGAAAAGTCGGACTTCTTGCCGCCCGAAAACTTGTGAGCCTCCGCTGGCCGCCGATATCATGCGCGTTGTCTTTCGAGCATGCCGCCGACGCCAATTCCCATGACCAGTCCGCCTGCATCCGCCGCCGCCCGCCCGCTGCCGCTGGTCAAGCGTTCCGACCTGATCGTCTTTGTCCAGGCGTTTGGCGGGCGGACCTATCTGGGCGTCAAAGATCCGCTGGCGCTGCGTTACTATCATCTGCGGCCCGAAGAGTTTTTTGTGCTGCAGCAACTGGACGGCCGGACTTCGGCCGACCAGATTCAGGCGGCATTCGAGCGGGAGTTTCCGCCGCGCAAGTTGGGGCATCGCCAACTGCAGGCGTTCTGCTCGTTGCTGCATCGCGAAGGACTGGTCGTGGCGGACGCTCCCGGCCAGGCGGACGTGCTGCTTCAACAGCGGCAAGCGGCGCAGCGGCGTCAACGGTTGGAACGTTTCGGCAATCCGCTGGCGTTGCGTTTTCGCGGCCTCGATCCGGAGCCGCTGTTGGACTGGCTGTACCCCCAAGTCCGCTGGCTGTTCTCGGCGTGGGCGTTCGCCGTGTGGCTGCTGCTGGTCGTCACAGCGGCCGTTTGGGTGCTGGTCCAGTTCGACACGTTTCGCGCCCGGTTGCCGGAATTCGAAGCCTTCTTTCGGCCGGAGCATTGGCTCTGGCTCGCCGCGGCGCTGGCCGGCTGCAAGATCCTGCACGAACTGGGCCACGCCTTGGCCTGTAAGCACTACGGCGGCCACTGCCACGAAATCGGACTGATGCTGTTGGCGTTCACGCCGTGCTTGTACGCCAACGTCTCGGACGCCTGGATGCTGCCGGGCAAGTGGCAGCGGATGGCGGTCAGCGGCGCCGGAATGATGGTCGAACTGGGCCTGGCGGCGATCTGCACGTTCGTCTGGTGGTTCAGCGGGCCGGGGATGCTGAACGCAATCTGCCTGAAGGTCATGTTCGTGGGTTCGGTCAGCACGGTGGTCTTCAACGGCAATCCGCTGTTGCGGTACGACGGCTATTACCTGCTGGCCGACCTGTGGGAAGTGCCCAATCTGCGACAGCGGGCGGATGCGGCCCTGTGGCGGCGGGTGGGGCGGTGGGTCTTGGGCAGAGACTCCGGCGGCCCCTCCCTGTATCCCGAACGACACGGGAACCTGCTGCGGCTGTATGCGGTGGCTTCGTTCGCCTATCGGATAGCGGTGATCGCGGCGATTCTGTGGTTTTGCCACGCGTTGCTGGAGCCGCTCGGCTTGCAGGTTCTGGCGCAACTGCTTACGGTATTCACGATCGCGGGCGTCGTGGCCGCGCCGCTGGTGCGGACGTTCCGGTTTTGGAGTGTGCCGGGCAGGAGTCGGGAAGTGAACAAGTTGCGAGCGGCGGTGACGGTGACAGGCCTGGCGGTGTTGTTGGCCGCGGCGCTCGTGACGCCGTTGCCGCACCGGATCACCGTCCCGGCGGTGGTGCAACTGCGGGACGGTCACCGAGTGTTCGTTTCGGTCCCAGGGCGGTGCACGTGGTCCGTCGAGCCGGGCACGGAGGTTCGCCCCGGCGACGTCCTGGGGCGGCTGGAAAACCCCGATCTGCTGTTGGAGATCGCCCGACTGCAGGGCCAGCGGGAGGTGCTGCAGTCCCAATTGCAGAGTTTGAAAAGCCGCAGCGCTCAGCAAGCCAATCGCGGCGCCCGCGATGCCGGTTCCGAGATCCCAACCGCCGAGCAAGCGCTGGCGGACATCGAAAACCGTCTGCGCAAACGCGCGGAAGAGAAACAACGGTTGACGCTTACCGCTCCCGCCGCCGGAACCGTCCTGCCCCCGCGCCGGCAGCCGCCCTCGAAGGCCGAGGCCGAATTGCGCTCTTGGACCGGCCAGCCCCTGGATCAAGCCAACCGGGAGGCCTTCCTGGAGACGGGCACGCTGTTTTGCCTGGTGGGAGACCCGCACGCGCTGGAGGCCCTGCTGGTGATCGACCAGGCGGAAATCGCCTTCGTCCAGCCGCAGCAGCAGGTTCGAATCCAGTGTGATCTGCTTCCCGGCCGATACCTGAGCGGGCGGATCGAGCAGCTGTCGCAAATCGACGCCGACGCGGTCCCCCCGGAACTGGTCGCCGCAGGCCGGTTGCCGCTCGCCAAGCAAGCCGACGGCCAGTCGCGATTGGTTGGCGTCTTCTACCAAGCCAAAGTGTCGCTCGCCGCTCACGACCATCCGCTGCTGCCCGGCGCGATCGGCCGCGCCCGGATCCACCTGGCTCCCTTGTCGCTGGGGCGGCGCCTGGTCCGGTCTCTGAGCGGCACGTTCCGCTTCGGCGCGTGACGGCAAAGCCCGCCAACTTGCTGTACAAAGTCATTTGGTGGTCTGATGCAGGCGGACCTTGGCGACGTCATCTCGCCAGTTCACGGCGAACGGGGCGTGGTCCCTCGGGCACCTTCTCTGATCCAACTCGTCGATGACGGTGTTTCTGCGTCCCTGATCAGCAAGACCGTCAATTCAGGATAGCCTACCTGCCGGAAAGAGAGCGGCACTTTCCATCTCCCCCTGCTCGCCCACCACGCCGCACCAGGATCTCACAACCCGTCACTCCCGGCGCACATCAACACGGCGGAAACATCGCGAAGGAGACCGGGAAGGAGACGGCTTTGTGTTCGCTCTTCTTCGGAAGGACACCAACCTTGGAAGCCGACAAGCGAAGGAGAAGATAAGGAAACGGCCCGCGGAAGTAATGCCCGGCAAGTAGACGTCCGGCAAGTAGTCGCCGTTGCGGGGCTCCAAGCCGTTGCTCCTGCGGGTCTTTAACGCGGCGGCCCCAGCTGGGCTGATTCTGCGCAGAGACTCATGCCATTAGTATCTCGTGAGCGGACCGACTCGACGGGCCATCATCACCAGGCCCGCGTTTCGCCGGGGACGGCGGCGGGGTAGGCGCCGGTGGCGTCGGCTCGGGTCGGCGGCTCGGCATCCCAGGCATAACGCGTTGGGCCAAGCCGCAGTTCGGATTGGACGGCCTCGTCCCAGGTGACCCGTTGGCCGGAATAGGTGGCCATGCGGCCCATCACGGCGGTCATGCTGCTGGTGGCGCCGTATTCGGCGTCCAAGCGGTAGGGGCCGGTGCCGCGGATGCTGGCCAGCAAGTTTTCGTGCTCGCGCTGGTAAGGGTTCTCCGCCACGCGTTTGCGATCGCGCAGTTCGCGGGGCGTCAGCTTGCCAAAGCCCCACGCGCCGGTGCCCAGCGTCAGCACGCCGCGGCTGCCATGGACGGTCTCCGAGACGTGATCCCAGGTGCCGGACATCTGCCGGGCCTGGCAGAAGTAGCGCACACCGCCTTCGTATTCAAACTCGATCGCGTGGTGGTCCCAGATGTCGCCGTTGCCGGGGCCGAACCGTTTCTCCCGGCCGCCCAGACCGCTGGCTCGCACGGGGTGCGCGTCCATGACCCAGTTGGCGACGTCGATCTCGTGCGTCGATTGTTCCACCAGGTGATCGCCGCACAGCCAGAGAAACACGCCCCAATGGCGAAGTTGGTATTCCAGTTCGTTCATCCCCTCCGGCCGCCGCCAGCCGGCCCGGCCCCCGCCCTGCACGTTGTAATAGGTGCGGATGAAACGGACGTCGCCGATGGCCCCGTCGCGGATCTTCTGAATGCCGTCCAGATAGTTCCGCTGATGGCGGCGCTGCAGGCCGACGACGACCGACAGCTTCTTTCGCCGGGCTTCCTCGTTGGCGGCCGCCAGCATCCGGTATCCCGGCGCGTCGATGCAACACGGCTTCTCCAGGAACGCGTGCTTGCCGGCTTGGATGGCGGCCGCGTAGTGGAGCGGCCGGAAGTGCGGCGGGGTCGTGAGCAACACCAGATCGACGCCCGCGTCGATCACGTGGCGGTAGGCGTCGAAGCCGGCGAACCGGCGTTCGGCCGGAACGTCGATCTTGGGCGCAAGGTCCGCGTACTTGGTGAGGTTCTTCAGGCTGATCTCCAGACGCTCCGGGAACAGATCGCCGACCGCCACCAGCCTGACCGGCTCCGCGGCCAACAACGCTTCGCGGCACGCGCCCGTGCCGCGGTTGCCACAGCCCACCATGCCGATGCGGATCACGTCGCTGCCGGCCGCGTGCGCGGAGCGGGCGACGCTCAGGCCGGCGGCCAGCGCGGCCCCGACGGAGGAGGCGGGCAACGGCCCGGACGATGGCTGCACCACGGTCTTGTCAGACGGCATGTGAAGGCTCCCAATATCAGCGGCTTGCCCAGTGGACGCTCGCGCTGCCCGCTAGGCGTTGCCGTATCTCCGCGCAAAGCCGGCGTCCTCGCCGGGCTGGTCGCTGTAACGGTCGTAGATGCCGACGATCACGGCGTCCGTCGGCTTGATGCCCTGGTACGTCTCGCGGAACGCCCGCTCGACGGTTTCCGGGCGGTCGCAGAGGCGTCCGGCGGCCAGAATCTTGAAAGCCAGACACGGCCGCGGGGCGTTCCGCATCGCCTGGAACATCCGCGGCGGATCCTCCTGCAAGTACACTTCGCGTGCCGGGAGCGGCACGTAGCCCAGGAGTTTCTTCAATTCCTCGTTGCTGCGGTTCCGCTCGTAGACACACGTCATGTAATAGTCCGGCTCCCAGCCCTTGGACTCGATCGCGTCGACGACCGCCGGCATGTGCGTGGACACGCCGGCCAACATGCCCGCGTCCCGCACGCGGTGGAGAAAGTCGCGGACCTCGTCGAGCTTGCCGGCCTTGAACAGGTTGTCGGTGACTTCGCCGTGATGCGCCACGGCCAGACAGCCGGCTTTCGCCAGGGCGGGAAAGTCGGCCGGGTCGCGGCCCAGCGAAATTGCGTACATTCGGCTGCCCTCGTCGACCAGCCGCCGATACAGATCCAGGTTCACCATGCCCGAAATCTGCCAGCAATTGACGCCGGCGGCCTCACATCGCCGGAGCGTCTTCAGGATCTGTTCGGGCGTGTAGTAGCTGCGCATCTCCTGGTTGACGAAACTCGACAAATGCGAACCGGCGTTGAAGGGATTCGAGCCGCAAATCAACCGCGACAACCGCACTTTGCCAAACGCCACCTGCGGCACCTGGAGCTGCTCGCCGGCCGCGGCCGGTTCGGCGCCGAGGCGCGCCATCGCCAAGCCGACGGAGATTGTCCCCAACGACTTCAGAAACTCGCGCCGATCGCTCGGCGATTGTGGCGAGCGAGCGGCATTGTCGAACCGGGTTTGGGGAGCGCCTTCCGATTCGTGAAACGGGCAAGAGGCCATGAGTTGTATCCCTTCTGCTTCAGAGGGCTGCGACGCATCGAATTGCGGGACTGAATTCGTCACCAGGCTGGCCGGAACCAAACCTGGCCCATCCGCGGCCTTTCAGGATACGCTCTACCGCTTCGCCGTTCAACGCGGACGGGCCGAAAGTCAGCCGCTCGCCAGGTCCCGGCGGCCGAATCGGCTGCGCTCGCGTTGCGCCCGGCAAGGCGGTCCCGCGGACTGCGGCGGACGAGGATTCGAGGCGGAACAGCCGGGAATCACTCGATCGCCGGGAGGGTGATCTTCTCCGGCTCAAAAATCACACTCCGCTCACCGGCCTCAACTTGGCCCAGTTCCAAGAGATCGTATCCGGCCTTCTTTCCCGTCTTGATCGTTCGCTCGACTTCCTTTTCCGGCACGAAAACATAGAACCCGACGCCCCAATTGAAGGTCGTCAGGCAGTCCTTCAGGCTCACGCCGGCCTCGCGCATGAATAGGAACAGCGGTGGAATCTCCTCCACCCACCTCTTGACGCGATACGTAAAAGGCCGCTTGTGATACGCGATCTTGGAGATTCCTCCCCCCGTTCCTCCGAGCAGCGAGTGGATGTCGATGCTCTTTGCCTGCAGGGCCTCGACGAGCCGGACATAGGAGCGGGTCGGGATGAGCGCCTCTTCGCCCAGGGACTTTCCGTTCGGCAGCGGATGCAGGAATTTGTCTTTCAGCGCCAGAGCCCGCTTGATGACGAGGGAAACTCCGTTGGCGTGCAGCCCGGAGGAAGCCACCCCGATAATGCGGTCACCGACGGCCAGTTTCGCTCCCGTGACCATCCGGCTGCGAGGGGCGATGATGCCCGTGACGCAACCGGACAGGGAGGGGGCGCTGCGGACCGGCGGCTCGGCTTTCACCAGGTAGCGGAGGGCGGGAGACTCGCCAGCCGGGAGGGCCATGCCGCACATCTTGCAGGCCTGATAAAAGCTCTCCGCCAGATCGCGGCTGCGCCTTTCGTCCATGAACCACTCGCTGTCGCCCGCCGCCACCTCGTCCGTGTAGATCACCGGGAGGGCGCCCTGACAGATCACGTCATTCGCCGCCATCAGGGCGGTGTCGATGCCGATCCCCTCGTAGTAAGTTCTCCCGGTCCGGGCGTGTTGATACATCCATTCCGCGATCCAGTTCTTGTTTCCCAGGCCTTCCTGGGTCGTGCACCAGTAATAGGTCTTGGCCCCCCGATACCCGAACACGGCTCCGTGGGCGCCCACGCTGTCCGGCTGGATGTACACACCGCGCTTGTTGGGGAACGCGAGCGTCTTCTTCCCGGCGCTCACCATCGCCATCTTGAACGGCTCGATCTTGGTGTAATCGACCCCCGCTTGGGCGTACTCGGATTTTGATCTGCTTCGTGCCATCTTGTTATCCGTTCGTCAATTCAGCCAATTGGGCTTTGCTGGGCGCGTTCGGGATCACGGCGATCGTCTGGCCCTTGTACTCGAAGATCTCCTTGTCGTCCTTCGTGATCTCGCCGATCACTTCGGCTCGCACGCCCTTACCCCGGATTGCTGCCAACACCGTCGCCACGTCTTTTTTGGCGACTTGGACCGCCATCCGGCCCTGCGACTCGCAGATCATGATCTCTTCGGGCGTCAGGTTCTTTTCCCGCAGCGGCACCTTGGCCAGATCCACGCGAGCGCCGAAACCACCGTACCTTGCGGACTCGCAAACGGCGGCGCCCACGCCGGCCGCCCCCAGGTCGGAACAGGCCTTGATCTTGCCGGTGCCAAAGGCTGCCAGCGAGGCTTCCATCACGGCCCGCTCTTCCTTGAACAGGGCGATGGCGGGCTTCATTTCGCTGACCAGGCCAGCTCGATACAGCGTGTCGTTGCCGTCGCTTCCCGTCTTGCCGAACAGGATAATCTGATGCCCGGCGGACTTGGCCGGCTTGGTCAGCGGCTTGGCCGTGACCAGCTTGCCGATGACCGAAACAACCGTGGCCGGCACGATGTCGGAAAACGAGGTGGAGAATCCGCCGCCGACGATGAACACGTCCATGGCCCGGCACATGTCCCGCAGGCCTTTGACCATCAGGTTGACGCGCTCGCCGCTGGTCATCTCGACACACTTCCCGCAAGTGCATTTCCCGGCGAATCCGCAGGGGCCGACGAGAACTTTTTCATCGAGCGGCTTGGTGCCGAGGAAATTCATCAGGAACAGAGGCCGGGCGCCCATCGCCACGACGTCCCGCATGGCCCCGCCTGCTCCCGTGGCCGCCGCATCGTAGGGGCGGGGCACGCAAGGCGAACAATGGCTCTCCATCTTGCCCACGAAAGCGCCCTGGATGCCGGGAAACTTGAAGGCGGCAGCGTCGTCACCGGGGCCGACCAGCAGAGCCCTGGGAAACAGTTTTCCGACTTTTTGGTTCAGCGCCTCGATGGCTTTGAAGTCGATCGCCTTGTCGATGTTGTGATGCAGATGGGTGAAGAGGGCGTGCATCAACGCCTTTTCAATCCGGTTCATTCCCCAGGGCCTCCTCGCGTGACAGGTGGTGCGTGACGGGTGGTGGTTTTCTTCGCGCTCTGAGGCTAAGCGTCGAAACCGGGCGAGTCAAGGGGGCGGGCGGGCGGGCAGGACGACCGCGGTGGGCCTGCTCCCGCCGGTCCCCCCTTCGCCGCTGGCGGAATGCCTTTGCCCGTCCCGTCGCGGGAGCGGCGAAGCGGTCACCCGCCCGGCAACCGAGGCCCGGCCGCAGGCACGCTTGACCGGAGCCGCCGGCTTGGCTACTCTAAGAAGGAACGGCTGAAGGTTAGCAGTTGTTCTCTCCGATAAGCCTTGGAGTTGTTTGTAACGAAAGCAAGAATACTGGTGAGTTGAGCCCGCTGATGAATCCGATCTTGGACCTACGACCGCTGCTGCTTCTGGCCGGATTCGGCCCGTAGGGGAGATCGCGCACTGTCCAGTTTGGATCGTTCCGCCCCGAGGGCCAGTCGCTCGGGGCTTTTTTGTTTTCTGAGGAGACCGCCGACATGAGACGTTGGCAGATTTTGCGTCGCGGCTATCGGGGGCCGTCGAGGATCGCCTTGTTACTGCCCGGGCCAGCCAACGGCTGGCACTTAGACTTCTGGGACTGACCTGTACAGACTCTGATACGATCCTCGAATTTTCCGAATACAGAAAGGCACGACGACCGATGACCGAAACGCGACACATCCGGATTTTCGACACGACTTTGCGCGACGGCGAACAATCTCCGGGCGCCAGTATGAATTTGCAGGAGAAGTTGGAGATCGCCCAGGCCCTGGTGGACTTGGGGGTGGACATCATCGAGGCGGGTTTTCCGATCGCCTCGCCGGGCGACTTTGCCGCCGTGAGCGAAATCGCCAAGAACTTCCGCGGGGCCACGATTTGCGGCCTGGCCCGCTGCAACGAAGCGGATATCGACCGCGCTTGGGAAGCCATCAAACAGGCCGAGCGGCCGCGGATTCACGTGTTTTTGGCGACCAGCGCGATCCATCGCGAGTTCAAGTTGCGGATGACCCGCGAGGAGATCATCCAGCGGGCCGTGGCCGGCGTGCAGCGCGCCGGCCAGTACTGCGACGACATCGAGTTCTCGCCCGAAGACGCCGCCCGCACCGAACACGATTTCTTGTGCCAGGTCGTCGAGGCGGCGATCGCGGCGGGCGCGACCACCGTGAACATCCCGGACACCGTCGGCTACGCTACGCCGGCGGAAATGGGAGCCCGCATCGCCATGCTCCGCAATCGTGTGCCCAACATCGACCGGGCCGTGATCAGCGTCCACTGCCACAACGACCTGGGCCTCGCCGTCGCCAACAGCCTGGCCGCCGTCGAGAACGGCGCGGGCCAGGTCGAATGCACGATCAACGGGATTGGCGAACGGGCCGGCAACTGCTCGTTGGAAGAAATCGTCATGACGCTCAAGACGCGGCAAGATCATTTCGGCTGCGGCACCAGGATCAAGACTCAACGCCTGGTGCCGACCAGCCGTCTGGTCTCCTCGATCACCGGCTTGCAGGTGCAGCGCAACAAGGCCATCGTCGGCCGCAACGCGTTTGCCCATGAAGCGGGCATTCACCAGGACGGGATGCTCAAGGAGCGGTCCACCTACGAGATCATGCGACCGGAGGACGTCGGCTTCGCGCGGACCGACCTGGTGATGGGCAAGCACAGCGGGCGGGCGGCGTTGAACGACCGCGTCAAGGCGTTGGGCTTCCATTTGAGCGGCGAACAACTGCAGAAGCTGTTCGAGGAATTCAAAGTCCTGGCGGACAAGAAGAAAGAGATCTACGACGGCGATATCGTGGCCCTGATCGACCACGAATTGACGGGCGTCCAAAACGGCGAATGGCAGCTGGTGGCTTTCGAAGCCGACTCGGGCACGGGACGGACGCCGCGGGCCAAGCTGACGTTGCGCCGGAACAGCCAGGAATTCACCGAAGAACTGGCAACCGGCGACGGACCGATCGACGCGGCCTTTTTCGTGGTCGAGAAGATCACCGGCGTCAAACTCAGCTGCCGGGCGTTCGAGGCCCGCAGCGCCTCGATCGGCCGCGACGCGCAGGCCGAAGCCACGCTGGAGGTGGAACATCAAGGCGCCATCTACCGCGGCCGCGGCGTCTCCACCGACACCGTCGAGGCCACGGTGAAGGCGATCCTGAATGCCGTCAACCGGATTTCGGTCGCACAGCAGTAAGCCCAATCGGAATTCGCGGGAGGCAGGGTCGGCCAGAACACAGCTGGCCGATCCGCCGCGAATTCCGCACGACGGAGCTCGTGTTCCGGTGTCCGGCAACGCCGGGACATGCTAAGATGATCCGCGTCAAGCACCGGTCCAGAAACCAGCTTCGTAGGGCGGAATTCATTCGGGCCCAAGCGGACTGAAGTCCGCTCTACGACAAAACCGTGGAGCGGACTTTGGACAGGTAAAAAGAACCCTGACGACGCGGCCGGCTAACGACGATCCGGCTCCGGGAACAGGGAGCGCCAACGCGAAGGGGGATGCGCCGATGTTATCCGATCGTGACGACGACGAAGACGACGGTTACCAACTCCAGCCCGAAGAAACCCAGACGCGCCGACCCGAACCGGCATCGGCATCGGCTGCGGAACTGCTCCGCAAGGCCGAAGCAGAAGCGGCAGCCCAGCAGGAGGAGGAGCGTTCGTCGGCGGACCGGATGAAGGAAAGCGTCGGCGGCTGGTGGCAGCGGGCCCGCGTGGCGGCGAGCGGCCTGGGCCAGGGCGCCAAAACGCTGGCGGAAGCCGGTTCGCGAAAGGCCGAGGCGGCGACGATCAAGACGGTGGCCCTGCCCAAAGCCTATGCGGCGCTGGGAAGAGCCGTGTATCAGGATCGTCGCTATCTGACCGAGTTTCCCGCAGCTTACCGTCAACTCGACGAACTCGTCCAACAACTTGAACGCCGCACCCAGGAGGTGGAGTCAGCGCCGTCGCTCCTGGAGCGCGCCAAGCAGTCGGTCCGTCGAGCCGCGGATGCCGCGACCGCCAAGTCGCTGTCGGTCAAGCTGAAGCAGCAGTTGCAGCGTCTGGGAGCGGACTGCTTTGAACGCTTCGGCGCCGCGAGCGGGCCGCCTGAGTTGTGCGCGGCGGTGCAAAGTCTCCTGAGCAAGCTTCACGACTTGCAGGACGCCGCGGACTGACCGATCATGGCCAGCTTCCGTCCAAGGAGACGCGGCTTGGTGCGAAGCATTTCCTCGTTCATCATCTGGTGGTGCCTGGTCAGTTGCGTGACCCCTGCGCTGGTTGCCCAGCAGGCGGGCGGCTCCAACGCCTGGTCGCAGTTGCCGACGTTGCCCGATGCCGAAGGGTTTGCCGGGATGTTTGCGGGAGTCGCCGGCGAAACACTGTTGGCGGCCGGCGGCGCGAACTTTCCCGACAAACGGCCTTGGGAAGGCGGCACGAAGACGTGGTATGACTCGATCTACGCTCTGTCGCCGGCCGGCGCCGCGTGGCGCAACGCCGGCCGGCTGCCGCGGCCGTTGGCCTACGGCGTCTCCGTCCAGACGGAGCGGGGAGTGCTGTGCGCCGGGGGCGCCGACGCCGTCAAGCATTACGCCGACACGTTCCTGCTGCAGTGGAAGTCGGGCTCGGTAGCGATCGAGCCGCTGCCGCCGCTGCCCGAGCCCTGCGCGTACTTGTGCGGAGCGCAACTGGGCGCCGTGGTGTACGTCGCGGGGGGGACGGCGGATCCGCAGGCGACGGCTGCGCGGAAGACGTTTTGGACCCTAGATCTGGCGGCCGCGCGGCCGCAGTGGCGGGCCTTGGCGCCCTGGCCGGGTCCGGCTCGAATGCTGGCCGTGGCCGGCGTGCAGGCCGGCGCGTTTCACCTGTTTGGCGGCGCGGACCTGACCGCCGGTCCCGAGGGCCAGCCCGTGCGCCGCTACCTGCGCGACGCTTACCGGTTTACGCCCCAGGACGGCTGGCGGCGGATCGCCGACGTGCCCCGGCCCGTCGTGGCGGCCGCGTCGCCCGCGGCGGCGATCGGCCAGTCGCACTTGTTCCTGTGCAGCGGCGACGACGGGACCAAAGTCAACTTCCAGCCCCTGGCGGAACATCCCGGTTTTCCCGCCGAGATCCTGGCGTACCACACGATCACCGATACGTGGGTCACGTGGGGCGAAATGCCCTCGCCCCGCGTGACGGCGCCGGCGGCGCTGTGGCGCGGACGGTGGGTGATCCCCAGCGGCGAAATCCGGCCCGGCGTGCGATCGCCGGAAGTATGGAGCTTCCAGCCGCAGCCCAAACGTACGGCGTTCGGCTGGCTGAACTACACGACGCTGGCTGCCTATTTGACGGGCGTCGTCGGAATTGGAGTGTACTTTTCACGGTGCAACCGGACCACCGATGATTTCTTTCGCGGCGGGCAAAGCATCCCCTGGTGGGCGGCGGCGCTGAGCATCTACGCGACGGTGCTCAGTTCCATCACCTACATGGCGATTCCGGGACTCGGTTACGGAGCCAACTGGAATCTGTTCTTGCAGAACTCGTACATCATCATCTTGCCGCTGGTCGCGCTGGTGTACGTGCCCTTCTACCGGCGTCTGAATCTGACGTGCGCGTACGAGTACCTGGAACAGCGGTTCAACGTCGCGACGCGGTTGGTGGCCAGCGTCCTGTTCATGGTGTTCCAGTGCGGCCGCACAGCGATCGTGTTGTACCTGCCGGCGCTGGCGCTGGCCACGGTGGCGAATTTCGACCTGACCACCTGCATCGTACTGATGGGCGCGCTGTGCATCCTGTACACGGTGGCGGGCGGGATCGAAGCGGTCATCTGGACGGACGTCGCGCAGAGCCTCGTGCTGATGGGCGGCGCGGTCTTCGGACTGGTGATTGCCGTCCTGCGGATCGACGGCGGCGTGCCGGCGGTTTTCGAGCAAGCGGCGGCGCAGGGCAAGTTCTTTGAAACGCTGGACTGGAATTGGAACCTTGCCGCGGGGACGGCGTGGACGGTCGTCTTGGGTTCGGTGTTTCACAACCTGTTTGCGTACACGGCCAGCCAGGATGTGGTGCAACGCTATTTCACCACGCCCGACCAGAAGTCGGCGGCCCGCGCGATCTGGACCAACGCCGTGCTGGTGGCGCCCGCCCAAGCCCTGTTTTTCGCCATCGGCACCGTGCTGTTCGTGTATTACCGGCAGCATCCGGAGCGGCTGGATCCCGTCTTTCAGACCGACGCCATTTTTCCCTTGTTCATCGTCCGCGAGATGCCGGTCGGGATCGCCGGCCTGGTGGTCGCCGGGATTTTTGCCGCCGCCCAATCGACGCTGTCCAGCAGTCTGAACAGCGTGGCCACGGCCTACGTCACCGATGTTCACCGCCGTTTGCGCGTCGCGGCGTCCGACCGCGAGTGCCTGGCCGTCGCACGCCTCGTGACGGTGCTGGTGGGCGTCGCCGGCATGGCGGCCGCGTGGTGGATCGCGCGTTCGGACGTGCGTTCGCTGTTCGAGGCGTTCTTGAACGTCATCGGCATGTTCGGCGGAACGATTTCCGGCTTGTTCATCCTGGGCATTTTTACCCGCCGCGCCAACGGCGCCGGCGCGCTGGCCGGGGCCCTGGTGAGCGCCTCGGTCGTGTGGCTTGTTCATCCGCACGTCCACTTCTACTGGTTCGCGTTCACCGGGATCGCCACCTGTGTCGTCGTGGGGTACTTGACGAGCCTCGGCTTTCCGCGAGCCAACAAAGACATTGCCGGACTGGCGTTGGGCACGCGCAAGGATTAGGAATTCACGTTGCGGTTGGCACGCTCGCCGCGTTGCCTTTCAGCAGCCGCACAGAAACGAAGGGAAAAGGATTTGGGAGGCAGAAAAATGAACGGCAGAAAGATCGACTCGGGCTTCCACGGACGGCTCCCGCTGTGCCTTGCGGCAACGGTCTTGCTGGGCGCGGGCCTCGTCGCGGCAGACCTCGGCTGGGCCGCGGAAACCGGACCCGGCCGGGGGCCCCTGCGCCGGCACCCGGACAACCCGCGGTACTTCACGGACAGCACGGGGCGGGCCATCCTGCTGACCGGCTCGCACACGTGGAACAACCTGGTGGACATGGGGCCGAGCGATCCGCCGGCGAAATTCGATTACGACAAGTACCTGAATTGGCTGGCGGCCTATCCCCACAACTTCTTCCGCCTGTGGACCTGGGAATTGATGGCCTGGGACACGCGCGGCAACCGCGAGAAAGAGCCGTTGATCCACTTCGCCTATCCCCAGCCCTTCCGGCGCCCCGGCCCCGGCGCGGCCTTGGACGGCAAGCCCCGCTTCAACCTCCGCGAGTTCGACGAGGAGTACTTCCGGCGCCTCGGCCAACGCGTTGACGCCGCCGGCCGGCGAGGGATCTACGCGGCGGTCATGCTGTTCGAAGGCTGGGGCATCCAGTTCTCGCCCGGCGGCTGGAAGCAGCATCCCTTCCACCCGGCCAACAACACCAACGGCATCAACGGCGATCTGGACGGCGACGGCAACGGCCTGGAAATTCACACCGGCCGCAGTCGCGAAATCACCGAACTGCAGAAAGCCTACGTCCGCAAAGTGATCGACACGGTCAACGCGTTCGACAACGTGCTGTACGAAATCTCCAACGAGAATCATCCCGCTTCGACCGCGTGGCAGTACGACATGATCCGCTTTATCCACGATTACGAACAGACTCTGCCCAAGCAGCACCCGGTCGGAATGACGTTCCAGTACAAAGGCGGCAGCAACCAGACGCTGTTCGACAGCCCGGGCGACTGGATCTCGCCCAATCCCGAGGGCGGCTACCGCGACGACCCGCCCGCCGCCGACGGCTCGAAAGTGATCGTCAGCGACACGGACCATCTGTGGGGCATCGGCGGCAACGTCGCCTGGGTCTGGAAGAGTTTTCTGCGGGGGCTGAATCCGATCTTCATGGATCCCTACGACGGCCGCGTGCTGACCAAGGGCACCGATCCTCAGTGGTCGGAGTCGATCCGCAAGGCGCAGGGCCAGGTGCTCGCCTGGTCGCGGCGTGTGGATCTGGCCGCGATGACGCCGCAGGGCGAATTGGCGTCGTCGCAATACTGCCTGGCCAACCCCGGCGTGGAGTACTTCGTGTATCGGCCCGGCAACAGCCCGAACCTGACGGTGAAGTTGCCCGCCGGGAAATACTCCGTCACGTGGCTGGACATCGCCAACGCACAGGACGTGACGGGCGAGACGGTCAGCAACGTCGGCAGCCGCCACAGCTTCGCCGCGCCCTTCCAGGGCGACGCGGTACTGTATTTGAAGGCGGTCAAGTGACTCCGGCCGACGCGCTTTGCCCGTCAATTCTGATCGCCAAGCGGCACGGCTATCCCACGCGAGCGGAGACGAGTTCAATGCCTTCGCCGCTTCCGAGATTCCGCGAGTACTTCTTTTCCAAGGCGTTGTTCCAGTGCTCGTGGACGCCGAGGCTGGCGAGGCGTTTCTCGGGCGTGGCGTGATTGGGGTCGTAGAAGGTGCCTGAGGGCGGGGCGTGCGCCAAGGCCGCCTCGTGCAAGTACTCGTCGGCGCCGGGGCGGTGCGGATGGTCGTCCCACTCGGCCCTCAGAAAGTCAACCGCCACGGAGTCGATGGCGACGGGATCCTGGGAAGCCAGCAGGCTCGCCGCCCACTGGCCATCGAACGGCGGCGAAGCCCACCGCCGCGGCGCGGGATCGATCGGGTGCTTGCCGGAGTACAAACCGTCCAGCAGGTACAGCACCGTCTTGCCGCCCAAATGCGCGTGGCCCATCAGATCGACCAACTCGCGGTAGACCTGCGTGCCACGGGAAAACGACGCCCGGTGCATGTCGAAGTAGCCCTTCTGTACCGGCCAGCGGACGAGCGAACCGAAATGGTTTTTGGCGCACAAGGTCACGCCGGCCCCGGTGTGGGCTTTCAAGTTTGCAAAGTTGATCAGGTACTCGGATTCGGCAAAACACTGCGGCACGTAGTCCTGCATCACGCCCGCCGGCCGGCAGCTCCAATACAAAGGCGCGGTGGACGATTGGACCTGAATGCGTCCGAACCGGCCGGCGAAATCCTCGTACCGGACCTGCGGATAGTCGCTGTGCAGGATTTCGTAGTACTCGTTGACCAGGTACGCCAGCGTGTCGCAGATCGTGATGTCCGACTCGGCGACGCCCGCGGCCTCGACTAGTTGCCGCAGCAGGGCAATGATCATCTGGGGAGCCGTGTTCATGTAATCCTGACGCTTGACCAGCTGGTACGTCTCCGGATCGACGGCCCCCTCGCGCCAGATCATCCCGACCCAGTTCGGCTTGATCACGATCTTCTCGCCCGGCCGGTAGCCGACGTCGCCTTTACCGCGAGTGAGGTTAAAATGTCGGAACAGCTTGTCCCACGCCCTTCGCGGCGTGCCGTCGCCCGCCAGATCGCAGACGGCCCGCGCGACCATCTGGTCGGCGTGATCTTGCTTCGTGTGGTTGTCCTGGTACCAGTGCCCGTCGCCAGGCCCTTCCCAGTCGGTCACTTCCGGATCGTGGACCCAGACGACGCGTCCGGGGTGGACGCCCCGCGCCTGGCCGATCGGCGTCAGCGGCTGCGGTTCACCGCCCGCCGGCTCGCCCGCCCACAGACGGCCCAGCCCCACGGCCCCGCCGGCCGCCGCCGCATGTTGAAGGAAGGTTCGTCGGGTGAAGATGTGTGTCATGGCGTGCCTCTGGAAGAATCGCGGATGGTTGAGTTGCGTTGTTGGTGTGAGCAGGATGCTGCGCGATCCGCAGCCTCACTTCTTTCTACGCTGCCAGGCCAGTAAATACAAGCGTTGAGGCGAGTGTTCACGGACGGCGGTTGGTGTATGGCAGCTGTTCGATTTTGGAGAAACCCAGAAGTGACTCCCGTCCACGGCAACCACGTGACGTGGAGGACTCCCTGGCCGGGCCGGGGTCAGGCTTACAGAATTCAGTTTTGGCCGATCAGGGTGCCCGCCATCGGGTACAAGTCTGCTCGGCCAAAACTGAATTCTGCAAGCCTGACCCCATTTCGCTCGACCGTGCCATCAAGGACGCCGTCATTGGGGTGTCGGTTTTCCGTTGGGTGCCAGGAGTCCGCGGCTTCGAAGGTTCAAGTCGCCTCGTCGTTCCCGACGTTCACGACGACGCGCCCCGTGACCTGGCCCGTTAGGATCTGGTCGATGCTCGCAGGCAACTCCTGAAGTTCCACAAAGCGGGCGATTGCGGGCAGGCAATCAAGTTTCCAGGGTCCGGCCAAGCGGCGCCAGATGTCATGGCGCAGGGGAATCGAGCCCCAAGCGGCGTCGATGCCGGCCAGCGTCACGCCGCGCAGAATGAAGGGATAGACCGTCAGCGGCAGGTCGCTGCCGGCGGCCAGGCCGCACGAGGCGACACAGCCGCTGTGCCGCGTCGCCCGGAGAATCGTGCCCAGGATGTGGCTGCCAACCGTATCGATGGCTCCGGCCCAGCGCCCGGACAGGAGCGGTTTGCCGCTGCGGTCGTCGACCTGCTCGCGGCCCAGGACTTGTTCGGCGCCCAGGCGTTTCAAATACTCGTGAGCGGATGCCTTGCCGGTGACGGCCGCCACGCGGTAGCCCAGCTTGGCCAACAGGGCGACGGCAAACGTCCCCACGCCGCCGCTGGCGCCGGTCACCACCACCTCGCCGGACTCGGGCGCCACGCCGTGCTTCTGCAGGGCGTCGACGCACAGTCCCGCCGTGAATCCGGCCGTGCCCAGGATCATCGACTCGCGCGATGTCAACCCGGCCGGCAGCGGCACGACCCACTCGCCGGGCACCCGGACGTAATCCCCCCAGCCGCCCCAGCGATTGGCGCCCATGTCAAAGCCGGTAACCAGGACGAGATCGTTCGCCGCAAACCGGCCTCCGCTTGCGCTCACGACGCGGCCCGCGGCATCGACGCCGGGGATGTGGGGAAACGTCTTGTTCACGCCGGGGTGCCCGGTGGCGGCCAAGGCGTCCTTGTAGTTCAGCGACGAGTAGGCCACGCGGATCAACGTCTCGCCCGGCGGCAATTCGCTCAGCCGCCGGTGGGTGATTTCGGCGTGGACCTTGCCGTCGGCGTCTTTCGTGACCAGGTAGCAACGAAATGTTTCGGGGAGCATGATTTCATCCACAGGCAACTTGTTCCGCAGCGTGCAAGTAATCGTCGGCAACCGGATAGTTGCGGAAGCGAACCGAGTAATACTGTTCGAACCAGTCGCCGATCAGCCGTTCCATGTCCGCGTCGTAGCTGGGGGCGACGTACAGCGTCTTGCCTTCCCATGTCTGCCGCAAGTCGCCGTCCTCGACCAGCATCTGGCCCGACTTGATGACGTACCGCGGCAACTGGAACATCAACTCCTTGTCCTCGTGCGGCGTGTAGATCGTGACGTCGGCGTCTGCGCCGGGGCCCAGATGGCCTTTGTGCTTCAAGCCCAACAACTTCGCCGGCCCGGCCCGCGTGATGATCGCGATTTCGTACAGCGAGTACTCGCGGTCCAGATCGGCCAAAGCCGAGTTTTTGCCGACGGTCGCGTGCACGTCTTTCAGGGCGTCCTGGCGGTAGGTGCGATCCATCAGCAGGCGAATGATCTGCGGATAGGCCAGGAACGAAGCCCCGTTGGGATGATCGGTGCTCATCACTACTCGCCACGGATCCTGGACCAGCAGATACCACTCCAGCCCGATGGCCCATTGCCAGGCGTGGATCAGGCTCTTGTTGCGATACTTGATCGGCGCGATCCCACAGCCGGATTCCATTTCCACGTCCGCGCTGAACCACTTGGTGCCGTACACGTTGTGCAGGTAGTAGCCCAGCGGCCCGTCGCCGGTCATGCTGGTCGTTTCGCCGAACAGCACTTGGCCCACGTCGATCGACACGTTGGGGTGCTCGTTGACGTAATCGGCCAGCGGGGCCACTTTCGAGTTGAACGTGGTCTCGTCGCCTTCCCCGCCGCCATAGCTGTGAAACTGGATGTGCGTAATGTGTCCGCGGTGTCCCTCCAGGGCCTTCATCGTCTGGAGCGTCGTTGTCCAGTTGCCGGGCAGCCCCAGGTTGTTGCAGTGGACGTGGACGCTATGCGGCAGTTTCAAGGCGTCCGCCGCCGCGGCCACATCGTGAACAATCTGCCGCGCGGTGACACCGAAGTAGTCGACCGGCTCGTCCAAGGAGTGGACGTTGCCGCCGGCATGATGCTTCCAGACTTCCACGCCGCCCGGATTGACCAGCTTGATCGCATACGCCTTGGCCGCGCCCAGCAGCCAGGCGAGAAACCCCTTCAACTGATCCGGTTGCCGCTCCTGAATCGCCCGCATGACGAAGTGGTTGTTTCCCGCCAGCACGTAGAACCCCTTGTCGATGCAAGGCATGTCGTCAAACTCTTCGTGCGCGTGGCGGGCCATCAAGGGCGGGACGGCCGCATCAAAGGCGGTGGTATAGCCCAAGCCGATGTACTTGTAGCCCGTGGCAAACGTGCTGGGCACGCTGCCCAACGTCCCGCTGTGCGTGCGGGCCGTGCGGCTCACCACGTTCCTGCCGCCGCGCCGCTCTTCCGGACGCAGCTTGCGGGCCGCGTTCACCTTGGGGCCGGCGATGTGGCAGTGCATGTCGATCCCGCCGGGCATCACCACCAAGCCGGCGGCGTTCAGCGTGGACGCCGGCCGGACGTGCGGGTCTTCGGGCGGCGCCACGATCGTTCCGCCCTGGATCCAAATGTCCCGCACCTGACCGTCCACCCCGTTGAGAGGATCGTAGACGCGGCCACCAGTGATCTTCCATAAAGCGTCCGTCATGGACGTTCATGATGCACTCCCGCCCCGCGTCCAACAAGACCCGAGACGCAGAATCAGCCGTTTCGCAGTCCGTGGTTGCGTCGCCTTCCCCAGGCTTTATCATACACGATCCGCGAAGCCGCGCTGTCAAGCAGCTGACAACGAATCCCCGGAGTGAACAATCCCGCCGTGTCCACCGTTTTTTCCTTGATCATCCCCGCCTACAACGAAGTGGACCGCTTGCCGCCCTATTTGGACAGCGTCCGCGGTCATCTGATGCAAGCCTTTCCAGACTCGCACGAAGTGCTCGTCGTCGACGACGGCAGTACCGATGGAACTCGCCAGTATGTCAGCAGGATGGCTGTCCAGTGGCCAGCCCTCAGGCTTGTGTGTCACGCGAGCAACCAGGGCAAAGGCGCGGCGGTACGCACCGGGATGCTGGCCGCAGTGGGCGAACTCCGCTTGTTTGCAGACGCCGACGGAGCGACGCCGATCGCCGAGGAAAGCCGCTTGCGAGCGGCCATCGAAGCAGGCGCCGACGTGGTGATCGGATCCCGACGACTCCAAGCCCCCGGCGTGGTGCGGCAACGGCAGTGGTTCCGAGGAGTCGTCGGTTGGTCCTTTGCCAGATTCATCCGCTGTCTGCTGCCCATCTCGGTGCATGATACGCAATGCGGCTTCAAGATGTTCCGTCGCCCCGCGGCCGAACAACTGTTTGCCCTGTCACAGGAGAACGGCTACGTCTTTGACCTGGAACTGCTCGTACTCGCCCAACGCCTTGGGTATCGAGTGGCTGAAGTCGGGGTGAATTGGATCGAGATGCCCGGCAGCAAGCTGCACATGTCGCGCGAGTGGCGAAAGATCTTGGCGGGCGTAGGACGAATTCGGCGACAACTGCGGCGGCCAGCGTAAGGCAATCCGGTGCCTGCACCCGAAAAGCGTACCCCTTCTTTGCCCCCCCGCAAAAAACACTGCGTTTTGCCGCCTCAACACTGCGTTTTGTCGCCTTATAAGCCACTTACTTACTGGCACTTAAGTGTCTCTACAACAGGCTTGGCTGCCCGCGATTGAGTCCATCCGTTAGCTAGCCATCGGAGAAAAATGCATATTTCCTGCGCCCCTAGTTGCATTTTGTTAACAACTTGGTAGTTTGCGCCAAGGTTAACAGTTAGGGAGGGCTGGGGCAGTTAGGACAGTCATTCTAAGGGGCAAGGCGATCTACGGTGCGCATCTGACGCATCGGATAAATGTGACGTGCGTGCCGGCCGTTTCTTGCCGTGAATGACACCTTGCCGCAGCTAGTTCGGAAAGGCTGCTGGGCATGGTCGCATGGTTTCTCCACGCACGGATTCTTGCTGGACCGCGTGGTCTCGCTGTGCGCCGGTCAAGTGTAACCGGGCCGAACGCGGACGGGCAGGGACGGCTTGCCCCAGCGGATGCCCAGGTTGGACTCACTTCCGCTGGGCCGGTGCGTCGGCGAACGCTTGTTCGCCGTGTGCTACGGCAGTTCCTTTCTGCAGGGAAACGTCACGTTCGTAACTTGTTCTTGTCAACATGAGGAGGGATTCACGATGTTACGACTTGTTGTTTCGACGGTTGTGGTGGCGATGTGTTTCGTGTTGCCGAAGGTCGGTCGGGGTACGGAGGTCGTGCCCACCCCGATTGCGCGCGACGTACTGCTGAATCTGTCGATCGACGACTTGAAGACGCAGACGCCGGTGCAGTTGAAGCGTCAGAGCGACGGAGTGCTGGCTCAGGGCGTCAAGAAGCTGCCGGAGGCCCTGCAGTTTGAGGTCGTGATCAAGGGAGCGCACGCTGACATTCCGGTGTATTTCCCGGTTCCCAGACAGAGCGCCGTGTGCAAAGCGTACGAGCAGTTCATCAAGACCGACCCATCCAAAGTCCTGGAGACCTTGGGGGGCGTCAAGATGCCGACGGTCCGCGTCGTGGCCGTGCGGGCGATGTACGTGTACGAGGCCTACGAAGAAGGGGAACTTGTGGAGTGCAAACCGACCTGCGAGTGGCTTCCTTTTTATGAAGTGTTCCTGCCCGAAGCTGCTTGTGCCGAGCCGGTGAGGGTGCCCGTTCCGCAACAGGACAAGGCGTTGCACGCCATCGCCAAACGCGCGGTCAACAAGTCGCTGGGACCCCAACCGGTCGTGGAGGTCATGCAACTGAGCGGCGACAAATGCACGCTGTACGGTCCAGCCTGCCTTGCGCAGGGACCGTGCGGGCAGTTCCACTGCGGCGGCCCCGTCGAGGCCTGCTGCGGCCCGCCCGCGCCGACGCCGGAGCCGCAGGCGGCGCAGTGAGCCAAGCCGTAGGCATTCGTGCGCCCCGCTGGTTACGATTCTCCCGGTCCGGATTGTTCATCCGCCGCGCGCATTACGAACGGGTTCAACGCGACAAGTCGTGACAGGCTTGGCGCTGCGCGTGGCACGGCTGCGGCTGTGCCGCGCTAGTGTGTTAGCCGTGCCTGCGCTGCGGACCCGCGTTGATCTCGAAGGGAACTCGCTCGTCGTCGGAAGCCGGCGCGGCGCATTCCAAGGCGAGGTTCCGGCGCACTTCCGGCACGGCTAACACGGTTAACCCGTGTTGTGATGTTTTTTAGCAAAAGACGAGAAACATCCGGCGAGAAGAAAGAAGGCGTTGCGAACGGATCGAGCGAACGGAGCAGACGGCCGGTGGTGCGCGGCCCACACAGCCCCGCGGCGACAAGCGGGAGTGCTTGTCGCCGCGTCGTTTCCCGCACGGCTGCGTCAGCTAGTTCGACGCGGCCTTGGCCTGGTCGAGCAGTTGTTGGGCGCGGCTGCCGGGATCGCCGCCGACTTGGGCGTCGACGATTGTTTGCATCGCCTCGGCGACGGCCTTCGGCTGCTGGCCGACCAGTTTGGCGGCGATCGCGACCGCGGCCTTGGCGGCGTCCGCTTTCAGGCCGGCCTCGGACGCGTACGAGGCGGCCAGTTTCAGCGTCTTCTCGGACGGGATGCGGCTCAGGATGTCCAGCGCGATGCGTTTATCCTCGACCCGCGCCGCCGTTTGCATGGCGGTGTGGAACATTTCCAGCTTGACGTCATCGGGCAGCTTTAACTGCCGGGCGATGCGGATGTAGCCGCGCAGGGCGCGGACGCGGTACTTGTTTTCCGGGTCGGTCTTGGCCAGTTCCAGCAACGCGCCGGCCGCTTCCGGATTGGGCCATTCGCCCAGGACTTTCGTGGCGGCCTCCTTGAGCGCGGCATCGCTGGACTTGGCGGCGTCGGCGACCGTGTGCAGCGCCTTCGGGCCGCTCATCCGGCCGAGCAGTTCCAGCAGGTAGGCCTGATTGTCGGCGGAAGCGTCAGGGAGGCAGGCGGCCAATTTGGCCGCCGCGCCTTCGCGGTCAGCCATTCGCAGAGCGGCGGTTCTCAAGGCGGCTTGAGCTGCTTCCGTTTCCGGCGTCTTGGTTGCCGCCAGGGCCCGGCTGGTGAGCAGGTCCAAATCCTTGAGTTCAACCAATTGCCCCAGGGCGGTCAACGCCGCCGACTTGACGGCGTCGTCGCCGCTGCTCAACGCCTCGCGGACCGTGTCCGCCGCCGCCGCGATGCGCCGCGCTCCGGCCAACTCGATCAGGACCGCTTTTGCTGCGGCGCCGGCCTCGGGCAGCTTGGCCAGGATGGCGGCGTCCGTCTCCGGCGATTGGAGCGTCTTCAGGCCTTCTCGGGCCTTCGCCGCCGCCGGGCCGTCGCCCAACGCAGCGTCCAGCAAGATGGCGACGGCGGAAGCGTCGCCCAGTTTCGCCAGCACGATGACGGCCGCTTCGCGAACGGCGGGCGACTCACTCTTGGTCGCCGCCACGACCAGCGGCAAGGGGGCCGCTTCCCGGCGGTCGCCCAGCGCCCGCAGCAGCAGCGCCTGGCGATCTCCGGGCAGCTTGGCCAACTCGCCCGCCAAAGCCGCGGTCACATCGGCCCCCGGCATCCAGCGGGCGACCGACAGGGCCAGCTTGAAGTGGGCCTTGTCCGCGGAGCGGATCTGGGTCAACAACAGGTCTTTGGCGGCGGTCTTTTGCAGGCGGAACACGCCGTCCAGAGCGCCGATCTGCATGTACTTCGGCACGGCGGCTTTGGCGACCGCTTCGTACAACGCCACCGCCTCGGCCTTTTTCCCGGCGGCAGCCAGTTCCTCGGCGCAAGCCAGGGCTCCGTCGCCCAGGCAGCGTTTTACGGGCGAGTCCTTGGCGATCGCCGCCGTCAGAAACGCCGCCGCTTCGACCGTCCCGATGCGCCCGATCGCGTGAGCCGCTGCCGAGGCCACGGGTTTGTCCGCACTGGCCGTCAGGCCCGCGAGCAAGTCCAGCGATTGGGCGTCCTTGCGTTTGCCGATCGAGTTAATGACGCCGACCAGTTGCCGGCCCTGGAGCTTGCCGGCCGCGTCGCGCAGCGCGGCATCGACCGCCGCGTCCGGAATCGCCTCCAGCGCGAAGCGGGCGTACAAATTCAGCTTCTCATCGGGCAACAGCGCGGCCAACGCCGGGACGGCGTCCTTGGCCCCGATGACCGCCAGCCGCTGGCAGGCTTTAGCTTTTTCAAACGCCGAGGCGTTCGGGTCTTTGACCAGCTCGACAAGCTCCGCTGCCGGTTTGGCCATGATTTCCTTCGAGTTGCTTTGGGCGACGGTGGAAGTGGTCTGCGACCACGACAGAATCGCGACGGAAGCCGCGAGGACGAAGTATCGATGCACGAACATCAGGGACTCTCCTTGGGGATGCGATGGTTTGTCATGTCTGCGTAGGAACCTCGGTCGAAGGCATCTAGCCGATTCGATGTCAGGTTGGTTACAAAGCGGCGACAAGTCGCCGCACTCCAAAAAATGAATGCACGACTTTACACGTGCCACGGGTCGCGCAGGGCCCGCGAGCGCATCCGGTTCGCCTCCGGATCGTTCGGGAATTCCACCTTGACCGGATCGAACTCCAGTGGGCGGCCCAGTTGCCAGGCGATGTACGCGCAGTGGCAGATGATGTGGCTCATCGCCACGACGTTGGCGTTCCCGTTCGCCGGGCGGCGGGTCTTAATGGCGTCGATCCAGTCCTTGACGTGGCTGACGGCCGACGTGCCGGCTTCGGTGAATTGCCGTTGCTCGGCGCGGAGCGCACCGGAGGAGAATTCCAGCCGGCCGCTGTCGCCGGTTTCCACCCAGCCGTCTTCGCCTTCGTAGCGGGCGCTGCAGGTGCCCAAGCCCATCCAGCCTTCGTCGCGCATGACCAGTTTCAGGCCGTTGGAGTACGTGGCAATACAGCCGCTGGGAGTCGGTTCGTACAGCACGGGCATCAGCGTGTCGTTGGTGCCGGCCCAGTTGCAGAGGTCGACCGTGTGCGCGCCCCATTCCAGGATGCCGCCGCCGTGGAAGTCAAAGAACCCGCGCCAGCCGCCTCGCGTGTAGGTGCTGTTGTACGGCCGCCAGGGCGTCGGTCCGAGCCACAGGTTCCAATCGCACTCGTCGATTCCCGGTTCCGGCTCCGCCGGCAACCAGTCATGGCGGACCGCCGGGTTCAAGGTGTTGGCATGCACGGTGGTCAGTTTGCCCAGTTTGCCGCTGTGGCACAATTCGGCCGCGAACTGGAAATTCAGAATGCTGCGGCGTTGCGTGCCGGCGGTGTAGATGCGGTTGTAACGCCGCATGGTGTCGGCCAGAGCCTGGCTCTCGGCGATGGTCATCGAACACGGCTTTTCGCAGTAAATGTCCTTGCCCGCTTTCGCCGTGTAGACCGAGGCCATCGTGTGCCAGCGGTCGCCGGTGGCGATCAGCACGGCGTCGATGTCTTCGCGGGGCAGCATCTCACGGAAGTCGCGGTACATTTCCACGCCGGGGCCGTATTTCTGTTCCGTGCGCTGTTTGACGCCTTCGCGGCGGGCCTTCTGCGGGTCGGCGATGGCGACGAACTGGATCACCGGTTCCTCCATCATGACGCCCAGCACGTAGCCGCCGCGGCCGCCGATTCCCAAACCGGCCAGCGCGATCCGCTCGCTGGCGGCGACTCCGCCGTCCAGACCCAACACGCGGCCGGGCACGACCATCGGCAGCGCGAACAAGCTGCTCGCCTTGGCGGCGGCCGCCAGAAAACGGCGCCGGTTCATCGTCGATCTCTGTTGAGGCATGAAGTTGCTCCTTTTAGTGAGAAAACAATCGATTCCCATGTCCGCTTGTTGTAAACCGCCGGGTGGATCGGGGGAAGACCCCAGGCTGGGCGGGGCTGATGGAGGGACCGTGAGAAGCGACCGACGAGTTTCAGCCCCATTGGCGGGCGATGCCGGACGGCCGGTTCCGGACGCGACCCGTGCGGTCTTGCACCCGCAGGACTGCCGAGGGGGCGGCAAGTACCGGACTGCGGCCACCGGGGACAAGCTGGGGGTGTGCCTCAGGCGGTCGTCCCCTTGGCCTGCTGGACGAACCGGCGGATTAAGTCCGGGGATTTCACCCTTCGCGACAACTCGACGCCGCTGATCACATCGACCGCATAGGGCCGCACTTGCTCCACCGCGCCGCGTACGTTCTGGGGTGTCAGTCCGCCGGCCAGAATCAACGGTCGGGAGAGGGCTTGGCGGATGGCCAGCGCCGTGGCCCAATCGACCCTGACTCCCGTTCCCGCAGGCAGTTGCCGGGTGCGAGCATCCAGCAGTACCGCGGCGACTCCCGCGTCTTGCAGGGCGAGGGCCGCTTGCAGAGGGTCCGGGATCTCGCCGCACGCCTGACCCGTGGCTGCGTCGATCCGCAGCGCGCGGATCAGGTTGATCCCGAGTGACGCCAGCGTCCGCGAAATCCGCGCCGTCTCCTCCAGGCTGTTGTCGGTGTGCAGCTGGACCACGTGGGGCAGCAACTGGCGTGCGATCGTGCAGACTCGCTCGGCGTCGCCCCCGGTGACCACGGCGCGGATCGTCAGCGGCGGGACAAGGGCGATCAGGTCGCGGGCTTGTTCGCGGGACAGGTTCCACGGTACGGCGACCGGATACTCGACCACAAATCCGACGCAATCGGCGCCGGCGGCCACGCACCAGGCGACCTGTTCCGCGTCCGTATTCCCGCAGATCTTGACTCGGATCATCTGCTAACCTTGCCTTCCCGAAACGATCCGCCGCACGCTTTCCTGCACCTCGTCCGCTTGCAGAATTGCCGTGCCCACCAGCACGCCAGCCCCGCCCGCTTCGATCACCGCGCGGGCCTCTGCGGGAGTTGCGATCGCGCTTTCGCTGACGGTCCGGATGCCGGCCGGGACCAACCGCAGCAACCGGAGTGTGCGGGCCACGGTGCCGTCGTCGGTTTCGAGTTGGCGAATATCCCGGTTGTTGATGCCCAGCAGATCCAGGTCCAGGGTCACTGCCTGGCGGAGTTCCCGCTCGTCATGCACCTCGACCAGCGTTTCCAGCCCGCAACGGCGAGCTTCCTCGTGCAGTTTTACGAGCCTCGGCCAATCGAGCACGGCCGCCATCAGCAGCAGGCACGACGCGCCGTGCTCGCGCGTGGCCCGTACGTCTTCCCGGTCCGTGACAAAGTCTTTCCGCAGAATCGGCAGCGAGACGGACGCCGACAGCGTGCGGAGCAGTTGCAGGCTGCCGCCAAACCGCGGGCCCTCGGTGACCACGGACAGGCAAGCCGCTCCTCCCTCCGCCATGTTGCGGGCCAAGGCCACAGGGTCTCGGCCGGCCAGCAGATCTCCCGCCTTGGGGCTTTGGATTTTGACCTCGGAAATCAAGGGGATCTGGCCTGCCCGCCGCGCGGCGTCCAGAGCTGCTGTGAATCTGCGCTGCCGGTGCTGCATCTTCATCCGCCCCCGCTCGCGATCCGATTCGATTCCGAAATCAACTGGTCCAGTTTCTGGCGGGCGGCCCCGCTGTCGATCACTTCCGCCGCCAGTTTGGCGCCCGTGCGCAGGTCGGCCGCCTTTCCGCCCACCAGCAAGGCGGCCGCGGCGTTGGCGAGCACCATGTCGCGCCGCGCGCCCCGTTCCTGGCCGGCCAGGATGGCGCGCACCAGGTCCGCGTTCTGCTGAGCATCCCCGCCCGCCAATTCCTCGTAGGTATAGCGCGGCAAGCCGAAATCGCCCGGGTCCAACTCGTACTTCTTGGCCCAGCCGTCCTTGACTTCGGCCGCCGACGTCTTGCCGATCACGGAAATTTCATCCAGCCCGTCCAGACCATGCACCACGAGGGCGTGCCGGAAGTCGAGTTCGACCAGGACGTCCGCGACCATCGACACCAGTTCGGGCCGATAGACTCCCAAGACGTGCCGCCGGGCGTGGGCCGGGTTGATCAGCGGCCCGATGATGGTATAGAAAATGGTTTTGATCCCCAGGGCCATTTCGGGCGGGAGCACCTTGTGCATGACCGGATGGAAATTGGGGGCGTACAGAAAGCCAATGCCTGCGGCCTCGATCAGCTTCTCCGCTTGCGGCGGGGTGAGGTCGATGGCCACGCCCAACTTCTCCAACACATCCGCGCTGCCGGAGGAGGACGACAGGGACCGGCTGCCGTGCTTGGCCACGGGGATGCCCGCGGCGGCGGCGACCAGGGCCACCGTGGTCGAGCAATTGAACGTCGTCCGCCCGCCGCCGGTCCCGCAGGTGTCGATCAGTTCCCCCTGGACCTGCGGGGAAATCTGCGCGCAGTTGGCGTGCATCGCGCGAGCGATCGAGGCCACCTCGCGGATCGTCGGCCCCTTCATCAGCAGCGCGACCAGGAAGCCCGCGATCTGGACGTCCGTGATTTCTCCCCGCCGGACGCCCCCGATGACGCCGAAGACCTCCTCTTCGTTCAACTGTTCGCCCACCGTCAGTTTTCGCAAAGCCGCGCGGATCATCGTGTGCGTTTCCCTTTCCTCAAAGAGCGAACTTATAGTTGCGGAACGCCATCAGCGTGGTGGTTTGGTTCACGGTGTCGATGGTCTGCAGCTTCTCGGTGACGATTTCCGCCAGCCGTTCGTACTCCGCGCTTTGAATGATGGCCACCAGGTCGTAGTCACCGGCTACCGAGTAAACGTCGACGACTTCGTCCATCGCCGCGAGTTGTTTGGCGGTGATCGGCACCTTGCCGCGTTCGACATTCATCAGCACTAGCGCTCGGATCATGGTGGTTCTCCTCTGGTAACCCGCGGGGCAGTCTGGCCAGCAAGGGGCTCGCTCGGGCTACAATATAGGCGTCAAACGGCGTGCTGCCTACGGCCGACTGCGGAAACCCAAACGTGGCAGACGATCCGGCCAGCGGCGGGCGTGAGTCCGCCGGTTTGGCCCGCGTGGTCCGGCACGCCAGGGCCGCCCGTTTGGTTCACCTCGCGCGAGATCGGCGGGGGCGTGGCAGACGCCGGCTGAGGGCCGAAGAACTTGCGGGCTCACGCGCGCGATTCGCCTTGGCGTTGGTCATCACCGAGGGCCTGACTCGCGGCGACGATGCAGTGGCGCACGCCAGGCACAGGACCCACGCCGCGGACGCCGATTCCGTTGGAGAGGGCGTCCAAACACCGCGGGCGAAGATCGCCGGTTCCGTCCCCTGGGGACCGGTCACCTTGAAAACGGCCCGTCTGCGTCTTAAACTGGAGAACGTGCCTGCCTGACGACCCCCTTGCCTGACGAGCCTGCCACGAAATTCCGTTCGAACGACAGGACACCCAAAAGGACAAGGTCGTGCAAGCATTCCGTGTTCGGGTCGTTTTTCCGCTGGGCTTCGCCACAGGGACGGCAAACACGCCGTCCGCGGCGACGGCCAACCGTGCGTTGGAGCGAGGCGAGAAACGCGTTTTTCGTCCCGCTGCAACTCGCGGCAGCCCCTCCGTCAGTACCACTTTTATGGGAGTCAACGATGAGAAAGTTTCTTGCCGCAGCTGTGGTCTTTGGGCTCTTCGTTCTGTTTACGCCGCACGCGCCGGCGGCGGACGTCGAGGAAGGGTTCAACTCCTTGTTCAACGGCCAGGATCTTGCCGGCTGGGTCAAACGCGGCGGGTCCGCGGAGTATCAAGTGGCGGACGGCTGCATCGTCGGGAAATGCGTGCCGGACACGCCGGGCAACACGTTCCTGTGCACCGAAAAGGAATACGGCAACTTTATCCTGAAGCTGCAATACAAGTTCCTTGAACCCGGCAACTCGGGCGTTCAGTTCCGCTCCGCCGCCCGTGCCGAAGGCGATCGCGAGCGCGTGTACGGGTACCAGTACGAAATCACCCCCAGCGGCGACTTGACGGGCCGAATCTACGACGAAGGCCGTCGCGGCCACAAGTTCGGCGTGATCTGGCTCGACATCTACAGCCCGCAGGATCGTCTCGACGCCGCCACGGCGAGCTGCAAGCAGGGCGACTGGAACGATGTGGAGATCCAATGCGTCGGACCATCGATCAAGACCTGGCTCAACGGCAAGCCGGTCGTCGATATGTTCGACAGCTTCTCGATGCAAGGCTTCATCGGCCTGCAGATCCACGCCGGCAAATCCGGCTCGGTGGCGTGGCGGAACATCCGCATCCAGGATCTGGGCGTGAGCGAGTGGCAGCCGTTCTTCGTCAAAGGCGACGACGGCAAATACCAGCTCGTCGACGCCAAGTTCGTGCTCCCGGAAGAATGGTCCTTTACGGAAGACGGCGTTCTGCACGGCGCTCACTCCAAAGACCAGAAGAAGGACGGCCTGGTCATTTCCACCAAGGATTACGACAACTTCATCGCCCGCGTCACGTACCGGATGCACGGCGGCAACAGCGCGCTGTACTTTCGGTCCGCGGAAACGGAAGCCCCTTGGGTCCTGCGTGGATTCCAAAACGAAATCGCCAACGGCGGCAAAGACTCCGCGCTCTGGCACACCGCCGGCATCGTCGACGGCAAGATGATTCCCGGTCGCGGCTGGGTCGTCGCGAACGACGAGTTTGTCGAGAAGGTGCGCAACAAGGACGACCAATGGAATACGACCTGTACGGCCGCGTACGGCGACCGCCTGGTCCAGATGCTGAACGGATTCTGCACGTCGGATATCGTCGACGAAGCGTGCGAGAAAACGGGCAAGCTCGGACTGCAAATGCACGGCGGGGCCGACTGCGAAATGTTCTTCAGGGACTTTGAGGTCATGCCGATTACGGCAGAGATGATGAAGCTCATCGAGCGGAAGTGAGTGGCGGATTCGGGCCACGGGCTCCGGAGTCGGCGAGCGTCCGGCTCCGGAGTCTGAATCGCCGCGAACCCTGCGCTTCGGTCCGCGCGACGGCTGGTTCTGAACACACTTCTCTGGGAAGGAGCCGCCCGCGGATGTTCTACGCCGACCTGCACCTTCATTCCAAATACTCACGGGCTACAAGCCGTGACGGCGATCTGGAGCACATGGCGGTCTGGGCTCGCCGCAAAGGCGTCACGCTGTTGGGCACCGGCGACTTTACGCACCCCCAGTGGTTTGCCGAACTGCAGCGCGACTTGACGCCCGCCGAACCGGGCCTGTTCCGCCTGCGGGAGGACCTGGAGCGAGCCGTAGACGAACAGACTCCGCGCGCCTGTCTGCAGACGACGCGGTTTGTGCTGCAAGTCGAAATCTCGACGATCTACAAACGCGACGAGCGAACGCGCAAGGTGCATCACCTGATCTACGTGCCCGGCTGGGAACAGGCCGAGGGATTGATTCGGAAGTTGTCCAAGATCGGCAATCTGAAGTCGGATGGGCGGCCGATTCTGGGACTGGATTCGCGAGACCTGCTGGAGATTACGCTGGAATGCGGCACCGGCTGCTATCTGGTCCCCGCCCACATCTGGACGCCTTGGTTTGCGGCGCTCGGTTCCCAGTCCGGCTTCGATTCGGTCGCCGATTGTTATGGCGAACTGGCGAGTGAGATCTTCGCGGTGGAAACGGGCCTGTCGTCCGACCCGCCGATGAATTGGCGGCTGTCGCAACTGGACCGCTTCTCGTTGGTGTCCAACTCCGACGCCCATTCGCCGCCAAAGATCGGTCGCGAAGCGTGCGTGTTCCAGACGCCGTTGGACTACTTCGCCATCCGCGACGCGCTGCGGACGGGTGCGGGCTACGGCGGCACTGTCGAGTTCTTTCCGGAAGAGGGCAAGTATCACCTGGACGGGCACCGCAAGTGCAACGTGCGACTGACGCCGGACGAAACAAGATTGTGCGGTGGACGTTGTCCCGCGTGCGGCAAGCCGTTGACGATCGGCGTGATGAACCGCGTCGACTCGCTGGCAGACCGGGCGGACGGTTTCCAGCCGCCGCGGACCGGCGTCTTCCGCAGTCTGGTGCCGCTGCCCGAAATGATCGCCGAAGTGCGCGGCGTGGGGGAGCAGAGCCGCAAGGTGCAACAGGCCTACGAGGATCTGACCGGCCGCGTCGGCGCCGAATTATTCATCCTGGAACACGCTCCGCTGGAAGACGTCCGCCGCGCCGGATCGCCGCTGGTGGCCGAGGCGATCCGGCGGATGCGCAGCGGGCAGGTAATCCGCGAGGCCGGCTACGACGGCGAGTACGGACGGATCCGCTTGTTCGCAGACGGCGAACTGAAGAACGCGGGGTCCGTTTCGCTGCTGTTTCAAGTGCCCGATGAGCCGACTGTGGCGACGGAGAATCTGGCCGCAGAGAGGTCCGCGCCGTGGGAGGCCCGGCCGGCTGCGAGCGACGCGGGACAGAATTCCGTTCTGCCCCCGGACGGACTGGTCCTCGATCCGGACCAAAACTTGCCGATGGCCGTGGCGGCGGAGACGGAGACGAGCGCCGAGCGCGATCCGGCAAGGGCCGGTTCTGCAACGCCCGAGTCTGCGATTCTGGCCGGACTGGATCCGGAACAGCGGGCGGCCGCAGAATCGGTGGACGGTCCACTGCTGATCGTGGCCGGTCCGGGAACCGGCAAGACGCGGACGCTGACGCACCGGATCGCGCACCTGATCGCGGACCGCGGCACGCCTCCCGACGCTTGTCTGGCCATCACGTTCAGTCGCCGTGCGGCGCAGGAGTTGAAGGAACGTCTTGCCCAGCTCCTGCCCGACGCCGGCTCGCGAGTTTCCGTCATGACGTTTCATTCGCTGGGGTTGACGATTCTTCGGGAGCACGCCGAGCGGTTCGATTTACCGCCGGATTTCCGCGTGGCGGACGAGCGGGAACGGACGGCCCTGATGAGGGAGAGCGCCGACCTGTCCGAACGTCAAGCGGGGCGCCTGCTGGGCGAGATCTCGCGCGTCAAACGCGGCGAGGCGACGGACTCCGCGGCCGCCGACGCTGCGGCCAGCCAGACGTACCGGCGGTTGATGCGCGAACGGGCGTGGGTCGATTTCGACGATCTGATCCTGCTGCCCGCCGAGTGGCTGCAACGCGAACCCGCGTCGGCTGCCGAGTATCGGCGCCGCTGGCCGTGGGTCTCGGTGGACGAGTATCAGGATCTGGACGACAACCAGTACCGTTTGCTCCGGCAACTAGCCGCAGCCGACGGCAACTTGTGCGCGATCGGCGACCCAGACCAGTCGATCTATGGATTTCGCGGCTCGAATCCGGAGATCTTCCTGCACTTCACGCACGATTTTCCGTCGGCCCGCGTCGTCCGGCTGACGCGGAACTACCGGTCATCACAGGCGATCGTCGCGGCGGCTCTGCAAGCGATCGCTCCGACCTCGCTGGTCTCCGACCGAATCCTGCAACCGCTCTCGCAGAACGCAGACCGAATTTCGATTCACACCAGCGCCAGCGAGCGGGCGGAGGCGGAGTTCGTGGTCCACACGATCGAGCGTTCGATCGGCGGTTCGACGTTTTTCTCGCTGGACAGCGGCCGGGTGGACGCGCCGGAGGTCGAGGCGCGGTCCTTCGCCGACTTCGCCGTCCTGTACCGCACGGAAGTCCAAGCGGACGCGCTGGTCGAAGCCTTCGCGCGGTCCGGCATCCCGTTCCAGAAGAAATCGCATCGCCGCTGGACCGAAGCACCCGCTGTGCAGGCGATGCTACGCTTCCTGCAGGAGTCGACGGCGGACGGCGCGGCGGTCAGCGTGTGCGAGCGTCTGAAACAGGCGACCGACGCGGTACGCAGCGAGCATCCGGAGGCCGCCGAGTTGCCCGTGACTCTGCACCCGCTGGCCGAACGCTGCGGCGACGACGTCGCGCGGTTCCTGTCCGAGTTGGCCCTGGGTGCCGACGCCGACTCGTGGGATTCGCGAGCCGATCGCGTGTCGCTGCTGACGCTGCACGCCGCCAAGGGGCTCGAATTCCCCGTGGTGTTTCTGGTCGGCTGCGAGGACGGCTTGCTGCCCTTGCGCTGGGGATCCGGCCACGACGGTGCGGACGTGGCCGAGGAACGGCGTCTGTTCTTTGTGGGCCTGACGCGTGCCCGCGACCGGCTGCTGCTCAGCCACGCGCGCCGGCGTCTGTGGCGCGGCCAGGTCCGCGACATGCCGCCCTCGCCGTTCCTGGAGCCGATCCGCGCAGAACTGCTGGAACGAATCCAGCAGGCTCAGGGCCGCAGGAAGCGAAAAACGCCGGATCCGCAACGAATGCTGTTCTGACATCTTGGCGGAAATCTGATAAGATTGCCCGAACCCCGCAACCCCTGGCTGCTATCATGGTTCGCGGAGACGTTTCCTGCAGCTTGCACCCGAGCACCTACCGCTCAAGACTCTCAGGGAGATGCCCATGCTCGCCATCCTCCGTCTCACGTGCTGTGTGCTCATCGCCGCCGGCGCCGCGACTGCCGGGGAGATTCAGATCGACCCGGGCCCCGGTGGGAACATCGTGGTCCAGCGGATTGACGGCCGGACGGCCTTTGTGGCGCCGGATCAGCGCGACATCCAGAAGGGCCAGTGGTGGTTCTATTGGAGTTTCCGGCTGCGGGCTGCCAACGCCCAGCCGGTGACGATCGTGTTTTCGGGCCAGAATCCGCTGGGCGTGCGTGGTCCGGCAAGGAGTCTGGACGGCGGGGCGACCTGGCAGTGGCTGGGCGCGGGCAGCGTCAGGACGATCCAGCACGAAGGCAAGCCGGCGTGGTCGTTCGTGGCCTGCGTGCCGGACGGCAAGACTGAGGTGCTGTATGCTTTCTGCCCGCACTATCGCGAGACGCATCTGCGCGCGTGGCTGGCCCAGCAGGCGCCCGACGCGCCGTTGCGGGTGGAAGAACTCTGCCGCAGCCGCCAGGGCCGCCCGGTGGAACTGCTCCGCGCCGGCTGTCTGGATCGGAAACGCTCCCGCGGCGTGGTCCTGCTCACCTCGCGCCATCACGCCTGCGAAGCGATGGCCACGTATGCGCTGGAGGGCTTTCTGGCGGCGGTGCTGGCCGATGACGAATTAGGCCGGCGGTGGCGCGAGAACTGGGAAGTGCTCGCGGTTCCGTTCATGGACAAAGACGGCGTCGAGAACGGCGATTCGGGCAAGAACCGCGCGCCCCACGATCACAACCGGGACTACAACGCCGAGCCGCTGTATCCGGAGGTCGCGGCGTGGATGAAGTTGGGCCAGACGCTCCAGGCCCGCGTGGTCGCCACGCTGGATATGCACTGTCCCTGGATCCGGGGCCAATGGAACGACCGGGCCTACTTCGTGGGGCCTCGCGACGCAGGTTTCTGGGCCAAGGAACAGCGGTTCGCCGCCATCCTGGCGCGTGTCCGGTCGGGTCCCATTCCGTTTCGCGAGCAGGACTGTCTGCCCTTCGGCACCGGCTGGAACACCGGCGGGAACTACGCGCAGGGCCAGTCGTGTTCGGGCTGGTCCATCGCGGCCTTTCCGCAAGCCGAACTGGTCGCCAGCCTGGAACTGGCCTATGCCGAAGCGTCGGGAGTCGAGGTCACCGCGGACAGCGCTCGCGCCTTGGGCCGAGACTTGGCCCGCGCACTGGCCGAGACACTCGATGAGGCGCGTCCCGGCCGGTCGTCCGGGCGCGGCGTCACTTCGGGTGCGGCTCCAGGTGTTGAACGCCCAAGGCCTTGATTCTGGCTTGGATCTTGGGATCCTTCAGCTTTTCGCTGGGCTGGGGATAGTAGCGGAGATGCCCGATCTCCTTGAAGTGATAGCCCTCGTTCTTGCCCGTGCCGCCTCCATGATACGTTCCGGCTGGCGGCACGCCCTTGGTCATCATGACCTTCATTTCCTCCCATCGCGACGGATAAACGTCTCGCGGGTAGATGTTTTCTCTCGCGCAGATCGTCGCGGCCAGGCCGACGACTTCGCCCAGCATTCCCAGCGTCCGCATCACGCGGACCGCCGCAAACGCGACATGGGAAGCGCTGAGATGGCGCCCGGCAAGAAAGAGATTCTCGACGTCCTTCGCGTACAGGCAGCGATACGGCACCGGATAAGGCTGGGGGATCAGGCGATGATAGGCGCACGAGCGGAACGGCTCCGCGAACTTGACGGTGTGCTCCGGATCGGGAAAGTGCAGGTCCAGATTCCAGGTGATCGAGGCGGTCGCGTCGGGATGCGACACGTTGTTCTCAATGTCGTTCTGAGTCAAGACGTAATCGCCGACCACGCGATAGCTCTCTCGTTTCCCGCCCAGCGGGGTGATCCAGGAAAGCGTGTCCCGCGCCCATTCCGCCTTGCGTTGGGAGCGGTTCTTGACGTAGGACCAATTCGTGAAAATGGCCATCAGCCCATAATCGCGGATGTACTCCGTCTCCTCGGCCTGGTCGCGGTACTGGCCCGTCTCCCACTCCCAATCGCCGCTGCGGACATACAGGACGTTGTCCTCGTTGAATTCGAGTCCCCAGTCGATGTCGGGAAACGAGGTCGGCTGGTCGGCCGGCGTTGAAGTCCAGATCACCGACATGCCCATGACTTGGCGGTCGCCCTGAACCGGCGCCAGCGATTCGTGGTACGTGTCTCGCGATTCGCGGCCGTACATGACGTCTGTTCCCATCATCCGGGCCACGACGGCGTCGCCCGTGCAATCGGCGAACAGCCGCGCCCGAAAGCGAGTCTCCGCGCCGGTGCGGACGTTTCGCGCGATATACGCGGCAATCTTCTGCGAATCCGCCTTGTCCCGCTCCACGGCGATGACCCGCGTGTCCAAGACCAGCCGGCAGCGATCTGGAGGACAGGTGCGGAACACGTTGGCCTTTCTGGTGTCCTCATAGAATTCGGCCGGCAAGACTCCCGGCCGGCCGGTGATCGGGGCAATCTCGGCGACCACGTTTCCCAATTGCGGGTATGGCCCCACGTGGATATTTCCGCCCAAAGGAACGCGGATTTCGGAGCTGTTGTTTCCGCCCAGGACCGGACGATCCTGAATCAGCACCACTCTCGATCCGGTCCGGGCTGCCGCGATGGCCGTGCAGATTCCGGGAACGCCTCCGCCGGCAATCGCCAGGTCGTACACAAACGGATCGTCCTGCAGGACCGTCTTGGTGATCTTCCGGCGGAATTCGGCGAGTTGCTCCTTGTCGTCCAGCGGGCGGGCGGCCGGATCCGGCGTCAGGTAGAGTGCATCGCAGCGGCCGTTGAAGCCGGTCAGGTCATGCAGGGCGAGGGTGACGGGCCCCGGCTCCAGGGCGACGGCCCCGGCCCTTTGCCAGCCCCACGCGCCGCCGGTGGTTCCCAGCGTTTCGGGCAACGCCTGTCCGTTGACGAGAATCTGGAAAGTGCCTCCGGGCCGGCCGCGTTTCCACGGCGCTGTCCAGTCGCGGGTGCGCACCCAGACGGACCAGACGCCGCGCGTCGGAATCGTGCCGGCCGTGACGGCATCCGCCACGGGCACGCCCAGGCCGTGCGCCATCACGTAGGCTGAGCCCATCTGGCCGATCGACTGCTGGTCGATGACCCAACCGCCCAACGTCTCGAACGATTCCGCTTCGATCCAGATTCCCTCGTCCGCGCCGATGGCTAACCCGCCCCGCAGGCCCAGAACGCAGACAACGCAGGCAGCCAACCGCTCAATCACGATCCGAGATGCACCGTTCATCAGAATTCCCCCGCCTTGACGCAGACCATTAGCCACCGAGAATGCCGATCGGCGGGACCGTCTTCCATCGCTCGCGCGTGAAATCGGGGAAGTCCATCGGACGGCTCCGGTCGGCGACCGACTTCTCGGTCAATTCCGTGATGCAACTCCAGGTGGCGGCGTCGTAGACGTCCATGTCGGGAGGCGTGCCCGTTTGCAGCGCCCTGATCAGACGGTGCATCACCAGCCAATCGCCGCCGCCGTGCCCGCCGTGGCGTTGGGCGCGTTCGCTGAGGGCTTTCCACAGCGGGTGCTCAAATTCGTGATAGTACGCCTCCAGCGACTCCCAGGTGTCGCGTTTCGGGCTTCGCCCCTCGATGTAGATCTTGTCCGTGGTGGCCATGCAGATGCCGCGCGTACCCTGCACGCGATAAATCAGATCATAGGGCCGCGGCAGCTTGGTGTCGTAGTACAGGGTGACCGTCTGACCCTGAACCGTACGAATCAGGCTGGTGTTGATATCCGCGTTTGAACTCGACCCGGTGGGATCGGCGCTCATGGACACCAGGTAGTCAAAGCGGTTGCCGCGGTTGATGTCCATCCATTGCGCGACGGGGCCGATGGAGTGCGTGGGATAGCTGTTCGCGGTGCGGGCCTTGGTTTCTTTGGGACGCCCTGGCACGGCCGGGCGTGCCCGGAGCGCGTAGTGCTGGTAGCCGGCCTGACAGTGCCGCAGTTCGCCGAACAAGCCCTTCCGCACCATGTGGTGGACCAACATGACCTCGCGGAAATAGCAGCAGTTTTCCAGCATGACGCAATACTTCTGTGTCTTCTCTGCCGTCTCGACCAGTTTCCAGCAATCCTCGACGGTTTCCGCCGCCGGGACTTCGGTCGCCGCGTGCTTGCCGGTCGTCATCGCGGCCACGGAGATCGGGACGTGCCACTTCCAAGGGCGGGTGGCGTTGATGACCAGGTCCAGTTCCTCGGTGTCGCAGAGCCGCAGGAAGTCGGTTTCGCCGCGCGAGTACCCTGTGGGTTGGGCCTGTTTGGCTGCAGTCACCATTTCCTGAGCTTTCGCGACGCGTTCGGGAACCAGGTCGCAAACTGCCTTGACCTTGACGTTTTCCAGACCCAACAGAATCTTCAACAGGTGGCTTCCGCGGCTGCCGATGCCTACCAGTCCCACCCGGACGTGTTCGATCGGCACCGCCTTGACGTCGGCCGCCTCCGCCGCAAAACCGCCTCGTCCCAGGGCCCAGGCCGCCGCGGCTAGCGCTCCATGCTTCATGAAACTCCTGCGATCGAATTGGTTCGTCATGATCTTTCCTCGCCTCAAGAAGAAGACATCGCCAACAGGCTGGCCCGGTCCGATCGTATCGGGCCCGCGTTGATCTGTCAAACACCTGCTTGGCGTCTGCGGCCCCGTCTTGGCCGCAACGGAAAGGGTTCCGACGCCTCCGTGTTCGCTTGCTCAGCATCAGGCTCAGTCTTAAGATAAAGAGGATCGACGCCGGATCGCCTGGCGGTCGGCCGCGGGTGCGGCGGAACGAGGCTGATCGGGCCGGTCGAGGGAGCAGACTTGATGATTGGCACACCTGCCGAAGAGCAACAGCAAACGAGGCTCACAAGGCAAACTCGCTGCTCGTCGCAACGCGCAAACGGCACCGACCGGAAGCGGGCAACGATTCTGGTCAAGGGCGGAGGCGAGGCGTTTGTCGCGGTAGTACAGCGGACTGCGTGTTTTTTTCGCCGTCGTGCTTGGCGGGGCGGGCCGGCTGTGGCTCGGAGCATTCCCGCTGCGATTCTGGCGGCTCTTGCCGGCTTCTGTCTGAGCGTCGCTCCAGTCATGCCCGGCGGCGGCAGCATGGCTTTGAGCCAGGACGCAACGAACCGCGAAGCCGAGTATCGGAACGTGTTCCAGCCGGCGCCGAGCGACGTCCGCCGGCCGTTGATGTACGCGGAGAAAGCGATCCAGGAGGGGCGTTACAGCGACGCGGCGCTGCGGTTGGGCCAGTTGCTGATGAACGAGTCGCCGGATGCGCCGGAGTCGCAGGACTACTTCCTGCTGGGCACGGACGAAGGCGGGACGGCCGTTGTCCGCGAGCGGTTGCGAGCCAAGGTCTGGCGGCTGATCGCAGACCTGCCGCCGGCCGGCCGCCAGGCCTACCAGTTGCAGTTCGGCGCTCAGGCCCGCGCGTTGCTGGATGAATCCGTCGCGGAAGAGGACTCCGACAAGCTGGCGGACGTCATCCGGCGTTTCTTCCACACTCGGGCCGGTTACGAAGCCTGCCTGCTGGCGGGGCAGCGCGAGTTGGCCGAGGGACACCCGCTGGCGGCGGCCTTGCATCTGCAACGCCTGGCCGATGTGCCGACGGCGGCCGGCGAGTTTGATCCGGAGTTGTCGTTGTTGCTGGCAGCGTGCTGGTGGTATGCCGGGATCCCGGCTCGCGCGCAGGAGGCGGTGCAGGCCTTGAAGACACGCCAACCGCGGGCGACGGTGCGGGTGGGCGAGCGGGAGACGCCGCTGTTTGCGGACGACCGGCCCCCGCTGGACGCGCTCCAGTCGTTGCTGGGCTCCGGTGTCTTGGCGACGCCGGAAGTGACCCAATGGGTGATGCACCGGGGCAACGCCCAGCGGAACGCGCGGACCCGCGGGAGTCTGCCGATGATGAACTTCCGCTGGCTCGTGCCGACCACGCTGGACCGCGAAGACGAGAAGAGCGTCGCCCGGATGGCTCGCCAGTACCGCGACGAAGGCCGCCCGGCCCTCCCGGCCCTGCAGCCCTTGGCGGCCGGCAACACCGTGGTCATGCGAACGCCCGGCAAATTGCTGGGCGTGGACTTCTCCAGCGGCAAGCGGATTTGGGTCTGGCCGCCTTGGGAAGACGAATCCGCCGAGTTGTATCGAGGCGAGATGGACCGCTTGCGATTCCCCGTGCGCGGCGATCGCGAACAGGAACTGCAGCAGCGTGTCTGGGACGATTCGCTGTACGGCCAGATCAGCAGCGACGGCCAGTCGGTTTTCGTGGTGGACGAGTTGGGCTTCGCCCCCAGCCTGACGAACCGGGCGCAGCAGCTGATCATCGCCCGGGGCGGTATGGCTTTTCAGCAACTCGGAGCGTCCTCATCCAGCAATCAGCTGGTGTCATTGAGTCTGACGCGGCAGGGTGCGGCCCAGTGGATCGTCGGCGGCGAAAACGGGGAGGACGAAGCGAAATTGGCGGGCGCGTTTTTCCTGGGGCCGCCCTTGCCGCTGGATGGCAAGCTGTACGCGATCGCCGAGTTCAACGGGGAAATCCGCCTGGTGGTCCTGGATGCCAAGACAGGCCGGCTCCAGTGGCAACAGCAGTTGGCTCACGTCGACAATCGGACGATCCTGATCGACGCCGGACGGCGGTTGACGGGCGCGACGCCTTCGTACGATGGCGGCGTGGTGGTCTGTCCCACGTCGGCGGGCGCTGTGGTGGCGGTGGACGTCACGATGCGGTCGCTGCTGTGGGGCTTTCAATATGTCAAACGCCCGGAAGGGGTCCGGCCGCAACTGTTCGGTTTGGCGCCCTTCAATATGCCGGCGCCCACCCCGGCCGGCTCGCGGTGGGCCGACGCGTCGGTGACGATCGCGGAGGGCCGGGTCCTGATCACGGCCGTCGAGTCAAACCAGCTGTACGCCTTGGATTTGCGGACGGGAGAACCTGTCTGGCCGGCCCAGGAACGGGAAGATCGACTGTATCTGGCCTGTATTCATCAGGGCCAAGCCGTGTTTGTCGGCGTCAACCGCGTGTCGGCGATTCGGCTGGCCGACGGCCAAAACGCCTGGGCGAAACCGGTGGAGTTGAGCGACGCGCCCAGCGGCCGGGGCTTCTACACCGGCCAGTCCTACTTTTTGCCGACGCTGGGCGCCGAACTGCTGCAGATCGACTTGGCCAAGGGCGAAATCGAGCAGCGGGCCAGGACGTCGCTGGCGCTGGGGAACCTGGTCAGTTTCCGCGACGAGATCCTGTCCCAAGCTCCGGAGTGCCTGGCCGTCTTCTGGCAGAGCGAGCCTCTCCGCCGGCGCGTCGAAAAAGCCCTGGCCGAAACGCCCCACGACGTCGGCACGCTGGCCCAGTATGGCGAACTCTTGCTGCAGGAGGGCAAACGCACGGAGGCGATCGAGACGTTCCGCACTGCCCACCGGCTGTCGCCCGACGACGAGACGGTCCGTCACCGGCTGGCCGCCGCGATGCTGGTTGCGCTGCGGGAAGACTTTGCGGCCTATGCGGCGGAGGCGCCGGAGATCGAACGGCTGATCGAGCGGCCGTCCCAGCAGACCGAATACTTGCGGCTCATGGCCCGCGGCTGGCAACGCCAAGGGGCCGTCCGGAAGGCGTTCGACGCGTATCTGGAACTGGCCCAGCTGAACCGCGATCTGCAGACCAGCGGCGGGGCGGCGGAAATGGAACTGGAGCGGATCGGCCGCAACTGGCACGTCCGCACGGACCGCTGGCTGCAGGCGAGGTTCGGCGAACTGCTGCGCACAGGCAGCGATGTCGACCGCGCGGCGATGGAACAAACGGTGCAGCTGCGTTTCGAACAGGCGACGTCCAGCGGCAGCACGTCGGCGCTGCGCGAGTTTGAACGTTTGTTCGGACTCCATCCCAAGGCCGAACAGGTGCGTTTGAGACTCGCCCGCCAGCTGGTCAAGTCCGGCGAATGGCTGGAGGCGGAATTGCTGTTCTCTCGGCTCGAACAGTCCGACGATGCCTCGTTGCGGGCCGCGGCCGTCGCCGAACTCGCGGATCTGATGATCCTGACGCGGCAAGACGCCGTGGCACTGCGGTACTGCCGCAAGCTGGCGGAGGAACACGGTTCCATGGTCTGCCGCGACGGCAAGACGGGCAAGGAATTGTCCGAGCAGGCCGCCCAAACGGCGGCGATCCGCGAAGCCCGCGAACGGGCGAGCCCCTGGCCATTCGGCAAGGTGGAAGTCAGCGAGTCGAAGCAGCGCAACAGTCCGTTCATCAGCTACCGCCGCGTGTTCGCGTGCGAGCGGCGGCAGCAGACGGGCTCGGCTCCCGACGGCTTGACCGTGTTCTACGATCAGGCCCGTCATGCGATCCTGGTCCAAGACGGCAACGGAAAGGTGATCCTGAACGCGAGCCTGGGAAATCATCGTCTGGCCGCCGCCGACTTCAGCGCGCTCCACTGCCGGCTGTACGGCCACTTGCTGCTCGTCTCGATGGGCATGGAAGTCCTGGCGATCGACACGTTGCGCGCCGGCGGCGCGGCCGGCAAGCCGGGAGATGCCATTCTCTGGCGTCGCGATCTGGTTCGTCCGGGCTTGACGGGCAACATGTACCATGCGCAACTGCAGGTGCAGAAGCTGGCTCATCCGTGGGGCGGCAAGCGGGCCATGTTCGTTAACCTGCAGAGGGAACTCGTGGGTGTCACCGGTCCGCTGCTGGCTTCCGGCGTGTACTATCTGGAAGGACGCACGCTGGTTTGCGCCGACCCGCTCACCGGCGAGCCGATCTGGTCGCGGGAGGGGCTGGCCAGCGGCGCGGACGTTTTTGGAGACGGCGAGTGGATCTTGGTGGCGCCGGCGGATGGCGGCCAGGCCCAGGTCTTCCAAGCCCTGGATGGGACGGAGGGCGAAGCTCGCCCCGCTGAACCGTTGGCCAACCGGTGGGCGACCTGGGGACGGAACGTGCTGGTGTGGAAGACGACGTCCGACGCCCCCGCGGGCAACCAGGAATCGGACCGGGAAGCAGACGGCGAAGCGCTGTCTCCGTTGCCCCGCGACTTGTGGCTGTACGACGCGGTCACGGGGGCGGAGATCTGGCGCGAGTCGTTGCCCGCCGGAACGCGCGGCACGCTGGTCGACGGCGACGAGGTCGCTCTGCTGCAACCGGACGGCCGCTTCGCCGTCCGTTCGCTGCGCGGACCGGAAATCGTCCTGGACGCCCGGTTGGACGCCGACGAAAAGCTGCGTTCCGTGTACGTCTTGCGGTCCCAGGATCAATACCTGGTGGCCACCAATCGCGTCGCGGAAACGCCGGCGGACGGGACACCGTTCCAGATTCGCTCGGTCAGCGGCGGCGGCGAAGTCCCGCTGGTGACCGGCCAACTGTACGCTTTCCAGCGCCGTACGGGCAAATCCAGCTGGCCCGCCCCGGTCGCCATCGAACGATTCGGCTTTCCCTTGGACCAGCCGCGAGAAACGCCGGTGCTCCTGTTCCTGCGGCACTCTGCTCCAGCCGCGACGCAAGGACCGCGGCGCGAACAGACGACCGTCCTGTGCCTGGACCGCCGGGACGGCAAGCCGCTGCTGGACAAAGCCGAAATCCCGGCCCAGACCAACACCTTTGACGTCGTTGCCGACCGGCGGAACCAGACCGTGACGATCGGACTGCCGTCGAAGACGTTCACCATCACGCTGAACGCCGCCGCCGACAGCCCGCCGCCCCAGACGCCAGCTCCGGAGAAGCCGCCGGCCGACAAGCCGGCTGAGATGCCGAAAGCCAGGCAGGAGGGCGCCAAGCCGGGCTCGTAGACATCGTTCGAGAGATCACGGTCCCGTGTTGATTGCTGCTCATCCCACGGAGTCTGACGGCTAGCAACGGGCGCCGAAATAACTCGGCGATTTCACCGTCTGGGGTCAGGCTTACAGATTTCAGTTTTCGCGGGGCAGTCGCTCTCCCATTGAAAAGTCCTAGCCCCGCGCAAACTGAAATCTGTAAGCCTGACCCCCTGCTCCGCGGAAACCGGAAAGCGATTTCGGTCGCCGTTGCTACTTGGTTGGACGAGGCGACAGGGATTCTCTTCTTCGAACAACGCGGACGTGTTCTCGGCCGGTCGGGACGGAGTCCCCATCTACTCCTGTGCGGCGGCGAGCCACTGCACGCCGTCGATGATGACGTGACCGTCTGCGCCGGCATTCGAGACGACTACCGCGGCCACCTGGTCGGCGGCGAAATCGAAGACACCCAGCGAAGCGAACAGGCCGTCGATCGCGGGCGGTTGCTGCTGATTGACGGCGACGTGCTGCTGGCCCTTGGCGTGCTGGACTTGCACCGCCACGTGGGAAGCGCGGTTCTTGTTCGGCGTATAGGCAAGACGCACTTCATAGCGGCCGGACGTGGGAAGCCGGGCCTCGAAACGAGCGGTACACTGTCCGTTGCGTGCGTTGTCGTCATGACGGTAGCTGAGTCCGAGCCACGTGGCGGACGCCTGGCTTTCCTTCCAGACGCCGGCCACCTTGGCCCGGGCATCGTCCACGACGACGCCGGGCAATTTGGTCGGATCGACGCCGGCTCGGGCCCCCGCGCCCGGACCGCTGTGCTCGAGCACCTGACCGTCTTCGATCAGTCGTTCACGCAGCTTGGCATAAGGAACGTCTTGGACGGCTTGACCGGCGTCGAGAGCCATCACGGCACCCGTAGCGGCTGATTGACCCAAGATCATGAACACCGGTTCCATGCGGATCGAACCGAAGGCGATGTGCGAACTGGAGACGCAGACCGGTACCAGCAGGTTCTCGCACTGGCCGCGTTTGGGCGTCAGCGCTCCGTAGGCGATCTGGTAGGGTCCCTTGGTGGGCACGCCGATATCGCCTTCGTTTTGCACCGTTGCCCCCGGCGTGATGTAACGCTGGACGTTGTGCGAATCGATCGTGTACGAGCCCATGCCGACCGAATCGGGCGTAGGCCGCCGCTTGAGCAGCTCGTTTTCGGTCATCACGTACGCGCCGATCATCCGTCGCGCCTCGCGCACATAGATCTGGTGCGGCCAGTGGCCGTTGTCGGGAAACTCGTCCTGGGCCAGCCCCCAGCGGCGCATTTCGCTCTGGACGTCCGCCGGGACGCGGGGGTCGTTGGCGATGAAGTACAGCCAGCCCTGTTGATAGGTCGTGTGTTCGCGGAGGATTTCGCGGCGGCGCTCGTAGGATGCTTCCGGATAATCGTAGTTGAAGCCGATGTTGTCGGTGCTCATCGGCCCGTGGTTGTTCGTATCCGTCTTGTGATTCGGGATCGGGTCGAACTTGTCAAACGTTTCGCGCCAGCCCGCGTCGAAGATTCGCAGGAGCAGGGCATACTGCTGTGGGTCGTAACCCTCCGGTTTGGGAAACGGGACGCGGTTTTCCGGACAATCCGTCAGGCACATCCGGTAACAGTACGCTTGGACACGGTGGTCCCCCTGGCCGAATTCGCCGGGCGGTTCCGCGCTGATGCGCGGCAGCACGCCGCTGGCCGGATCGCCGGGCACGACGTAGGGGCTGATCGGTTTCTTCACGGCCCCGAAATGATGCCGGTGGTGCAACACACCCGTTTGGACGCCGTTCCACTGTTCGCCGTAGACGCTTTGCGCCTCGCGGCCGACGTGGTACTCCACGCCAGCTGCGGCCAGCAGGTCGCCTTCATACGTGGCGTCGATGAACATTCGGCCGGCGTACGTCTGGCCGCTGAGCATCGAGATGCTCGCGATCCGGCCGCCGTTGCGAGTGACGCCGTTGGTCCGATCGAGCCACTGGTCGCGGTGTACCGGGATTTCGTACTGGCCGACGTAGCCTTCGAAGACCTGCTCCGCAACGTGCGGCTCGAAGATCCACATCGTCCGCTGCTCGCCGTCGATGGCGGGCGTGCCCTGGCCTTTGTTGCCGTACTCCTCTTTCTTCTGCCACTTCCAGGCCGCGGGCTGGTCGTAGTGCTTCCAGACGCGGTGATAGAACTCGCGGGCCAATCCGCCAATGACCGCCTTGTTGCCGGTGTCCGTGAACCCGAGTCCGCCGCTGGAAAGTCCGCCCAGATGTTTGTCAGGGCAGACGATCACCACGGATTTGCCCATCCTCTTGGCCTGCACCGCCGCGATCACGCCGGCCGACGTGCCGCCGTAGACCACCAGGTCATAGTCCGCGGCTAGTCCGGGTGCGCAAAGGCTGCCGCACAGCAGCCAGGAAACCGTCAACAGCGGTTTTTGCATCGTAGATTTCTCCAGGAGTGGCAACTTGCGCCGCGGGTTCAGGCCCCAGCACGCCGCGCGGCGGACGCCGTCTATCGCATCGGCGAGAAATCGGTGGCCTTCAGGTACACGGACTTGACGCCGTCCTTGACGGTCAGCGAGCCGCCGGCCTTGTCCTCGGAGGCTTGACGGGCCGCCAGCCAGTCGGGGTCCTGGCGGAAGGCGGCAAACGACGCCTGCGCCGCGTCCAGACTGCGGTGCGCCAGGATATAGATCAGCGTCTGACCGGCTCCAGGCTGGCCCTCCAGCGGGTTCCAGTAGCCGACGTTGGTCATGCCGTGCTTCTGGAACAACTGCACCGTGTGATTGCGGAAACGCGCGTTCAAGTTATCCAGGTTGCCGGCCGAAGCGGTATAGATCCGCAGTTCGAACACCCGTTCGCCCGCCGCCTCAGGCTTGACGACCGGCGAGTAGTCGGTCGGGCCCAGCAGCACCGATTCGACCTTCGTCACAATCGGTCCGTTGGCTTCCGTGTTCCGTTTGACCGCCTGCCAATCGGCATCCGCAAAGAACGCTTTCCAGGACGCCTCGCGCGCCTCGCGACTGGGGTAGGCCAGCAGATAGACGAGTTTGTTGTCGGGATTGTCGATCGGCAGCCAGTAGCCGATGTTGGTCATGCCGTGCTTCGAGAACAGCTTGACGGTGTGTTGGCGGAAGCGAGCCTGCAGATCGTCCAGGCGCCCCGGCGGCGAGAAATAGGTCCGCAATTCGAACACGCGGTTCTCCTGCGCTGCGGCGGCGGAGACGGCGGCGATGCCAAGTACGACAGCCATAACCAGTACCCTCTTGGTCGTCATGATCTTGCTCCTGAGTCCGAAAATATCCAGTTCAAAAAACACAGCCGATCGGAAGCCCGGCGCACGAAGCCTGAGCCGGTGATCGCGACCGTTCAGCGCGAAAAGAGTTTCCGGAGCGCTTCCTGGGCGGCTGAGGTGGAATCCTCTCCGGTGATTTCGTTCTTGGGGGGCCGCACGGGGAGTTTGCCGGGTTTCTTCTTTTTCTTTTTCACGGGACCGGCTTCGTCCGCAGTTGCCGCTTCCTGCGGCTCCGTCTTGGCCGTCTCCTCGTGAGCCGTCTCCACATGGAGCACTCGCAGTTCGGGATGTTGCTGGCGGATCGTCCGGTCCCGTTCGTCGGCTTGGACCAGCAGGTCGCTCATCTCTTCCGCGGCGGGATCGCGCTCGGGTTCAGGCTCCCCCGCGGGCGGGGTCGTCGGCGATTCGGATTCGACCGGGGGCGGCGCCGCCGGCGAAGCGTCCTCGATCAGGACTTCAAATTCCAGCCGCCCCAACCGGAGGTGGTCGCCGGCCTGCAGCACCTGCTCCCGCTCCATCCGTTGCCCGTTGATGAACGTGTCGGCCCGGTCGGACAGTTTCCGAATCAGCGCTCGGCCAGGTTCCAACAGGACTTCGCAATGATGGGGAAGCACGGAATCGCTCCGGCAGCACAGCGAGCAGTCCGCCGCGTTGCCGATGACAAATTGCGGACCTCGCACCTTGACTTCCTGGACGGCGCGCTGTCCGTGCGTGTCTTGGAGGGTGCCGTGCAGAATCCTCAGTTTCACTTTCATCGAGAGTCGCTCCGTCAGCTGTCTGGATCGAATGGTCCCGCGTCATCCCGTGGTCCGCGTGGCTGCGGCACCGTGTCGGCCTTTCCCTATCATGGCTATCCGGGCCACAAGAAACAAGTATGCTCGGCCCGCGCGGACGGTGGCCCCGACCGCGCTATTTGAGTATACTGAATTGTCCAGAACGCCGCGGGACGGGCTGTCGCGGCGAATCGCGAACAGCCGGTTGAAAAGAGGGAACTGGCTCCGAGCTGCGCCGGAGAAATCCAAAAAGAACGACCGCTGTGAGCAGCCTGCCCCCCCCTTTTTTCGACAGGCTGCGAAACCGTTTCTGGGGAGCGACGCCAATGATGAATCTGATCTACTTCTTGTTGATCGGTTTGGCCGCTGGTTGGCTGGCGGGCAAGCTGATGAAGGGCCGCAGCTTCGGACTTGTCGGCAACCTGATCGTCGGCATCATCGGGGCGGTCCTCGGCGGGTTCTTGTTCGGCCTCGTCGGACTCGCGGCGATTGGCCTTATCGGTCGCCTCATCTCGGCGACGGTCGGAGCCGTGGTGCTGTTGTTCATCCTGCAGAAGATCAAGAGCTGAGGCTCACTTCAGGGAGCCGTCCGTGAGAATTCCCCGCTACTGGTCCAAGGCGACTGCTGAGGAGGACGATCGAGACGGCGGCCGGGTCTCGATCTCCTGTTGGCGGTCGTCCGATGCGAGCCCGGATGAGGCTCACGAGCTGGCGCGCACGGCGGCGCAGCGGGCGCTGGCCCAGTTGCTGCGCGGCGAGCGATTAAATCGCTACGCGTACGGCCAGCAGCCGTTGCGGGAGGAAGTTCTGAACAGCGTCACCGGTTCCCAGGGGGAGCCGTTCCTGGCGGTGACGCGGAACCACTACGGGGCGGTCATCCTGAACACCGCGCGCGTCGCGTTCATCGATCTGGACTTTCCGCCCCCGACCTGCGGCCGGCAACTGAAGCAGTTGTTTGCGCGTTGGTTCGGCAAGCCGGCGCTGCCGGTCGATGCACAGCTCGAACTGGAGATCTGGCAGCGATTGGAGCAATTCGTCGCCGTGAACCCCGGCCATGGCTTTCGGGTTTACCGCACGTTTGCCGGTCTGCGGGCGATCGCGACGCACGACCTGTACGACCCCGTCTCGCCAGCCACGGTACAGACGTTCCAGGCACTCGGCGCCGATCCGCTTTATGTTCGGTTGTGCAAACTGCAGGCGAGTTTTCGGGCCCGATTGACTCCCAAACCCTGGCGTTGCGGTTGTTGTCCCAATCCGGTGCGTTGGCCCAGAGAGGATCCGGGGCAGCAAACGCGGTTTGAGGAATGGGATGCCGAGTACACGGCGGCGCAGGAGAAGTATGCTACCTGCCGCTTGCTGGGCACGCTGGGGGTGGGCGAAGTGCGGCCGGAGATCGCTCAGGTCATCCAAGTCCACGACCGTTTGACTCGCTGTGGCCAGCCGCTGCCGTTGGCCTGACGGGAGCCCGCGGCGAGCGACCGGGGCCGTGGCCAACGGGGCGGTCAAGTCGCCTGACGACGGCAAGCCGACGCGGCTTTCCCGCTTTCAAAGGCTGCCGGCGGGCTTCGGGACTCGAACCTCAGTTGCCGGTCTCACCGGCCGCTGAAGAGCTCGCGGATTCCGCGATGTCCTGCACCGGGACCAAGCCCGTCAACTGGGAGACATCCAGGATTCTGTCTTCCTTCGGCGGATCGATGACCGGCCATTTCTTCCGCAGTTCCTCCGGGACGGATTCCCGCCAGATGCTCAACACTTCGTCCACGTCCAAGTGAGGGTTTCCCGGCTCGTTGCCTGCCTCGCGTCCTTGCTTCGGCCGCAACGGCAGCCACAGCATGTCGATCATGGAACTGTTGGCGTAGAACACTCCGCCGACGATCTCGCCGTCGTCGTTCAAGTCCAGGCGATAGCGGAACGTCTTGAAACGCGAGTAACGTGGGCTGCGCTGGTATTCGCCGTTGGAGTCCTTGGCATACGTCAGATCCAGCCGCACATCGACCGCCCCGTCGGATCTTTTGCTCGAAGACATCTCATAGCCGTAGGCAGGATAGTTCCACTTCTGTTCGCCGGGGTCCGCCTCCAAGCCGATGGGATGCGCGGCGCGACCCAGCCAGTTGGCGATGGCTGCGTGAAAGGCACCCGCATTCACTGCCTCGTGCTGGCCAATCAGGTAGTCGAGATCGTTGTAGATGTAGACTTCGGCCAACAGGCCCTTGATATCGGCGGGAGTAAAACTGACCCCGTTCCGCCGGACCGTGGTCTGCGGCTCGGCGTGCCGGATGGCGGCCGCCGCCCAGCCGTTGCAGTGGCCGTGCCAGTTGGGCGTCTCCATCTTCATCACCCTTCGCAGCCGCAGAAGGCCGCCACGGGACGGCGTGGGTCTGGCCTGCGCCGTTGTATCCCATTCCTCGTAACCGGTCGCCAACATCCGACCGCCGTTGAAGGCCAGATCATATTTGCGCAGGCAATTCACCGTGCCGCCGTTACGATCCAAATAGATGTGGCCGGAGTAGGGTACCCGATACTCCGGAACAGTGCCCGAGGTCGGCAAATCCTCGAACTTCCAGACGAAATCCGTACCCCAGAATCTCCGAAACAGTTCGTTGTGCTTTTGAACCGTCCCCTCCGGGATCGTTGCCCCGAAGATTGCGGCTAACACGAAGGTGAATGCGGCGCTGGACATGAGCTGGCTCGACTTGCTACGGAAGGAACACGATGGAAAGGAATGCAACCTGCTGCGACGCGATGGCCTGCGGCGCCAAAAGGGCGCCCGCCGACACGTTCGCTGTGCTATGACGGTCGGCCGCCATCAAGAGACGCCTGCCATCGTTCGAGGAATCACTGGCGTAAACTTTCCAGCTGCGAGGCGACGATCTGCCGCCAGCTGGAAGCTTACCCCACGGGGAATCCGGACAGTTGTTTCTCGAACGGTGCTTCGCGGCCGACCAAGAACACGCCTCATCGACCGCTTGACAGTAACTTACCATGTCGCCGCTTCGTGTCAAATGGGTGACGGGACAGCGTCGCGCGAGCGTCTAAGTTCGCCACTTCAGTTCCATACGCTGGGCGTGCTGAGCGTGCTGCGGATCCAGACAGCGAAGTTCCAACGTCATGCCGTCGGCCGCAACTTGCGCGTCGACCCAGCCGTTGGGGATGCTGGCCGCGAACACATAGGCTGCGGCTGGCAGGTTTACCAAATGCAGGCCCTCACGCTGGTCCACTTTCCAGACATGGCTATGTCCATAGATCCAGGCCTTGACGTGCCGCCGGGGCAAGAGCACCTCCAACAAACGCTCGGTGTCGACCAGTCCGGTCGAAACCGAACTTTTGTCGGGATAATGATGCAGCATCACCAAGGCCGGCTTGTCGGCCGCTCGATCCAGCGCCTCCGCCAGCCATTTCAGCTGTTGCTCCCCCAACTCGCCGGCGACCTTGTCCGTTCGGTCCAGCGAGTCCAGGACAAACCAGTTGACCAAGGGGGCGGAAACCACCAGGACATGCTTTTGTGGGAGTTCCGATGCCTTTCGCTCCTCCTCGCCCAACGCCTCCCAGAACCGCTCGCGGTGATCATGATTGCCCAAGGCCAGATGGACCGGTACACCTTGCTGGCGCAGCGGCTGCAACCGCTCGACGAGCACGGCGTAATCCTCAAGCGTACCATTATTGAAGGCCAGATCGCCGGCGATCAGGGCACCGGCCGGGGCGGACTGTGCGGCCAGGATTTCGCCGACGACCTTCTGCAGGTTGTCGTGCATGTTGACGCCGCGAGCCACCTTTGCCCGGTCGCCGGCGATGTGGGTATCGGACAACAGGGCAAAACGGTTCGCGTCGCGCGCCGAGGCATGGGCCGAAGAGCCGTGTGCCAGCCAAGTCGCGGAGCCGGCAACGACGCTGGCCAGAAAGCGCCTTCGAGAAAGGGGAGGCAAGGTAATCGGCATGTGTTCGTCTCCAGGTAAGAAGTTGTTCTGCCAGTCGCCGGATTTTACCGCAGTCGCGCCGTTCTGGCCAGCAAGCGAGTTTCCGGAAGGGCTTGTGCAGGAAGTGATGTTCCAGAGAATGAGACACGAAGGGACTGGGAAACGGCCCCCTTCGCGGGCATACGGATTTGCTGCTAGGCTACGCTTGGGACAAGATCTTGGAAAAGGACGCAACCAATGACGAAGACAGGATCTCGAAGCTGGTTTGCCCGCTTGGCGTTGTTTTCGGCTCTGACTGCCGCCGTAGGGGCTGCGGCGGCCGCGGAGACCGTCGTCCGCAAGGTCGCTGAGCCGTTCGACCAGGTTGCCTGGCCCAAGGAAGCTTGGGTGCGAGCCGGAGGCGGCAGCCGCCTGGTGGACGAGGCGCCTCCGAACTCGCCGCCCGGCAGGAGTCTGGAGATGGAAGTCCGCTTCTCCGGTCAAGGCTTTGAATGGTTCGGCGTCGCGCCAACGGAACCGCTGGTCATCCCCGGCAATCTGAAGACGGTGACGTTCGACTACCGACTGAGCGACAAGCGGTTTCCGTTGACCGTCAAGTTCAGGGACGGCTGGGGACGTAGCGAGGTCGGTTCGACGAAGTTGGAGTGGAACGTGCCGGCCAAGGACATTGGGCGCTGGGCGTCGGCCACGTTTGTCGTGCCGGCCGACTGGGTGCGGCCGGTCGCGGTCGCCGGTTTCGCCACGCACAATTGGTCCGCCAAAAATGAAGCGGCCAAGGTGCGGTTTCTCGCGGATCAACTGATTGTCGAAACCGACCTGCGTGACGTAGATCCCGCTTCCGGACGGCTGACGACGTGGAAGCCGGACCCGCAGCCTCAGGATGCCAAGACCGCGCTGACCGAGCCGCCTGCGACGCCGCTGGTCCGCGTCGAGGCCGGCACGGAACGGTTGAGCAACGTGTTTGCAGGGGAAACGCCGGCGGCCCTGATTCGCCTTCGCAACTGGAAACCCGGCTCGCTCAGCGGCACGCTGACGGCCGAGCTGTACGACTCGGCAGGCCGGCGCGTCGACCGCCGGCAGCAAGCGATCGACATCGAGAGCACGGCTGCGTGGCGACTGGAATTCAAGGCGGAACGGTTCGGACCGTACACGCTAAAAACCGACGTGAAACTGTCGGACGGAACGCGACAAGCGGCCTGTCTGGTGTGTGCGAAATTGCCGGAGCAGCCGCGGTTGTCGGCCGAACAGAAGCTGCGCTCTCCCTACGGCGTGAACGTCAACGGCGGGCGGGCGAACCTGCAACTGGAGCCGTTCCGCCAAGCGGGCATCGTCTGGTTCCGCGACTATGCCTTCTCCTTGGAGTGGCTCCGGCGCGCCCGAGGCGAGAACCGGCAATACGAAGGCTGGCCCTGGTTCCCGTCGATCCTGCGGCGCTATGCGGATTCCGGAGCGCTGGTCCTGCCCTGCCTGATGCGGAGCATTCAGCCGCCCCAGATCAAGGACGGCCAAGCAGCCGGGCAGATCGGCCCGGATCGGCAGTGGATCCGCGACGTGGCCGACGCGCTGCTCGCGTTCCCGCAACCGACGCACTGGGAATTGGACAACGAATACGACTTGGACCGCGGACACTTCGACGCCGAGTCGGCCGTGGAGTGGGCGAATTATCGCCAGTATCATCGGCGTTTCGCGGAGCTGACCGACTTGCTGGGCGGCGGCCAGTTGACCGCGGTGGAACAGGGCCCGGCCGGCATCTGGCCGCAACGCGTCGCCGCGTTTGTCCGCAGCGGCGATTTCGAGAAAATCGGCGTGGTCAACAGCCATCACTACTGCGGCGCGGAAGCGCCCGAGCGGAACATGGGCAACTGGAACACGGGCTTCGCGGGCGATTTCCGTTCCCAGCCGCCGATGCTGTTCGCCGACCGGCTGCGTGAGGTCAAACGCGCGGCACAGCTCGATGGCCGGCAGCGCGAGTCGTGGCTGACCGAGTTCGGCTGGGACAACCTGGCCGGCCCTAAGGTCTCACCGTATCAACAGGCCGCGTATCTCGCCCGCGGCTGGATGCTGGCGCTGGGCGCCGGGACGGACAAGTGTTTCTGGTTCTACGATTACGATTCGCCGGAGCCGAAACAGTTCTTCGACGGTTGCGGGCTGTTCGCGGCGGACAGCAGTCCCAAGCTGGCGCTGTGTTCGCTGGCCGCGATGACGTCGCTGCTGCCCAACCCCGAATATGTCGGCAGCATCACGGCGGGAGCGGGCACCGCGGGCTGCGTGTTTCGCAACGGCGAGGAATTGGTAGCCGCATTGTGGTCGATCGACGAAGACGACGGCCCGACGGTCAGCTTTCGGGCAAGGGAACTGCGCGACTGGCTGGGGAATCGTCTGCCCGGTGGGAATGCCAAGCTCAGCCTCGCTCCCGTCTATGCTGTCGGGCTCGAACCGTCCGATGCCTGGTACCGTCAGACGGCGTACGAACTGGCGACGCCCGCATTGCTGCCCGTCACCGCCGGCGATCCCGTGACGCCGGTCGTAGTGATTCGCAACGACCGCCAGACGCCCCTGGAGTGCATGCTTCGTCTCAGCATCCCGTCGGACTGGAAGGCGGCGCAGACGGAGTTCACCGCGCACGTGCCGCCCGGCGAGGTCCAGCAGATCCGTTTGCCGTTCGAGGTGCCGCTGAAGCAATCGATGGGCATCCACGACGCCCTGCTTGCCGTCGTCGAACAGGGCCTGGAAAAGCCGATCCCCTTGCGGCTGCTCGTTCAGCCCGGCCTGGCGATGGAAGTCGGCCCGCTGCGCGGCCAGCCCGGCCCGGCAAGCCTTCGGATCAAGCTGGGCAACAAGTCGGCGCGGTCCGTCGAGGCGACCTTGCGGCTGCGCCTGCCGGCCTCGTGGAGCGTCTCGCAAACGACAGTCCCTGTCGCCGCTCTGCAGCCGCAGGAGATTCGAGAGCTGACTTGCCCGCTGACTTGGACTACGGACTGGCAGCCGGACGAATCGGCGATGGTCGAATTCGACGCCGGCGGCGAGCAACGGATCGCGCGGCCGATCATTCCGGGGCGACTGAGTCTGACGCGCGTCCAGGGCATTAAACTCGACGGACTCTCTGACGACTGGCCCGCCGCATCGCAGCTGCCGTCGTGGGTCACCGGATGCACGGTCGGCGAAGCCGAGACGAAGCTTTATTGGGGCTGGGCGCCGGACGCGTTGTACGGCTTCGTCGAGGTTCCGGAAGCCGAGTTGTCGAATCCGGACCCGCGGAACTTCTGGGTCGGCAATTGCCTGGAATTGTTCCTTGATACCGGCGACCGCAAAGGCGACCGGCGTTTTGCCCGCGGCGATCATCAGTTCTGGTTCGTGCCGCTGATCGCAGAGAAACGCGTCTATTGCGGCCAATGGAAGCGGGCCGACGAGATCCCGGATACGCTGTACGATCTGCGCACGATCGAAGGCGTGGCGATTCCCAAGGGCCGGGGCTACGCGATGGAGTTTCGGTTGCCCGCCGCCGAGTTGCAGGGCTTCCAGCCGCGTGCTGGCGTCCGCCTGGGCGTCAACTTGAACCTCACGATCAAAGGCCCTCCGTACAAGCGCGAAGTCTACTGGCCCGCGCCGAAAGATGCTAACATCGCCACGCAACCCGGACTCTGGGGCTCGTTGGAATTGAAGGCGGCGAAGTGATGCAAAAAAGAGGTGCGTCCCCTTTTCGGCAGATGGTGGTGATCGCCGGGGTGCTGGCGGCGCCGATCGTTCCCTTCCTGTTCTTCGGCGAGGCCCTGGAAGCCCGGATTACGGGTTGGCTCGACTCCGAGTTGTCGCGCCGCACGGCGGCACTCGCCGTGATCGGCCTGCTGGCCAGCGACATCCTGCTGCCGGTGCCGTCGAGCTTGGTGAGTACGTTTGCGGGCCGTGTGCTGGGGTTCTGGGGAGGGATGGGCGCTTCGTGGTGCGGAATGACGACCGGCGCGGCGATCGCGTTTGGATTGGTCCGCGTCTTCGGTCGCCCGCTGGCAAGGAGGCTGTCCAGCGACGAAGAACTGGCCAGGACGGACGCCTTGGCGGCGCGTTGGGGAGTCCTGGTCTTGGTCCTGACGCGACCCGTTCCGGTGCTGGCGGAGGCCAGCGTGCTGCTGATGGGAACGACGCGGCTGGCCTGGTGGCGGTTCCTGGCGGCCGCCGGATTGAGCAACTTCGGAATTGCCGCCGCCTATGCAGCGCTGGGCGAGCGCGTCCAACTGCCGATTGCAATCGCGGCTTCGATTGCGTTGCCCGTGCTGACCGCCGCGCTGGCCCGCTGGCTGTGGCCGGGCGGCCGGGAAACCGACGGCCGGGAAGGAACGATGACTTGAGCTTGAAGCCGCCGTCTTCTACGATAGTCCAGGCTGTCCCGCTGCGGCGGAATCGTCTCCTTTCCCGGCCAGCGGTGGGCGTCAGCCCACCGGTTGTCCCCACGGTCAGCGCGGTGGTAACCTAGCACCAAACGGGAAACAGCCACGCAAAGTCGCTGTCTATGATGGCACGGTCGCGCGAAATGGGGTCAGGCTTACAGAATTCAATTTTGGCCGAGCAGAGTCATACGACGTGGCTGGCACCAAACTCGGCCAAAATTGAATTCTGTAAGCCTGACCCCAGCACCGAAACCGTGACTTCATCAATGACGCGGAAAAGTGCCGAAATCCCGTTTGGTGCTAGGAACCGGTGGGCTCACGCGCACCGCTCGCCGAAGTGAGACGGTGCGAGCTGACAGAAGTCGAGCTTCCAGACTGCGGAGGGGATCTCATGACACGGCGCAAGAGCAAGACAACGGGACGGCTTACGCGGCGCGATCTATTGCGGGGCGCGGCGGGGGTTGCGTCCGCGGCGATCGTGATTGGACGGTTCGGGCAGACGAGCGCATTCTCAGCGCCAAACGTGCTGCGTGGGCCGCTTAAGAACGTCGGCAAGCTGCGGCCCGATCTTCTGGACGACGAATCCGCCGCCAATATCGAGGTCATTCAACTCACCGCGGAACCCGATGTCCCCAGCTCGCACCTGTACATGGAGGCCCAGGTGTTCGCGCCGGACGGCAGACGCTTCGTCTTGCACCGCTCGGCCACGGCCCACGGCGGCAGCAAGTCGGATCCGAATCACCAGTATCTGCGGTGCGACCTCGACGACGGTTGCTCGCTGCACCCGCTCACGGAAGAACTGGGCGCCACGGCGGCGTCGGTCAGCCCGGATGGCCGGTACGTGTACTACTTGGTGGATCAGACGACGGTTGGCGGCGGCCAGTTGACGCTGAAACGCGTGAATCTGGACGGCACGGGCCGGGAGACGGTGCTGGTGATCGATGCTCCGTTGCCAGGCACCCAGTTTCGCCCCAGCCGCATCTATCCCCTATCGACGATTTCGTCCGACGGCAAGCGGTTGGCGCTTTCCGCCTTTCTGGGCGACGGCAAGACCGAAGGGGCGCCGTACGGACTGATGATCTTTGACTTGGAGCGGGCCGCGGTGCGGCTTGTCTATCAGGGGCCCACTTGGTGCAACATGCACGCCCAGTACTGCCGCTCGACGGACCCCGCAGCCAGCCATGACGTCTTGATCCAGGAGAACCACGGCAACGAGGCGACCGCCGAGGGCTCGATCAAGCGCCTGGTCGGCGGCGAAGGGGCCGACATCCACGTGATCCGCGACGACGGCAGCGACTTCCGCAACCTGCCTTGGGGACGCGACGGCAACGAATTCTGCCAAGGGCACCAGTGCTGGCGGGGACGCACGACGTGGGCCATCACCAGCACCGGCACGCGCAAGCCTGCGGAGGCCCAGTTGATCGAAGGCCGGCCGGCGCCTCACGCCGGGCACGTGGGGATCAAGACGCCCGGCGGCGTGCGGAACGATCTCAGCCGCGAATTCCCCAATCCGCACTTCTACCACTTCGCCACGGACATCGCCGGCAAACGCCTGATCAGCGACGCGGCGCCGTTTGACCACGGCGGCAAGATCTATGTGGCCGAGTTGGGCGAACCGGGCCGGGACCCACTGCGCAACTTCCGCTATCTGCTAGGTCCCAAATCGTCGTGCAAAAAGCACGCCCATATTCACCCCTTCCTGTCCCCCGACGGCGCGCTGGGCTTCTTCAATTCCGACGAGTCGGGGATTCTCCAAGCGTACATGATCCGCGGCCTGCACGGCTGAAGCAAACACCTTCGCAGGGCGGAATTCATTCCGCCCAAGCGAAACTCACTCCGCCCGAGCGGACTGAAGTCCGCTCTGCGACGAGACTGCCGCACTGTTGCTTTGCCGCCAGCAGACGGAACCGTTTGACGCGGGACGGCACAGCCGGCAGCGACCTGGCCGTGCCGTTGAAACGTCACGGCGCCAAATGGGCCTCGAACCAGGCCGCGAGTTCCTGGGTGGCCCGGACCGCATCCTCGCCGCGGAAGCCGTGGCCGGCGCCGGCGATTTCAATCAATTGGCTCTTCACGCGCTTCTCCTGAAACGCGGCCTGGATGTTGCGGCTGTGCTTGACCGGCACCAGGTCGTCGGCGTCGCCCGCGATCAGCAACGTGGGGGCGTCGTCCGGGGTGACTTGCAGCAGCGGCGAGACGCGGGCGGCGTCTTCAACGGACAGATCCAACGCCGGAAACCGCTCGTAGGCGGGCAAGCGGTTCGGCGCCTTCGAGACCATGATCCGCAGATCTGTCGGCGCCACGACGGCCACCACGGCCTGCACCCGGTTGCTCGCCCGCTGCACCGGGTCTTCCGCCTTGGCATCGCCCTCGTCCGACGCCGTGCCCAGCATCAGCGAAAGATGCCCGCCGGCGCTGTAGCCGTACACGCCCAACCGCTGCGGATCGACCCCGAACTGCGCGGCGTGCGTGCGGACATACCGCACCGCGCGGCGGACGTCCTCCAGAGCTTCTGAAATCCCAAACTTGGGACTGCTGCCGTGCCGGACCGCAAACACGGTGAACCCCCTGTCCGTCAGCGGTTGGAACCTGCCCTGGGCCTTCTCCGGCGGCTGCCAAGTCGAAAACCAACCGCCGCTGACCATGAACAGCACCCCGGCGCCATTGGACTTCTCCACCGGCTGAAAGACGTCGAATGTCAGCGCCATGCCAAACTTGTGACCGTACACCACGTCCGGCACGATCTTCACATCATCGGCAGCCCGCAGCAACGGCGAAAGGCAAGCACAGATCCACGCCACCACCAGAACTTGACAAGTACGCATGTTCCCAATCCTGATCTTTGAAGGTTCGTGCGGAGTTGGCCCCCGCAGACGTCGCCGCGACTGAGCGTGGGCGAGATCAGGGCGGGATAACCGGCAGAATCTGCGCAAGTTGCCTGATGGGCGCGAAAAAATTCCCTCGCGAAGGCTGATCACTGGATCAAGGTCCGCGAGGGATGTACTCCGTAGAG